>Ga0315336_1003178_pt1 | contig 22652 bp, 19 predicted proteins | sample ASW5metaG_FD_204512 | JGI IMG/M metagenome (GOLD analysis project Ga0315336, IMG submission 204512) | Ammonia-oxidizing marine archaeal communities from Monterey Bay, California, United States - ASW #5 | ecosystem: Environmental > Aquatic > Marine > Intertidal zone | place: USA: California... | reverse complement strand
GCCACTCTTCCGATCTTCGCCACGCATCGTCCGCTCCATGTTTCCCGCTATACACAGAATCACGTTACAATCACCAATACGAGGACTTTTTCAGCAGCCTGCTAGAGCAGTTCTCGATCATACGGAAACATTTGACCGGGATTATTTTGCGTTGTGGCTAGGAGCGCGTCGCCATGCGATGTGGGACATCGGATAAGACGCGCGACGCCGCCACAACGCAAAAGAACCCGGCCTTCGGTGGGGCAACTCGGCTTTTCGGGTGCGTTGCGATGCTTGCCCGATGCCCCACATCGCGCTGCGCACCGCGTCTGCCCGAAAAGCCGATTTGCACCCATCAAATGTATCCGTATGGTCGAAACTTGCTCTAGTTCAGCGCCGCCGATGGCCCCGGCGCTTTTTCGACGGTGGTTTCGAGCGCCGCTTCGGTTGCCGGGCTTCGCTTTCCCGAAGCAGGTCGAACCGCAGCCCGCCATTGATCGGAGCCGCTTCTATCAGCTGAACGGTGACACTGTCACCGAGGCAAAATGTCTCACCCGTGCGCTCGCCGCTGAGGCGATGGTGGGCCTCGTCGTGGACGTAATAGTCGGTACCGAGACTGCGAATCGGGACCAGGCCGTCGGCGCCGGTTTCGTTGAGGGTGATAAACAAGCCGAAGCGGGTGACGCCGTTGATCGTCCCGTCGAAAACCGCGCCCACACGATCTGCCAGGAACGCCGCCGTATAGCCGTCCACCGCGTCGCGTTCGGCCAGCATGGCGCGGCGTTCGGTTTTGGAAATCGCTTCACCAAGTTCCGCCATATCGCCCGCTGCGTCCTTGGTCAGGCCGTTGGCGCCCAATTTGCCAGCGGCGATGAGGGCACGATGAACAAGCAGATCGCCATAGCGTCGAATGGGCGAGGTGAAATGGGCGTAACGACGTAAATGCAATCCGAAGTGACCGTGATCGTCTGGCGCGTAAAAAGCTTGTGTCTGACTGCGCAACACCACCTGGTTGATCAGCGCCGCCTGGGGCGTGTCTGCCGCCTGGGCAAGCAATCTGTTGAAAGCCTCTGGCTTTGGTGTCTGGCCGCCGCCGAGCTTGAGGTCGAGTCCGTCCAGGAATTTTCTCAGGTCCTTCACCTTTTCCGGTGCCGGCGGTTCGTGAATGCGATACATGCACGGCGCACTTTTTGCCGTCAGCGCCTCGGCGGCGGCGACATTGGCCAGGATCATAAACTCTTCGATCAGTCTGTGGCTGTCCAACCGTTCGCGGACGCGGATCTCGGCAATGCTGCCGTCGTCGTTGAGCGCCACCCATCGTTCGGGCATGTCGAGTGCCAGCGGGCTGCGTCGATCGCGGGCCTGCTGCAAGGCCTGGTAGGCGCCATAAAGCGGCGCGATCACGGAGTCCAGCAACGGCTCCGTCGCCGCGTCCGGTTTGCCGTCCTGGGCCGCCTGCACTTGGGCATAGGTCAAAGCCGCGGCCGAGCGCATATAGGCGCGCGTAAAATGATGAGCGATTTTTTGGCCGTCGCGATCGATGCGCATGTGGCAGGCCAGCACCGGTCGGCTGCGTCCGGCTTTGAGCGAGCAAAGATCGTTGGAAAGGGCCTCCGGCAACATCGGCACGACACGATCAGGCAAATAAACCGAATTGCCACGTCGCCTTGCTTCCCGGTCAAGCGCCGACCCTAAGCGCACGAAATGGCCGACGTCGGCGATCGCAACGATCAGCCGCCAGCCGCCCGGATTGTCGGCCGTCTCATCGGCCATGGCCCATACGGCATCGTCATGGTCGCGGGCGTCGCGCGGATCGATGGTGACCAACGCCAGCCCGCGCAGATCCTCCCGGGCGCCGAGCCGGGTCGGCCGCATCGCCGCCGCCTCGGCCACGGCGTCGGTCGGAAATTCCGTCGGAATGCCGTGTTTATGGAGCGCGATGGTGCTGAGTGTCGTTGGTGATTTGAGGTCGCCGAGAATTTCGGTGACCTTGGCTTCGCGCAGTCGGAGGGCGCGGCCGGGCAGGGGTTCGGCCAGCACCACGTCGCCGCTTTGCGCCTGTCCGGCGTTCTCGCGACGCACGGCATACTCTTGCTTTGCCCGGCGGTCGGCGGGCGTGATCCGGCCGTCGGTGCCGACCGTTTGGTAGGTTCCGAGAATGGCGCTGGGCGCTGCCTCCAGGCGGCGCATGACATGGGCGTCGTAGCGATTTCTGCCTGCTTCCTCTAGGCGCGCCAGCACCCGGTCGCCGATGCCGAGCGCCGAGGTCACGCGGCGGCCCGGCAGGATCCGTATGCGTGGTGGCGCCTCGGCATCGCGCCAGGTGGTCGGGCGGCCGAAGAGTGTGCCGTCCTCGTCGACGTCGCTGACTTCGACGACACCGACCGGCGGCAAGATTCCGGACTTGGCCAGGCGTCGACCACGGCCGCGCTCGATCTCGCCGTCGGCGTCCAATTCCTTAAGCAGTTGCTTCAGATAGATCTTGTCGCTGCCGCGAATACCAAACGCCCGGGCGATCTCGCGCTTGCCGACGGCGCCTTTGTTGTCGGCGATGAAGGTGAGGATGTCCTGTTTGGTCGGCAGTGTAGCCGGCGATCGCTTGGCGGCCATGGATCGATCAGTCGTCGGCACCGCCAACGGTGGGTTCGTCGGCGGTGTCAGTGGTTTCGGGTTGTTTCTTTTTCGCCGCTGCGGATTTTTTCTTTGGTGCCGCTTTTTTCTTTGGCGCCGCTTTTTTCTTCGGCGCCGGCTTCTTCTTGGCCGCCGCGCGCTTGCGCTTCGGTTTCACTTTGGCCGCGCGCTCGGCGATCAGCACGATCGATTCCTCCAGCGTGACCGCCTCCGGCGTCTTGTCTTTCGGCAAGGTGGCATTGACCGTGCCGTCGGTGACATAGGGGCCGTAGCGGCCATCCATCACCCGAATTTCGCTGCCGCTGTCCGGGTGCGGACCGAGTGTCCGCAACGGTTCCGCGGCACGGCCGCGGCCGCCGCGGCTCTTGGCTTCGGCCAGCAGGGATACCGCTCGGTTGAGGCCGACCGTCAGCGCCTCTTCGGTCGACGTGAGCCGGGCATATTTGCCGTCGCAGGCGACATAAGGGCCATAGCGCCCGAGGCCGGCATTGATCATTTCGCCGCTTTCCGGGTGCGGCCCGAGGCTGCGCGGCAGCGACAACAGGCGCAACGCTACCGCGAGATCGACGCCGGTCGGATCGACATCCTTAGGCAGCGAGGAACGCTTCGGTTTCGGTGCTTCTTCGGTCGGCTCGCCGAGCTGCAGATAAAGCCCATAGGGGCCTTTGCGCAGGGTCACGGCGAGCGCACTTTCCGGGTCGTCGCCCAAAACGACGGGGCCGTCGTCGGCGATGCCGGCGACGCCGTCTTCGACACCAAACCGGCGCGTGTAACGGCAGTCGGGATAATTGGCGCAGCCGATGAAGGCGCCGAAGCGGCCCATTTTCAGGCTGATGCGACCGTCTTTACAGACCGGGCAGGCGCGGGGATCGACGCCGTCTTCCTGCGGCGGAAAGACATGCGGCCCGAGGGCGTCGTTGAGTGCGTCCAGCACTTGTGCGAACCGCAGTTCCTTGGTGCCATCGACGGCAGCCGAGAATTCCGTCCAAAAATCGCGCAGTACTTGCTTCCATTCCAATCGGCTGGCCGAGATTTCGTCGAGTTGGGCTTCCAGATTGGCGGTAAAGTCGTAGCCGACGTAGCGGTTGAAAAAACTCGACAGGAACGCCGTGACCAGATGGCCTTTATCCTCGGGCACAAAGCGGCCCTTTTCGAGTTTGGCGTAGTCGCGCTCCTGCAGCACGCTCAGAATTTGTGCGTAGGTCGACGGTCGGCCGATGCCGAGTTCTTCCAGGCGTTTGACCAGCGTTGCTTCGCTATAGCGCGGCGGCGGCTCGGTGAAATGCTGTTCCGGGCTGATCGTCTGGCGGTCCAAGTCTTCGCCGACGGTGACCTTGGGCAGCCGGGCGCCGTTCTCCTGGTCCGCGGTGTCGTCCTTGCCTTCTTCGTAGAGCTTGAGGAAGCCCGGGAAGGTGATCACGGTGCCGGTCGCGCGCAATCCGAGATCGCCGGCCTGGCTATTGATGGTAATCGTCGTCCGCTCGGTTTTAGCGCTTGCCATCTGGCTGGCAACGGCGCGCTTCCAGATCAGATCGTAGAGCTTCCAGTCCTGGTCCGACAGTCGGCTTCGCATGTCGGCGGGCGTCCGCGCCGGATCGGTCGGGCGGATGGCTTCATGGGCTTCTTGAGCGTTTTTTGCCTTGGTGCGGTAAACCCTGGCCTGGTCGGGGACGAACGCGTCGCCGAAGCGCGAGCCGATTGTCGAGCGCAAGGCGGCGACGGCTTCCGCCGCCATTTGCACGCCGTCGGTCCGCATATAAGTAATCAGACCAACGGTTTCGCCGTCGATTTCGATGCCTTCGTAAAGCCGTTGCGCCACTTCCATGGTGCGCCGGGCGCCAAGCCCGATCTTGCGCGAGGCTTCCTGTTGCAGGGTCGAGGTGGTGAATGGCGGCTGCGGATGGCGTTGAACCGGCCGCATGGTCACGTCGGCTACACTATAACGACCGTCCGCCAGCCGTTCGACCAGGGCCGTCGCCGCGGCCTCGTCGGCCAAGTCGAATTTCTCCAGGCGCTTGCCGTCGACCTGATGCAAACGAGCGGTGATCCTGGCGCCGTCGCGATTGAGGAAGTCGACGTCGATCGACCAGTATTCCTGGGCGACGAAGGCCTCGATCTCCAGGTCGCGTTCGCAGATCAGGCGCAAGGCGACCGACTGGACGCGGCCGGCGGAGCGGGCGCCGGGCAGCTTGCGCCACAGGACCGGCGACAAATTGAAGCCGACCAGGTAATCGAGCGCCCGGCGTGCCTGTTGGGCGTTGATCAGATCCATGTCGAGATCGCGCGGGTTCTCCATCGCGTGCAGCACCGCGCCCTTGGTGATCTCGTTGAACACAACCCGCTTCACGGCGACGTCTTTCATCGCCTTGCGCTCGTCCAGGGCCTGCAGCACATGCCAGGAAATCGCCTCGCCCTCGCGATCCGGGTCGGTCGCTAGATAAAGCCGGTCGGCGCCCTTCAAGGCATCACGGATCGCCTTGAGCGGCTTGGCCGAGCGTTGATCGCTGACATAGGTCATGGCGAAGTCTTCGTCCGGACGCACCGAGCCGTCCTTGGACGGCAGGTCGCGCACATGGCCGTAGGAAGCCAGGACGACAAAATCGTTGCCAAGGTACTTGTTGATGGTCTTCGCCTTGGCCGGGGACTCGACTACAACGACTTTCATGAAGGCCTTTCGAGTGACTATATTCGGCAATGGCCCGAGGCCATGCGCGATGACATCGTGAACCGTCCCGCCCCATGGCCCACGGCGAAGCGCGGACAATGAGCAAAGACGGTTGGTGTGTCAATCGTCGACTCACATAGTTTCAGAATCGCAAATTTCCAGTAAATCCGTGTCATCACCGTCTTCGAAACGGCGTGAGATGCGATTTCCCGGGTGCCGGTCGACACGCCCGGCCAGTTCGAGCTCGAGCACCACGGTGATCACAACCTGGGGCGACAGGCCGGTTTCGCGAATGAGATCATCGATTTGCAGCGGTGCCGCGCCAAGCAGATCGATAATGGATCGGCGCGCCGGCTCGAGATCTTCGCCGGCCGCGAGGCTGAGCGGCTGGGCCGCGAAGTCGCGGTCGTCCGGTTCGGTCAGTGGCGTCCGCAGCATCGGTTGCAGCGCGTCGAGGATGTCATCGGCGCGCTCGACCAGGAGCGCGCCTTCGCGAATCAATTTGTTGGTGCCACGGCTCCGCGGATCGAGCGGCGATCCGGGCACGGCGAACACCTCGCGGCCCTGTTCCAGCGCCAACCGTGCGGTGATTAAGGAACCCGACCGCGGTGCCGCCTCGACCACCAGAACGCCAAGGGACAAGCCGGAAATCAGCCGGTTGCGGCGCGGGAAATGGCGCGCTTGGGGCTGCGTGCCGATCGGCGGCTCGGCGACAAGCAAGCCCTGTTCGGTGATGCGCTCGTAGAGGTCTTGATTGTTGGCCGGATAGACCACGTCGACGCCGCCGCCGAGCACCGCGATGGTGCCGCCGCCCAGCGCGCCTTCGTGGGCGGCCGAATCGATGCCCCGGGCCATGCCGGAGACCACCACCAGTCCGGCCTCGCTTAGGTCGCCGGCGAGTTTGCGGGTCAGTTTCAGGCCGCTGGCCGAGGCATTGCGGGCACCGACCACGGCAACACAAGGCCGGGCCGCGAGCGCCGGCTGGCCGATCACCGCCAGAACCGGCGGCGCGTCCTCGAGCGCCGCCAAGGCGTCCGGATAGGCCGGTTCGATGCGGGCGATCAGGCGGACACCTTTGGATTGTGCCGCAGCAACCTCGCGCTGCGCCGCCGCCCGGCTGAAAATCTTCAACCGGCCCCGCGAACCGCCGCGGCGCGCCAGATCCGGCAGCGCGCCCAAAGCCGCCGCCGCCGAGCCGTAATGGCCGATGAGTTGGTAGAAGGTGATCGGACCGACATTTTGGCTGCGGATCAAACGCACCCAGTCCAACCGTTCAGCGGCGCTAAGTTCACGGCGTGGTTGTAGCATGGCTCATCAATGCATAAGGGGTGGGGATTGGTCAATGGCTTTGGTGGCCGGCGTAGCGGCCGTCGGGCGGATCCGCAATCTACTTTTGAAGATTCTATTCTGTGAACGCTAGTATGATTTATTCATACTTTATGGTACGATTTGTTCAAAGGAGAACCGTCATGTCGAACGTTGAAAAACGTACCATTAGTCTGCCGGCGGAACACGCAGCGTATGTCGATGGGTTGGTGAAGTCCGGTAGTTATGCGTCGGCAAGTGAAGTGGTCCGTGCAGGATTGCGGGCGTTAAAGGAACGCGACGAGGCCGTAGAACGATGGCTTCGCGAGGACGTCGCGCCAGTCTACGACGCCATGAAAGCCAATCCGTCAAGGGGCGCCGATGCGGAAACCGCCTTTGCCAAGGTTCGCGCCCATCACACCGCAAAGCTAAAGAGGGGTTAGTGAAAGAACGAAGTGTCATTTTCTCGCCGGAAGCGTCGGACGACTTGCTTGCGCTTTATGACTGGATCGCCGAAGCAGCCGGGCCGGAAACGGCCATCTCCTATATAGACAGATTAGAAGCCTACTGCCGGGCCTTTGGCACAGCCTCCGAGCGCGGGCATCGGCGCGATGATATTCGTGAAGGTATGCGCGTCGTTGGGTTTGAGAGGCGCATTACCGTCGCCTTTACCGTGGATGCCGACCGGGTGATTATCCTGCGGCTGTTCTATGCCGGCCGGAATTGGGAAGGGGAGCTGTCTTGAAAATTGGTTTTGCGCGTGTCTCAACCAACGAACAGGACTTTAACCTGCCGCTTGACACAATGAAGGCGGCCGGCTGCGAAATGCTCGTCGTTGCCGAGGGTGTGAGCGGGGCTGGCATTCCATATTGGCGGCACGCCAAGAGAGACCTCAGACATGGCTATTGACCACCCTTTCTATTTCCTGCGCCACGGCGAAACGCACTGGAATCGGGAACGTCGTCACCAAGGCCAGCTCGATATCAAACTGAACGATCTTGGGCGCGCCCAAGCGGCGCGAGCAGCAGAAGCGTTGCGCGGGCAGCCGGTCACACGGATCGTCACCAGCCCTCTCAGCCGGGCCCATGACACCGCTAGGGTGGTCGCCAAATTACTGGGGGTGGAGGTCATGCTCGATCCAGGCTTGATGGAGTGCCATCAAGGGGATCATCAAGGCGAACCGATTGGCCCGTGGCTACCGAGATACTTCGAGGGTTCTTACGTGCCTTCGAACGGCGAGCCTTTCGACGATTGCTGCACGCGCACCTGGGCCGCGATGCGGCGCGCCGTGGCGTTGGGGCCAAATACCCTGATCGTCGCCCACGGCGGCTCGTGGGTCTCGGCGAGACGCTATGTCTCTGTCGATCCTGACCGGTCCTGGATTCCAAATGCCATGCCACTGCACATTGTCCCGGACGGCACAGTCTGGCGATCTTCGATCATTGGCGAGGGCAGTTGGGACGATGCTTTGGCGGTACAAGCGCCGTAATGCCAAGGTTGACTCTATCGCAAAATTTTGGCGCCGACAATTTGCTTAAAGCCTTTTGGTCATCGAGACCTTATTGCCTTCGCGCGCGCTCTGTTGCCACCCGAGGTGCCGGTACATCATGACGTTTTCCGGCATGTCTTTGTGGGTGTTTAGGCGAAGTTCGCCGTATCCCTGCGCCAAGGCTTCGGTTTCCGCCAGAGCCATGAATGCCCGACCCAGTCCTGAACCTTGATGGTCCGGGCGCACGGCCACGTTGGCGAGCAGCATGAAGTTTGGCCGCGGCACCAGCACGAGGCCGCCAACAACCGTGTTGTTGGCTTCGGCCACCCAAACCTGGAAGGCCGCGATCTCCCCGGCGCAATTCGCTGCCACTGGCGGCAAGTCGGCAATTCGTGCGGCGGCCTTCTCATAGGCCGCCTCGATGCAGGCGGACAGTGCATCGGCGTCTCGACTTTCAGCTTTGCGTATCGACCAATTAGACATGACTGTTTCTTATTTATCGTCCAATCGGCCGCTATGGGGCGACGACAGATAGGCCAGACAACCGGTTTCGCGCAGCACCGGTTCGGCGCGTTGGCGGTCGGCCGGCGAAAGCGCCGCAAATGCGGCGCGCATTACATCCAAGCATTTATGTTGATAACCAAAGGGCGGCTGACAACAGCGCCCGGCCGGCAGATCGACGGTCAGTTCGTCGTCGCCATTCTCTCGTGCCGCGGCATTCGCGGTCAGGAACGGCAGATACGTACTGCCGGCCAATTCCAGGAGACCAAGGACGGCAGCATTGGGATCAGGCTCGGGCTGCCAATCGCCTTCGACGCCGGAAAGGTCGTCGGCGCGGCGCACCCAATGGTCCAGGCGCGGCGCCCGTGCGCGGATCGCGGCCGCCGGCGTCGGGTCGGTACACAGGGTTTTCAGCTGGCCGAAAAGGCCGAAATCGGCCAGGCTCGGGCGGCTGCCGAACAAGAAACGGTCGAGCGTGACGAACGGCCCAAGAATTTCCAGAACGCGGCCGAACGTTCCTTCGATCACCGGCAGGTTTTCTGGGCGAATGCCGACCAGTGCCATGCGTTCGGTTTGCCGAGCCAAGAACGCTTCCGCTTTTTCCGTCAAGTCGCCCTGACCGATGCCGGGATAAGCATCGTCCATCACCCAAGTCGGCGCAAAGGCCCGATCGGCCGCATGACTGAAGCGGTAATGGAAAAGGCATTTGGCCAGCCATTCATCGGCCATGTCCTCGATCAATCGGCAGTAAAACGACAGAACCGGATCGTCGGGCAGCACCGAACGTTGGTCGGGATGCAGATCTTCCAGCGCCAGGATGATCGGCGTGCTGTCGACGCGATAGTCACCGTCGGGAAATCGCACGACCGGCATCAAAAGTGGCCGCACATCGGCCAAGGGCGGATAGAATTGCGGCATGCGGCAGAGCCACGTATGCGGCAGCCGCCGGTAGCGCAGCACCGCGCGGACCTTCACCGAGTAGGGCGAAGACTCGACCCCGATCACCTGGTATGCGTTTTTCATGAAATCCTCGCTGCTGCCGATGATCATTTTTCATCATAGAAATTGATCGAAATATCGGCTAACCAGTTCGCGCTCACCACCCGCCTCAACTCTTACCAATCGCCGGCTCTTCGCCTTTGAGCAGTCGGCGGATGTTGCCGTGGTGGCGGAGGAAGATCAGCACGGTCATGAAGGCGGCCAGGGTGGCGATCTGTTGGTCGGCGATGAAATAGGCCCAGAGCGGCGCGTGGATGGCGGCATTGAGGGCCGAGAACGACGAATAACGGGTGAACGCCGCGGTGAACAGCCAGGTGACGCAGCCGGCGATGCCGACAGGCCAGGCGATGGCCAGCAGCACGCCGAGGAAGGTGGCCATGCCTTTGCCGCCTTTGAATTTTAGCCAGACCGGAAAGAGATGGCCGAGAAAGGCGCCGCCGCCGGCCAGGACGGCGATGTCGGGCCCGTAGAAATTGCTGCCGACCCAGGCCGCGGCGGCGCCCTTGCCGCCGTCCAACAACAGGGTCAGGGCGGCCAGGTCCTTGCGGCCGGTACGCAACACATTGGTGGTGCCGATGTTGCCGGAGCCGATGTTGCGGATGTCACCGAAGCCGGCGAGCTTAGTCACCACCAGGCCGAACGGGACCGATCCTAGAAGATAACCGATGATCGCGGCGGCGTAATAGGGCCAGGTGTAGGTGAAATCGCCTAATAGATCCGGCATGAGACCCTCTTATAGTAGTTGTTCAAGACGCCGGCGGTTCGCCGTCACGGTCATAGAGGCAACGACCGTCGACATAGGTGCGCCGCACCCGGCCCTGCACAGGTTTTCCGTCGAACGCCGAGTTCTTGGATTTCGACCGGAGCTGCTCGGCGTCGATCCGCCAGGCCAAATCGAGATCGACCAAGCTGAAATCGGCGGCGCTGCCCCGGGCCAGCGTGCCGAACGGCAGCTTTAAGAGCCGCGCCGGCTTGGCCGTCAGGGCCGCCAAGATTGTCGCCAACGACACGCTTTGATTATGATGCTGCTCCAGCGCGATCGGCAGCAATGTTTCGAGCCCGACCACACCGGCGGCGGCCTGGGCGAAGGGCAGGCGTTTGCTTTCGGCGTCCTGTGGGCAGTGACCGGAAGCCACGATGTCGACGGTGCCGTCGGCGAGCCCGGCGACGACCGCCCGGCGGTCGGCTTCGCTGCGGAGCGGCGGAGCGGTCTTGGCGAAGGTGCGGTAATCACCGACCGCCAACTCGTTGAGCGCCAGATAATGTGGCGCCGTCGATGCGGTGATTGCCAGGCCCGCCGCCTTGGCGCGGCGCACCGCCTCGACCGACAGTGCCGTCGACAACGGCCCGACGTGATAGCGCCCGCCGGTCAGTTCGAGCAGGCGGATATCGCGCTCCACCATGATGACTTCGGCTGCGGTCGGAATGCCGATCAGGCCAAGCCGGGTCGCGGTCTCGCCGTCGTTCATGTCGCCTTCGGTGGTCAGCGAGGGTTCTTCCGGGTGCTGCCATATCAGCGCGTCATGGGCGGCGGCGTAGGCCATTAGGCGGCGCATGAACTGGGCCTCGGTAATGGCTTGGCCGCCATCGGTGAAGCCGACCGCGCCGGCCGCCTGCAACAGCCCGATTTCGGTCATTTCAGTGCCGCGCAAACCCTTGGTCGCCGCCGCGAAGGGGTGAATGCGGACGCCGCCGATGTCGTCGGCCAAGCGGCGGACATATTCGACCAGGGCGACGTCGTCGATCACCGGGTCGGTGTTCGGCATGGTGGCGAACGCGGTCACCCCGCCGGCGGCGGCGGCCGCGCTGGCGGTAGCGAAGGTTTCTTGATGCTCGGCGCCGGGTTCGCGGGCATAGACTTGGATGTCGACCAGGCCCGGGATCAAGGTTAGGCCTTGGCAATCGATCGTCGCGACGTCATCGGCGAGCGTCTCGGCCGAAACCGCGGCGCCGGCATCCAGGATCCGCCCGTCCTCGACCAACAGCCCGCCGATCTCGTCGCGGCCCGCACTTGGATCGACGATCCGGGCGTTTAGATAAGCGGTTCGTGGGTTGCTCACGTCGGCCTCAGCGGTTGGTGAGATGGCGGGTCAACAGCATCAGGCAAGCCATGCGCACGGCGACCCCCATCTCGACCTGCTCTCGGATGACGCTGCGGTCGAGGTCGTCGGCCAATGTCGTGTCGATCTCGACGCCTCGGTTCATCGGGCCGGGATGCATGACTAAGGCATCCGGCTTGGCGTGGCGGAGCTTTTCCGCATCGAGCCCGTAGAAATGAAAATACTCGCGCTTCGACGGCACGAACGAGCCTTGCATGCGCTCGGTCTGCAGCCGCAGCATCATGACGATGTCGACGTCCCGCAAACCGCTTTCGATGTCGTGATGCAGGCTGACGCCAAGCCGGTCGATGGCGGTCGGTGCCAAGGTCGGCGGCGCGATCACGCGGACATGGGCGCCGAGTGTGGTCAGCAGATGAATGTTGGAGCGGGCGACCCGGCTATGGGTGATGTCGCCGCAGATCGCCACCACCAAACCCTGCAGCCGGCCGCGCCGCCGGCGAATGGTCAGGGCATCTAGCAGCGCCTGGGTCGGGTGCTCGTGGCTGCCGTCGCCGGCATTGATGATGGCACCGTCGACCTTCTGGCTCAGTAATTCGGCGGCGCCGGAATCCGGATGCCTGACGACCAGGATATCGGGATGCATGGCGTTCAAGGTCATCGCCGTGTCGATCAGGGTTTCACCCTTTTTGATTGCCGAACTCGACACCGACATGTTGATGACGTCGGCACCGAGGCGCTTGCCGGCAAGCTCGAAAGAGGTGCGGGTGCGGGTCGACGTCTCGAAAAACAGGTTGATCTGGGTCAGGCCGCCCAGCGCCTGCAGTTTCTTGTCGACCCGCCGGTTCTGATCAACGAAGGTTTCCGATAGGTCGAGGATCGTCTCGATCTCCTGGGCCGACAATTCCTCGGTGCCCAACAGATGGCGATGACGGAAGGCGAGGCCGGTTATGTGGCGCAATTGATCTGGAAGACCGCTCATCGAGGCGGGAATATCGCAGCCCCGGCGGCCAAGTGCAAGCAATCCTTAACGTTGCGGGTTTTCAATTGCGCGGCCTATACTTAGAGCAAGTTTCGATCATACGGAATCGTTTGACCGGGATTATTTTGCGTCGTGGAAAGGAGCGCGTCGCCTTGCGATGTGGGACATCGGATAAGACGCGCGACGCCGCCACGGCGCAAAAGAACCCGGCCTTCTGTGGGGGAAATCGGCTTTTCGGGTGCGTTGCGATGCTTGCCCGATGCCCCACATCGCGCTGCGCAGCGCGCCTGCCCGAAAAGCCGATTTGCACCCATCAAACGCTTCCGTATGGTCGAAATTTGCTCTAGTGCCATAAGGGCGGAGCGGGCGCATATGTTGATCGCGAGCAGACGGGTTCGGATGATGGCGGGTGCCGCGGCATTGGCCTATGCGACGATTGTACCGTCTTTTGCGCTGGCCGATTCATCGGACCAGGACCAAGCGGTCCTGGCGCTCCTATCGCAAGCGGCTTTCGGCGCCGGGCGGACAGAATCCGTATTGTATAAGTGGGACGCGCCCGTGCGGGTACGTTTAGCCGGCCAGGCGCCAAGCCGGTATCGCGGCTGGGCAACGGCGCAAATAGCGCGATTGGCAAGGCTCAGCGGCCATCCGATCGCCGTCGTCCGGGATATCGACGCCGATGTCGTTATCCAGTTCGTGTCGTCCTTTACGACGGTGTTGGACGGCGCCCACAACACCGTGTTGCAGCGCTTTGTCGGCGCGGCCGACAGGCTCGCCGGACTGCTGGAAGGATTTCGCCAAGCGCGCGCGGTCTGCGGCGGGCAGCTGAACGCCAGCGGCGCCGTTTTACAGAAGGCAATCATCTTCATCCCACTGGATCAGCCGCCCTCGGTGATCCATGGCTGCATCGCGGCGCAGACGCTTCGCGTCCTCGGCCTGCCCTTTGCCGTTGCCGAAGGCATGCCATCGGTGCTCAGCGGCGATAGCCCGTATTCTCATCTAACCGAATTAGATAATCGTTTGATTATAGTATTTTACAATAAAATTTTAACTGTCGGCATGAGCCAAGAAAGTGCCTTGGCGGCGGCGAAAGCAGTACTCGCGGCTCGGGTGGAAAAATAGGCTGTGGTTTGAAGCATCCGCTATTCCGGTGCCGGGCCGGGAAACTGCTCGCGCAACAGTCGCTTTAAGGCCTTGCCGCTTGGATTGCGGGGTATCTCGTCAATGAAGGCGACGCCCTTCGGTAACTTGTAGCGCGCAAGCTTGCCGTCGCAATGGCGCATGACGTCGGCTTCCGACAACGTCTCATCGGCCTTGACGACCACGGCGATCGGGGATTCACCCCAGTGCTCACTGGGTTGCCCGATTACGGCGACTTCGGCAACCTTGTCATGCCCGGTGATCACTTCCTCGATTTCGGCCGGATAGACGTTCTCTCCACCGGAGATGATCATGTCTTTAGTCCGGTCGAGGATGGTGATGAATCCCGCTTCGTCGATGGTGGCGACATCGCCGGTATGGAGCCAGCCGTCGCGGATGGTTTCCGCCGTCGCCTTCGGATTGTTCCAATACCCTTTCATAACGTGTTGCCCGCGAACGATGAGCTCGCCGGGTTCGCCCGGCGCGACGTCCCGGCCGGCCGCGTCGACTAAGCGGACGTCGGTGTGGAAAAACGCCTTGCCCGTGGATCCGACGCGGCGGACCGCGTCGTCCGGACTGATCAGGCATGCCGGGCCGCAGGCTTCCGTCAGGCCGTAGACTTGATGGACCTCGATGCCGTTCTCCGCGCACGCCGTCATCAGGGCGACCGGCACCGGGGCGGCGCCGCTCATGCACCAACGCAAGGACGAGACGTCGCATGTCTCACGCTGCGGCACCTGCAGCATGAAATTCAGCATGGCCGGCACCGCGATCATGATCGTGGCCTGTTCTTGTTCAATTGTCTGCCAAGTGCGTCCCGGATCGAACTGCCGCATCATGATGGTGGTGGCGCCGGTGTAGACGTCGAGGATCAGCGGTACCAAGGCGCCGACGTGAAACATCGGCAGCGGGTTGAGAAAGCGATCCTTGAAACGCATTTCCGCCGATGCCCTGAACGTAAGACAGGCCCAAAGCACCGTTTGATGGGTTTGGACCGCGCCCTTGGGGTGGCCGGTGGTGCCGGAGGTGTACATGATGAACAACAGATCGTCGTCGCGGGCGGCGATGGCCGGCTCACGGTCGTTTGCCGCCTCGACCAGGGCGTCATAGGGCTCGGCGAAAACCTGCCGGTCGCCGGCCTCACCGACTTCGATCCAATGCCTCAAGTTCGCGCCCGCGCTGCCGCGGCCATGCAGTTCCGCGACGGATTTGGCGAACTCGTGGCCGTAGATCAGAACGCTCGCGCCGGAATCCTTCAAAATGTATGCGAGCTCGTCGGGAACCAAGCGCCAATTGAGCGGCACGACGATCGCGCCGATCTTGGCAAGGCCGAAGAAGCTTTCGACATACTCGCTGCAATTCATCATCAAAAGCGCCACCCGGTCGCCCTTCTTGACGCCGAGATTGGCAGCGAATTCGGCAACCCGGTTCGCCCGGCGGTTGAGGTCTTCGAACGACAGCCGTCGGCCGGTGTCGGCATCGACAATCGCTTCCAGATCGGGATTGAGTTGGGCTCGCTTGCTGAGAAACAGTCCGACGTTGTTCTGCATGGCCAACCTCCGCTTCGATGCCGTTACAAGCGTAAAGCGGCTTGCTCCGGCTGACGAGAGACTTTTGCTGCCGGCCCTGCGGTCGTATTATCGTTGTTGATGAAATCAACTGAATCCGTTCCAGCTAGAGGCTTGACCATGCACATCGAAGGTAAGTGCCATTGCGGCAACATCACTTTCCGGCTTCGTTGGCCCGGCGACGGAAGCGACATTCCGGTCCGCGCCTGCAGCTGTAGTTTCTGCACCAAGCATGGCGGCACTTACACCTCGCATCGCGACGCCGAGCTGGCGGCAGTCGTGCACGACGAGACCCTCGTTACGCCATACAGGTTCGGCACGGAAACGGCCGATTTCTACATTTGTTCGCGCTGCGGCGTGGTGCCTTTCGTGATCAGCATGATCGAGGATCGTCTTTACGCGGTCGTGAATGTGAACAGTTTCGAAGGCATCGATCCCTCCCGTTTTTCACGGGCGGTCACCGACTTCGACGGTGAAACGACAGACAGCCGCCTCGATCGGCGAAAACGCAATTGGATTCCATCGGTCACCGTCACGTCCGCAAGTGATGTGCCGGCTGGTGCATAAGATCAAGGCCCTAAGACGCAGCGGCATGCCAGGCGTCCCTCTCTAGGCCGCAGTCGGAATCTCGTGTTTTGACTTGTCCGCTATTCGCCGACTATTTTCTTCTTCCTGCGAGTTGGCAAACCGACGGTGAGGATATGAACGCCATGAACGCCGCCTTCCAAGAACTCATGAGCCTGCGCAATCGGCCGGACCATGCCGCCGCCGAGATTTCCGGTGCGGACCCGGTTTATTCGACGCCGTTCAAGGTGGCCGAGACCGGCGCTGCGGTTCTCGCGGCGGTCGGCGTCGCGGTATCGGATATCTGGCAGATGAAGACCGATCGCCGCCAGACGGTCTCCGTTGCCGTTCGCAGCGCCGCCGCGGCGTTGAAAAGTTTTTCCCATCTTCAGGCCCGTAAAGCCGATGGGTCGTACGAAACCATGGGAAATTCCCCAGCCGCCGCGGCGAATTATCTGATCACGCAGCCTTTTCCAACCAAGGACGGGCGTTGGTTCATGCCGCATTTCGGCTTGAGCCATCTCGGGAACCGAGTCCTGGGTGTGCTGAAATGCGAGGCGACGCCGGAAGCGGTAGCAAAGGCGGTCGGTCAATGGAATGCACTGGATTTGGAGGAGGCCATCGCCGAGGCCAGGGCCTGTGGCGGCATGGTGCGGGATAATGCCGAATGGCTGGCCCACCCGCACGGCCAAGCGTTGGCCGCCCAACCGGTGGTGGAGATCGAAAAGATCGGCGACAGCGATCCGGAGCCCTTCCCGGCGGACGGCCCGGCCTTGGCCGGCATCCGTGTATTGGACCTGACCCGGATTCTGGCCGGCCCGGTGGCCGCCAGGACCTGCGCTGAACATGGCGCGGACGTGCTGATGGTGGCCGCCGAACACACGCCGCAAATCAAGAACTTCGTCATCGACCTTTCGCACGGCAAACGGAGTTGTTATCTGAACCTGGAAACCGACGCGGAGGCGGCCCGGCTGAAGGAATTGGTGCAAGGCGCCGACGTCTTCTCCCAAGGCTACCGCCCCGGCGTCTTGGAAGCGCGTGGTTTTGGCGCCGAGCAGTTGGCGGCACTCCGTCCGGGCCTGATCTATACCTCGATCAGCTGCTTTGGCGAGCATGGGCCGCTCCGCCACCGGGCGGGCTGGGAGCAGGTGGCGCAGTGTATGGTTGGTATCTGCCATGACGGCGGCGACGACCCGGCGCTCTTGCCGGTGCCGGCCTGCGATTACACCACCGGCTATCTCGGCGCCTATGGCATGCTGTTGGCGCTGGCCCGGCGTGCGGTCGAGGGCGGCAGCTACCACGTCAAGGTCTCGCTCTGCCAGTCGGGCATGTTCCTCTACCGCCAAGGCAAGACCGATTTCCCGGCACCGGACATGGGCCTCACTGCGGCCGAGGCGGCGGCATTGCAGATGGACAGCGACACCGCCTACGGCCCGATCCGCCACCTGGCACCGGTCGTCAAATTCTCCGAATCCACACCCGGCTGGTCGCGGCCGACCCCGGCCTTGGGCTCGGACGCGGCGGCGTGGCTGAATTAGACCGGCGCGCGGCGCCGCTGTCCGCGATCGCTTGGCCAAATTAACAGAAAAGAGGAAACCTCCGTCGTTGCCTGCAACGGACACAACGACGCCGACGTTTTGACACGCCCAAGACCCATTTAGGACATGTCGTTCATATTGCTTTAGTGTCTTTTTTCCTCCCAAACCGTTCACGATCGCAGTAAGGAGCTCACGGCAATGACAGACAATCCTCTTTCCGGTCTCCAGGGAGCGCTTCGCGGTGAGCTAATCACCCGCAACAACGAAGAAGCATTTGCGTCCGCTCGCTTTCGCGGATGGAACCGCGATCTCGGCCGACGCACGAACCCCCTCGGTTTCATCATCGCTTCGGGCGTCCGCGACATCGTGACCACGGTGAACTACTGCCGCGACAACAACCTCAAGCTCTCGGTGCGCGGCAAGGGAGCCCATTCACCGTATGGCATGGCCAACGACGCGGTCGTGATCGACCTGATGCACATGACGGCCGTTCGCGTGGACCCCGACAAGAAGCTCGCGTTCATCCAGGCCGGCGCTGACGGGGGCGACATCGACCACGAGACCGCCCTGCACAACCTCATTTGCATCACGGGCACGATCTCCCACACTGGATTTGCCGGCGTCGCCCTCGGTGGCGGCATTGGCCACCTCAGCCGCTGGTTGGGTCCAGTGGTCGATAGCATCGTCGGCTACGAAATGGTGACCGCGAAGGGTGAAGTCATCCAGGTCGATGCGGAGAAGGACCCCGAGCTGTTCTGGGGCATGCGCGGAAACGGAGCCAGCTTCGGCATCGTTACTGAGTTTGTCCTGAAGCTGCACGACATGCCCAACGACGGGATCATTCGAAGCGCCCCGATTCTGTGGTCCGACGTCAAAGCGCCGGAGGTGATGTCGTCGTGGATCAAGCGGATCGCTCGCCCCGACCGTGAGGACACCGAGACGCTTCAGTTCGCCTTTCTTCACTCGCCCGATGGTCACCCGGTTTGCGGTGTGGTGCCGCTCATCGTGGGGCAGACCGAAGAGGCCGCCAAAAGCACCTGCGACGAAGTCGCGGCGTACGCTGGCGGCGCCCTAGTTCGGCAAGACACGCAGATGCCTTACACCGCGATCCAGGCCGCGCTCGACGATTGCTTCCCATATGATACGAACAACTGGGAAAAGGGCGTCTTCATCGACTGGGATCCGAACAACGAGGACGCGGTCAAGAAAATCATCGACACGGTGATCAAGGCATGGGCTGAGAAGCCAGCTTTCGCCTCGAAATTGTCGACTTTCATCCTCTTGATGGAGGTCAACGGCGCGGTGGCGAAGGGCGATCCGGCGTCGACCTCATACTCGGCGCGCGCCGGACGATTGTGGGCGACAGCGCTCATTGGGTGGCCCGACAACGACGACGCCCAACGTGCGGCAAGCAAGAAGTGGTGCGACGACACGATCAATGCGCTAAGCCCCTTCCACGTCACCACGTACCTGAACAATGCCATGCCAGCCAGTGACGAGGAAATGCGCGGAGTCTTCCCCGAAGAGACGATCATGCGCCTCCAGAACCTCAAGAAGAAGCACGACCCGCACGGGATGTTCAAGACCGGCGCTTGGGATTACCAGGCAAACCTCTAAACTGTTGTTCTGAATCATTGATCGCGAGCGTGGTTCACCACCGCAAGCTTCGCGTTAATTATCGTCGCTCATTCGAGTGCGGCCTCGACCGCCGCCACGGTTGTTTCGTGCCGCCACCGTCGCAGTTTGCCACTCCTTCGGCTGGATCGGCGTACAGCCGGTCCACAGACGCCGGTTTCATTGCGGTGCGAGCCCTTTCGAGGCAAACTCATCGGGCTGCGAGGGGCCTACGTGGGAAATCCCGGTTGAGACGGAAGGAGGCTCAGGGTGAAATCAGTTTATGCGGTCAGTGATCTCCCATCCGCTGGTGATGCCGCACGCGTTGCGGTAGAATCATGTTTGTCTCAACTCGCGGGGGACAAGCCGATTGCGGGGCTGGTCTTTTGGGGCGCTGACTACGATCCCGCCGAGGTCGCCGCCGCGTGTGCCTCAACCCTGTGTGACGTTCCGCATATAGGGTGCACGACTAATGGAGAAATTACCAGCCAGGGTCTGGGCATGGACTCGGTTTGCGTGATTCTACTCTCGTCCCCTCGAATGAGCGCACGGACGGCGCAAATGCCGCTCTCCACCGGCTCCTTGGAGGCTGGCCGCGCGGTCGCCAGCTCGCTTCGTGCCGACAATGCTAAGGTGCTGTTTCTCCTACCCGATGGGCTCACTGCCAATGGTACGGCGATTGTTCAAGGGGCGCAGGAAGTACTCGGGAAAAGTTTTGTGATTGCCGGTGGTGCCGCCGGGGACCGATGGCGTTTCGTGAAGACATTTCAGCTTTGCGATGGTGAGTTGCTGAGCAGCGCGATGCCCGCGATGATGCTCTACACCGATGGCGAACTTGAGGCCGGATTTGGGGTTATGAGTGGCTGGAAGCCCATCGGTATCGCCAAAACGGTTACATCGGCGGCGGGCAACGTCGTCTACCGCATCGAGGATCAGACTGCGCTCGATTTCTACTCGACATTTCTTGGCGACAAAGCCGCGGAATTGCCTGGCATCGGTTCCGAGTTCCCGTTTGGACTGATTGACGAATCGGAAAAGATCGAGCAACCAGGAATCAACTCCGATGAGGAGTATTTTTTACTCCGGTCGCCGATGTCCGTGGATCATAAGATGGGTTCGGTAACCTTTGCCGCGGAGATACCCGAGGGCGCCAAAGTCAAGATGACCATGGCCAAAGCTTCCGATGTCATTGAAGGGGCGCGTGTTGCCGCGGAGCTTGCCATGGGTCGAATTTCGGGCCGACCCGATGCGGTACTTTTCTTTTCGTGCAGTGCCCGCAAGCACGTACTGGGACGCCGCATCTCTCGCGAAATCGATGCTGCGCAGGCGGTCTTCGGCGATGATGTTCCCATGGCCGGTTTCTACGCCTACGGAGAAATCGCCAATTGTGGAACCACACATCCACAGTGCCGCTTCCACAACGAGACTGCGACATTCCTTGCTCTACGCGAGCCATAGGCGTCGGTCAGTGCGCGCATTCTCGGCAAGTTTCCCTAAGCCATCGCGGGCCGCCGTCGGGCTTCGAAACCCGAAGCGAGCGGGCTGGGCTCGTGCAGAACCGGTGCGTCAATGTACATTGGCGGAACTAGTCTCTTGAGCGAAAACCAAAACGCCTCGGACGCCCAAATCGCCGAACTTCAACTCAAGATCGAAGATCTCGAAGAGGCTTTTGAACAAACAGAACGTCAGAACGAGGTGTTGGAAAATATCTGTTTTGGGTTGGAGCAAGAGTACAATAAGGCGCAAGCGAACCTGCATGATGTATACGAGCAGATCTCAGCTAAAAACAAAATGCTCGAAGGCCTGTCGGCAAAGCTATCGAAATACCTGTCACCACAAGTGTTCGAATCGATATTCAGCGGCAAACAGGAAGTGAGAATCGCGAGCCAACGTAAGAAATTGACCGTTTTCTTTTCCGACATCGTTGGTTTCACGGAGACAACCGATAATTTAGAAGCCGAAGAATTGAGTAATCTTCTCAACCACTACCTCACCGAGATGTCAAAAATTGCCCTGGAGCACGGTGGGACCATCGACAAGTATGTGGGCGACGCCATCATCGCGTTCTTCGGTGACCCTGAAACACGCGGTGTCAAGGGGGATGCAAGAGCCTGCGTGAATATGGCGATCGCCATGCAGCGGCGCATGCGAGAACTCCAGTCCGAATGGTTGGAGATGGGGTTGGAGAAGCCGTTCGAGCTTAGGATCGGTATCAACACGGGCTTCTGCACGGTCGGCAACTTCGGCAGTGCGGACCGCATGGACTACACCATCATCGGCAACGAGGTGAACCTTGCCGCCCGGCTTGAATCGCTGGCCGAGGCCGGCGGTATCCTGATGGCCCATGAGACCCACTCGCTAGTCAAGGACACCATCATGGCCGAAGAAGGCAATACCATGACTGTCAAAGGCTTCGCCAAGCCGGTACGGACGTACCGCGTCGTGGGCCTCTACGACGACTTGGTAGCGCAGGGAAGAGTCATCCAAGAGGAACAGGACGGCGTTCGGGTTATGGTTGATATGAAGACAGGCAACAAATCGGCCGCGATCAAAGCCATTAAAGATGTACTTTCTCAGCTGGAGGACTGAGCTGCTCCGGAGCCATCCATGTGGAACCGGAATTCACCAATGGTCGCTTGTAATGCTGCTCCCAGTCGCGATGCACGGCACCGGGTATGGCGCCGCCGCGGCGCGCCCGCTTGTCGGTTCCTTCGAATTCCTGACGGCCCCTGGCGAACAACTCGTCCGGCCGCGTGTCGATAATCGAAAGGCCGGGCCGCGCCATCCGTTGAGCCAAGGTGTCGGGCGTCCACAATAGGTCGGGGTTAGCGTAGCCACGTGCAGAAATGTCCATCGCTGGTTCACTTGGACAGTTGACGTTTCAACGATCCTCAACGCCGGACCAACGATAGTCAAACGGCGGTTCGCGACCATTCTTGGCGCCTGTGACCGTGGCGGACAAAGACCGCCTCTTTATCGGCCCGCTGTTGCGTGCAACTATTCGCAAGAAATTCGAAATTTGAGAGGAAGCATGATGCCGAAATGGATCGACCATATCGTGGTTCGCGTCAAAGATCTCGACGAGAGCCTTAAGGACTATGAGACCAAGCTCGGCATGAAGGCGAGTAAAGGCCCGGACCAAATACCTAATTTAGGCATGACGAGGGCGATATTGCCGCTCGGTGACGACGGACGCTTTATCGAACTGGCCTTGCCACTCGGGGAAGGCGGCGCCATCGGCAACGCGCTCGAAAGATACGGCGAAGGTGTGCATCTAGTTGCATTGGCAGTAGACAATTTGGCGGAGGCGACCGCGGAGATGAAAGCCAACGGCGCTCGGATTATTGAATCGGGCACCCAGGTATTCGTGCATCCTCGCGATGGGCATGGTGTCATGTATCAGCTGATCGAACGCCCGTAGGGTTTGTCCGCGGTCGATAGGCGCTAGATCAAACTGCATAAAAATGGAATCATTTTGATGCAGATAATTTGATCAATACTCCGGTTACGTGAGAACCCGAAAATCCTTGGGTGAGATGACACGGAAATTATCCGTCACGTCGTCGCACATTGTGCGCCAGTTTTTTGGGACCTCTTGCCTCAGAAACGTGAGCATGGCG
>Ga0315336_1003177_pt1 | contig 22653 bp, 21 predicted proteins | sample ASW5metaG_FD_204512 | JGI IMG/M metagenome (GOLD analysis project Ga0315336, IMG submission 204512) | Ammonia-oxidizing marine archaeal communities from Monterey Bay, California, United States - ASW #5 | ecosystem: Environmental > Aquatic > Marine > Intertidal zone | place: USA: California... | reverse complement strand
CGGGGACATAATCTGAAAAATTGGCCGGATCCCCTTCAAGGTCGGTAAGTCCGTTCGCTGAATAAGCAGTCTGTCCCTGGTTGATGAGGAAAACAAAAGCAATCGCACCAACTAACCGTCGCCAAAAGTCTTTACTCATTTCGCCACCTCACTCACCTGGTCATCCTGCTGGTGCTTTACCAGCAGAATTCCCAAAACTACCAGTGCCATCCCGGATACCGATTTCAGCGTCAACGTCTCGCCGAACAGTGGCCATGCGATCAAAGCCGTGACCGGGGGCACCAGAAAGAAAAGACTGGCAACCTGGGTTGCGGCTTTAGTTCGCACAAGCAGCCATAACACGGTCATTGCGCCAAGTGACAGTACCAGCACCAGCCAGCCAAGGGCAAAAACGAATTCACCCGTCCAATGCACCTGTCGGGTCTCAAACGTCAAGGCTATCAGGACCATCATGATGGTAGCGGACAGGAACTGCAGGAAAGAACCACTCAGAAGGTCCATTTTCGAGCAAAACCGTTTCTGATAAAGCGTGCCAATACTCATTCCTACCACCCCGACAATGCAAAACGCCACACCGCTCGCTGAACTGCTGGAGCCTCCGAAGTACCGTGAAGAAACTAATCCTAAGCCCAGTGTTCCAAGGACAAACCCCGCCCACTGACGCATACGCACAGACTCCGCTAGCATCGGGCCAATCAATATTGCGGTCAAAATCGGTTGCATTCCTACAATCAAGGCACTGTCACCCGCCGTTACACCGCGGCTGATACCGGCATAGATGCCGCCAAGGTAGATGCCGTGAACGAGCAGTCCAACGACCAGAATATGGCCTAGATTACGCCAATCCCTCGGCCAGAGCGCGTCGGACCACCAGCAGAGCGCCCCGAGAATGATTGCGACCAGGAGGAACCGGATGGCCAGGAACGTTGCCGGCTCTGCGTAGGGAAGACCCATCTTGGCGCCGATAAAACCCGTACTCCACAAAACAACAAAGAGTGCTGGCGCGCCCGTGAACAAAAGGCTGGCAGAGGAACTTTTTGCAAGCAAAACCATAGTTTCGATAAAATCGTGACACGCGTAGTCTATTGCAACATTTGGTCAAGGACAGGGCCGCTTTGACTTGACATCTTTAGGGTTCATCCCTATTTGCCTATCTTGCAAACCTTACGGAAATCGAAATGAGCGATAACCCTTTTGTTACTGCTGTCACTGCAGACACCTTCCCGACGGAAGTCATTGAAGCATCAAAAAGCGCGCCTGTGCTCGTCGATTTCTGGGCCGACTGGTGTGGACCCTGCAAAACACTGATGCCAATTCTCGACAAGCTCGCCCTCGAATACGACGGTAAGTTCCGAGTCGCTAAAGTCGATACTGAGAGCGAGCGTGAACTCGCCGCCACGTACGGAATCCGTAGCCTTCCGACGATAAAGATCTTCCGCAACGGCGCGGCAGTGGATGAGTTCATGGGCGCGTTGCCCGAAAGCGCCGTGCGGGAAGTCATCGAACGTTACATCGCCCGCTCTGCCGATGCTGAAATCGATAAAGCGGCAACCCTTGCCGCCAAGGCTGACCACGAAGGTGCGATTGCCCTGCTGGTCGATGCACTCGCAAGTGATCCGGCATATCTGAAAGTCCGGCTGGCGCTGGCCGAACATCAAATCGAGGCCGGACAGTCCGCAGCAGCGGCGGACATTCTGCGTGACGTTCCGGTGGCATCGGTACACGACCCCCAGGTCAAACGACTTCGGGCGCGGATCGAACTGGCTCGACGTGTTGATCCGACGGTGGATACTGAAAGCCTCAGGAAGAAAATTGATCAGGCGCCTGATGATCTTGAGGCAAGGATTCAACTTGCGCAAAGTGTGATGCAGGACCCCGAACAGATGGAAACAGCAATGAGGGAGTTCCTAGAGGTGGTCAGACGGGGCCGTGGCAATGGGCTTGCGGAACAGGCCCGATCTACACTGATCCAGATTTTTGAAAGTCTCGGCACACACGATGAACGCGTCAGCCGGTACCGCCGACAACTTGCCCAAGCGCTGAACTAGGTTCTGGTGTTAGGGTTAACCCCGCGGATGATGACTGCTGTGAAGCGATTGCAGCCTTGCGCGTGCGACGTGAGTATAGATCTGTGTGGTCGAAAGATCGGCATGCCCAAGGAGCATCTGCACGCTTCGAAGATCAGCGCCATGATTCAGAAGGTGCGTCGCAAATGCATGTCGCAGTGAATGTGGGGACAGTTCCGCATCAACACCGGCCAGAGCAGCGTATCGCTTGATGAGCTGCCAAAACGCCTGCCGGGTCATCGGTTTGCCTCTCCGGGTGATAAACACAGCGCTGTTCATCTGCTCGCCGAGAAGCTCGGGTCGGGCACGATCAAGGTAATCCCGGATACGGCCTACGGCTTCATCACCCAGGGGTACGATCCGCTCGCGACCGCCCTTCCCGGTCACCCTGACCAGTCCCGTCGTGAGATCAAGCTCATTGAGTGACAGTGTGACCAGTTCCGAAACGCGAAGGCCGCTGGCGTACATGGTCTCGAGCATTGCCCGGTCCCGCCGCCCCAGCGTGGTATTTGCCGGTGCAGCCAACAGCTTCTCCACACTGGCTTCTGTAATTGACTTGGGCAGCGGTCGACCCAGACTGGGTGAGCGCACGTCAGCGGTCGGGTCGTCCCGTATCACACCTTCGCGCAGAAGATATCGGTAGAACCGGCGCAGAGTGGATAGCCTGCGCGCTGATGATCGTGGGCTCAGTCCCTGCCGTACATTTGCCGCAAGGTAACCCAGCAGGTCAGCGCGACTTGCACTCTTAAGACCCAACCCCTTTTTTTTGAGCCAGGCTTCGAAGGCAACCAAGTCACTCCGATAGGCGCTAAGGGTGTTTCCGCTCAATCCGGATTCAAGCCATAGTGCATCAAGAAACCGGTCCGAGATCCCCGAGGCCAGTTTCCTTTCGCCGGTCATTCTGACCTTTCCCGGTCGCGTCTGCGCTCTATTTGGGCGAGGCGATAGCGCAGTTTCGCCTGCATTTTCGATTCGGGTGAATCACCCAGTAGTCTCCGATAGACGTTACCGGCATCCTCATACAATTTTGCCGATTCCAGCGCCTTTGCAGCCTGATAGAGGGCGCTATTTTGCCAGTGCGGGTTGTTTTCCCCGGAGAGCCGGGCAGATTCCAGGTAATATGCCGCCCCCATGGCGTATTCACCCAGCTCGACCCACGATTGTGCCGCCCAATAAAACAGTTCACGCCGGTGTCCCGAAGTTCGAACCAGGCGTGCTGACACCTGGAAAAGATCCAGTGCCAACTGATGCTCTCCGATAAATTGCAGATCAAACATAATCTGCATGACCCGGTCCAGGCTTGCCGGCGCTATCTCATCGAGTCCGGATAACCAGTCGCCGAGCTGGCGGGCACCCAGATCCGCGTTGCCGCCCAGAACCTGAATCCGGGCGGTTCGGACAGTCCATGCGCCGGGATCGATTCCTGGCGCCGGCGCAGGAACAAGCGATTGAAGTCTCGCCGCAAGGGGTAGATCCTCCCGGCGCAGCGCCTCGTCAACCAGCAGCATCAACGCCTCTACGCCGATTTCTTCGAACTTCGCCAAAACCCCGTGATCACCGATAAAGACGCTGATCAGGCCTTGTGCATCGACCTCGATGAGATGCCGTATCAGCCAGCTGTCTCCGGAAACCGGTGCTTTTGGATCCTGACCTTGCAGGAGCAGGGTCACGCCGAGCGCCCGTTGTCCGAGGCGATCTTTGCGTCCACTCGTGAGCAAGAGATCCCAGACCGCGCCGGAGGGTTCCGTCGCGAGTTCTTCGTCTGCCATCTTGATGTTGGCGATCACCCCATAGGTGGCCAGTAGTTCCGTCCTGGCATCGATGTGCAACAACGGCCTTAACTGAACGTTATTTAATACAAGCGCTTCCAGAGCGTGCGCGCGTACACGGGCATGCTCTCCAAGATCCGCGATCCGTGCGATCATGGCAGAGCGTGCGCCGGCCATCTCGGTGTTGTCCGCCGGGACCTTTATCTGACCAAGTGAAAGCAGCGCGGCCGAAGAGGATATAGTTTTACCCTGCCATGCCGCGAAGACCCGCCACAGGCGCCCTTCAATTGACGCCACATTACGCAGGACAGAAACCGCCTCATCGGCTCTGCCCATAGACAGTGCGATAAGCGCACGCAACAGGTGCCAGGAGGGTTGGTCGGGGGCAAATTCAAGCTCCAGATTCTCAGCAGAGATTGCCGCATCTGAAAATCGGCCTTCATCAAAATAACTTAATACGATGCGCTGTCGAAGCTGCTGCGTTATACCGTCATTGGGAAGACCCTCGGAGAGGAGCTGGCGAAAGACCGTCCGCGCCTGTGCTGGGTCGCCGTTTCGAAGCAAAAGATCGCCAAGCCGCAAGCCAAGTCCCAGGCGCAGATCACCCTTTTCACCCTCTAGTGATACCTGAAGTTCCGCCTTCAGTACGTCAAGCCGGCCCTGGCGTTCAAGCAGATGCCACCGCTGCCTTTGACGCTCAGCCGGAGAGACGCCCGAGGGGGCGGGAATATCCTGAAGCAGGTAAAGGCCCAGTTGATCAAGATTCTGGCGGTTAAGGTGCGCTAGGGTTTCTTCGTCAAGCTCAAGGCGAAAAACCGAGGCGGCCAACCGGTTTTGATCACCGCTATCCGCCGTCGGCGGCGGGAGAGACCCCTCAGTAATCGAGAGCGTCTCGAAGTTAAGGTCCAGTGCAGGCAAAAACACCTGAAGGCCCCCGGATGGGGGAACGTCGGCCAGATTCGACGACGCCTTGAGGGATTCGTCTGCGGGGACATCACCAGTGACTGCGAGCCCGCCGACCAGTGTCCCACAACAAAGGGTTAAGGCCGGGATAAGACGGCGCCCATAGGCCTTAGCGGGGCCGTCTGCCGTGACCAAATGCAACGCGGTCATGTCAGTCCGCACGCAGTCTGTCACCTTGCTACCCCAGTATCGACTCCCGTATCGATACCCTGTTGATCTCAGTGGTCGCCAAAGCCCGGAGGTGCGGCGTCAGGAAATCTTCTCGCGTATCCGGGCTGATTTTCCTGTGCGTCCCCGAAGGTAATAAAGTTTTGCCCGACGCACCGCGCCGCGGCGGCGGACCTCAATATCTGCGACCAGCGGACTGTGCGTCTGAAACACACGCTCAACCCCTTCACCGTAGGAAATCTTTCGCACGGTGAATGAGGAGTTCAATCCGCGGTTTTTCCGGGCGATAACAACTCCCTCGAACGCCTGAAGCCGTTCCCGAGTACCTTCCTTCACTTTAACCTGAACCCGAATCGTATCTCCCGGGGCGAAATCGGGAATGTCGCTCTTGATCTGCTCGCTTTCCAGCTGCTCGATAATGTTTGTCATCACGAACTCTCCTGTCCTTTCAATTGCTCTTTAAATTCATCCAGTAGAAGACGCTCTTCTTCGCTCAAAAGTCTTCTTGCCAGTAAGTCGGGACGTCTTAGCCAGGTCTGGCCCAATGCCTGCCGCAGACGCCAACGGCGAATCTCGTTGTGATTTCCACCCAGTAGCGTTGACGGAACCTTCTTCCCCTCAAATATTTCCGGTCGCGTGTAATGCGGCCAATCCAATAATTCCGTACTGAACGAATCCGTTTGAGCCGACTCTTCGTTGCCCAGCACCCCGGGCAGATATCTTACCAGCGCTTCAATCAGTACCATCGCGGGCAGTTCTCCGCCCGCCACCACGTAATCCCCTATGGATAGTTCCTCATCAACCTCCATATCCAGAAGTCTCTGGTCGATCCCCTCGTATCTGCCGGCAAGCAGTATCAGCGTCCGCTCGCCCGCAAGCCGCTCGACGGTCGCCTGATCCAGAGGGCTCCCCTGGGGGCTCAACCCAATGACCCGGCCCTCACCGGCAGATCGCGCCTGCCGGATCGCCGCCGCAAGCGGGGGTGCCTGCATCACCATTCCGGGACCGCCCCCGTAGGGCCGGTCATCTACGCGACGATAGTTATCCTCGCAATAATCACGCGGATCCCAGAAGTTGAGCTCAAGAATCGACCGCTCGAGCGCGATTCTGGTTACCCCAAACTCTCCTACGGTCTTTACCAACTGCGGAAAAATACTGACGATGTCTATGCGCATGCCTCATAAACCCGGGGTATTCCACTATCATGACCTTCAAGGCTCTCAAAAATCCTTGTCCCAGTCGACGAGAATCTGGCCCTTTTTAAGATCCACCTTATGCACCGTTTGCGGAACATAGGGGATAAGCCGCTCCCTGTCTGACCTTGCCACCAATACGTCGTTGGCGCCCGTCTCCAAAAGATGATCAACCTGTCCAAGTGAATCACCTTCAAGGTTTATCACCGCGAGCCCCTCAAGCTGGTACCAGAAATATTCGCCTTCAGCTGGAGGCGTCAGCCACGCGGGCCACACTCCAATTTCGGCTCCCACCAGCGCCATCGCCTGATCACGATCATCGCAATTCTGCAGATGGGCGATCACCCCTTTACCGTGTCGCTGCCCCGCCAATAAACTCACTTCTTTCCAGCCACCCCCCCTGTCTAAAAGCCAGCGGGGATAATCAAGAATCCCACCGCGGTCTCGGGAGAAATCAAAGACCTTTACCCAGCCACTGACTCCAAACACGCCGTTGATTCGGCCCAGCACAACGGGTTGTGTTTTTTGATCAGACATGACGGCTTGCATCACGTCGAATCCGGGTGCGGACTTCAGATAACGTCTGTCCCTGATCAGGTTTGGGTTGATTTACTGCCTCAGAAACGACGCCACCCGCTCAGACGGCTGAGCCCCCTGGCTGATCCAGTATTGCGCCCGCTCACGATCCAGTCGCAGGGACTCTTCTCCCTTGGCCGCCATGGGATTAAAGAACCCGATGCGTTCAATAAACCTGCCGCGGGGCTGCCGGCGCCGGTCAGAGACAACGATTGAGTAAAAGGGCCGCTTTTTTGAACCGCCGCGGGCAAGCCGAATGGTCACCATCTGTACAATCCTCTAAAAATGCGTCAAACCCTATAATTTTAGCATGAAAATTGAATATTTCCGTAGCAACCCAAGACTCAGTGCGTGAGCGGCGGCCCTCCCCCGGGAAACCCTCCTCCCTTTATCTGGCCCATGAGTTTTCTCATCCCCCCTTTGCCTTTCATCTTTTTCATCATTTTCTGCATCTGGGTAAACTGCTTTAAGAGGCGGTTGACCTCCTGAACCTGGGTTCCTGACCCGGCTGCGATACGCCGTTTACGGGACCCCTTGATGACCCCGGGGAAAGCCCGCTCGCCTGGGGTCATGGAATTGATGATCGCGATCAGGCGGGCGGTTTCGGCTCCCCCCACCTGGGCACGGGCGGCCTGCGGCAGGCTAGACATGCCCGGAATTTTTTCCATCAGGCCCCCAAGGCCGCCCATCTTTTCCACTTCATGTAGCTGATCGCGAAAATCCTCAAGATCGAATCCTTTGCCCTTTTCCAGTTTCTGAGAGATTTTCCGGGCTTTCTCCTGATCAACGCTCCGCTCGACCTCCTCCACGAGGCCCACCACATCTCCCATACCCAGAATTCGGGATACCACCCGGTCTGGAAAGAAGGCCTCGAGCGCAGCCGAGTCTTCGCCAACGCCAAGAAACTTGATCGGTTTACCAGTCACTTCCCTCACCGAAAGTGCAGCGCCGCCCCGGGCATCACCATCGGTTTTCGTCAGAATTACGCCAGTCAGTTCCAGTACATCATTGAATGCCCCTGCACTCGTAACGGCATCCTGTCCAGTCATGCTATCGACCACAAACAGCGTCTCTACCGGGGCTACGGCTGCATGGACCGCCTTGAGCTCGGTCATCATTTGGCCATCAACATGGAGCCGACCCGCAGTATCAATGATGAGCACATCGTCGGAACGCACCCGGGCCTGCGCGAGTGCATTCTGGGCAATGGAAACCGGGTCCTTTCCCTCGGATAGAAAACCCACCCCGGTCTGTCCGGCGAGTTGTGCGAGTTGCTCAATCGCGGCGGGCCGATAGACATCGACACTGCAGAGTAGGACTTGCTTTCTCTCCCGCTCGCGAAGAAAGCGGGCGAGTTTTGCCGCTGTCGTGGTCTTTCCAGCACCCTGAAGTCCAGCCAGCAGGATGACGGCCGGTGGACGGGTAGCCAGGTCAAGCGCCTCGTTCTGCGCTCCCATCAGAACAACGAGTTCGTCCCGAACCACCTTAATCACGGCCTGGCCGGGGCTGAGGCTCCCCAACACCGCCTCGCCCACCGCTTTTTCCCGCACCCGTTCCAGGAAACTGCGCACAACCGGCAATGCTACGTCTGCCTCAAGCAGCGCTATGCGAACCTCACGCAAGGCGTCACGGATATTGTCCTCACTGAGCCGGCCGCGACCGGTCAGCCCCTTGAAGGTCGTTCTCAGGCGATCGCCTAGCTGGGAAAACATTTCCGATTCACCTCTTTAAGATTGCGGGCGCGCTGGGACGGGCGCTTACCTCATAAACCGCTTTGCGGTTTGGGCTAAAATGTTCGGCTATAAGTTGAGGTAGCCATCGAATTCTACACTTTAGTCCGGCTCTCAGGCTGAACAAGCCGGTCGGCCGCCTGCCACCCCACCTAACCATGACAAGCCTTTTTAGCCTCACCGCAATGCTCCTATATGCCGGTGCATGGACGGCACTGTTACGCACACTATCTGCCGATAGCGCGAGGCCCAGAGGCGGCGCCTTCGACGCGTTGCTCGCCTACCTTGCTGTGATGGCCCACGGCCTGGTTCTCATCCCCACGCTGTTTCTGCATGGGCAACCTGACCTCGCGCTTGGCAGTACGCTGTCGCTGATTTCACTGACCGTAGCTGTTCTATTCCTGGTCGCACGACTATTTCAGCCGGTTCAAGGGTTGGGCGTACTCATATTCCCATCCGCGTTCGCCGGGGCTGCTTTGGGCTGGCTGTTACCGGGGCCGACATATGCCGCAAAACTCCACGGTGCTGTCGGGCTCTTTCATGTGTTGGGCGCAGGCCTTGCCTATGCCCTCCTCAGCCTCGCGCTGGCACAGGCATTGCTACTGCATTTCCATGACCGGGCCCTGAAACAAAAACGCTACGGCAGGTTTTTCAGGTCATTTCCGCCGATTCAGACGATGGAAAACATTCTGTTTCAGTTGATCTATCCGGGCTTCGTCCTTCTCACGCTTACGTTACTCAGCGGCGCGTTTTCCTCGGGTCAGATATTCGGTCAGGCTTTCTTATTCAACCATCATACGGTGCTCGCCCTGCTCGCATGGGTCAGCCTTGCTGTCCTGGTTTTGGGTCGATTGTTTCTCGGCTGGCGCGGGCGAACGGCAGTGCTTTGGACGGGAGCCGGGTTCTTTCTTCTGGCAGTTGGGTACTTCGGGACAAGATTTGTCCTAGAGGTTCTGATGACATCCTAGAGTCCGCCAGAACGATCCTATAACGACCCCATGCGGTGGTCATCGGCGAACGGCTTATTCCGGCTTGGTAACGCGATACTGCTAGGATTCGCGGTTTTTCGATTTTCCCAAAACTTGCGCCAGTAGAAATACCACGGTCGTGATCAGGATCATCACTGTGGATATCGACGCAATCGTTGGATCAATCTGATCGCGCAAAGCAAGGAACATGCTACGGGTAATGGTTGACATGTCGCCACCCGAAATAAACAAGGCGACAATGACCTCATCAAACGACACGATAAATGCCAGCAACGCTCCGGTGACCACCGAGAATCTGATCTGCGGGAGCGTTACGACCAGAAACGCTTTGAGTCGCGAGGCTCCGAGACTCCGGGCAACCCGTTCCTGGTTCATGTCGTAACTGCGAAGCCCGGCACTGATCACAATCAGCGCCATCGGCAGTGCCAGTACCGAATGCGCCAGCACCAGGCCGACCATCGTATTGTTGAGGCTGAGCCGGGTGTAGGCGAAGAAAACACCAATTGCGATCAGAACCACCGGCACCATCATCGGCGTGATCAGCAGGACAAAAATAAACCGGGCGGCGCGAATGTTTGAGACATACAGCCCGTAAGCGGCCATCGTCGCGATGGGTGTGGTGACCAGCACCGTCCAGAATGCTGCCTTGATCGAAACCCACGTCGCCGTCATCCACTCTATGGAGTTGAAATAGTTCTCATACCAGCGCACACCCCATACCCGTGGCGGGAACTCCAGATACTGCGATTGCGAAAAGGACATCGGTATCACAATCAGGGTGGGAATAATCAAGAAGGCAAGGATCAATACCCCAATAATGTAGAGCCACAAACGCCTCCCATGGGTAATCTGCGTATCGGACGCGGGCCGCTGAAGCCAGTTCATGCGCCACCTCCGGAGCCCAGCACTCTATCGAGGCTGAGCAGTTTGTGCGCGATAAAAAGTACCGCAAGGGTCAGCACGAGCAGCACGACGCCTAGTGCGCTCGCCGTCCCAAAGTTGAAAAACAGGTCGATCAGGGTTTCGATCTTCATTGACACCATGATGACCTTGCCTCCCCCGAGTACGGCGGGGGTCACAAAAAAGCCAAGGCACAGAACAAACACGACCGTGATCCCGGCAAACAGTCCCGGCAGCGACAGTGGAAAAAACACAAACCAGAAACTCTTGGTCGGTGTTGCACCCAGATTTGCTGCTGCTTTCAGATAGTCAACGTCTATCGAGCGCATCGATCCATACAAAGGCAGCACCAGAAACGGCAGCATGATGTGCACCATTCCGATGAGGGTGCCGTTGAGGTTGTGCACAAGCCGCAGGGGTGTCTCCCACCAGCCGAACTCCATCCCCCACTCGTTGACAAGGCCTTTGCGCTGAAGCACAACCAACCAGGCATAGGTACGGACCAAAAGGGAGGTCCAGAAAGGGAGCAAGACCGCGATCAGCCCAATCGTTACCCAGCGTTTGGACAACTGCGAGAGGAAATATGCCAGAGGATAGCCAATCAGTACACAGATCAGCGTCGTCAGAAAACTGACCTTGAACGTGGTCTTGAATATCCGAACGTAAGACTTGCTCTCGAGCATCCGGCTGTAGTTGTAGGTTGAAAGCACACCCTCGTCATTGAATAGCGATAGCCAGAACAGCCACCCGACCGGAACCAAAATCACGAGGAGCACCATGACGAGGGCCGGCAGCGACAAGCCGAACAGCAGCAAGCGTTCGCGACGCTCATCACGCCGAAGCGCTTCGGCATTGCGCGCGGTGGTAATCGATGTAGCCACTCGGCCCGCCCGTCAGGCTTCGCTGACTAGAACAGTCTCGTCCCGGTGCAGGCCGAGCACGATCGAGTCACCGATATCGGGCGCCGCCTCAAGCGAGCGGTGCTGACTGACGCTACGGACCGCAACCTCTTCTCCCCCGGAGAGCCGAACATAGACCAGAAAACTCTCTCCCTGATAGACCACTTCTGTCACAGTGCCGTTGAAGCGGTTGAAATGGGGATCGTCGCCTTTGGGCATGAATACCAGCCGTTCGGGCCGAAGCATCAGCAGTGGGCCCACGCCGTGATCACGCTCCGAAAGTTTCAGCGGAACCCCATCCCACGTCGCAACGCCGTTATGCTGCTCTACCGGCAACAGCGTCGATTCGCCGATAAAGTTCGCCACGAAGGGATTGGCGGGGTGATCATAGATGGCCCGGGGCTTGTCCAGCTGCATCAGGCGTCCATCGTTAATAACAGCGATCCGGTCCGACATGGTAAGCGCTTCTCGCTGATCGTGGGTCACATAAACAGTCGTCATTCCGAGTTGCTCGTGAAGATGGCGTAGTTCGATCTGCATCCTCTCACGCAATTTCTTGTCAAGCGCAGACAAGGGTTCATCCATAAGCAGGATGCGCGGCTTGAATACGATTGCCCTGGCGAGGGCAACGCGCTGCATTTGTCCTCCAGACAACTGCTCAACCCCCCTATCGCCATAGCCCTCGAGCTGCACAACAGTGAGAGCGTTTTCAACCTGGGATCGGATCTCATCTTTGGGAATGCCGCGCAACTTCAGCGGGAAGCCAATATTGGCCGCTACATTCATGTGCGGAAACAAGGCGTAGTTCTGAAACACCATGCCGACATCGCGCTTGTGCGGGGGCATCCGCACCACTTCCTGATCACCAAAAGACACACTCCCGGAATCCGGCCGGGTGAACCCCGCCAACACCATCAACAGGGTAGTTTTGCCCGAGCCCGATGGCCCGAGCAGGGTCAAGAATTCGCCGCTATGGATATCGAGATCGACGTCGTCGAGCGCAAACACCTCTCCATAGGTCTTGGTAACCCCACGGATGCTGATCGGAAGCGCGTTCTCCTGACCCATTAGATACTCCTTCCTACTTTGCTCAAAATGAAGACGGCGTGTATTTACACGCCGTCTTGTGTCAACAATACAACGAAAACGCCTTTATTCCGTCATCATGTCCTGATACCACTCGGAAGCCTTTTTCTCCCACTTGGCGTACCACTCCTGATTCACCGGAAGCATGTTTTTCGCATTATCCGGATGAGAAGGCAGGTTCTTCGACAATGCTTCGTCAATTTTGCCAGTCTTGTATGCATCACTGTTGGTCGGGCCATAAGTGATGTACTGCGGGATATTGGCCTGATGCTCGGCTTTGCTCATCTCGGCGATGACCTTCATCGCGAGTTCAGCATTGGGAGCCCCTTTGGGGATCGCAAAACAATCGTAGTCCTGCAGTGCACCATTATAGGAATACGCGACTTTCGCCCCATCGGCTTTAGCGACATCAAAACGGCCATTCCAGCCTGTCGACATATCCACCTCACCGTCTTTCATCAACTGTGCATGCTGGGCGCCCGAACTCCACCAGACAGCTACATGAGGCTTGAGCTCGCGTATCTTGTCCAGAGCGCGGTTGATGCCCTCCTCGCTATCCAGCACCTCGTAGACTTTGTCCCTCGGTACGCCATCAGCCATCAGTGCAGGCTCGAGCATCCCGTGCATCTTGTTGCGGATGGCCCGGCTACCAGGGAACTTCTCGACATCCCAAAAGTCCGCCCAGCTCTTAGGGCCATTCATGCCGTAGGTCTCGGTGTTCCAGGCAGGTACGGTCGCGAACACAATCGTTCCCACACAACACGACAGATAGGTATCGGTGACGAAGTTGGAAACGTCGATCATGTCGTAGTCGAGATCAATAAGAATCCCCTCCACACAGCCGCGCGCACCGCCACCTGAGCCAGTATCGATAATGTCCCACGGCACTGCGCCAGCGGCGACTTTCGTGCGGACCTGGCCTATCCCCTTATAGGTCTCTTCCCTGACGGTGATTCCCATCGCTTCCGCAACGGGCTGGAACAGAGCCTTACTCTGTGCAGCCTGATACGATCCCCCCCACGAGGCGACTGTTACCTCACCGCCTGCCCAAACTGACTGACCCGCGACACTGATTGTGGCTGTCAAAATTCCGCCCGCCAGCGTCCTGATAAATAGTTGTCTCATCCCGTGAACTCCTCTGGTTACTCTGGTTGATTCCAAATCGAGCTAACCGGCTTTGACACCTTAATTCTGAGTCGTTTAGATCGCCGGTTGAGTTAACTATTGCGCTACGGTCGCGGCCTGTCAACCAGCCAGCCGTGGGGAATGACAGTGCCAGAGCGGATGCTCGGCCAGTACCAATTCGTGATGCACCAACGGTGGGAAATATCCCCACGTCAAAACAACAAAACCCGGAAAACGGTTGTGATTTGCGTGTGTTGAGGACTTCGGCCGCTGACACCTTCAGACACTAAATACCGAGACGGTCCAGCAGACCGTACCATCCCACTGACGCTGACAGAAACCAGGGCTTGCCGTAATACAGTGGCCGGGTCTGAAACGGCAGGTTAGACAGCACGCTCCGTCCCTCGTCCAGGCCAAGCACCTGCTGTCCAAGCCGGGTACCAAAATAACTCGCCAATGCAACCCCCGAGCCGCAGTAACCCATCGCGTACCAGATTCCACCATGGCATCCAAGGTGCGGCATGTGCTGGAAGGTCCAACCGACAAAGCCCATCCATGAGTGGCTCACTTTGACATCCCGAAGCTGCGGAAAGATCGTCGTCATATGAGCATGCAGGCGTGGGCCGCTGATCCGCGGATCGGTTTCATTGAGGGATACCCGACCGCCGAAAAGTATTCTCCGGCCATCCGGGGAAAGGCGGTAATACACAACAATCCGGCGGGTATCAACAATCATGCGCTCACCGGGAATTAAAGAACGTGCGAGCACTTCTCCGAGGTCCTCGGTTGCAATCATGTAAGTGCCGATCGGAAACACCCTGCGCTGCTGCCAAGGTGTCAGACGACTGGTATATCCGCTGGTGGCAATCACCACCTCGCCGGCTCGCACACGGCCCCGATCGGTATCCACGATAAATCCCGCGCGGTCGCGACTTCGCTCGATTGTAAGTGCTCGGGTATGACCGACAACGTTGACACCACTCTCAAGAGCGCGGGAAAGAATGCCCTGATGAAAGGCGGCTGGATCAACGGCAGCATGCTGACACTGCACCACGCCACCGTAGTAAAAGTCGGTGTCGATCTCTTTTGACTGATCCGCCCGCGAAACCAGGAAGGCCTCCATTTCAAGGCCTGGCTGCTGAGACTCCAGTTTGCGGGCCAGCTTATCGTAGTGACGAGATGTATGCGCACCAAAGAAACGCCCGCAGACACGGTAGTCACAATCTATGTTCTCCTCCCGGATGAAATCACCGATCCATGCCAGCGCCCGCTGCCCTTCGCGATGAACCTCAAAGGCTACCTCGCGACCGTGATCCTTTTCCAGCACCGCGAAGTCCGGCTTGATTCCGGTGGATACCTGCCCGCCGTTTCGTGAGCTGCACCCCCATCCGGGCTCATGCGCATCAATCACCAGGGTCGCGCGCCCACCCCGGGCGGTCTGCAGAGCCGCACATAAACCGGTGTAGCCTGAACCCACCACCAGGATGTCAACCCTTTCCGGCAATTGCGGTGGATCCTCTTTGGATCTTGGTGTCCGCTCCCACCAGTAAGGGTGTTCACAATAATCTGGAGAAAACAGTCCCGTCGAATCTCTGCTCATATTCGGCTTCCCTTACTTGGGCAGGTCACTGACCTGATAGCTTGCCCCTTGCAGCCAGTCTGGTGCGATCTCGACTCCCCAGCCAGGCTGATCACTGACCGTAACCATTCCATCGGTTACCGTATAGGGTGATTCCACAAAAAGACCCTCCTGCCACGGATAGTAGTCAGGGCCTTCAATCGAGAACTCAAGGTATTTCCCCGCATTGGGGATCGCTCTTAAAAGATGCATGGTAAACAGCGTTACCATCGAAAGATTGGCACAGTGCGGGGTACAGGCCAGCCCCTGATCTGCTGCCATGGCGGCCACCCTCATGGCGCGAAGCATTCCGCCGACATAACAGACATCCGGCTGCACGATATCGACTGCCGACATCTCAATCATGCGCCGCCAGGTTGAAAGATCGCAGTCCTGTTCTCCACCGGTTACGTCCATCGTCAGGGCACGGGTCACCCGCCGGGTCTGCTCAAGCTCCCAGTAAGGGCACGGCTCTTCAAAGTGCTCGACTCCGCAATCTTCCAGCAGGTGTCCCACTGTGATCGCCCTTTCCGGTGAGAACCCACTGTTGGCATCCACCAGCAGGGAGACGTCATGCCCGAGCGCATCTCTGACAGCCGGCACGATCGCCTCGGTACGCCCCGGCCACTCATCGACATCGTGGCCGCACTCTGCTCCCACCCGGAACTTGAACGCATCGAAGCCAAACTCGTCGCGCAGCCGGTCCAGCCTTTCGGCCTCGGCCGCGGGAGCAATATCGCGCCGCATGCTGGAACCATAAACGCGCAGGCGGCCCGGTGATCCGCCGAGGATCTCGCACACGCTTTTGCCCTGCGCCTTTCCCTGCCGGTCCCAGAGCGCCGTCTCGAGTCCAGCAAGTGCCCGTCGCAGATAGGATCCGGGAAACTTATGCTCGCGCTCGGGGATGGTCTCAACCAGCGCAGCAATTTGATCAGCGGGCTGACCCAGTGCCCAGGGTGCAACCTGACGGTGAACGACCAGTGCCGTGATGTCTGCGTTGTAGGGGGCTACCTGACCCCATCCCTCACTGCCATTGCGGCATGTCACCCGGACAAAAGACAGATACTCGCGGCTGAATGTTTCAATACGGTTGATCGTCGCGCCGTCATCAGAATCCGGCATTGGCAGTCCTTAATTTCAATCCCGATTAATTCACGGCGGTATTGTGGCCCAAAGAGATAACATTGCATACACTCGGGTGGACACCGTCACACGGACCGAAGCGGCCTTTGCCGAGGCCGAAGCCTCTACAATAGTGCTGGAGCTGGACCGCCCGTAGCTGCAGGCGCTGACGGCTCATGCCCTCTGACCTGACGGACCCGGGTGATCCCTTTTGGCTGAAGTTTCCAGACAGAATCCACAACAGCGGCTTGCCGGCATCCTGCTGCTGGTCATGATCATCGCCTCTGTACTTGTGGGCTTTGGCCTTTCCGACTTTCTGTGGGTAACCGGCTGCAGCGCGCTTTTGGCCCTGGTCCTGCTCTGGCCACGAACCCGTCGGACACAGCGGATTCAGTGCCTCGTTTTCATAGTACTAGGGTTTCTCTGTCTGGCGATCGCCTGGTACCAGGGTTATAGGGAACTCCCTGTAAAGCAGATGCTCACGCAGAATCACCTCTTGATCAGCCTTCTTTCAGCCGTCAGTTTCCTTCGACTGATTACCGTTACCCGGGGAAGCGACCGGCCCGCACCGAGAGCGGGATTCAGGGCCTTCTGGCAGACCGTCGCCGGAATTCATCTTTTTTCTTCCGTTATCAACCTGTCGGCAGTGATCATCTTCGGTGATGCGCTTTCAAAGAATAAGAAACTCGACCGCACCACTGCGACCACTTTGCAACGGGCCTTTTCGCTCGCCGCGCTCTGGTCGCCCTTTTTTGCAGCAATGGGTACCTGTCTGCTGTACGCACCCGGCACGAGACTGCCCGACCTGTGGCTACTCTCTATCCCCTTGTGTCTTTTCGGTTTGGCGTTCAACTGGATCGACCACAGGTTCAGAAAATCCGGTGGACTCGATACCTTTGAAGGTTATCCCGTGAACTTTCGCGCCCTTTGGGTGCCTTCGCTGATGGTGGTCTGTGTACTCACAGCAAACAGCCTGTTGCCGGATATCTCTGTCCTGGTACTCGTCTCGGCGCTTTCGATGGCCGTAACCGCCTCGGTTATCGCGGTTCGGCGGTCTTTCTTCCAGGCGATCACAACCGTCCGCAACTTCAGTTATGAACGGCTGCCGGATATGTACGGAGAACTAGTGCTCTTCTTTAGCACCGGCGTGATGGCGGTCGGGATCTCCGCGCTGGTGACCCAGACCCACCCCACACTTGACGTCATCGAATTTACTCCAGCGATCGCGATTGTCCTGCTCGCAATCCTGCTTTCGCTCGCGGTCGCCGGGGTCCATGCCATCGTCACCATCGTTGCCGCATCTGCCATGGTCGCGCCCCTCAATCCCGAACCTGCGGTGCTGGCATTTATTTTTCTAGTAACCTGGTCGGTCGGCGCGGTCGGTGGCCCGATCTCGGGCCTCAATCTCGCGATGCAAAGCCGTTATGGGGTCCGACTCAGTGAATGCTTCACCTGGAACCTGCGCTACACGATCGGCATGTTTGTCGGCGCCAGCACGATTATCCTGGTTGCGCTCGGCTGAGTGTGTCGGAAAGTTTATTCCGGCGCCAGATACCAGCGGAATTCCAACGGCGTGAACTCGTTATGAAAGGCATCAAATTCATACTGCTTGCATTCACGGTAAAGCTCCAGGTACGACGCACCCAGATAGTCTCCCAGAGCCTCAGCATTCTGTAGGCGGTCCAGCGCGCTTTGCCAGGTAAACGGCACCTTGGAATCCAGTTCAGTTCCCGCGTTATCCTGACGCGCGGCAGGCGGATTGAGTTCGTGCGTGATCCCGTGATGAATACCTGCCAGAACTGCTGCCAGGGTGAGGTAGGGATTGGCATCCGCCCCGGATACTCGGTGCTCAAGCCGACGGGACACACCCTCTCCGGCCGGGACCCGGACTGCGACTGAGCGGTTGTTATAACCCCAGGTTCTGCCGGTCGGCACGTAGAGGTTAGGGGCGAATCGCCGGAAGGAATTCACGTTCGGTGCAAAAATCGCCATCGACTCGGGTAGCAGGTCCAACGTACCGGCAATGGCGTGTCGAAGCTGGTCGCTACCTTCGTCGGAGCCATCATCGAAGATATTACGGCCGGCGTCATCAAGCACGCTGACGTGGGCATGCAAACCATTTCCGGCGCTATCGGGATATGGCTTGGCCATAAAAGTTGCGGCAACGCCATGCTTTCGCGCAACGCCTCGGACTGCCCGCTGCAGCAGGATTGCATGATCCGCTGCCTCTATCGGATCACTCACGTGTTCGAGATTGATCTCAAACTGCCCTGCTGCATACTCTGACGTCGCGCCCCCTAAAGGCACCCCTTGTGCTGCGCATGTCGACTCCATCTCGGCCAGAAAACCGCCCACCCCGTCAAGGTCTGCCAGGCTGTAGACTTGGGTGCGCTCGGCTCGCCGGCCGGTATCCGGAAGCGCTGGGGGGTGCGCTTCGCCAGCATCTGCACCGACAGCATCAAGTAGATAAAACTCAAGTTCCATCGCAACGACCGGATGAAGACCATCACCCGCAAGCCGCGACACTACCCGGGAAAGCACATGTCGTGGGTCCACCGGGCACGGTTGCCCGTCCAGTTCATAGAGAATGCCCAACACTTGAGCCGCACCAGGACCCGCCCAGGGAACAGCTACGAGCGAGCCTGCAACCGGGTATACCCCCACATCGGGATCTCCATCTGAAAAACCCCGACCTCCCGCGTCGGTACCGACGCCGTTGACGTCGAGAAGGAAAGTCGAACTCGGTATCTGAATCCCCTGGCGATACAACTTCTCAAAGTGCTTGCGCGCCACCCGCTTGCCGCGGATGATGTTGCAAAGATCCGGCAGCAGAACGTCAACGAATTCACACCCAGGATGTGAATCCAGAAAACGCTGAAGTTCCGCCTCTTCTGCACCCATCGTTTCTGTCATATATGCTCCTGATTTCCAATTTCGTCCCCAGGCCCCGGATGCTGCTCGGCATACGTCTCGCGACTTAGCGCGATACTCAGGATTGCCACCGCCAGCCAAACCAGCATCAGCGCGAAACCAAACCGATAGGTCTCAAATGTGTAAATCCTCAGTCCATCGAGTCCGACACTACCCTGCCAAAGCCGGTCCAGCAACCGGCCGATCAACGGCTGCAAGAGCATGGGCCCACACATTACCCCCATATTCACGACCCCGGATACGGTTCCCGCAAGACTCATCGGCACGGATTCTTTGGCCTGGGTGAAACCCAGAATCATTCCACCAGAAAAAAACCCCGCACCCAGCAGTACAGCGATCAACAACCATTGGGGCAGCCCGGGTACGAGGATCGCCACAACCCAACACATCGCTGCCAAACTGGTTCCCGCGAGATAGGGAAGTCGACGCAGACCCACTCTTTCGGAGATGATCCCAAACAGTGGTCCGCTGAACGCCCAAGCCAACATGATGCTGGAGCACACGGTCGCCGCTATGGCAGGAGACATCCCGTATGCGTGGGTCAAAAACGGAATCCCCCATAGCCCGGAGAACGCCAGGACTGATCCCACGATTCCGCCTGGCGCAATCGCAAGCAGTACCGTGTTGCGGTACGAAAATACGTTTTTAAGTTTCTGCCACTCGGATTCACGGGTTCCGGTGGCTGAGCTGACTTTCACATATGCGGAATACCCCCGGTCGGTTGGGTCATCCCGAACGATCAGCCAGACAACAGCCGCTAGTGCGAGCCCTACGGCCGAAACCGCCAGAGTGACGATTCGCCACCCAAACGCTTCACTCGCAACATGCAGTGGAACACCTGCGAAGACCGCTCCGGTCATACCTGCGACCAGTAACAGACCGGCGGCAAGGGAAAACCGGTCAGGTGGCAACCAGTGAGTGGCAAGCTTCAGGGTACAGACAAAGCCCACAGCCACAAAACCGCCAATCAGAAAACGTCCCACTCCCGCCCAGAAAAGCGATGGCGCCAAAGCAAAGACGACGGCCCCGAGGGTGCTCAACACCAGCCCAGCGATCAGCAGTCGGCGCGGACCAAATCGATCGGCCAGCAGTCCGGTTGGAATCTGCATCAGCACATAGGAATAAAAGTACAGAGCGGAAAGGCTCCCAAGCGAGGCAGCACTGAGGCCGAAGTCGATGCTGAGCTCACGGTGTAGAACCGCAGGCGCCACCCGGTGAAAAAACCCCAGAAGAAATAGCCCCGCCCCCGTTGTCCATATAGACCAGGCAAGCACTGACGGGGCGTAGCGGTCCAGATTTTCCGAAGAGGACATAGATGGCAGACCGGGTTATCGACTTTGCTTCATTTTCGGTTTTAAATTGGCCCTGTCCAATTCCGTATCAGCCCACTACCATCTCGGTGCTTTCGCGTGACTAACTGCCTGGATCAACTCGCGGTTCTTGATGGTGACGATCTAGAGGGTGAGTTGTTTCAAGGTCACTTTTTTCAAGGCTTGAGGAGCTCAATCTTCTAGAATTCTGCGCATGTTTGGTTTCTGATCACAACAGAATTTGATTTTTAATTTCAATCATGAAGTCCTATTCCGCCTGGAAAGTTTTCATCAACGGCCTGACCGGCCAGAAGGGCTGGGAGCGCGTCTGGCGCGACCCTGAACCCAAGGCGCAATACGATGTGGTCATTGTCGGCGCCGGACTCCACGGACTCGCCACCGCATATTATCTTGCCAAGAATCATGGTATCACCAATATCGCGGTTGTTGAGAAAGGCTGGCTCGGTGGTGGAAACGCCGGTCGCAATACCACCATTGTCCGTTCCAATTACATGCTCCCGGGAAACCGCGAGTTCTATGAACACTCCCTGAAGCTCTGGGAGAACCTGAGCCATGACCTCAATTACAATGTGATGTTCAGCCAGCGGGCGCATGTAACCTTGTTGCATAGTCCCGCCGCCAGAGATGGTGCTGCACGACGTTACAACACGATGCGGCTCACCGGGTCTGATGGCGAACTGTGGGACCTTGAGACACTGAAACGCACAATCCCGCACCTTAACTATTCTCCCGATGCCCGGTTTCCGATCATCGGGGCGATGGTGCAGCCTCGTGCCGGGACAGCCCGGCATGATGCGGTTGCCTGGGGCTATGCCCGCGGTGCCGACCAGTACGGTGTCGATATTCTCCAGAACTGTGAGGTCACCGGTGTGCAGCGAAATGGCAGCACGGTAACCGGTCTGCAGACCAGTCGTGGCGTGATCCGCGCCAAGAAAGTCGGCTTCGCGGTGGCGGGTAATACCTCGCGGCTCTGGCGGATGGCGGAACTAGGCAAACTCCCTATCGAGTCACATAAGTTACAGGCCTTTATCTCTGAGCCGCTCAAGCCGCTGCTCGACCATGTCGTGGTCTTCGGCGTTGGAGGGGCTCACTTCTATATCTCCCAATCGGACAAAGGCGGGATGGTCTTCGGCGGCGATCTTGACTGGTACAAGTCCTATGCCCAACGAGGCAATCTTCCGATTGTGCAGGATGTGGCGGAATGTGCGACATCCATTCTTCCCTGCTTGGGGCGGGTGCGGTTGCTGCGCCATTGGTCGGGTGTTATGGACATGTCCATGGATGGTTCCGCCTTCATCTGCAAAACCCCTCTTGACAACCTGTATCTGAACGCAGGCTGGAACTATGGTGGATTCAAGGCAAGTCCGGCATCAGGCTGGTACTTTGCCGACCTCATTGCCAATAACCGTCCCGACCCGGTGATCACCAACCATTCACTGGATCGCTTTGCCCGCGGCATCATCATCGATGAGCGCGGCGCAGGCCCTGACCCCAAACTGCACGGATAGTTCACTCATGCTCAGAATCCCCTGTCCTTTTTGCGGCGTCCGGGACCACAGCGAATTCAGCTACGGCGGCGATGCGTCGGTCGAGTATCCGGCGCTGGATGCACCGGAATCCGAGTGGGTCGAGGCGGTATTCCAACGAGAAAACCTCGACGGAGTGCTGTTGGAGACCTGGCAGCACCTTCATGGCTGCAGGATGTGGATCGTAGTGCAAAGGGATGTCCGCACCCATGCAATCCACTCTGTCAGACCTGCTCACGACGGCATCGCACAGACCCTTAACAGCGAGGCCACCGGAGCAGACGAATCATGACCGCTCGCCGACTCCCCAACGGCGGTCATATCGACCGGAACGAATCCCTCAGTTTTAGCTGGGATGGAACCCTTATGAGAGGCTATGCAGGCGACACCCTCGCATCGGCCCTGATGGCCAACGGTAAACAGATCCTTGGCCGCAGTTTTAAATACCACCGGCCTCGAGGAATTATGTCTGCCGGCGTCGAGGAGTCAGGCGCACTGGTCACCATTGGCCAGGGCGCGAAGCAAGACCCCAACGTCCGCGCCACGACCCAGCCGCTCTATCATGGCCTGGTCGCGCTTGGCCAGAATGCCTGGCCGAGCGTTCGTTTTGACGTGGGCGCCGTCAACAATCTTCTGGGGCGCTTCTTTGCGGCCGGTTTTT
>Ga0315336_1003176_pt1 | contig 22653 bp, 17 predicted proteins | sample ASW5metaG_FD_204512 | JGI IMG/M metagenome (GOLD analysis project Ga0315336, IMG submission 204512) | Ammonia-oxidizing marine archaeal communities from Monterey Bay, California, United States - ASW #5 | ecosystem: Environmental > Aquatic > Marine > Intertidal zone | place: USA: California... | reverse complement strand
AAACACCACTTTCTTTACATACTGTGGATTGCTGACAATCAGAGTAGAGGCTTGCGTTAAGCACTCGGCCAAAATGCCATGGACTATCATGCCCGAGAACAAAATGGCCGCAAATTCTGCATTCCCGCCGCCCTGCAACACCCAACGCACCTGAAGGATCGTACCAAAAACAAAGGTATAGACCGCGAGCATCAGCAGAGGCGTGACTAAAGACCAGAGCAGTCCCAACACTGTACCCCGATAACGACCCAGAATCGCCCGCTTGGACAGCTGCCCAATGACGAAACGGTGCTCGATCAGACTCCCGGGGATGTGCAGTAGGTCCGCACGATGAGACGATGATGATCGCAATATCTTTCTCGGCAATTTCTTTTTGTTGGGTCTTTACGTCGAGTCGGCCTGGTGCTCCTCGGCGAGCTCTCGAAGATAGTTCCCGTAAGTACTCTTGCCAAGCTCCCGCGCAAGCGCTGCGAGGGCGTCCACATCGATGTAGCCCATTCGGAATGCAATCTCCTCAGGACAGCAGATTTTCGTTCCCTGGCGAGCCTCAAGCGTCTCAATAAATACAGAAGCCTGCAATAAGGATTCGTGAGTGCCGGTATCAAGCCACGCAGTGCCGCGACCGAGCCGTTCGACATTTAGACTACCCTCATCGAGATATATCCGGTTTAGATCTGTAATTTCCAACTCTCCCCGCGCTGAAGGCTTAAGGGAGCGGGCATACTCAGAAGCGTTCTGGTCATACAAATACAATCCGGTGACGGCATAAGGTGAACGTGGATGTTTGGGTTTTTCCTCAAGCGTCTCGGCCTTCCCTTCTGAGTCAAAGCTGACGACTCCGTAACGTTCGGGATCCTTCACCCGGTATGCAAAAACCGTTGCCCCATGTTTCAAATCACAAACCCGCTGTTGCAAGACGCCAGAAAGCCGGTCCCCATGAAAAATATTATCTCCAAGAATCAACGAGCAGGGGCCGTTGCCCACAAACTCCGAGCCAATAATCAACGCCTGGGCAAGACCATCCGGAGATGGCTGTACAGCATACGAAAGATTGAGGCCCCACTGTTCACCTGTGCCCAGCAGCTCCTGAAACCGAGGGGTATCCTCGGGTGTTGAGATAAGCATAATGTCCCGGATACCGGAGAGCATCAGAACGCTCAACGGATAGTAGATCATCGGCTTGTCGTACACCGGCAGCAACTGCTTCGAAACCACTTGCGTAACCGGCGCAAGTCGGGTGCCAGCGCCCCCGGCCAATATCAGACCTCTCATACAGTACCTCCAAGTCCCATCCGCTTTGCCGCCGAACTTGTCCCGCCGACGGTATCGATCCAGTCTTGATTTCCTAGATACCATTCGATCGTCTGACGGATTCCAGTCTCGAACTCCTCCCGGGGTCGCCAGCCGAGTTCCGTTTTTATTCTTGTGGCGTCAATCGCATACCTGAAATCATGGCCGGGTCGGTCCTGGACGAAAGTAATCAGGTCTGAATATCCCCCAACCTTCCGGGGCCTTAACTCGTCCAGCACCCGACATATCGTCTCGACCACTTCGAGATTGGTCCGCTCAGAGTCGCCCCCAATATTGTAAGTCCGCCCGCGCTCACCGCGGCTCATCACCGTAATCAGCGCGCGGGCATGGTCATCGACAAACAGCCAATCACGGATGTTATCGCCCGCGCCGTAAACGGGGATTGCGTCCTCTGATAGTGCACGGTGAATCACGACCGGGATGAGTTTTTCCGGATACTGATAGGGGCCGTAATTATTCGAGCAGTTGGAAATCACTGTATCGATCCCGAAAGTCTCTGACCAGGCACGGACAAGGTGGTCTGAGGATGCCTTACTCGCAGAATAGGGAGAGTTCGGCTGATAGGGTGAATCCTCGTCAAACAGACCGCTCGGGCCCAGCGTTCCATACACCTCGTCGGTAGAAATATGATGAAACCGCACCCTCCGGCGCCTTTCGGTCCGACCCTCATCCTCAGCTCGGACTGCCTCAAGAAGATGGTAGGTGCCTTCGATATTGGTACTAATGAAGTTGCCCGGTCCGTCGATAGATCGATCAACGTGGGACTCAGCGGCTAAATGCATGATCGCATCAGGCTGATAATCGCCCACGAGCTGATGTATTTTCCGGGCGTCCCGGATGTCCGCTTTTTCATGATGGTAACCCGGGTACCGGGCCTCATTGACCAGTGTGGCCTCGTTGCCGGCATAGGTCAGCACGTCTATATTAATAATTCGCGCGTATTGTTCAGCCACCAGACGTCGGATCACGGCCGAGCCGATAAAGCCCGCGCCGCCGGTAACCATGACACAGCAATCCTTCGCGCCGGGCAAGGCGTCAGATGTCACTGCGTTCACGGACTCTTTTGTCATTCGTAAAACCTAGGTCGCTTTCAACGCCGTGTAGAGTTGTGTAGCATAACTTCCCACCCCCTTGTCCACGTCGGTCCAGGGGCCAGAGCAGCCGGCCGATAACAACTTGCCAATTGACGCTTCCGTAAAGCTTTGATACTTGCCCTGCAGAGTCTCCGGCATTGCAAAATAGTTCAGGCGTTTCTCACGTTGCGCTTCATCAAGAGTTATCGCGGCTTCGCCATCGACTTGTCGACAGGCATTGATAACGGCCAGCGCAACATCGTTGAAGCTGCGGGACTTACCGGTTCCTACATTGAATATTCCACTCAGGTTGGCGTTTTCCAAAAAGAAAAGGTTCGTCCGAACTACGTCGTCAACATGGATGAAGTCGCGCCGTTGCTCACCCGGACCGTAGCCGTCGCTGCCCTCAAAAAGACGCACCAAACCGGTTTCAAAATATTGATGTGTAAGATGCCAGGCGACCGATGCCATCCGTCCTTTGTGCGCCTCCCTGGGGCCATAGACGTTGAAATAGCGTAGCCCGACCAACTGGCCTGATGCGCCCCGATGGTTTTGAAACGCGTACCGGTCGAACAAGGTTTTGGAAAACGCATAGGCATTGAGCGGGTGTTCGTTCTCCTCTGATTCCACAAACGGCCCGTCTGGGCCATATACCGATGCTGATGAGGCATAGATCATCGGCGTCCCTGAAGCCGAACAGGCTTTTAGTACTGTCTTTGAGTACTCATAGTTGACGTCCATGACGTATCGCCCATCAGACACCATGGTGTCTGAACAGGCACCCTGATGGAAAACGACCTGCACCCCGCGGGGTAATCCTGACCTCTTCAGTTCCTCAGAAAAATCGTCCTTGTCGAGAAAATCTGTAATCCTGAGATCGTTGATATTCGCGATCTTTGTGGTGTCAGACAGATCGTCCACCAGAATGATCTGGGTTTCACCAGTGGCATTTAACGCGGCAATAAGGTTCGAACCGATGAATCCAGCCCCTCCAGTGACGACGAACATACCGATCAGTCCTGTGTCGACGCCAGATTAAGGTCAGACTTGCGGACTACGCTGGTTCCAAATCGGCCAACCACCGCGCTGGCGCCGAGTGTTGCCCACTTGATACATTCGGCCCAACTAAGTTTTAAAGCTATCCCAACCGCCACCACTGCAACCACAGTATCCCCTGCGCCGCTGACATCAAACACCTCCCGGGCAGTTGCATCCTGGTGCAGTACTTCCCCGGAAGAAAGAAACAGGGTCATACCCTCTTCGCCCTGAGTTACCAGGAGCCCGGACAGTTCGGCCTCCTGAACCAGGCCTCTCGCAGTCTCGGCAAAATGTGCATCCTGGGTTGATACGCCTGTCGCCAGCGCAAATTCATCGCGATTTGGAGTTACCAGAGTGGCGCCCCGGTAACGGGTATAGTCCGTCCCCTTCGGATCGACGATGACGGGCGCCTGACACTCCTTGGCCGCGTCGATCATCTCTTCGATATGGACGATTCCTCCTTTTCCATAGTCTGAAATGACCACGGAATCGGCATCCTTGCTGAGGGCCCGAAAGTCGGCAACACTCTGTTCCAGTAACTCTGTGCTTGGACGGGATTCAAAATCAGCCCGCAGTAACTGTTGATTCCGAGAGACAATGCGCAACTTCTCTGTCGTTCGACCCTGTGCGTCAATATGTAGATGTCGGTCGACGCCTGCAGCTGCGAGTATTTCGCTAAGCCGACGTCCGGCGTCATCGTCACCAACAAATGAGAGCAGTTCACAGCGAGCGCCAAGCGAGGCGATGTTGGCAGCGACATTTCCCGCGCCCCCCGCACACTCTTTAACGTCAGTAACATTGACGACCGGGACTGGGGCTTCGGGCGAGATTCTGTTGACGTCCCCTACCCAGTAGCGATCCAACATCGTATCGCCTACCACCAGTGCGCGCAAGGAGCGGATTCGTTTTGGAATTTGCGTGTCCATGATCAATCGGAGGGCTAACAGGTCAGAATGGGCGGTCTGCCTATGCTGTAGTAATAAAAGCCGTTGCGGCTCACCAGTTGCGGATCGAAGACATTGCGTCCATCAAAAATGACCGGGCCACGAAGCGTGTCATGGAGTCTCTGAAGATCAGGACTTCGAAATGCCTTCCACTCTGTCAACAGTAATAGCGCGTCCGCCCCCTCAGCCACGTTGTAAAGGTCGGTACCGAACGCCATCCCGGGAACATCGCCAAGTTCTCTCCGGGCTTCTTCCATTGCAACCGGATCGAAAGCGCAAACTGTTGCTCCCCGCGCGCATAACCCCCTAATTATTACGCTGCTGGGTGCCTCGCGCATGTCGTCAGTATTGGGCTTGAAAGCAAGACCCCAGACGGCAAAATGAAAACCGCTGAGGTCCTCTCCGAATCGGGAAACGACTTTCTCTATAATACTGAGCTTCTGGCCGTGGTTGACGGCTTCCACCGCGTTTAAGATCTTGGGCTCAAAGCCATTGCTTTCTGCTGTTTTCGCGAGCGCCTGAACGTCCTTGGGAAAACAGGATCCTCCGTATCCGCATCCGGGATAGATAAAGTCATATCCGATTCTAGGATCGGAGCCTATACCCACCCGAACTGTTTCGATATCCGCACCGACCCGCTCGGCGATGTTTGCCAGTTCATTCATAAATGAAATCTTGGTCGCCAGCATCGCGTTGGCCGCATATTTAGTCAGTTCGGCTGACGCAAGATCCATAAACAGCAAGCGATCATGGCTCCGGTTAAACGGCGCAAAAAGCTCTTTCATCAGTTGCCGTGGTCGATCATCGTCCGCGCCGATAACAATTCGATCCGGCTTGAGAAAATCTTCAATGGCCGCACCCTCTTTGAGAAACTCTGGGTTCGAAACCACTGAGAAATCAACCTGAACACCCCGCGCGTCCAGCCGGGACTGAATCTCCGCGCGGACCTTATCCGCTGTCCCTACCGGGACCGTGGACTTGTTGATAACCACACGGTACTCGGTAAGCACATCGCCAATACCGCGGGCCACCGCCAGAACGTGCTGCAGGTCAGCCGCTCCATCGTCACCTGGAGGAGTCCCAACCGCGATAAATATCGCCTCCCCAAATGCAACCCCTTCGTTTAAATCAGTGCTGAACTTAAGTCGCCCATCCGCTGTGTTTGCTGTTATGAGTTCTTCCAGGCCGGGTTCGTAGATCGGAATCCTGCCGCTCTTGAGGCAGTCAATTTTCTCAGCGTCCACATCCATGCAAACGACGTGATTGCCCACATCAGCGAGACAAGCCCCCGAGACCAGGCCAACATAACCGCTTCCAACAATAGTTATATTCATACAGGATAATCTCTACAGAGCGGGAGAAATGCCCACCAAAAAGAAAGGGCGCCCTCTCGGACACCCCTCCCCAAGTCCAGCCTCGAATTTTATCAGTTTTGATAGGCCTCCCCATCCACAAGAAGTGTCTTTCCGTTGTTCTCGAGAATTTTCGGACCCACACCGGGAACCTCCAGGAGTTGGTCGGCCGAGGCGAAAGAGCCGTTCTCGAGCCGATAGGCGACGATCGCCTCGGCAAGCACGGGGCCTACGCCCACGATGTTCACGGCCAGGCTCTCGGCAGTCGCAAGATTGATATCGACCGCATCGGCCTTGGCAAGCTGGCCAAAGGCCAGTGTGGCTGCGAGAAGTGCGCTCGAGATAGTTCTGAAGTTGAGTTGAGACATTGTCTACGCTCCTTGTAGTCGTGTATTTTAAGAAAACTGCCGCTTTGGACGCGGCGTTATGCATCTTCCGTTTTCCCCTGAACGACTTCAAGGTAAATACTTCACAACATGCTAAGACCATTTCGTAGTAGCAAGCCTTGGCGTCGTGGTATCCCAATGTTTGCACCCCGGACATTGCCAGTGTAGCGACTTGCCCTGAAATCCACAGAAACGACACTCGTAACCGGTACGGTCGGCAAGCAGTTTTCCGGTTACCCTTTGCACTAGCCGATAGTCCTGCGTTGAAACTGTAGTGGAGTCCTCGCCAGTACGTATTTCCAGAAGGCGGTGCAGTCCCGGCAGGCTCGGGTTTTCATCAACCCAAGAAAGCAGGTGGGTTTCGGCCTCTTGAGTACGGCCCTGGCTGGACAGATAATCTACCAGCAAAAGTTGGAGTCGCTCATCAGCGCTCGTCGCTAGTGCGCGATTCAAAAAGTCGACATACAGAACTGGTTTACCGAGACTCTCAGCGCTGGTTTGCACCAGCCGGGCGACCTCATGAACTATGTCGGAATGTTCCTCACAAAGACGCATCCAGGTGGCGACGGCCTGCCGATGTCTGCCCATCAAGGCTTCCAGCCTCCCGAGCAGAATAATGGCCCGCGCACAAGTCCCGTAAAGCTTCAATGCCTCGTCGGCGCGACTCTTTGCCGCTGCATAGTTTCCGCCACTGAGATCGCGCTCGCCCAACTCACAATAGTATTGGGCGACCACAGGGCTCCACGCCTCAGCAGTCAGGCTATCGAGCCGGCTTGCCGCGGCAATGGCACTTTCCCACTCGCGCTCACTTTCGTAGATCTGGATCAAAAGCCGCAATGCGGGCACACGCAATCCCTCGTCAGCCCCGAGTTCGAGCAGCAGGTTCTCAGACCGATCAAGCAACCCGGCCTTGAAATAATCGTTCGCGAGTTCAAAGAGTACTTGACTCTTTTGCTCAGACCGCAGCCCCGCTCGTGAAATCAAACTCTGGTGAATTTGCGTGGCTTTCTCGATTTCCCCCCGACGACGGAACAAGGTGCCCAGGGCGAGCTGAATTTCCAACGACTCGTCGTGGTCCTCTAGGGCTTTCGCCAGCACATCCAAAGCTTTGTCATGTTGATCGTTCGCCAGGAAATTTATACTCCGGAAATAGGTTTCCGAGATGCCTTTTGGTGGCGAAGGGGGCCGAGGTTGAGAACGCGCCCGCCGGGCGGCGAGCCATCCGGAGACCATCGCCAACGGTAACAGTGCCAATAACCAGACCGGATCCATTTGCTTATCGTCTCGTTTGAATTTCTTTTGAACCCAGGGAGATTGAACTCGACGACGAGTTACTCGTGGGAGAAGTTAACCCAGCAGACACGAGTTTCCGCTTAAGCCGGAAGATGCGCAGCAACAGGGGCGCCGCGCCGAGGAGCACGCCAGTTGCCAGTGCGGCGATAAAGGCAAGCACCAAGGGCCCTTCCCAGGCAATATCGAAGTAATACGAAATCGAGATGGTCTGGGGGTTCTTTGCAGCAAACGTAACTCCGGCCACAATCGTGATCAGGATCGCGACAGTCGTTAAAAGTCTTTTTAGCATCTGCCGTCTTTGATCCACTCGTTCCGTCGGAACGCTCGGAACAGCGAGATTGGGTCAGTCAACCTCAGGATACGACGAATGCTCAGCGCGCTCGACCGGACTGCCCTGATTGACTCTCTCACGAAGCAAACGCCCCGGCTTAAAGTGCGGCACATACTTACCTGGCACACTGACGGCCTCTCCCGTTTTGGGATTCCGACCGGTTCGGGGCATTCGGTACCGGAGCCCAATACTCCCAAACCCGCGAATCTCGATCCGATCTCCCGCGACCAATGCTCTTCTCATGTGGTCAAGGATCGCGTTCACTGAAAACTCCACATCCCGGGGCGGCAGGTGAGGCTGCTCACGCGACAGTCTCTCGATGAGCTCTGACTTTGTCATTGTCTTCATCTGATTCTACCGTGCCGGTATCACCCAGAACTCCCTCAGGTGTCCTGTTTCTCGAACTCTTCCTTGAGCTTCTCTCCCAGAGAGGTCTTCACTGATACCTGCCCGCTGTACTGTTGCACAGCCTTGTCTTCAATCTCAGCTTCGAGCGCCTTGATCGAAAGTGTAATGCGACGGGTCTTACGGTCGATGCTGGTAATCTTAGCCTCTATATCGGAGCCTGGATTGAGCATTGATCGTGCATCTTCCACATATTCGCGTGACAGTTCTGTCGCGCGCAGGTAGCCCTCTACGCCATCCCCGAGTTCAATTACAGCGCCTTTCGCATCAACGCTCGTGATAACACCCTTCACAGAAGCCCCTTTTGAGTGCGTACCGACATATGCGTTAAATGGGTCCTCCTGCGCCTGCTTGATTCCCAGAGAGATTCTCTCCCGCTCGGGATCAACCGACAGCACGACAGCGGTGATCTGATCGCCTTTTTTGAAGTCACGTACTGCATCCTCGCCCTCCCGGTCCCAGGAAAGATCGCTCAAGTGGATCAGTCCATCGATACCGCCCTCAAGGCCGATAAAGACGCCAAAGTCCGTGATCGATTTGATTTCACCGGTAATCTTGTCGTTGCGTTGGTGAGACGCAGCGAATTCCTCCCAGGGATTCCCGCTGCATTGTTTCATGCCAAGAGAAATCCGCCGCCGGTCCGAATCGACCTCGAGGACCATGACCTCGACTTCGTCTCCTAGATGACAAACCTTATTCGGGTGGACGTTCTTGTTTGTCCAGTCCATTTCAGACACGTGAACCAGGCCCTCGACGCCTTCCTCCAGTTCCACGAAGGCTCCGTAGTCGGTGATGTTCGTGACTTTCCCAAAAATGCGTGTTTTTTCCGGATACCGGCGTGCGATATCCGCCCATGGATCTTCACCGAGCTGCTTCATTCCGAGCGACACGCGGTTTCTCTCGCGATCAAACTTCAACACCCGGACTGTAACCTCATCTCCAACATTGAGCGCCTCGGAGGGATGCTTGACCCGTTTCCAGGCGATATCTGTAATGTGCAACAGGCCATCCAGTCCACCCAGATTAACGAAAGCGCCGTAGTCTGTAAGATTTTTCACTACCCCTACGATGACCTGACCCTCCTCAAGGTTCTCAAGCAAGGCACTTCGTTCCTCCTGCATCTCCTGCTCGACGACAGCACGCCGGGAGACAACGACATTGTTGCGGCCCTGATCCAGTTTGATCACCTTGAACTCAAGTTCCCGGTTTTCAAGATGTGCCGAATCCGTTACGGGACGAACATCTGCCAGAGAGCCGGGCAGGAACGCTCGGACCTCGTCCAACGAAACCGTAAATCCTCCTTTCACCTTGCCGGTCAGAAATCCGGTGACGACGGATTCATTATCGAACGCAGACTTGAGCGACTCCCAGGACTTTGCTCGCCGGGCTCGTTCCCGAGACAGGCGGGTGTTTCCGAAGCCATCTTCAATCGCTTCGATTGCGACTTCCACATAGTCACCGATTTGTACGGAGACCGCTCCGTCAGCATCCCGAAACTGTACTGCCGGAATTTCGGACTCTGACTTTAGTCCGGCATTTACGACAACGTAGTCTCCGTTGATGTCAACGACCTCCGCCGAGATAACGGCACCGGTTTGCATGACCGAGCCTTTCAGGCTCTCTTCAAGGAGTTGTTCAAAGTTTTCTGACATTTTCTGCAGGGGCCGCTGGAACGTCATGCGGCGTTGTTAAAGGTGAATTTCAGCTGGTGCTATACCAACCCCCGGGTTGTTCCTAAGAGCGCGAGGTCTTTTCAGGATCCAACCGCTCATTTACCAACGTCATGACCTCAGCGAAAACCTCCCCGACACCCTTCTCAGAGGTGTCGAGAACGATTGCGTCGGCGGCGGGGGCGAGGGGCGAAACTGACCTGTTCCGGTCCTGATCGTCGCGCTCTTCGATCTCCCGCTCGAGGCCGCGCAATGTAACATCAAAACCCTTTCCCTTCAACTGCTTATAGCGCCTTTGCACTCTAACAGTTACCGAAGCATCGAGGAATACCTTAAGGAAGGCATCCGGAAAGACTACTGTGCCCATATCTCGCCCATCCGCGACGAGACCTGGAAAACGGCGCATGGACCGCTGCCTTTGCAGCAGCGCCTTGCGGACCACTGCAACTTTCGCGTAAACGGAGGCATTTTTGCCGCCTAATTCACTGCGAACCTCGTCTGTGATATCCCGGTCACCAACGAAGATATTTACTCCATCGAGTTCTGCAACAAACCGAACCACACTGGACCGTGACAACGCCTCCAATCCTTCAGCATCACTGGGTTCGATACTTTTCTCTATCGCAAGGAACGCGAATGCGCGATACAGGGCTCCGCTATCCAGGGTCTGCCAGCCAAGGTGTCTGGCAACCTGCCCGGCAATGGTTCCTTTGCCGGTGCCGCCGGGTCCGTCGATGGCGAGGACAGGGGCTGGGGTATCCGTGACTGGCGTCACGAAATTTCTTCCAGGCGCAGGCCCACTGAATTCATGAGGGGGACAAAATCAGGAAACGATGTTCGAATATTGTCCGCTGCACGAATTTCTACGGAACCTTCTCCGATACACCCGGCAACCGCAAACGCCATTGCAATTCGATGATCGCCGAAACTGTCCACAGACCCGGAGCCAACGTTGCCCCCGTTGATGTCCATTCCATCCGGGTATTCCACGGCATCGACACCCAGTTGTTTAAGCCCCTGGACAACAGCAGTGATCCGGTCTGATTCCTTAACCCGAAGTTCCGACGCACCCCGAATCCTGGTAATACCCGATGCGCCCGCCGCTGCAACAGCAATGACAGGAAATTCGTCAATAGCATTCGCCACAAACTCTGTAGGAATATCGATACCGTGCAGCGCTGAAGCCCGGACGCGAAGATCGCATACGGGTTCGTTTGATTCCAATCGTTCCTGGGAGACTTCGATATCTGCCCCCATCAACTTGAGAATGTCCAGAACCGCACACCGCGTAGGGTTGATCCCCACACCCGGCAACAAAAGGTCGCTGTTGGGGCGAAGAGATGCGGCGACCAAAAAGAACGCGGCAGAAGAGATGTCGCTCGGAATAACAAGACTCTGCCCCGACAGCACGACAGCAGCATCGCTCGCCACCAGGTCCTTTGAATTCCAGGCCGAACCGGCAAAGCCGGACAACATCCTCTCTGTGTGGTCCCGGGTACACGTATTTTCAATAACTGTAGTTCTGCCGTGTCCGTACAAACCCGCCAACAGGATCGCAGATTTAACCTGTGCGCTGGCTACGGGTGGGTGATACTGAATGCTGTTCAGGTTATCTACGCCGTATATGTCCAGCGGTGGACGGCCATCGGAGGCCTTTACCCGAGCGCCCATCTCCTGCAAAGGAAGCACGACACGGTTCATCGGCCGACGGCACAGCGATGCATCCCCGATGAGGCGACTATCGAAGCGCTGTCCTGCGAGAAGTCCTGTTAGCAGCCTCATCGACGTGCCGGAGTTACCCAAGTCCAATTCGCCGTCAGCGGCCTTGAGTCCACTCCTGCCGACACCGGCAATTACTGCCTCGCCCTGCTCCGGCCCCTCTATCTCAACTCCCAAATGCCGAAATGCGGTGACAGTCGCCAAAACGTCCTCGCCTTCGAGCAGATTCGAGATCCGGGTAACGCCATCAGCGATCGCCCCAAAAATCACCGATCGATGACTGATCGACTTATCGGGAGGCGCTTTCACGGCCCCTGCGAGTGCTTCACCTGCCGTCGAGATAATTCTGCTCATCTCGCCGCAGACCGACGCTTCCTTCTAGCCCCCTGAAGGCCCGCTCGCAGGTCTCTGGCCTTTTCAAACCATTGCTTGAGACCGACAGCATCGTGATCACGTATGAGGTCTTCCAGCTTCGCGAGCACCTCCCGGTACTCACGAATCAGGTTTGCCGTATTTTCACCGTTATGTAGGAAGATGTCCCGCCACATAACGGGATCACTGGACGCAACACGGGTCATGTCAAGAAAGCCCCCTGCCACCATAGCTGAGCAGTCCTCCCTTTGCTGCTGATCCGAGAGTTGCGCGACCAGCGCATAGGCAACAGCGTGCGGAAGATGACTTGTCATACCCAGAACCTGATCGTGCAGGTCAGGATCCATCAGTCGAACCTTCGCGCCCGTGGTTTCCCACATCTCTCTGACCGAGGCAAGAGCATCCTGATCGGTGTCTTCCGTTGGTGTCAGAACAACCCAATGATCACGAAACAGGTCCGCATCGGCCGCCTTCGCCCCACTATGCTCCCGGCCGGCAATCGGGTGGCCGGGAACAAACCTGCCGAAGCGCCCGCCCAGGGCCAGCCTTGCACTGTCAATAATCTCACGCTTAACGCTTCCTGCGTCCGTAATGACAACTTGCGGCTGCAGATGTTTGGCCAGGTGCGGGAGCAGATCGATCAATGCTTTGACCGGCGTTGCGAGAAGAACGATATCCGCCTCGGCGACCGCCTCAATCGGATCTTTGGTATATCGGTCGACCAGCCCGAGCTCGAGTGCGGCCTCAAGGTTCTTTGTGCTTCTCCCGCAGCCGATAACGGAATCGACTGACCCACGTTTCTTGAGTGCTCCTGCCAAAGACCCACCGATGAGGCCTACCCCAATGACCGCCAGCGTACCTACCGATTGAGGCCCGACCGTCATGGTGTCAGGACGCTTGCGACTCAGTGAGTGCGACGCCCATGGCATGAAGGGCGCTGGTGTTTTCATGGTCCAAGCCAACGGTGATGCGAAGATGTCCTGGTAAGCCGTAGTTTGCCACCGGGCGCACGATCACACCCTGTTTCAGCATTGATTGGTAGATACCAGCGGCATGAGGGCCCACATGAACACAAAGAAAATTGGCCACTGATGGGATCCACTCGAGCCCGAGTTTTGCAAATCCTGAGGCCAGCTGTTGCGAACCATTCAGGTTCGCCACAACGCTGTCACTAACGAAGTCTGGGTCGGCCAGCGCCGTCTGTGCAGCGGCAAGCGCCAGCGAATTCACATTAAACGGATGCCGCACACGGTTCAACACTTCGGTAATCGCTTCTGATGTGATCGCATATCCCACCCGGAGTCCCGCCAGTCCATACGCTTTGGAAAAGGTCCGGGTGATGACGAGCTTCGGGAAACGGGAAAGCAGTGCGATACCATTCGGGTAGTCTGCTTCGCTCACATATTCAAAGTAGGCCTCGTCAAGGACGGTAATCACGCTCGGCGGCATGGCCACTAGAAAGCGCTCTACCTCTTCAATGCCGAGATAGGTCCCCGTGGGATTATTGGGATTTGCCACGAACACTACCCGAGTCCTATCCGTGACCGCACTCGCCATGCTGTCGAGGTCATGACCGAACTCCTTCGCAGGAACCGTTACCACTCGCGCGTTGACACTTTTGGCGGCAAGCACGTAGACCGCAAATGCATGTTCAGAAACCACCACTTCTTGGCCTGGATCGACAAAGGCCCGCGCAACGAGATCCAGCACATCGTTCGATCCATTACCAAGGGTGATCTGTTCTGAGTTCACGCCGAGCCGCTCAGACAATGCTTGCTTAAGCGAATGTCCGGAGCCGTCCGGATACCGGGCGGCACCGCTTAGCACCTTGCCGACCGCGGCGGGCACCAAGGGGCTGGTACCACGCGGGTTCTCGTTTGACGCAAGTTTGATAATATTTTTGATGCCGAGTTCGCGTTCCAGAGTCTCGGCGGGCTTCCCGGGTTGATACGGCTGAAGGCCCCTAACTCCACTGGCAATCAATTGCTCAATGCCCGACATAATTCTCACGATGCCCGGGGATATGACCCGAGAATACGTAGGTAAGCCGAAGCTTTTTCAATTTCCTTAAGCGCGGCTTCAACTTTTGATTCCGCAGTATGACCCTCAAGGTCAATAAAAAACACATACTTCCATAGACCCGAGCGCGTCGGTCGGGATTCAATCCGCGTCATGCTGATGCTCGCGCGGGCGAGCGGCTCCAGGAGCCGGAGCAATGATCCTGCCTCGTCCGAGTTCGCGACCACAAGGCTGGTCTTATCTCTCCCACTGGGCGCGGCCGCCTCGGCTGCGAGAACCAAAAAACGGGTGGTGTTGCCGGGGATGTCCGCGATATCCCGAGAAAGAATCTCCAGCCCGTATAGAGCAGCCGCCTCAGACGAAGCGATCGCCAATATCCCGGGGTCACCTGCAGCCGCCTGTGCGGCTTCAGCCGTGCTTGGTTTCGGGACCAACTCTACACCAGGGTAATTGTTGTCAATCCAGTTTCGGCACTGCGCCAAGGCTTGCTCATGGCCTGCGATTTGCTTGGGATTCGCCACATCCACGTGTGCGAGCAGACAATGCGCGACTCGCAATTCCACCTCATTACAGGCCTTAAGCGGCGTTTCCACAAGCAGGTCCAAGGTCGCACTAACACCACCTTCGGTTGAGTTCTCTACCGGCACCACTCCAAACTGGGCATCACCGGACTCGGTAAGCCGAAAAACTTCTTTGATACTCGCCCCCTCCAGAAGCGTGATCTGCTTTCCGAAGGCCTTATGCGCTGCCTGCTCGCTGAATGTCCCACGGGGCCCGAGCGTAGCTACCCGAACAGGTGCTTCTGCACTGCGGGCACAAGAGATAATCTCCCCAAAGATCGCCCTCACGGCAGCATTACTCAAGGGGCCAGGATTCAGCTCCAGTAAACGCCTGAACACTTCCGCCTCGCGTTCCGGACGATACACGGCCTCACCCCGGGACGCCTTGTCAGCACCGATCTCTCCTGCCGTTGTTATCCGATCATTGATGAGATCGAGCAGTTTAAGGTCGATCTCATCAATGTGGTCGCGCAGTGTTTCCAGGGTTTTTTCGTTAGGCATGATGTAAAGCGCGCACGATCACGAAGCGGGTTTCTCGTCAGTTTCATTCACTTCGACGGAATTGCCGACGGCCTCAACAACCTTGCCGACGCTGACCAGGGTCTCTTCTTCTCCAAGACGAATCAACCGGACACCCTGGGTATTGCGTCCGACAACCGGTATCTCGCCGGCACGAATCCGCACCAGATGACCTCCACCGGTGATCAGCATCAATTCATCATCGCTGTCGACTTCCTTTGCGCCGACCACGCGGCCGTTCCGGCCATTCACCTTAATCGCAATAACGCCCTGACCGCCTCGGTTCTTGACCGGGAAATCCGAGAATTCGGTCCGCTTTCCATATCCGTTCTCCGTAGTCACCAGAACCTTGCCTCCCTGCTCGTCAGCGGTACAAATTAGCATTGCAATCACTGACTGGTCTCCTTTGATATTGAGCCCCCGAACGCCGCGGGCACTTCGGCCCATGGGCCTGACCTGATCTTCGGAAAAACGGATGGCCTTGCCGGCAGAACTGAAAAGCAGGATGTCCGAGTCACCGTCGGTGAGGCTCACCTCAACCAGTTCATCGTCATCGACCAGGTTTACGGCGATCAGACCGGCCGAGCGCGGCCGGGAGAAGCTCTCCAAAAGGCATTTTTTAATGACGCCGCTGCGCGTCACCATGCAGACGTATTGGCCCGTATTCTGACCGTTCAATGGCAACACGGCAGTAACCCGTTCACTTTCTCCAAGCGGTAGTAGGTTGACTAGCGGCTTGCCTCGCGCCTGCCGGCCTGCGTGGGGCAGTTGGTAGACCTTCAGCCAGTACACCTTCCCGAGGTTTGAAAAACACATGACGGTATCGTGGGTATTCGCGACAAACACCGTTTTCACGAAGTCCTCTTCTTTAGTCCGGGTTGCAACTCGGCCTTTGCCGCCACGCCGCTGGGCCTGATAGTCAGTGACTGGCTGAGACTTCGCGTACCCCTCATGGGACAGGGTGACTACCATATCCTCAGGGGTAATCAAATCTTCGTTTTCAAGATCTTCATGTCGATCGATGATCTCGGTACGGCGAGCATCGCCATACTGGTCCCGGATCTCGACCATTTCGTCGCGAATAACCTGCATCAGTCGATCGGGATCTCCGAGGATGCGAAGATACCCCCGGATACGGGCCAACACCTCCAGGTGTTCGGTACGTATCTTCTCCTGTTCCAGCCCGGTCAGTCGGTGCAGGCGAAGATCCAGGATCGCCTGTGCCTGGGTTGCTGACAAGCGATAACCGTCAGGGCTCGGGCCAAAGCCAGGCTCCGTCTCACCCAATGCCCCCTCTTCCAGATCGGACGCCTCAAGCATCTGGGTGACCACAGCCGATTCCCAGGCCTGACCCAGGAGGCCGGCCCGCGCCTCGGCCGGGTTCGCAGCCTTTTTGATCAACGCAATCACTGGGTCAATATTGGCCAATGCGACTGCGAGCCCCTCGAGCAGATGCGCCCGTGCACGAGCCTTTTTCAAATTGAAGAGGGTCCTGCGGGTCACCACCTCCCTGCGGTGACGGATAAAGTCTTCGAGAAGCTCCACAAGCGTGAACAGCCGTGGCTGGTTACTGCGTAGCGCAACCAGATTGATGCCGAAAACCGTCTGCATCTGAGTATGCTGATAGAGGTTGTTAAGAATGACCTCGGGGTTTTCGCCTTTCTTTAGTTCAATCACCATACGCATCCCTGACTTATCCGATTCATCGCGAAGTCCGGAAATACCTTCAAGTTTTTTATCGCGGACAAGCTCCGCTATCTTTTCGAGCAGCCGGGCCTTGTTCACCTGATACGGAAGCTCTGTCGCGACCAGCGCTTCGCGCTCATTTCTGGAAAGTGTCTCAACGACTACCCGGGCACGAATGTGAACCCGCCCCCGGCCGCTCTGATAGGCATCCCGGATGCCGCGGCTACCATTTATGATCCCGCTGGTTGGGAAGTCTGGGCCGGGCATGATACTCAGCAACTGATCGAGCTCAATCTCAGGGTTGTCAATCACCGCGAGACAGGCGTTGATCGCCTCGGTGAGATTATGCGGCGGAATGTTGGTCGCCATCCCGACCGCAATTCCTGCAGATCCATTCACCAGAAGATTGGGTAAGCGCGCCGGGAGTACTGCAGGTTGCTGCTCGGTTTCATCGTAGTTCGGAATGAAATCCACGGTCTCACGATCGAGATCGTTTAGCAGTTCGTGGGCGATCCGGTCCAGCCGGATCTCGGTGTACCGCATGGCGGCAGGAGCATCACCGTCAACGGAGCCGAAGTTACCTTGACCATCAACAAGCGGGTAGCGCAGCGAAAAGGGCTGGGCCAACCGTACGATCGCATCATACACGGCGGAATCTCCGTGCGGATGATACTTGCCAATAACGTCACCCACGACGCGGGCCGATTTCTTGTAGGGCTTATTCCAGTCGTTGCTAAGCACCGACATCGCGTAGAGGACCCGTCTATGTACCGGCTTCAGGCCGTCGCGCACATCGGGAAGCGCACGGCCAACGATTACACTCATCGCATAATCGAGGTAGGACTGGCGCATCTCCTGCTCAAGATTGGCGGGAAGCGTTTCCTTGGCTATCTCATCCATAAGGGCTCCGCTGCCCTGCCAGGAGCGGGTCAAAGGCAAAGTGAAAGAAGACGCGCCCGGCTGAAATGCAGGCGCGAAAATAGGTTTCTTAACCCACGAATTTTACCATGTCCGGGGCTCGTTTCGCACCGTTTGCGCTCTCAAAAAAGCGAATGATTGGCGTGGTTCAGGGACGATCGGGACGAGACTCAGGAAACTACGAAATTCGTCAGCGACGCGCCCACAAAATCCATTACTTGGCCGATCCACGGCGTGATCACGACCAGTAAAACCGCGTTACCGCTCAGGGCCCAGATCATGCTGCGCCGGTATCCGTACGCTGAAACCTTGAGTGTCCCGGTTTCGGGATCGTCAAAATACATGAGCTTGACCACCCGCAGATAATAAAACGCGCCAATCACTGCAAGGACCACCGCAGCAACTACGACCTCAACAAACCCTGCATCAAGGGCGGCCTGGAGCACCAGGAATTTGGCAAAAAATCCCGCCGTTGGCGGTATACCTGCGAGAGAGAACATGACGATCAGCATCAATAGGGCCAACCAGGGATTACGCTGATTAAGTCCCCGGAAATCATCGAGGGCGTCCGACTCGAACCCAGCCCGAGTCAGCGCCAGAATAATGCCGAATACGGCAAGCGTGGTCACCATATAGATGACGGAATACATCATCGCCGCCGAGTATCCCGCAGCGGTCCCCGCGAAAAATCCCAGCAACAGGAAACCCATATTTGCGATTGTTGAGTAAGCCAGCATCCGCTTGATACTGGTCTGTGCGATCGCCACCACGTTTCCAAGTCCGATTGACAGCACGGCTGCAATGGCTAGCATATCCTGCCAGACCTCGATCCAGCCTCCGAGCCCGGAGGAAAGCAGGCGCAGCAGGATCGCGAAAGCGGCTAACTTCGGGACCGCGGAAAGATAAAGCGTCGTAGACGTCGCTGAACCGTCATAAACATCGGGCACCCACATATGAAAGGGAACCACCCCGAGTTTAAAGAGCAACCCGGCAACAATCATCGCGATTGCCAGCATTAGGGGAAGGCTGTCAGATGTCAGAGCACCGGATGCATCCGACACGCCCTCAAGAGACAAAGAACCCGTTAAACCGTATAGCAGCGACATTCCATACAGCAGTACCCCAGATGCGAGCGCACCAAGGATGAAGTATTTCATGGCCGCTTCTGCCGCACGTACCGAGTCACGCTGCATCGCGATCATCCCGTAAAGACATAACGCGAGCAGCTCGATGCCGACATATAGCGTCAGCAGGTGGGCCGCCCCAATCATGGTCATCATGCCCACTGTGCCGAAAAGCGAAAGGACAAGATATTCCCCCCGCCAGAGATCGCGTTCCTGCGCATAGTCACGGGCATAAAACAGCACCCCAGCCGTACCCAGGCAGGTGCCCGCTTTCAGGACATCGGCCACACCGTCCCGGATCACCAGGCCATTCAGCGCAAGCTGTGGCGGGTCAAAAAGGCCCGTCAAAGACAACAGCGCCCCAACCATGAGTGTGGCGAGTGTCAGAGGGTACGACAACGCACATGGCTTCGCAGAACGAAAGTACAGATCGACCAGCAGTACCAGGCATGCCAGCATTGCAACGGCAATCTCAGGTGCCACTGCCCAGAGGTTAAGTGAGGTCAAGGTCATCACAATTTCGATACCGCCACATGCATCAGCAGACGGTCTACGCTGGCATCCATCACCTCGAGCAGTGGCGCTGGCCAGACGCCGATGATCAGAACGCCCGACGCAACGATCATCAGAACCGCGAACTCACGTCGGTCAAGATCTTTGAGCTCGGCCACCTGCGGATTCTCGATGGGACCAAAAACAACCCGCTTCACCATCCACAGGGTATAGGCCGCGCCCACGATCAGCGTCAGCGCTGCAATTGCCGCGTACCATCCATTCACTGAAAACGTTCCGAGAATGACAAGAAATTCCCCAACGAATCCAGAGGTGCCGGGCAAGCCAGCATTGGCCATGGCAAAAAAGACGATGAAAAAGGCAAAAACGGGCATCACTTTAATCACCCCGCCGTAAGTCGCAATCTCCCTGGAATGAAGTCGATCGTAAAGTACGCCGACACAAAGAAATAGCGCTCCTGATACGAAGCCATGCGAGATCATTTGAACGATGGCGCCCTCCATCGCACGGGTTTCAAAAACAAAAAATCCCAAGGTGACGAATCCCATGTGTGAAATCGATGAGTAAGCGATCAGCTTTTTCATGTCCTGCTGAACTAGAGCCACCAGCGCGATATAGACCACCGCCAGTAAGGACAGGCCGATGATGATCGGTGCAATCTGGTGTGCAGCGTCAGGCGCTATCGGCAAGGCCAGCCGAAGGAAACCGTATGCCCCCATCTTCAGCGTGATTGCCGCGAGGATCACCGAGCCACCAGTCGGCGCCTCGACGTGCGCGTCCGGCAGCCAGGTATGAAGCGGCACCATCGGAATCTTGACCGCAAACGCGGCAAAGAACGCCAGGAACACGAGCGTCTGCACTCCGGCAGAAAGCGGCAGTTGATGGAAGACCATTAAATCGAATGACCCCCCGGAGGCACGATACAGATAAAGCAGAGCCACCAGCATCAGCAGCGAGCCCAGCAAGGTGTACAGAAAAAACTTAATCGCCGCATAAACCCGGTTCGGACCACCCCAGACACCGATGATGAGGAACATCGGGATTAACATTGCCTCCCAGAAGAGGTAAAACAAAATTCCATCCAGCGCACAAAATACCCCGATCATCAGTCCTTCCATGATCAGGAATGCTGCAAAATACTGGGCAATTCGGTCTCGAATGACCTGCCACCCAGCCATCACCACGACCACGGTCAGCACAGTCGTCAGCAGTATTAGGGGAACGGAGATCCCATCCACGCCGAGGAGATATTCGATCTGAAAGCGGCCGATCCACGGGAGCCGCTCGACGAACTGCATATCGGCGCTGGCCCGGTCGAACCTTGACCACAACGGCATGCTGAGCACGAAGGTCGCCACCGAAAAACCCAACGCCGCCCACCGGGCGGTATTGATTCTGCGGTCATTTCCGGCGACCAGAACCAGAATCCCACCAACAACAGGAAACCAGATCAATACGGACAGAAGGTGGTGGTCTAGCAGGGTCACCAGAAAGCCGCTATCGGAAAAGAATCCATGACATCAGGCCGACAAGTCCAATAATCATTGCAAAGGCATAGTGATATACGAGGCCGCTTTGGATCCTACGTACCAGACCCGCGCTTCGGGCAACAACCGACGCTGTTCCGTTTACCATCCAACCATCGATCAAACGTCGGTCTCCCCACTCCCAGAGCAAGTGACCGAGTCCTGTCGCACCATCCGCGAATACCCGCTGATAAAACTCGTCAAATCCATACTTTCTGATCAGCAGGCCGTATAGCGCGGACCACCGCTCCGCGGCCTTAACCGGGAGCTCGGGCTTTAAGGAATAGCACACCCAGGCCGCAACGATTCCGACGACTGCAAGCCAGAACGGCCACGCAAAAGGCGCATGCGCGAGCATGCCCACCGCGGTCATATCGAGCCGTTCTGGGCTTGAGCCGGCAACAACACTGTTGCCGAAAAGACTGCCGTCAAGCACTGGGTTCACCAGCATGAGCCCTGCCAGCACGGACGGCACCGCAAGTGCCACCAGGGGAACGGTAACGACCCACGGCGATTCACGTAGGTGGGAACGGGTCTTTGTATCCATACGCTCCTCACCATGGAACGCCATAAATACCAGCCGGAATGAGTAAAAGGCCGTAAGTACGACCCCGATCAGGACCGCGATATATGCAAAACCCGCCCCCGGGGTCGCGGAATGATGAACGGCCTCAATAATCGCATCTTTGGAAAAGAAGCCCGCAAACGGCGGAATTCCGGCAAGCGCAAGACTGCCGATTACGCAAGTCACGTAGGTCACCGGCATCAACCTACGCAGACCTCCCATGCGCCGCATATCCTGTTCGTGATGCATCGCAATGATCACTGAGCCGGCCGCCAGAAAGAGTAGCGCCTTAAAAAAGGCATGCGTGGCGAGATGGAAGATTGCCACCGAATAGGCCGACGCACCTAGCGCAACCGTCATATAACCGAGCTGAGACAGGGTCGAGTACGCCACAACTCTCTTGATATCGGTCTGGACCAGCGCGACAAAAGCCATAAGCAACGCCGTCAGTGCGCCGATCACCAGAACCACGGCCAACGCTGTGGTGGATAACTCAAACAGCGGGGACATCCGGGCCACCAGGAAAATGCCTGCTGTCACCATGGTTGCCGCATGGATAAGCGCTGAGATGGGCGTGGGCCCCTCCATGGAATCCGGGAGCCAGACATGCAACGGCACCTGGGCCGACTTGCCCATTGCGCCAATAAATAACAGCAAACAGATAAGCGTCATCCAATGCCACTTCGAACCCAACGGCCCGCTGACGGTGGCGTCCACGAACGAGGGTGCCGCATCAAAAACACTTTGATAGTCGAGGGTACCAAAGAGCGCAAGCACCGCCCCGATGCCTAGGATGAATCCAAAATCTCCAACCCGATTGACTAGAAACGCTTTCAGATTGGCACGGATCGCACTCTCCCGCTCGTACCAGAATCCAATGAGCAGGTAGGAGACCAGTCCTACCCCTTCCCACCCAAAAAACAGCTGCAGGAAATTATTGGACATCACCAACATCAGCATCGCAAACGTAAAGAGTGCGATATAACCAAAAAACCGGGTGTAGCCCGGATCATCAGCCATGTAGCCAATCGTATAAATGTGCACCATCAGCGAGACAAATGTCACTACCACCATCATCACCGCGGACAGCGGATCAATCAGGAACCCGATCTCAAAACGTGTTGCACCGCTGACGGCCCAGGTATAGACCGGACCATTAAACTGGTTACCTGAATATACGTCCCAGGCGACCACACACGACAGGATAAACGCGAGTCCAACGCCGCCAATGGCAGACCGATGTGCGTTGACCCGCCCTATCCGCGATCCCAAAAATCCCGCAAGCAGTGCTGCCGCTAAGCAGGATAAGGGAATAAGCAAATAGAGCAG
>Ga0315336_1003175_pt1 | contig 22656 bp, 19 predicted proteins | sample ASW5metaG_FD_204512 | JGI IMG/M metagenome (GOLD analysis project Ga0315336, IMG submission 204512) | Ammonia-oxidizing marine archaeal communities from Monterey Bay, California, United States - ASW #5 | ecosystem: Environmental > Aquatic > Marine > Intertidal zone | place: USA: California... | reverse complement strand
GAACCCATCATGTGTGAAGTTGAAATGGATACCTTTGGTCTTGATCCAGCTTTTCTGGAAGCGTTATGCAAGGAACACAATCCGGGAGCGGTTATATTGGTGCATGTATTGGGTGTACCTTGCGATTTAGATGCGATTCTGAAATTACAAGCCAAATATGGGTTCCAGCTAATGGAAGATGCCTGCGCAGCGACGGGTTCTCTGTACGACGGAAAGAAAGTCGGATCGTTTGGCGATTTGGGGAGTTTCTCATTCTTTTTTGGCCACCATGTTTCCACTATCGAAGGTGGAATGGTCTGCACAGACAACGACGAATACAATAAATTATTGCTCTTGTTGCGCAGCCACGGTTGGGCAAAAGATTTGTCCGCAGAAGACGAAGCCAAACAGGCGAGCGAAAATGAAGTTGACGGATTCAATCGTCCCTTTACTTTTTACTATCCCGGCTTCAACTTACGTGCGAGCGACCTTAATGCACGCATCGGGTTGTCACAGATGAAAAAGGTGGACGGCGTCTGTGCTGGCAGAATCGCGAATCATAAGGTGTACCAAGAAAACCTGACGAATGAGAAAGGTTTCACGCTACAGCATAACGAGCGGGCGGAAATCTGTAGCATCGCATGCGTCGCGCTGGCAGAAACGACAGAACATCGAGAACGAGTATCGGCCAAATTGGGTGAACACAACGTCGAGATTCGCCCACTAGGAGGCGGAAACATGTCGCGGCAACCATTCTGGCGTTCACGATATCCGGAAAGTGACTTTACAAACGCGGATCGGATCGCGGCAACGGCGTTTCAATTGCCGACTCATCCCGCACATTCAACGGCTGACATCAAAGACATTTGCGACGTCATCTTGAGCGTCTAAAGGGATTATGATGAGCACTGTGCACGATTTAGATCTGTTGCTGATTAATCCCGGCGGACGAATGAATATTTATCAATCGTTAGGGAACAAACTAGCTGCGATCGAACCCCCGGTTTGGTCGGGGTTGATGGCGACCTTCATTCGGAACAAGGGGTTCACTGTCGATATCCTCGATGCGAATGCCTTGGATCTGGCTCCCGAAGAAGTGGCGGAGCAAGTCAAAGAACGAAATCCGTTGTTAGTGGCCGTCGTGATCTACGGACACCAACCTTCCGCTTCAACTCAAGTTATGCCGAGCGCAGGTGCTATTTGTACTGCGGTCAAACAGGAATCGAATGCCAGCGTAATCCTTGTGGGTGGACACGTAACCGCGTTACCTGAAAGAACATTACAGGAAGAGTCAGCGGACTTTGTATGTACCGGAGAGGGGCCTTATACGCTGTTGGATTTAGTCCAGGCCTTGAACGAGACTTCTCCGAATTTGAACGCCGTACGAGGCATTTGTTTTGAGGATTCCGGCCGGATCACTACAACAGCTGCCGCTCCGTTGGTGAGCAATTTGGACGGCGAAATGCCGGGTATGGCATGGGACCTATTGCCCATGGAGCGGTATCGAGCCCACAACTGGGAATGCTTTGGTGGCCTGGATAGACAACCTTATGCCTCGTTGTATACGTCGTTGGGGTGTCCCTACAAATGTAGTTTTTGTTGTATCCAATCTCCTTTCAAAGAGGGAGAGCGGGAGGCAGGTTACAATACGAATGTGAACACCTATCGGTTGTGGAGTCCGGAATCGACGATGGCTCAAATTGATTCTTTGGTGAACGATTATGGAGTACGCAATTTCAAAATCGCCGACGAGATGTTCGTGTTGAATCGTAAACATGTCGAGGGCATCTGTGACGCCATCATCGAACGCGGATACGATCTCAATATCTGGGCGTACGCGCGTGTGGATACAGTCAAAGAAGGAATGCCAGAGAAATTAAAGAAAGCTGGATTCAATTGGTTGGCGTTCGGGATCGAGGCCGCCAGTGAATCGGTCCGTGACAACGTCCAAAAAGGGTATAGCCAGGAGGATATTTTCGCGACCGTACAGAAAGTACAGTCCGAGGGAATCAATGTGATCGCGAACTATATCTTTGGCCTTCCGGAAGACACGCAAGAGACCATGCAGGAAACTTTGGACCTGGCGTTGGAGTTGAACTGTGAATTTGCCAACATGTATTGCACGATGGCCTATCCTGGCTCTGAGCTGTACAAGGATGCGATTCAATACGATTGGGAATTGCCGGAAACTTGGGGTGGGTATTCTCAGCACAGCATAGAAACAAAACCGTTGCCTACCAATCATTTGTCCGCCTCGGAGGTACTTCGCTTTCGGGATAATGCGTTTCACACTTATTTCAAGAACCCATCTTTTTTAAAGATGGTGGAACAAAAATTCGGTCGGTCAACGGTAGACCATATTAATGACATGGCCTCCCACCGTTTAGAGCGACAATTCTCATGAAAGTAATCGATTAGATGGAAAAGCCTGACGTATCCATAGTGTATTCGTTTCGAAACGAAGAGGACGTGCTGGAGGAACTGGTACGGCGCACTACAGCAGCCCTCGACGGCACCTCGGTGTCGTACGAGATTATTTTCGTAAATGATGATTCCACAGACAACTCCCTCGAAGTGTTGAAAAAGCTACGCAACGATCAACCGTGTATTAAGATTCTCAATACGTCCAACCGTTTCGGAGTGAACCCCTGTATTTTAGCCGGGATGAAATACGCATCCGGCGAGTGCGTCATTACGCTAGACAGTGATCTTCAGGACCCTCCAGAATTGATGCCCGAGCTCATCAAAAAATGGCAGGAGGGAGGACATGTTGTATATACCACGCGTGTCTCCCGCGAAGGCGAGCCTTGGTTGAAAATGTGGCTCACGAAACGTGCGTACCGAATGATCAGTCGTTTTTCGGAAGTGGATTTACCTGTGGATTCCGGAATGTATAAATTGCTCGACCGACGCGTGATCGATCAATTGTTAGCCGTTGATGAATACGAACCTTATTTACGGGGACTGATTACGTGGGTTGGTTTCAATCAGGTATCTGTACCATGCGAACGAGATGAAAGGTTTGCGGGCGAGACCCATTTCAAGCTCTTGGGAAAAGGGCCGGTCACGGAATTCATGCTGGGCATTATTTCGTTTTCCCAGTGGCCTCTCTATTGGATTCTACTCGCGGGGATGGCCATCGCCTCGGTGTGCGGCGTATTGACTCTGGCAACAGGACTTGCAACGTACATGATGGAAGGGTGGAATTGGCAGTACCCGATGTTTTTGGCCATCATGACGATAGGCGGCCTTCAATTGGCCGCAATGGGAGTCCTGGGCCTTTACCTGGGCCGAGTCTATAACCAGAGCAAGGGGCGACCGCAGACGATTATTGCGGAAGAAATCGGGTTCGACGTGGAGTAATTACACGCAGTTCCGATGCGTGTGATTTGCTTGTAAAGTATTTCAAAGATCTTTACCCTTACAGCATTGTTTTTCCAGGAGTACAATTATGTCTTACGAATTTTTGACCGTCGAAAAAGATGGGTTTGTCGCGACCGTTACGTTGAATCGTCCTGACAATTTGAACGCGTTAAGTGCGGATCTTATGCACGAGATTTGCGATGTTGCCGATTCTTTCGAATACGACGTCGACACGCGCGCGGTAATTTTTACGGGTACGGGGAAGCATTTTTCGGCCGGAGCCGATCTTAAGGATCCGAAGCGTGCGGCGATGGCTGACCGCACGATGAATGAACGGCGGCGTCACACGCATCTTGGCCAAAAAATGGCGACGAAGCTACAAGCCATCAGTCAAATCACAGTCGCTGCCATCAATGGCGTCGCGCTGGGTGGAGGGGGAGTGATCGTCTCCGCCTTGGATTTTCGTATTGGCGCTGATGATTGCCGAGTCGGATACCCTGAAATTGACCGGGGCATGAATCTGAGTTGGTTCGGATTACCATTGTGTTTACGTCTAGTGGGACCTTCGCGCGCCAAGCGGATGGTCATTCTGGGACAAATGGAAGACGCTGAAACATTGCTCAACTGGGGATTCCTCGACGAAGTCGTACCGAAAGATGAGCTGATGGATGCGGCTCGAAAAATGGCCGATGCCTACGCTTCGAAGCCCCCCATCCCGGCGCAGATGATCAAGCGGAGCGCCAACGTGTTGAGCGGCGGGATTGACCAATCTCTGATGCACATGGATATCGATCAATTCATCCTCACGACGATGACGAATGATTACGTAGAAGGTGTATCTTCGTTTATGGAAAAACGCGAACCCGAATTCAAAGGGGACTAATTCGACGAAATGCCTGAGAGTTGTTCGCTGAGGTCCCAGAGTTGTAGCGCGAGTGCACGGTCTTTACTTTGTTCAGACGAGTTACGTTCGCGGCAATCGCTAAAAAATTTTCCTGAAATTCCTTCCACTTCCGGCGAAGTAGCGAGGTAAAGACTTGTCGCAGCCCCTTTTTCAGGATTCATCAAAAAGAGTCCTCCGAGTTTTACGAAGGGCTTGTAATAAAACGGTACGTCTCTCGTGATCGCCGTATTGACAACGCCGGGATGAAGACTGTTACACGTGACGCCCGTACCTTCGAGCCGACGGGCCAATTCATTGGAAAACAATACGTTCGCAAATTTCGACCGCCCGTATGCGCCGAGCATGGAATATGTGTCCTTCAAGTCGATGTCGTCGAATTCAATTTCGCCGTGGTGATGCATGATCGAACTTACGACCACCACGCGGGAAGGAGCACTGGCTTTCAGGCATCCCAATAATAAATTGGTGAGCAAAAAGTGGCCGATATGATTGACGCCGAATTGGGCTTCCAAGCCTTCCGTGGTTCCAGTCCATTTGTTTGGCATGACGCCGGCATTGTTGACGAGTACGTCCAGCCGATCGTGGGTTTTCAAAAATGTTTCGGAAAACTCACGAATGGATTGTTGTGAAGAAAGATCCAATGGCATCAATTCGATTTGAGCGGAACCGGAACGTTCCCTGGCTCGCTGAAGTGCTGGCGCGCTCTTTTCCAAATCTCGGCAGGCCATAACGACCCGATGACCGTCTTTGGCCAATCCGATTGTTGTCGCCAGCCCAATACCAGAATTCGCACCGGTCACAATGCACACGGAATTTGTGGAATGCATTAATAAAGATTCCGCGGCATGTCGGCGTATAGTTCAGCGACTTGTTCCCCGTAGCCGTTGTACCATTCAGTGGCATGGGCTTTCTCGCCCTCTCCCAGCCAACGTTCTTTTGCTTGGGACCAGCGCGGGTGGGGGACCTGCGGATCGACATTGGAATAGAATTTGTACTCACTTGGATTGGCATCATTCCAAAACGTTTTCGGTTCTTTATCCGTAAACATCATTTCGACAATCGATTTTGGGCCTTTGTACCCGTATTTCCATGGTAAGACGAGACGCAAAGGGGTACCACTTTGTGGTGCAAGGCGCTTCCCGTAGTGGCCCGTCGCGATGAAAGCCAAATCATTCATTGCTTCATCTAGCCTTAAACCTTCGTAGTACGGCCACCGATAACGAGTGTCTTTTTGCCCAACGGCCCGTTCGGGATCATAAAACGTTTTAAACGCAACGTATTTTGCCGACGATTTTGGTTTGGCCAACTGAATAATTTTACTCAATGGGACGCCAATCCAAGGCACGGTCATTCCCCATGCTTCCACGCATCGAAAACGATAAACTCGTTCTTGCAGGCTCAACGTCTCGATTTGATCCAGGTCAAGTTCGGTAGGTTTATCCACCAATCCGCCGATTTTTAATGTATACGGATCGAGGCTGAACCCCTTCGCATTATGGGCCGGGGCTGATTTACTGAATCCAAATTCATAGAAATTGTTGAAGGTCGTTGTTAATTCCTCGACCGTGTTCGGACGACCTGCGTCTGCAAAATCAGGATTCCCGGTATAGGCCGGCAAAGGGCTCATGCCGGACGATTCCTGGGCCCATGCTCCGCCAGATAACCCCGCGAAGGCAAGGCTTCCGATTCCCATCGTTTTCAAAAAATCCCTACGATTACGGAATGTATGTTCAGGTGTCACTTCGTTTTCGTTTATTTTCCAAGATGGGTGATGAATAATGTTCGCCACGAGTAACTCCTTGTAGAAGGCCGCTATGAAAAGGGGGTGTTCGCGATCAGTATACAGATTTGCTGGATGTCGTCCAACGCTGTGAATGTATAATTTGGCTTACATTATTGTACAAATTTTTAAATGTACGGTATAATAGGGTTTGTAAAACCGATAAATTCAATTACGGTAGCGGAAGAATACTAGAAACGACATAGACCAAAAAAACGATTATTAGAGCATTATGAAAAACGATATGAAACAAATGGTCTTGGTGGTGGATGACTCTCCTTTTGAAAGGGAATATTTGTCCACGCTGTTGACCAATGAACATCGATATATAATTCAATGTGCAAGTGGTGAAGAAGCTTTGGAGATACTGCAGGGTTTCGAAGTAGCCTTGATCTTGTTGGATGTCCAACTGGAGGGGATGAGCGGATTTGAAACGGCTCGCCACCTTCACGAGAATCCTAAGACCAAGGATACGCCGATCATTTTTATTACTGGTAAAGATACCCAAACAGAACATATTTTCGAAGGGTACGACGTCGGCGCAGTGGATTATTTAGTGAAACCCGTTGAGCCGATGTGGCTGAAAAGCAAAGTGGACGTGTTTTGTCGGCTCAGTCAATTGCGAAAAGTGGTTGAGGTTCAGCTCGATGAAATTCAGGAAAAAAATGACGAGCTAAGTCGTCGATTGGAAGAAATTGAAGTTCTTCGCGGATTTATCCCGATTTGTGCAAGTTGCAAGATGGTCCGCGACGATTCAGGGTTTTGGCAGAATATCGAGCACTACATTAGCGATCATTCGAGTGCTGAATTCAGCCATTCACTGTGCCCGGGGTGCACAGATAAACTTTATCCTGAACTGTTTGATTACCGAGGGGAAAAGGGGGAAGCAAAATGAGTACCGGACCGATAAAAATGGATTATTTGGTCAGCATCTTTGGCGAAGACCGCGAATTTTTCGGGGAATTATTCCAAACGTACTGCGACGACAACACGCTTCGGATGAACGAATTGCGTGACAAGATGGGCGAAAAAGATGCCTCCAGCATTGAACACCTGGCCCATTCGATAAAAGGAGCAAGCGGAAATATCGGTGCCGATGCAATGAAGGATTTTGCAGCCGAATTGGAAACGATGGGACGCGAAAGTGAACTGAGCGGTGCTTCCTCCGTAATCGAATCAATGGCCAGCGAATTCGAAGAGATCAAGACCTATATCGATTCTTACATAAATTCCTGAGATCGCCCACGTGTTTTTTTGTGTGCATGGTGAACTGTATAATCATCTGAAATCATTTCACCGTCCTACGAGGAAAATTCGTGATCCAATTAAGCATTAACGTCAACAAAATTGCCCTCCTCAGAAACAGCCGCGGAACAGGAAAACCCGACCTTTGGGATTTCGCCAAGTCCGCTCTCGAAGCCGGAGCCCACGGAATAACAGTCCATCCACGACCGGATGAACGCCACATTCATTACGAAGATGTACGGGTACTCTCTCAAAAACTATCGGGGCCGGAGTTGAATGTAGAAGGATATCCTACACCGGATTTTGTTGAACTGGTGTTATCCACGAAACCAGCTCAAGTCACATTGGTTCCCGATGATCCTGGTCAATTGACTTCTGATCATGGATGGGACGTGAAATCTCATCGTGACTTCCTGGTTCCCATTATTGAACGCTTTTCTGAACAGGGTGTTCGAGTGAGCTTGTTCATGGACCCCGAAGGCGATATGGATGTGGCCAAGGAAGTCGGCGCGCATCGAATCGAACTCTACACCGAAGGTTTTGCGCGTGCCGTGGAAGCTGGTGATTACGATGCTTCGCTTGCTGCGTATGTCCGTGGAGCCAATACCGCGTTGGAAAATGGGTTGGAGATCAATGCGGGTCATGACCTGACCCTTGATAATCTAAATATTTTTTGTTCAAACGTCCCGGGGCTCAAGGAAGTATCGATTGGCCATGGATTGGTTATCGATGCATTGCGGATGGGGTGGGAAAATGCCATTCGCAACTATCTTGATGCAATGGCATGAGATAAATTAGGTGAGCAACATCGATCTCGAAAAAAGTGTGGGGCAATGCTGGAGTTGCAAATACGCGAACAAAATTGATCATCCCCGAGGTGGCATCCCATACATCAAATGCGATTCTCCAAATCCGGAATACCGTCTGGAAAAATATCCTAGATTACCGGTAAAAGATTGTCTAGGCTTTCACATCAAAAAAAAGCCCGGCTAAATAGCCGGGCTTAAACTTGATTTAATAGACCCTATTTTCTCATGGACAGCCACCACTTCATGGTATCCGTTACCAACTCAGGAGCTTCATGGTGAGCCCAATGTCCTACACCCGGAATGGTTACCAAAGTATAGTCTTTTCCCAAATGTTCCCAAGTTCCATTTAGACCGCTGTGAAGCAAAGCCGTATCGTTCAGCCCGTGGAATTGCAGCACAGGCATGTTCAATGTCGGGAAATCTTTGGCGTAATCATCGTACGGTGCCTTCGGATAGTTTTGACGATAATAATTCATCATTGCATTCATGCTGGAATTCTCGAAAGCTTCCTGGTACTTCGCTCTCAAATCGTCATCGCCTCGGGCGACCATCGACGCGAGAGCTTTCGCATTGAGTCGCGTATGGGATTCCGGTTTTTGAAAATTCCTTGCGTAGGCTGAATTTGCTTCCTGCTTCGGGTTGTCTTTTAATTCACGGCCGAGGTTCTTGGGGTGCGGAAGATTTACGATTATGAGTTTTTCTGTAATCTCCGGATGAGCGGCAGCAAAATGCCACGCGATAACGCCACCCCAGTCGTGCCCAATGATAATGGCTTTTTCCTGCCCTTCCTTTTTGACAACCGCCGCCACATCGGCTACCAAATTGGGCATTGCATAGTCGCTTTGTTCTTGAGGTTGGTCGCTTTTGTTATAGCCCCGCGTATCGAGCGCTGCAACCCGATATTCTTCGGAAAGGCCCTCCATTTGGTGCTTCCATGAATACCAGAAATCCGGAAACCCGTGAATGAAAACGACTAGAGGTCCTTTTCCTGCGACGGCATAATGAATCTTAGTTCCGTCATTTTCCGCAAATTGATGATCTACGTGTTGCATCCATTCATGTGCCTTGGCGAAAGGCGACAAACTTGTGAGTAACAGGGTTAACATAAAAATGTTTACTTTGTTCATGAAAAAATCCTTACATAAAAATGTGGGTACGTGTTGAGTACTTATAGTACAACAATAATTTGTTGGAGTAAACAAGTCCAAACAAGATCGGTAATATAGATTCAAAAATAGTTGTTGCTAAAAAGTTTAACTTGGAATAAAATTTAGTATGGTCATGTTAGGGGATCATAATGCGAACGTTGTTTCGCATTGATAAAAGTTTGGAATAGTAATATTGGTTGACGAGGCTAAATCGATTTTACTATAAAATTAAAGCCTCAAAAAATTAGAATACCTCAGACTTTTTGAGGAATGGAGTGTTCCCGTGGAAGCTGGCACAGTCAAATTTTTTATTCGGTCAAAGGGTTATGGATTTATCGTTCCCGACAATGGTGAAAAAGAGGTCTTTGTTCATCGCTCTAATGTAGAGACAGAAGACAAAAACCTTGAAACGGATCAACGTGTTGAGTTCGTTTTAGAGCCGGGAATGAAAGGCGTTGAGGCCAAACAAGTCCGCATCGTCTAATCTAATCGAATCTGCGTCTTAGTAGGATTGTTTTAGAGCATCCGGATGGGGGTCAGGATGCTTTTTTCATTCAAGATGCGGATTTTACAAGGTAGGCGGTGATTGAGACTTTTTGTTTAGAGTATTGGTCACGTATAATTCACGTTAATGAACACTCCCCGCGAAATACATTCTTTAGCCATCGTGATACCAGCCTACAATTCGGGTGATTCCTTACCGGGATTGATTGAGAAGTTGAACGCTGTCTTGACCGATTCGAACATGCAATCGGTGTTGATTTTTGTGATCGATGATGGCTGTACAGATCAATCAATGGAAGGAATTCCTTTGTCTGATGTACGTGTTTTACGCCACGAGGAAAATCAAGGCAAGGGGGCTTCTTTAAAAACGGGTTATCTCAATGCGTTGAAAGAAATAACAATCGATTGTATTGCCGTATTGGATGCTGATGGGCAACATAATCCCGAAGAACTCCCACGACTTTACGAAGAGTTTCAGCGACAAGATTCTGATTTTTTAATCGGTTCGAGAGTCTTTTCAGGGCAGCACGTTCCGTTTCGAAGTTGGTTCGGAAACAAAGTTACCCAAGTCATATCCGCGCTTCTGTTGGGTAAGTGGCTACCGGATACGCAATCCGGTTATCGGCTCATCTCTCGGAAATACCTTGAGAAAGAATTACCGAACATTCAGGGCGGACGGTATGAAACCGAAATGGAAATGATTGCGAAGGCGATTCGCGGGAACTACCAATTGACATCGGTGCCGATTCAGACCTTATATGAAGAAGGCAATCCTTCTTCCCATTTCAGAGTTATTCGTGATTCGTTTCGAATTTATTCAACCTTGTTGAAAATGGCGATCAAGCGGTTCTTACCATTGTAAGACCGACACGCCCCAAGTCAGTCCCGCACCGAAAGAGGCGAACAATACGTAGTCGCCTTCTTTGACTCGTCCATTGCTCACCGCGTCATGCAATGCTAGGGGAATCGACGCAGCGATCGTGTTTCCAACCTTATTCAAATTGAGTACCGTTTTCTCCATCGGCATGTCCATCCGTTTACACGCTGCTTCGATGATTCTAGCGTTTGCCTGGTGTGGTACAAACAATGCTATATCGTCGACGGTCAGCCCGGTTTCTTCCAAGGCTCGTTGGCCCAGTTCCGCCATTTTTCGAACGGCGTATTTAAATAACTCCTGTCCATCCATGAAAATACGATAAGAGTCTTCAGATATATTGTCCATGCGTACAGGATCTCGCGATCCGCCGCCTGGCAATTCGAGAATCTGATAGTTCTTCCCGTCGGTCCCTAATTCGATATATTTAATGCCTTCAGATTCATCCGTCGCTTGCAGAATCGCTGCACCGGATCCATCGCCGAAGAGTACCGCCGTGTCCCGATACTTCCACGTCATCAAATTGACGGCGATTTCCGCACCGACCAATAGAATCGTTTTGAACATACCGCTTTGAATAAATGAATTCGCCGTGGCCATCCCGCACATATACCCGGAGCAAGCCGCATTGATGTCGAAAGACGGGATATTACGTGCACCCAATTTACCTTGAAGAAGGTTTGCGCTTGCCGGGAAAAATTGATCAGGTGTGACCGTGCAAAAAATGATGGCATCCAAATCTTCAGCCGTAATGCCCGCGTTTTTCATCGCCATTTCGGCTGCACGCAAGCCGAGGTCGGAGGTGCCGTGTTCATCGTCGGCCGCGTGACGCTGTTCAATACCCGTCCGTTTTCGAATCCATTCGTCGTTGGTGTCGCAGAATGCTTCCAAGTCGCTGTTGGTCAATACTTTTTCCGGTAAAAAGTGGCCGGTTCCAATTATTTTTGTCTGTGGCATTAGGAAACTCCTTTAACCCTCAAATCATTCACTCAAAAACAGGCTCGAGTGCATTGATGGCAATGAACTCTGAAAATGTGCATGTAAAAACGAATGGGATATAGTTCGTTGTTTTCCGAAGGACGAAACGTTTTCAGTTAATCGAAATCATGGTTTCCTGAATCCGCCACGGTCAACGCCCCCGTTCGTCGATTGATTGATATTATATTGTAAAGCTACAAACAATTCAAATTGCATTTATTGGCTTTAACAACCCCATAATGGTCCTATTTATTCAGTTTTACCACTACGGGTTTCATTTTTGCTCGAATTCATGAACCGGTTTGACTATAAGTTTGACACACCAATTACCGGCTGAATACAATAAACAGGTCAGAATTGGGAAATTACCCCGAATCGTGACTTGGAGTACTTTATGAAAACGACGTTGACGACCTTAGTTGACGAGATAATTCAGATATTGCAGGAACACCCAGATTCATTTCCATCGGAATCCGGGATTCGCAGGTGGCTAGCTGGCAAGGGCGTTAGCGCGGGTGATATTGATGCCGCAATGAAATTGGTTCAACCGCGTCTTAAAAGTATGCTGGGCGTGGTAAATTCGGGGCCGGGTACAGTACGGCAACTTTCTTCCTACGAAACCTACAAACTTTCCAAGGAGGCGCATGCTGCCTTGAATCGGCTCGAACTGTACGAATTATTAGATCCATTTGAACGTGAAATGATTTTAGAACGCCTCGATCAGTTTGAAGGTGAAGTTGGTTTGAGTGAGTTGGAGTATCTTGTCACGTGGGTCATGTGTTCTCACAAGGATATTGAACATCAACAGATTATTCAAAATGTTCTAGAAGGTAAGACGGAAACATTACATTAAACTCGAATCGAGCTATATAAAGTTAGGCGCCCTTTTCCAACGAAATGTGGCGTCATCGTATATTTAGGAGAATGTGAATTATGGCCAAGTATCTCGTCGTCGTAGAATCGCCGGCGAAAGCCAAAACTATCAATAAGTTTTTGGGGAATAATTTTTCAGTCAAGGCCTGCTTTGGTGCAGTCCGAGATTTACCCAAAAGCCAACTTGGTGTCGACGTCGACAATAACTTTGAACCCAAATATGTTGTATTGCGGGAAGAACGTACACGCAAGGCATTGAAGGAAATCAAAGAACGCGCTGCCAAGGTAGACAAAGTATATATCGCTTCTGACCCGGACCGGGAAGGGGAAGCGATCGCTTGGCACGTTGCGGAGATTCTCAAGAACTTCAAAAAGACCGCTGACATTCCATCGAGTCGGGTGGTGTTTAATGAGATCACGAAAGAAAACGTAAAAAACGCGATCAAAAATCCTCGCGAAATCGACTTCAACCTGGTGGACGCCCAACAGGCACGCCGCGTAGTCGATCGACTGGTGGGGTATAAAATCAGTCCGCTGTTAGGTTGGGTAGTTCGCAAAGGGTTGAGCGCTGGCCGCGTGCAATCCGTTACGACGCGAATGGTGGTTGAGCGGGAAGAAGAAATTCGAAAATTTATTCCCGAGGAATATTGGACCATCGAAGCGAACCTGAAAACGATTCGCGATTATACATTTACCACGCGCCTTCATTCGATCAACGGCGATTCTGTCGCAGTCGGAAAAGAAGGACAGATTTCTTCCGAAACAGACGCAAACACCGTTTTGGAAGCAGTGAAAGCGGGACAATTCAAGGTCAAATCGGTTGTGCGCAAGGAGACGAGACGACGTCCATCGCCGCCATTCATTACCAGCTCGTTGCAGCAGGACGCCTCGCGGAAACTGGGGATGACGCCGGCTCGTACGATGGCTATTGCACAGCAATTGTATCAGGGGTTGGATATTGGCGAAGGCGGCCAGGTCGGATTGATTACCTACATGCGTACCGATTCGTTACGTCTTTCAGGCGAAGCTGTTGAGAGTGCGAGAAGCTACATCGGTTCGACGTTCGAGCCAGCCATGATGCCTGACAAGCCGAACGTCTATAAGAATAAAAAGGATGCGCAGGACGCTCACGAAGCTATCCGGCCATCCTCGGCATTTTACACGCCGGAAAAAATGTCCAAATTCCTCGACGAAAATCAGTTGAAGTTGTATACGCTGATTTGGAAACGGTTTATTGCCAGTCAAATGAATCCGGCTATTCTGGATCAAACAACCATCGACATCGAAAACGGCGATTATCTGTTTCGCGCAACGGGATCTATCATGAAATTTCCCGGGTTTACTAAATTATATGAAGTGTCGGAAGAAGATAAAGATCCGGAAAACGATAAAGACAAGCTCCTCCCTGAAATCAATGAAGGCGAAGCGGCGACGTTGAACACCCTGTTTCCGGATCAGCATTTTACAAAACCGCCACCGCGTTATTCCGAAGCCTCTCTCGTTCGTGCCATGGAAGATAATGGTATTGGACGGCCGAGTACCTATGCGGCCACCATCAAGACCATCCTCGATCGAATGTATGTCGAGAAAGACAAAGGCCGTCTTGTACCAACGGAGTTAGGCGAGACGGTGAACGAATGGTTGGTGAAACATTTTCCTGATATTTTGAATATTGATTTTACGGCTAAGTTGGAAGTGATGTTGGATAATGTTGAGGAAGGGAGCCAGGAGTGGCACGCCCTCGTCGGCGAATTTAATAGTCCGTTCGAAAAAGATTTAAAAGGGACAGAAGAACGAATGGTGGCGGAGCTCGTGGGGACAGACCCGCGATGTCCCGAATGCGATTCTCCGGCGATTCTGAAGCAAAGTTGGTTCGGCATGTATATGGGCTGTACCAAAGAAGATTGTAAAGGCGTTATCCGTATTCAACGCACACCGCCTGAGCCGACCGATGAGATCTGCGAACGGTGTCAGGCACCCATGGTAATCCGAACGGGTCGCTTCGGAAAATTCATTGCATGTTCGACCTACCCTAAATGCGATTTCGTTATCAATCTTGATAAGCAAGGAAATAAACTTCCTCCAAAAGCTCCGCCAAAGAAAACTGACGAGGAATGCCCTGATTGTAAAAAAGGTATGTTATTGATTCGCCAGAGCCGTCGTGGCGAAGAGTTTTTCGGATGCGAAAAATATCCAAAATGCCGTTTCACACGACCGATGCCCTTGGAGTTGTCATGTCCTAAAGACGGCTGCGATGGCGAGTTGGATCATTTACGCATGGGCCGCCGCCGGGCGATCGGTTGCGCGAAATGCGAAGAGAAATGGTTCGGACAGGTGGACAAGGAACATGCGTGTACAGCGTGTGGAAATAGTTGGACCTTGGTGCGTAAGCCTCGAGGCAAGCCGAAAGTGCATGCGTGTCCTAAGCCGACCTGTGCGCATGAAGACGAGATTCCCGAAGAGCCGGAAGAAGAGGAATAGAAGTTTAGAGGTACCCCAGCGTTTCCAGCCGGGCACGCTCTTCGGGCGTAAACCTACTTTCCCATTCTTCAATATCCGATTCGTGATGCCCGACCATTTTCAGGTCGGGAACTTGCATGTATTGCAGCGTCGGTGCTTTCCAATTGATAGTTCCCTCCGTAACCGATATGATTTTCAACGCGACCGGACCATTTTCGGGCTTCGGCACATTCAATTGAAGGGTCTTCCAATCGGCAACCGGATTCCTCAATAGATAATGGTGGTACTTGGTTTCCGTTTCTGGATTGTATAAATAGAGCATGTATTTTCCAGATTCCAGTTTGTACGTGAATTGAAAATAGTGGGGGAGCGGGGCTTCGGTAATTGTCGCTTCGTAATTCATGCTCTCCGCCACCGATTTCATTTCGAAAGAAATCGGAGAGTCGTTCGTTTTTGTCGTAACCGTGTTTTCGACGTTGGGCTTCGGCGTGGACGGCAAGATGTTGTCGCCCATAATGGGGCCGGTATCTGGAGCGGCAATGGCTTCCGATGTAAATTCTTTCCATCGTTCATGTGAGCCGACCAACATTTCGTTGTATTTTCGGGTGACATCAGGGTTGGCTTCGGAAAGATTATTTTTGCAGAGAATGTCGTCATTCAAATTGAACAGATATTCCTGGTACGGCCAGGTCGACCAAGGATGAGAGTCAAAGTGGGAAATAGACAGCCAATAAAACCAATCTTCGTGTACGAGGGCGGCACCGAACCGACGGTTGTAAATGGATTCGCAGTACACAGGTTCTACGACCGTCTCTTCACCTCGCATGAGCGGTAGAACCGATCTTCCGGTAGGCTGGTTCGGTTCCTCGAACTCGTACAAATCCACGATGGTTGCAAACAGATTCGTTAATGAGACTGGAGCCGTTACTTCGCGTGCGGGCATTCCGGGAGACCGGACGATTAAGGGGACATTGAGTTCCGGCGCGACCAAACTGATACTGTGACGCCAGAAGCCTTGTTCAAAAAACTGCTCACCGTGATCTGATGTGAGGATAAGCATGTCTTTTTCGGGGTCATACTCAAGTGCGTCCAGTAGTTCTTCCAATCGGTCATCAACATGGCGAATCGCGTTCTTGTAAAGCCGATAGAGATAATCGATATCTTCCTGCTGCACGGATTGGTGTTCGTCATAATAGGGGCCGATGCCAGTGACCAGTGAATGGAAATCAGTGTACATGTTTCCCTGGCGCACCACATCCCGTGTATAAGGTTCCAGATCGATCTCGCTCCACGGATACCCCGGCTGATACGGGTGATGTACATCTTGTAAATGAACGTAAATGAATTCATTCTTCGAACTTTTTACATAGCTGTGATCGATACTGCGTAAGACGTCGTCAATGGATCCATCCGGTCTCGTATTCGGCAAAATGTACGCGAAGGAATCGAAGCCTTCGGCATATCCCTGATCGGCGCGTACATTGAAGTTCGCCGACCATCCGTGTGTAATGAAACCTTGTTCTTTGAGGTGCTCCGCAATCGTGATGGTCTCTTCGGGAAGTCCTTGGAGACGGGGCTGGCCGGGTAATTGAGAATAGGGCAGGCCGCCAAACATCGCAGCGACGGATTCGATTGTAGCGTTGGTCGGGGAAAACGCTCGGGTGAAACGAACAGCATCCTCCGAAAATGCGTCCATCCATGGAGTAAGTGATTTACCTTCGCTCGCGTAACCCATGTGATCGGCCCGTAATGAATCGATCACAATCAACAGCACGCGTTTGGGTTTTTTCCCCGCGGAATTTCCCGGGTTACATGAGAAGGAAACTACAGAGAGGCCGATGAGGAAAAGGCCTATAAAAATACGAAATTTCATAGCATCGTATTTTACTGGTTCCACCGGTATAATACAATTCATCGATAGGGGGCATTGAATTCGATGAGCGATACAGGCTTGGTACAATTTGTAAAATACCTGGAGGGGGAACGAGGCTTTTCTCCACACACGGTTCGTGCCTACGTGAAGGATGTCGTTCAATACGGGAGCTATTTGGAATTGGGGCCCGGCGCAATGGAAGCGACCGAAGTGGAATCGGAAGCGGTCACTCCGGACGTGCTCAAAAAAGGAAGCCGGAATGACATTCGGGCTTTTCTCGGTCACGTGCAGTCCACAGGTGGGTCCGCAAAAACATCCGCACGGAAATTAGCCTCCATTCGGGCGGCATACAAATTCTATGTACGCATCGGCGCTCTGGCAGAAAACCCAAGCCAGTCAGTAAAGTCACCCAAACTTTCGCGGGATTTGCCCGATGTACTTTCCATACCGGAGATTAGTTCTCTGTTGGAGGCTCCGGATCGAAACACTCCCGCCGGTACGCGAGATTGGGCTTTACTGGAAACGCTGTATTCAAGCGGAATTCGAGCCGCCGAAGTCGCCGGTTTGACGATGCCCGATGTCGATTTGGTCAGCGGGACGATCAAGGTTCTGGGTAAACGAAACAAACAAAGAATTGCCCATCTAGGTGGACCTGCTTCGGAAGCTATGATTCAATATCTTCGTGTCAGAGATGACTTAGGACAACCGACTCATCAACAGGTGTTCGTGAATACGCGCGGAGGAGCGCTTACCACACGAAGCGTCCAACGAGTCGTCGAAAAATACGTGAAAGAAGTCCTGCCCGATCGTCGCGAAGTTAGTCCTCACACACTTCGCCATTCTTTTGCCACGCATATGCTGAACGCGGGCGCCGACCTGAGAGTGATCCAGGAACTTCTGGGACACGAGAGTCTGTCAACGACACAAATTTATACGCACGTGAGTATTGATAGATTAAAAGAGATCTACAAACAAGCTCACCCGCATGCCTAGGATTACTGGGTATTGCTGAGATCATTATCGGGATAGTAATCCAGATCGATATCTTTCAGAAGCTTCGTTGCCCAGGCGATTTGACCGGTATGGTAAGAGAAGTGTTCGACAACGTGGACCAGTATCGACACGCCGGTTTCCTGGAAATCCTGGACGGCATAATCTCGAGTAAGCGTGTCCTGAGTAAGAGTCTTGATAACGTCGCATCCTTGGTTCACCGTGGTTTCGAGTTTCTCCAGTAATTCTTTACGGGGAATTGGGCCGGTATCATCGAATTCTTCCTGGCGGACTCGCAAGTCTGGTTCGTCGCCCAGTGTACTGATGATCCATTGACGGACGTTACCGGACAAGTGCAATACGAGATTTCCGGCGCTCACAAGATTCCCATTGGGTCGTTGCCAGATTTCATCATCGGTGAGTAGAGCCAGGCATTTTTGGATGCGCGGAAGGGATTCGTCACGGAGTCGTAGGATGCAATCATCGATCAGCAATGATTCGGTGGTTGGCATGAGAGTTTCCTCGTTGGGTCTACTTTTACTCGTTATATGCGCACTGTGTCGTTATTCTTTGGCCATTTCTTCGAACTGGATTTCGTCGAGGATTTCAACTCCGAGCTTCTCCGCCTTCGTCGCCTTGGAGCCTGGCGAATCGCCCACCAAAACGTAATCCGTTTTTTTGCTCACGCTAGACGTCGGCTTGCCGCCCAATGATTTGATTCGATCCTTGATCGTATCGCGAGAATAATTTTCCAATGCCCCCGTCACGACGAAAGTTTTCCCTTCGAAAGGGCGAGGGCCAGAGGAATCAGGCGGCTCTTCAATCATCGTCAATCCGTGCTCTTTGAGGCGCTGTATCAAATCCTGATTGGCCGCCGTTTCGAAAAAGTCGTGCACCGTTTCGGCAACGATTTCGCCGATAGCGTGAATGTTTTTTAACTCTTCCTGGTCAGCCGTCATCAGTGCATCGACATTTCCATAATGTTCGGCCAACACTTCGGCATTGTGGGCGCCGACGTGCCGAATACCGAGACCATTTAACACCCTATTCAACGGTTGAGCTTTGCTTTTTTCGATCCCTTCGATCAGATTCTGAGCGGACTTCGGCCCCATTCGGTCCATCTCGACCACCTGCTCTATCGTCAGGTCATACAAATCGGATGGATCTTTGACCCACCCTTTATCGACGAGTTGTTCAACGACGGCTGGTCCCATGTTTTCGATATCCATGGCTTTTCGGGTCGCGTAATATTCGAGCCGTTCCTTGAGCTGAGCCGGACACGCCAGATTTAGACAGCGGAGGAAAACGCCTTCCGGATCCTGATGGACCTCCGTGTTGCAGTCGGGACAGTGTGTTGGACGTTTGAATTTTCTCAGGCCTTTGGGTCGTTTATTTTTCAAGAAACGTAGAACTTGCGGGATGATCTCACCGGCCTTTTGTACTTCCACCGTATCGCCCACCCGAAGATCCTTTGCCGCGAGGTCTTCAAAATTGTAGAGGCTGGCTCTTTTGACGGTAGTCCCTGCCAACTGGACCGGAGCCAATTCCGCTACCGGAGTGAGTGCACCCGATTTACCGACCTGAATGGATATGCCCAATAGTTCAGTGGGTTTTATTTCCGCAGGGAATTTATAGGCGATCAACCAACGTGGGGATTTTGAAGTAGCGCCGAGGCGCTCGCGGTGCGATGCCTTGTTTACTTTTACGACCATGCCGTCCGTTTCATAATCCAGATCGAATCGTTTTGTCTCCCACTCCTCACAGTTTTTGACGACGTGTTCGATGGTTTTACACGGCTTGGCACTGGGGTTGGTTACGAATCCCCATTTTTTCAATTTCTTGAGTGTGTTCTCGTGGCTCTCCAATTCAGCACTTGGTAGCGGTGCGATGTCGTACACAAATATTTCAAGATTTCGAGATGCTACTACGGCGGGATCCAATAGTTTTAACGTCCCAGCTGTTGTGTTTCGTGGATTCGCGTAAAGAGCCTCGCCTTCGTCTTCCCGGATTTGGTTCAACCGAGCCAGTTCCCCACCCGTCATGTAGACTTCCCCGCGAACCTCCAAAATGGGCGGAAAGTTACCTTTCAATTTCAACGGGACGGACTTTATGGTACGTACATTTTGGTAGACGTTGTCACCGCTTTGGCCGTCGCCGCGAGTAAGGGCTCGCACCAAAACTCCGTCCTCGTAGGTCAAAGACATTGACACACCGTCTATTTTAAGTTCGACGACGTAAGAATGGGTTTCATTGTCCAACCCTTTTTGAACCCGCTCATCAAATGCTCTGAGTTCTTCAGCGTTGTACGTGTTGTCGATGGACAACATTGGGACGGCATGTTTGACCGTTTCAAATCCTTCGGTCGTTTTTCCACCGACGCGCTGAGTGGGCGAGTCAGCGGTTACGAGTGTCGGGTTCTTGGATTCCAGGTCGATGAGTTCATTCAGAAGGGCGTCAAACTCGATGTCCGTTATTTCAGTTCGAGCTTCTTGATAATACAATTGATTGTGATGATTCAGTTGTTCGCGTAACTCGGAGATGCGTTTTGAGTCTTTGGATTTTGCCATGAGAGGAGTATAGCGAATTTACAATACGGCATTCTTCATTTCCGTGAAAATACGCCGAAGGGCGTTATTTTTTTTCAATTTCCGGAAGCACGACGGCAGGTTCTGATGTGTGAATACAAACCCTTTGGCCTTCTTGAAAGTCGGCCCGGTGGTCCGTGAGGACGGAGATTTCTTCTTGTTCCATCTGGACTCGGTAGAGTTGGTCATGGCCTTTGAATTCGCGGCGAATGATTCTTCCCGTGGGTTGCCCTTCTTCAGGGGGCACCATGCTCAATTGTTCTGGGCGTACGGAAAGCAATACGTCGCCTTGGGAGTCCGTATTGATATCAAGACACGCGAACGAGGTGTGAGCACACATGCCTTGGGCGTTCGCGGACAAAATATTGGTCGCCCCGAGAAAAGAGGCTACAAAAGATGTTTCAGGATTACGGTAGATATCTACCGGAGGGCCTGTTTGTTCGATATTTCCTTCATTCATTACTGCAATTTGATCCGCGACCGTTAGGGCTTCCTCCTGGTCGTGCGTAACGAGTATGGCGCTCATCCCCGTCCGTTTGAGAATGGAACGAATCTCAGCTCGTGCTTTGCTTCGTAACGCAGCGTCGAGGTTGCTGAATGGTTCGTCCATCAGAATGATTTTTGGATTCGGCGCGATGGATCGAGCCAATGCGACACGTTGTTGTTGGCCACCGGAGAGCTCATGGGGCGAGCGTTTTTCGAGTCCGTCCAAGTCAGCGGTAGAAATCGCACGTGCGACACGTTCTTTTCGTTCCTTACGCGAATGTTTTTTCAATCCGAACGCAATGTTTTGTTCGACGGTCAAATGGGGGAACAGTGCGTAATCTTGGAATACGAAACCAATGTCGCGCTTCTCTGCACGGACCCATGTATTCAAATCACTCAACGTCTCACCGGCAAGAACGACCGTTCCTTGTTCGGGATGCTCGAAGCCCGCAAGGCATCGTAGGGTCGTCGTTTTACCACAGCCGGATGGACCCAGGAGCGCAAGAATGTCGCCTTCTTCCAACGCCAAATTGACGCCCGTAACCACCGGGCCTTCGGAAGGTTCATACATCTTGTATAGATTGTTTGCTTCGAGAATGGTGCTCATGCGGTTTGACGCTCCTGGACCAAAATCATTCCAACAAACAATCCGGAAAAAGCCAGGATGGTTAACGCGTATGGAGCGGCGTTGGCGAACATTGCTTCTTCTATATGGCTCCATACATTTAGTGCCAGCGTATTATATCCCAAAGGGGATAGGATCAACGTAAGATGTAATTCTTTCATGCAGGAGAGGAATACAAACGCGACCGAAATCAGCATTCCATTTCGAATAAGAGGAATCGTTGTTTTAAAAATCGCGGCGATTCTGCCGTGGCCCAGCGACCGTGCAGCTTCTTCCATCCTCGGACTCGTCTGATACATTGCACTTCGAACTGGGCCCAATGCTTCGGCCATGTAGTGCATGGTATAGGCATAAATGAGTAGGAAAAGAGTCTGGTATAAGCCGGGTACTAACTTGAGCGAGAAAAATACTAATCCTAATGCGAACGCCAGCGCGGGAACCGAGTAGCCGAAGTAGGTGGACCGTTCGAGAAAACGCGTTAGGCGTGAGGGGGTGCGGACGCTGAGATAAACGATCGGGATGACGAGGACGGTGGTCAGTAGTGCAGCCGGCAGACTTGCCATGGTTGATCCTACGAGCGCGCTTTTCATATCGGGCCACAATGCGCCGACGTTTGCTTTCAACGCCCAATAAACCATCGTGGACACAGGTGCGACTACACTCGCGATCAGGACAACGGAAAGATATCCGTATGCCGCGGGGGCCCATTTACCAAGTTGGGCTGGTCTCAGCGAGCGGTTGGTAGCCATGCTTGCACGATCGAAACGAATTCGGCGCAGGAACCAACCCTCGATGACAAGCAACAATACGGTGAAGGAAATCAGGATCAACGCGATCGCGGCGGCATATTCCCGATTGTACGCCGCATTGTATTGCGTGTAGAGCACATAGCTTAGGGTTTCGAAACGCATGAGGCTCACCGCGGCGAAATCGCCGATGACGTGAAGCGCAATCAAAAGTGATCCAGAAAAAAAGGCGGGTTTCAGTTGGGGGAGAAATACCCGAAAAATGATTTGGCGATGATTCAGCCCCAGTGAATGGGCGGCTTCTTCCAAGGCAGGATCAAGATGCATCAGGGAAGTACGGAGATTGAAGAAGAGGTAAGGGAAATTGCAGAAGCCGAGGATGAGAACAGCTCCCCAGTAGCCGTTTATGCGGGGAAAAACCCAGTCGGAGATCT
>Ga0315336_1003173_pt1 | contig 22705 bp, 25 predicted proteins | sample ASW5metaG_FD_204512 | JGI IMG/M metagenome (GOLD analysis project Ga0315336, IMG submission 204512) | Ammonia-oxidizing marine archaeal communities from Monterey Bay, California, United States - ASW #5 | ecosystem: Environmental > Aquatic > Marine > Intertidal zone | place: USA: California... | reverse complement strand
GGCCACCGCGAGCAAGTCTTCCCGTTCTTCGGGCGTTAGGAAGCCGGAGCGAATCATCTAATCAGAAGAATCCGTTTCCAGGCATCAAGCAAGCAATTTTCGGGTTCTCAAGGAGTCAGGGTATAGATCATAAAGATCAGGCCCGGCGTGATTGAAATACAATACTTTAGATTTTGGCTCGGTCATCCTGCGATCCACTCCGTGCGGCATCGAAACATCAAGATTTAGCGGAATTTGAAACAACGACCAACCACCCGGCGCCAAATGTGCGGTTACAGTTTCTTATTCCTTGCCTGATTAAATGTCGGCGCCCGCCGTTGGGCGCATTGGAGTTACTAATTGTTATGCGTCACAGCCCCTTGGCACCGGATCCGGACTCGCGACGGTCGACTTCCGACGCTGACCTTGATCCGTTTCTGGAAGAATTCTTCGGACGAATTCCCGACCGGATCGCGCGTTCATTCTCGCCCGACCAGATCGCCGCCATCCGCGTGGCGTTTGGGGCGCGAACCTGGGGCGCCCATTCAGTCGACATTCGACGCACAATGACGCTATTCGGCAAGCCCTTCTATCTCGTCTTGCTGGCCGGCGCCGAACGACGTCTGCCGAAACGGTTTCGGCTCTACTACCGCGAGCACCCGCTCTGGACAACGGCAAACGCCTTTCTGCTGAGCGGTTTGGCGCTTCTAATCTTCCTAGCCTGCCTCGGCGTGCTCTATACGACGAAAATCGTGCTCGGCATCGACATCGTGCCCAATGTCGACATACTGCCCGACGCCGAGATTCAATCTTTTTTCCTATCCATTTTCGACTGACCCTTTCATCGGTACAATCGTAGCGCTACAAGCCGGGGTCTATTCTCTCCGCTTGAGCGCCACGACTGGAGGATGAAGGGCATGAACGATTGCATCCACGACCATAGCCAATGGGGCGCAAACGATCAGCTCGGCGCCGGCAACTTGTTGACGGCCGAAAAGCGCCTCGAGGCGCTTGGCCTGGTCAGCCAAGGCACACTTTTTGATCTCGGCCATGTGATCGAGGCCGGCGCTCCCCGCATCGCACCGGCGCAGACGCCATTCCTGTTGCTCGGCGCGCCGAATTGGCAAGGCTCGATCCGGCGCCGTCGCGCCATGGGCGCGACCAATGATGCGGGCGCCAACCTTGAGCGGATCGAAATGACCACGCATGTGGGCACACATATTGACGCGCTCGGTCATTTCACGATTGGCGAGGAAATGTATAACGACAATAACGCCGCCGAGATCGCCACCGACTTCGGCCTAGAGCGGCTTGGCATCGAACAAGCCCCGGCGATCGTGACACGCGGATTGGTAGTCGATCTTGCCGGCCTGGATGGCGGCGATTTCCTGGAAGCCGGCCGTGCCATTGACGCCAGTGACCTAGCCGCGGCATTCGACCGCTCCGGCCGCGAAATCCGGCCCGGCGACGTTGTCTTGATCAGGACCGGATGGGGTCGGTTCTTCATGACCGACAACGACCGCTACGTTGCCGGTGAGCCGGGCATCAACCTCGCCGCGGCACGTTGGCTCACCGAGCGGCAGGTTGTGGCCATCGGCACCGACAGCATGGCTGTCGAAGTGTTGCCCGGCGAAGACCATCCTTCAGTCATGATGCCCGTGCACCAACATTGCCTGGTCGAGGCTGGTGTTTATTTGATCGAAAACATAGTGCTGGATGGACTCGCCGCCAACAATTTCACGGAATTTTGCTTCATATTGCTGCCGGTCAAGTTCAAGGGCGCCACAGGATCGCCGGCTCGTCCAATTGCCATGATCTGATTGATAGAGGGAACCACGATGCCTGCCACGATCAAAGATCTCTTCGAGGCGCGTTTCGGGCTTGAAACTCAGGATGGCGCCGATCAACCGGCCGAGGGCACGGTCGCACAGATTTTGGCGCATCGAACCCGGCGGCGATTTCTCGACCGGCCGATTGACCAAGCTTTGTTGCGCATCGTGCTTGCTTGCGGTTTCTCGGCGCCGTCGAAATCGGACTTACAGCAAGCGTCGGTCATCGTTGTCGACGACGCGGATCTACGGGCCGAAATCACCGGGCTGCTGCCATCGATGCCGTGGATTGCCGAAGCACCGGTGTTTCTGGTCATGTTGGCGGATTCCCGCCGCGTCCGCCGGCTCTGCAGTTTGCGTGATCGGCCGTTCGCCAACGATCATCTTGACGCCGTCATCAACGCCGCGGTCGATGCCGGGCTGGTCATGCAGAACATCATTACCGCCGCCGAATCCGTTGGTCTCGGTTGTTGCCCGATCAGCGTCATTCGAAACCACGCCGCCACCGTCAGCGCATTGTTCGCGCTACCTGATCAGGTCTTTCCCCTGGCCGGGCTTTGCCTTGGCTGGCCGGCGGACGATCCTCCCGTCAGCTTGCGCCTGCCGCCGGCGTTGACGGTTCACCACAATCGCTATGACGACCAAGAATTCTCGGCACTTGTCGACGACTACGACCGCCGACGCGATGCCAGGCAGCCAATCGATCCGTCGGCACAACGCCGGGTGCGCGCGTTTGGTCGGAGCGACTACTATGGCTGGTCCGAAGACAAGGCACGCCAGGTCTCCCGGCCGGAAAGAGAAGACTTCGGTACGTTTCTCAAAAGTCGTGGCTTGTCACTGGATTGAGGTGCGTCCGACACAAGTGTTGCGCTTGCACCGGAATCATGCTGAATCGCCCTAGTTTTGTACGAACGATGCCTGGAGAATGCGACAATGCGACGATGGATGCTCATCGTGATGAGCATGGTATTTGTGACGTCCTGCGTTACGAATAGTCAGCAGAAGACGACACAGCCTCAACAACCGCCGTTCGTCTATCCGGCGAAGGGCCAAACACCGGAACAGCTGGCCAAAGATGAATACGAGTGCTTCCAGTGGGCGCGCGAGCAGACGGGCTATGATCCGGCGCAACCTGTCGCCGTTCCGCAAGACAAGAGTGAAGGAACCGTCGCCGGGCGTGCCACGTTCGGCGGCGCAGCGGGTGCGATTGGTGGCGCATTGGTAGGCGGACTGTTCGGCCGGCCCGGACGCGGTGCCGCGATCGGCGCCGCTTCCGGCGCCTTGTTCGGTGGCGCCATGCAAAGCCAAACACTCGATAAAGAGCGCCAAGCTGAGCAAACCGCGAAGAATCAAAACTCGGCGTCTCTCGACAAATACTATCGCGCCTTCGGCACCTGCATGACCGGACGCGACTACACCGTCAGTTAAGGGAGCAGCAAGGCATGCACGGGTTAATTTTGACCATAACGATGAGCGTCGCCCTAACCATCGGCGCGGCGGCATTAGCCGGCGAAGACGGCACCAAAGCCAAATTCGATTTGCTTGACCGTAACGGCAATGGCGGCATCGACCAGCACGAAGTCGTCAACCACACCGTCATTACCTTCGTCGGCCTGGATCGAAACGGCAACGGCCTGCTCGAGGCGAACGAACTCGAGGCGCAAGACGCAGCGGCCGTCAACGCGGCAGATGGCGACAGCAATGGCACATTGACAATGGAAGAAGCCGTCGGCAATCGCCTGAAAGCGTTCAACGAAGCCGATGCCAATTCAGACGGCCGGGTCACGTTGGAAGAGGCGAACGCGTTCAAGAACTAGTTACCCCTTGAATGCGGCGGCGGCACGATTATCATTAGTCTCATGGCACAGAATGAAAAAGCTTTGATCGTTGGCGCCGGATCCGGCCTCAGCGCATCGCTCGCCCGACTGTTTACAAGCAACGGCATAGGCGTCGGGTTAGCGGCGCGCCGCACCGACAAATTGGACGATTTGCGCCAAGAAACGAACGCGCGCACCTACGAGTGCGACGCTTCGCGCGCCGAAGACATCGATCGTTTGTTTGCGGATTTCAATCGCGACTTCGGGACGCCGAACATCGTGGTCTTCAATCCAAGCGCTCGGTCCCGCGGCTCGATCGCGGAGCTTGATCCCGAAGAAGTCCGCAAAGCCTTGATGGTTAGTTGCTACGGCGGTTTCTTGGTGGGTCGAAAAGCGGCCCAGTCGATGTTGGCCGACGACAACGGCGGCAGCATTCTGTTTACCGGGGCCTCGGCCAGTACTAAGGGCTACGCCTTATCGGCGACGTTCGCCATGGGCAAATTCGGATTGCGCGGTCTCGCGCAAAGCATGGCGCGGGAATTGGCGCCACGTAACATTCATGTCGCCCATTTCGTTATCGATGGCGGCATTCGCGCCACCGGCGGCGATGCGCGCGCAGCCGACCGCGGCGACGACGGCATGCTCGATCCCGACGCGATCGCCAACACCTATCTGCACGTTCATCAACAGCACCGCAGTGCCTGGACCTGGGAAGTCGAACTCCGACCCTGGCTCGAAAACTTTTGACAGACGAAAAAGCCAGCAATGATGGCCAAGCCCTATGGCCTTGTGTAAATCACTAAGGTGAAAAAAAGGGGGTGAGGCTAAGAATGCCCCACCCCATCTGGTTCCGGATTATCGGAAAAGCGATAGGATCGTTTGCGGCTGTTGGTTTGCGATCGACAGCGCTTGCACACCAAGTTGTTCCTTGATCTGCAACGACTGCAGTCGGGCGCTTTCCTTAGCCAGATCCGCATCGACTAAGTTGCCGACACCGGCTGTCAAGGCATCCTGGAGCTTGCCGACGAACCCGTCATGAATCTCCAGACTCTTGGCATCAGTGCCGAGCGTTGCCAGCTTGGAATTAACGTTTTCGATCGCCGCGTTCACGGCGGCCAACGCCACCGAGGTCGCAGCGATGCTGCTCAAGTCCATACTGGCAGTCAAACCAAGGCCGTTTGAAACGGTCATGTTCTGCGCCAATACGGTAATCAAAGCGCCCTCGTCGTTGGCCAATGCCGCCAGGTTGTTGGTCCCGGTCAGCAAATTCATGCCGTCGAATTCAGCGTTGCTCACGATCGTCGTAATCTGATCGCGAAGCGCGGCGAAATCCGCGTCGAGGGCGGTTCGGCTTGAGGTATCCAAACTGGCATCACGGGCCGCAACGGTCTTTTCCTTCATCTCGATCAAGAGATCGGAAATGGCCTGGCCCGCGGCGATTCCCACGTCGACGACCGACACACCATGCGAAAGACTGCCTCGCACAGCATTCAACCCGGCGATTTCAGCTCGCATATTCTGGGCGATGGCATAGGTCGCACCATCGTCCTTAGGACCCGCCACTTCGAGGCCTGTAGTAATCCGAGACTGCACCTGGTTCAATTCCATTTGAGTAGCCATCAAGCTTTGCAAGGCGGCCATTGCGCCGACATTTGTGTTAACCGAAAGCATGTCTAAGTCTCCTTCTGGAGGTTTGCGTTCTGCATTTAGGCGTTTTGCCTGGTGAGAGCCACGCAAACGGAGTGCCAAGTCGCTCGTCAAAGTTCGTGAACGATTTATCTTGCATTTTCAATGTGTTGCGATTTTATTTAAATCGCCCGCGAGACGTGGCAGGTAAATTGTTCCGATGGTGTTAGCCAAGAAGGCGGCAATTCTTGCTGGGTTGTTGCTTGTCGAATAGTTCGGGCATTCGATCGCGAATCGTCATTTGCGCGAATTTGCGGTAATTCAATCAATCAGACCTCCCGCAGGCGATCGGAACTGCTTACATGAAATGGACGTTGTTGAGATCGGCACTCATCGCTTATTGGGACAGGCATCGCGAGGACGCGCCGGCGCCTAGCCGCCAGCATATCGATCCGGTCGATATTCCACGGTTGTTGCCTTATGTCGGTCTTGTCGATGTTTTGGAGGGTGGGACCTGTTTTCGATTTCGCCTAGTCGGCCAACATATCGTCGAAAACCACGGCCAAAACATCGTCGGCGATCGGATTAGCCTCAAAGGCATCACAGAAGACGGTGTCGACTGTCCGCTTAACGGTCAACTTTATCCAATGTTTCTAGAAGCTGTACAAAAGCCGGCAATTCAGTCGTTGACCACGACGTACCGGAATGCGCACGGCAAAGACATGCAGATTTCACTGGTTGCTTTGCCGTTATTCACCGCGCCAGGCGAAATCGGCATGCTTTTCGGCGGCGCGTTGTTGGAACAGCCGACGCGTTAGCCGTTCAATCTTAAGCAAAACATCGCGTTCGACGGCGAACCGAGCGTCACCACGCGGCGGCGGCGTTGAGCCAATCGGTGACATCGGAAAGACCGAGCGGCTTGGACATCAAATAGCCCTGTCCGTATTGGCAGTCGAGATCCCGCACCTGACTAAGTTGGATATCTGTCTCGATGCCTTCGGCGACGATGTCCATGCTAAGGGCATGTGCCAACCCGGCAATCGCTTTGACGATTTCCCGACTATCGGTGTCATGCATGTTCATGACAAAGGAGCGGTCAATTTTTAGGCCGTCCAAGGGAAAGCGGTGCAGATAACTCAGGCTCGAATAGCCGGTACCAAAATCGTCAATCATGAGCCTGACACCGAGCGCCTTCAGCCCGCCCAGGATCTCAGCCGCGAGGTCCGGGTCCTCCATCAGCAGAGACTCGGTGATTTCAAATTTGATCAGCGCCGGATCGACGTCGATGGATGCCAGCACGTCGGCCACGGATTGGACGAATCCCGTGTCGGTGATGATTTGCTTGGCAGAAACATTGATGCTGACAAACGGCGGCGGCGCGCGATCGAAGCGTGCTGCATGCGCTTGCTGCAGCCGCTGGATATCATTGCAAGCCTGACGGAGAACCCACTGGCCCAGAGGCACGATGAGCCCAGAGCGTTCGGCGGTGCCGATGAACTCGAACGGCGACACCATACCGCGATCGGGATGGCGCCACCGGATCAAGGCCTCAAATCCGGCGGGCCGGCCGTTTTGCAGGCCGATGATGGGTTGATAAAACAGCTCGAACTGGCCAAGGCCGAGCGCGTCATGCAGCTCCTGTTCGGAGCGCAGCCGTTCAATGGCCCGCTGCTGCTCGTCAAAGAACTGGGTCGAGCGTTCCGTCACCACGTCGTCGGACAAGAAATGGTTTGTAGCGTCGAATACCTGGCCGTCATCGCCCCTGAATCCACTCAACAAAACCTTCATGAACAGGTTCAAAAGCGGATCGGCGCGATCGATCTTGTCTCGGATCTGTTCGCGAAAGACAACAAAAAGCAACGTTTCCTCGGTCGCAACCGCACGCATCGTGCGGCTCCGTCCATCGATCAACGCCATTTCACCAAATAAGTCGCCCTGCGCGTAGGAATTCGGAGACCCGTTGCCGGCACCATCGACAATTTCGACCCGACCGCTTTCGACCACAAAGGCGCAATCTCCAGGATCTCCGACATCAAATATGATCGTGCCCTGGCCGGCGCGGCGTCGGTTAAGACTTTGGTGCAACAAGACCTGATTGCCTCAACTTCGTGAACGATGCGCCTGTTGGAAACCCCGGAGTATTCTCCCGATTTGTGAATTTTCAGTTATGGCGCCGATAGGCGGTTAGCTAGAGCGCCACAGCAGGTGTTCACCAACTGTTTCTGAGTTCCCGCAGCTTCACGAAGACGGTCCGTGCATCCACCACATCCGGAAGATCGGGGAAGGATTCTCGCAACCGCGCAATCACGCTCGGGCTGTGCAGACGGAAAAAGGCGTTGACATCTTTCTCAAGTCCTAAGGTGGTGACAAGAGCATCGTCAGGGTCCTGATTAGCAATTTTGCTCAATAATGACTGTGCGTGCGTGTTGTCAGGCTCCCGGTCCAACGTGAACTCCAGGTTGTTCGAAATGTAGTCATGGCCCGGATAGATCAACGTGTCGTTCGGCAGATTGGCCAATTGGGCGGCAAAAGTGTCATAGAGCTCGTTCGGATGACCGCCGTTGTGGCAATTACCGGCGCCGGCGTTGAACAAGGTGTCGCCGCAAAACAGGCCGGGCTGGTCGGTCCGCGACAACAGGCAAACATGACTCATGGTATGGCCCGGCGTGTCGAGCGATTCCAACTCAACGGTTTTGCCGACTTTGACGACGTCGCCGGCAGCCAGGCCGCGATCAATGCCGGGAATTTTATCCTTGGCGTTCTGGTGGGCAAGCAATTTGGCGCCGGTGGCCTTGACCATGGCTTTGTTGCCGCCGGTATGATCGCCATGTTCGTGGGTATTGAGGATTTGGCTGATTTGCCAGCCCTTGTCCGCCGCTCGGCCTAAGCATTTTTCATGATCGAGCGGATCGATCGCCAACGCTTCGCCGGTATCCGGGCAGACGATTAGGTAATTGAAATTTCGATAGGCGTTTCCTGTCCAAATCTGCTCTACGATCATTTTTTGGCCTCCACCGGTTGCATCGCGACGACCGGCAGAGTTTAAAGCCATGCCCGGTCTTCGTCACCCTTCTACCTGAAACAGTTCGCGACCACCCGGAACTAAAATTGATTCAGCCGACCATGCCATTTTCCGTTCCCACTGATCAGAGCGCCGAACCGAGGCGCGCCATCCTATACGGCATTCTGTTCATGTGCCTGGCCGTCAGCATGTTTCCATTCCTCAATGCCGGCGCCAAATATCTCGGCGCGCGCTACCCTATTTCGGAAGTCGTGTGGGCGCGATACGCGGGCCATCTGATTTTTATGCTCATCGCCTTCCTGCCGCGTCACGGACCAAGATTGTTCCAAACCAAACGCTTCGGCATGCACGTCGTTCGTTCGGTCCTATTGTTCGTGTCCACGCTGCTCTATTTCACCGCGCTGACGTTCATACCTATACCGTCGGCCGCCGCGGTTTCCTTTACTGGACCGATTATCGCCACGGCCTTGTCGGTACCGCTGTTGGGGGAAGCCGTCGGAGCCAGGCGTTGGAGTGCGGTGTTTGTCGGCTTCATCGGTGCGATGATCATCATTCGACCGGGCCTCGGAAATACCCATTGGGCAACCCTGCTGGTCGTCGGCAGTGCTGCATCTTATGCGCTCTACCAAATCTTCACGCGCAAGATTGCCGCCGGCGAACATGCCGATACGTCGATCACCTATACCGCCGTCGTCGGTGCGATTGTCGCTAGTTTCGGTATCGCCTTTGAAGACTGGGTGCTGCCGCAGGGTTGGTTCGACTTGTTGGTGTTTATCAGCCTAGGGCTGATCGGCGGTGTCGGCCATTATCTCGTCGTTCGGTCCGTGGCGTTGGCGCCGATGCCAATCCTGTCGCCGTTTGGCTACGGCCAATTGATCGGCGCCACCATCCTTGGGTACGTATGGTTCGGTGAATTTCCCGATTCCTTCACTTGGCTCGGCGCGGCGATCATCATCGCCAGCGGCCTCTATATCACTTACCGGGAATCGGTACGCCGCCGCGATCGCTCCTAGTCAGGCTCGGGATCGCGCAGCATCCATCCGGAGCAAACCACCGAAATCACGGTAATCGCCGCGGCCACCAGTATTGGCAGGTCGTAACTTTGATAGCGGTCGAAAGCGACCCCCGCCAAGGTCGGTCCGATCAAGGTACCGATGCCGACCCCGCTGTAAATGCACCCCAATATGCCGGAGATATGGCGGCCGCCGAAATAATCCGCCGAGAGCGCCGGCGCCAAGGCCACGAATCCGCCATACAAGGCACCGAAAATCAGCGCGAACACGACCAGCGACCAGACCTCGGTCGACCCCCACCACCAAACCATCATCAGCCCAATGCCGGCGAATTGCACCGTGAAGGTTCGGCGCCGGCCGATGCGATCACCCAACGCGCCGATGGCAAACCGGCCAACGATACTGCCGACGCCGATCAACCCCATTAGCCACAGGCCAACGGTTTCCGAATGACCAAGGTCGACCGCGTAGGGAAGCAAGTGAACGAAAGGCACGAAGATGGCGAAAGAATTTGCCATACTGGCGATGAAGATCATCCAAAACGGCCGGGTACCTAAGGCCTGCCGCAATGTCATGCCGGTCAAAACCACGCCCTCGGCGGCGGCGCTCCGCCCGCTCGGGCCCGGCCGCGACAGCAAATAGCCGGCAACCGTACCGACGAGCACCGTTGCGACGCCGAGAATCTGATAGGCATGGCGCCAATCGAACTGGCCGATCAGCCAACCCGCCAAGGGCGGACCGGCCAAGGTGCCGAAGCCGATGCCGGATACGGCAATGCCGGACGCCATCGCCCGGCGGCGCACAAACCACCGCTGCACCGCACCAACCGACGGCACGTAGGAAAAGCCGACACCGACACCGACGGCAATGCCATAGCTTAGGTAAATCTGGTGCAAATTGGTGGCAGTGCTGGCGACCAGCAGGCCGCCGCCGATCAGCACCATGCCGAAAATGACGACCGGCCGCGGCCCGAAACGGTCGGCCAGTGGCCCGCTGACCGCCCCAAGTACGAAATATAGAAATCCGCTGAGCGCGAATATAAGCGAAATGTCACCGCGATTGGCGTTGAACTCGACGACGAAGGTGCGGAAGAAGGCAGCAAAACCATAGGCGATACCGAAACCAACGAACATGACCGTGAAAGCCGCAGCAACAACGACCCAGCCGTACCTGACGCGCAGTTCGGCCACCCAATACCCCTTGAGATCAAGACCACCCTCCGCCGCCATAGCCGAGACGATTCAGATCCACATGATCAGGCCTTTACCATAGATTAACCGGCCAAGCCCACGATGGTGTCGTCGACAAGGTCCCCGGATCAGGGCGCGGCCGGGTATCGATCGGAACCACTGGACCTCTTAGGACAGACGCCTATGTTTTTGCGAAAATCCACAGCCGCGGCAGGCGCTAAATCCGACGCCGGAGACGCCGGACAGAATGGCTTAGGCGATACGGTCCGCGGTAAGCCGTTGCCGGCGCCGAGTCAGCCCCGTGCCATAACCACGCCACCGGGCCGATCCGCCCGGCCCGGTGTCCCGAATTTCCCGAGCATCGCGGCGAAAAGCGGTTTGGATACCGAACCAGACGGTGCCAAGCTCGTTGTCGGCAGCGACATCTGCCTAAAAGGCGAGATCAGTCACTGCGATGTCCTGGTGATAGAAGGCCAAGTCGACGCAGAGCATAATGGAAAATATGTGCGTATTATGGAGCCAGGCCGGCTTCACGGTGAATGCGCGGTCGATATCGCCGATGTCGCCGGCACGTTCGAAGGTACGTTGACCGTTCGCGAACGTCTGATTCTGCGTCCCAGTGGCCGTGTGAGCGGGCATATTCGCTATCAGGAAATTGTCATTGAACCGGGCGGCACGTTATCCGGCGATGTCGGACAAATGGAAACGTTGGTGGCCATTGAGCCGAGCCGGTCTCAGCAGCTTCGCGAGGCCTTATCCTCGGGTGATGATAAAGTGCCGAGTTCGGAACGTGGCGACACCGCGTCAGCCGACGGCAGAGACCTGGCTACGAAGTAACGCGCATCGGACAATTTGGCATATGGAGCTAGGGCAATTCCGCTGGCCGTCGCCCTGTTGATCCGAATCACCGGGAAAATGCCGCCACATCTCGCTCGCCCGTGGACATTGTCGAGCCCGATATTTGCCCTTCAGCCGAGCTATTTCCCTGCAAAAACCACAATATCATGTGATTCTACTCATTCCATAGCACTATGACTTGACCACATAGGCCAAACTTGGAATGTTGGTCCCGGACGATCTCAGGGTGCGCGGTGTGTGTGGGCATCGTTGGCCGTCGGTAGACGGTCGCTCGTGGGTTTCCCGCCATATGTGGGATAAATATTTGATCGGATTCGTTCCGTAAACGTCGCATGGCGACCGAAGTGCAGAGTCTGCCTGCGGCGCGGCGGAATGTCTGAGCAGATAGGGAGTTCGAGAGCAATGCATATTGTAGCCTTGGCATCGCAAAAAGGTGGCTCCGGTAAAACAACGTTGGCTGGGCACATAGCCGTGCAAGCAGAACGGGCGGGCGAAGGACCGGTTGCCGTCATCGACACCGATCCGCAAGGCAGCCTGGCGGATTGGTGGAACGAGCGTAAGGCACCGGTGCCGCTTTTCGCGCAAACCACCGTTGAAAGGCTGGGCGACGATATCGCCGCATTACGTGAGGCCGGCATGGGCCTCATCGTCATCGATACACCGCCGGCCATCACCGCAACGATCGGCGACGTAATCTCGTTCGCGGATCTGGTGTTGATCCCTACCAGACCGAGCCCCCATGACCTGCGATCCGTCGGTGCGACCGTAGAACTGGCCGAGACTTTGGGCAAACAGTTCATATTCGTCGTCAACGGTGCGCATCCGCTTGCGAAAATAACTTCCGAAGCGGTGATCGCCCTGGCCCAACATGGACCGCTGGCGCCCTCGGTTATTCATCAACGCACGGATTTCGCAGCCAGCATGATCGATGGCCGGACAGTGATGGAAGTCAGCGGCTCGGGTCGATCGGCCGCAGAGATCGGCGTGTTGTGGGACTATCTCAGCAACCGATTGAATAAGCGCTTCCGCGCCAGCACCATGGCGCTCGGCCGGGCCGCGTTCCATGGCTTTGCGACCGACAAACTAGAGAGCCGAGGCGCGCCGTGAATCACCGGCCACCGGCCGCCCTCACAGCGTCCTTGTTGGTACGCAAAGGGGCGGCAAAACCGTTGGGCGGCATGGCGGAACCGGATGTGGTCGCCAACGAGGCCCTGGCGCGCCGCCATGAACGGTCGCTGCCGTTGCTTGAAATCGCCGAGCAGGTGCGCGTTGAGGCGGACGCGACAAACTCCGGAATTGACCCGGAATATTCCGGCGAACACGCGCAAACGGCAATGGACCTGGGCGCGTTGTGGGACAGCACCGCTCCGCCGCCGGATGGTGACAATGCGGTATCCGAGAAATACGAAGATCGAGTGCACCCCGGCGTCGGCGATGCCGGGCACGATGAAGACGATGCCGCAGCGGAACCGGTTGGCGACAAACCGACCTTCGTTCTCCTCGACACTTCAGATGCGCCACAGTATCCGCTGCCGGTCATTTTCAATCCGCCACCCTTGCCGGTAACACTGCCCGATGGCGCCGATCCGACGACGGATTTCGAACCAGCCGACCTGAATTCGGCATCCCGGCCGGAGCCTTCGCGGCGGCTTTGGTTCCGCAGCATAGCCGCCGCACTTTTGCTATTGACCGCAGGCGGTCTTGCCGGGTTTTTGATGGTAAGAATGATCGCCGACAGCCGGGGCATTCAGGTGAGTGCCGATTTGCCCCCGGATCAGCCAACGGCGACCACGGCCATTCAGGTGCATGCCACGCCAAATCAGACAGCGACGCGCCAACCGGCGGCAACCACTGTCAAGCAACGGCAAACCGGGTCGACGCAATTGACGGCGATCATTGAAGCTGCGGCCGACAAGGTCGCGAACGCCGACCAGGCAGCGAACCCGGCCCCCCCAGCGCCATTGTTCCCGACGCCGACGCGTGCTGTCGCGACCGACAGCGGCCCGACCGCAGGCAATGACACGATCGCGTCTCCGAACAGTGCGGCCGGCGTACCGGCCCCGAGGCGTCGGCGCGGCACCGTTGTCGGGGTGGCTGCTCAACCGCCAATGCCGTTGCGCCGGCCGGAATCGGCATCCGCCCAAGCCGTCCGGACCGACATCGCGGGTGGCCCCTATCGGGTGCAGATCGGTACCGTATATACCGTCGCCGACGTAGAGCAGGAAATGGTTCGCCTGCGCAGTCATTTTCCGGACCTTTTGGGCGATGCTGAAATTTTCGTCGAAACCCGTGCCGGCCGCTACCGGCTGATGACTGGTCGCTTTGCCGACGCGAGCAGTGCGGAAGCGACCTGCGATCAGTTCAAGGCCAATCGCCAAAACTGCTTGGTCGTCCGCCGCTAGAGCAAATTTCGACCATACGGAAACGTTTGACCGGGATTATTTTGCGCTGCGGCAATGAGCGCGTCGCCATGCGATGTGGAACATCGGATAAGAAGCGCGAAGTGGCCACAGCGCAAAAGAACCCGGCCTTCGGTGGGGCAACTCGGCTTTTCGGGTGCGTTGCGATGCTTCCAGGATGTCCCACGTCGTGCGGCGCATCGCGCCTGCCCGAAAAGCCGAGTTGCACCCATCAAACGATTCCGTATGGTCGAAACTTGCTCTAGCGCCGGTTGCCGAACACTTCGTGGCATGAAATGATCGCGCCGATTCCGGGCTCAAAAACCAGCCAGCATGAAAAGACGTGGTGGGGAGAAGCATGAAGATCGATACACAAATGCGCGACATGGATCTCGCGCAGGTGGCGCAAGAAGCGCAGCGCTTTGAACGCATGGGCTTTGACGCGATTTGGTCGTTCGAGGCGGCGCACAATCCTTTTTTGCCTTTGGCCGCGGCGGCGCTGGCCACACAACGAATTGAAATTGGCACCAACATCACCGTGGCGTTTGCCCGCAGCCCGTTTGCGCTCGCCCAAGTCGCCTGGGATCTGCAGAAGGCCAGCAAAGGACGGTTCCATCTCGGCATTGGCACCCAAGTCCGTGCCCATGTAGAACGCCGATTTTCGATGCCGTTTGACAAACCCGCCGATCGCATCGCCGACTATATTCGCTGTATGAAGGCGGTTTGGGACAGTTTTCAGAATGATACTCGGCCAAACTACCAAGGCCCGTTTTATCAGTTTCGACTAATCACGCCATTCTTCAGCGCCGGACCAATCGACCACCCGGAACCACCAATCTACTTGGCTGGTGTCAATCGTCGGATGTGTCTGGTTGCCGGTGAACTGGCCAACGGCTTTCATGTCCATCCGGTCCACTCGGTTAGCTATTTGCGCGACGTGGTGCGACCGACGATCGATGAAGGCGCCCGGGCAGCGGGTCGATCGATCGACGATCTTGAACTCTATGCGTCGGTTTTCTCCGTTACAGGTGAAACGGAAGCCGAGCGCAGCCGCAATGAGCAGCAGATTCGAGAGCAAATCGCCTTTTATTCCTCGACACCGAACTACCGCGCGTTCCTCGAGCACCATGGCTATCACGATCTCGGCAAAAAACTCAGCAACCACATGCGCCGCGGCGAGACCGCCGAAATGGCGAAGCTGATCCCCGACGCACTGATGGACGAGGTCGTGGTCAACGTTGCGGCGACCGATCTCGGCTCGACGCTCCGCCGTCGCTACGACGGCCTCCTGGCCCGTGTATCGCTCTACATGCCGCTGCCCGTTGCCGCGCCAGAGCTCGCCTGGTCGGCGTTCGTTAAGGATTTTCAATCGGCGGCATGACTAATTCATTCCCCGGCTAGCGAACGACCACCTGTAACACCCTGTTAGGGTTAAGATAAATTTCATTCCGCTGAGCCATGTTTGGGTAGATTTCGATCCCTTGTGGACAGGACCCGATAATGGCCGCGGCTCTCACACCGTCCCCGCTTTCACATCTTGATCTCGACCGACTGAGCCGGGATACAGGACCGAAAGCGCGCGCCCTCACCGCCCACAAGATCGCGCGTTTTTTCGCTCAGAAACATTTACCGGACCGCGAACGGGCGCTGGCCGCGGACATCTTGCGTCGATTCAGTTTCGATCCAGAAGTGAAAGTCCGCCAAGTTCTGGCGACCGACTTGAAGGACTATCCGCTGCTGCCCCGTGACATCGCCACGAAACTGGCCGGCGACGTCGCCGAAGTCGCGACACCTGTCTTGAGTGCGTCGCAAGCCCTTACCGAGGATGACCTTATATTGGCCATCGAACGGGGTTCATCGGCGTGTCATCAAGCCATTGCCAAGCGTCCGAAGATCACCGCCATTGTCGCCGGCACACTGGCACGCCAATGTGATCGGCAAACCGTACTGCAATTGCTCGCTAACGGGCACTCGACGCTCAACGCGGAAACGACCGGCCTGATTTGGCGACGCTTCCCCGAGGACGGCGATGTACTACGCGGACTCAGTCACCGGCCGGGACTGCCGCCGACCATGGCGCTTTCGATTTTGCCCGATCTTGCCCCGGACGATCGCGACCACGTTGTTACCTATCAAGCCTTGCCGGACGGCCCGCCGACGCCATTCGTCATGCAATCCCGGCGCCGGCTATGCCATGCCTACGAGCCGGCCGGTACGGCTGACCGGGCAGGCTTGGCGCAAGGATTTCATCGCGCCAAACGCCTCGGCCCTTTATTGGCCATGCGCGCGCTTTGCCTCGGCGACCATCGCTTCTTCGAAACCGCCCTCGGACTGTCGGTTGGCTTGGCGGCACGCAATACTGCGATTCTGGTACATGGCGGGAATGGCCAAGGCTTGCCGGAGATTTACGGCGCCGCGCGCATGCCCGACAAATGGCTGCCGGTTGCCCAGGCCGCCATAGCGGTCATCGGAGCGTTTGGCGGTCCCAATAAAGACTTCAATCGCAATCAATACCGCGATCGTCTGATCGATTCGCTGTTGTCATCGGTGCAGGCCCGCATCGATGCCGATATCTTGAGCTTTTTGCTTTCGCCCATCGACAAGCTCGTGGCATCTGGATGACCTTCGCACGCTCTATCCGGAAGAAATTGCCGCTGATCGACCGTCGCCAATACCCGCGCCGCACAAAATCGGTCCGGTTTCGGATCGGCGGAACCACCTATCGGATCCGCGATTACTCCCCGGGCGGTTTCGGCCTGGCGTCCTATCACGAGACGGTGCGCGTCGGCGACATGATCGAAGGCCGGGTCCTGCAGCTCGGACTCGGCCGCCACGGTGATTTTACCGCCCAGGTCATGCGCGTCACGGAAAACGGCTATGTCGGCTTCCGCTTCATCGACTTGTCGAGCCTGCTGTTTCGCTCACTCAATCGGCTATAGCGCGGCACAGGAGCCGAAACCGACAAAGACCACGTCGTCGCCGGCCGCGGCCAACGTCATCCGCCCCGTCAGTTTTGAAATGGTCACCGTCCAGCCGACGCCATCGTGGCGATCCTTACTGCCGTCCTCGGCCCCTTGGATGATGATTTTCTGGTCGACTTCCTCGGCGTGGTCAATGACGCTCTGCCATGCCGTGCCGTCGGCGCGGCGGCCCGTGAGCGTTTTAGCGTCAAGATCGACGCGAATAAGCCGCGGCGCGTCGACGTCTTCGGGTTCCACATCCTGGCACGGAGCCTTGGCATCGCACTGACGCAATTCCAAGGTGGCGCACATGATCGATTGCACTGCCTCGGCCTCGGCCGCTGCCGAGCCGCTGGCCGACACAGTCAGTCCGCCGAACAATGCCGCCAAACAATAGATTTTTTTCATTGTCGCCTCTTTGTTCATCGGACTGTGTACCCTCGGCCTTCCAAGCAAGCCGCGTATGCACGGTTATAGGAATTGCGGCCCTGGGTGTATTGCGACACCTGTTGCTGTTCCCATTGGCTTTGGGCGTGCGATTCCTGTTTGCGTTGCTGCCTGCGCCGCATGCCGCCGAATGCGCCGCCGGACAAAGCGCCGATCGCGGCGCCTTTCTTGCTATCGCCGGCAATGGCGCCAACGCCGAGACCGAGCAAACCGCCTTTAACGGCGCCACTTGCAACACCGCCTTTCGGTGCGGCTTTCTGCGGCGGCGGCGCTGTTGCCGTCGGCGGCGCCATGGGATCAAAGCCTGATTGACCCTTGGCCCAGCCGTAGCATTGGAACTGATCTTGTTCCTGTTGCTGTGCGTCCTGACCTTTGTTCGGATAGATAATCAACTCTTGAGCCATGGCCGAGGCGGTCAAGGCCACGACCACCGCGGCGACAAGACCGAGACGATAAGCTCCCATAAAACTCTCCTGTTGAGGCAATAACCACGCGCAGTCAGAATGCGTATATCTTACGGTTTCGCTGCAGCCAAAGGAAGCGTAAGAATGGCAGCACGTATTTGAATTTCGCCTTGAAACCGCGGTTTGACCCCCTAAAGCCGGCCCGTCAAACGCTAGGAGTGATCCATCAAGCGATCCAATCCATCGCGCTTCGAAGACGCCGTCAAAGCCTATCTCGATGGCCGGCTCGGACAAGCCGACAAGTTGTTCCGGCAAGTCATCAAGAAAACGCCGGTCAACGCGGACGCCTTCCACCTGTTGGGACTGATCGCGCTTCAGAAAGGCCTACCCAGTGATGCCGAGCGGCGCATTCGTCGGGCCATAGCAATCAGTTCAACCAATCCCGCCTACCACAGCAATCTTGGGCTCGCGCTTCGCGACCTGGGACGACTTTCGGAGGCCGCTGACGCCTTCAATCAAGCCTTGGCGCTGGATGCTGATTATGTCACCGGACTTGCCAACCTCGGCGTGACACTCATTGACCTAAAGTGCCATGCCGACGCCGAAGCCATTTATTGTCGCCTCCTTGCCCTGGAGCCGACATCGCTGGACGGCCTGTTCGGATTGGCCAACGCGCTGCTCGGTCAAGACAAAACCGAAGACGCTGTTGCCGCCTATCAGCGGGTCCTGGAGGCGGCGCCGACGCATTTGCAGGCACTTAGCAATCTCGCCAACGCGCAGCGTAGGATGGGCAACACGCAATCGGCGATCGCCCTGCTTGAACGTGCAGAGGGTCTGGCGCCGGATAATGCCGACATTTTGATCCAATACGGCAATGCCTTATCCGAAGCCAGCGAATTCGCCACCGCTTCGGCGGTTTATAGACGCGTGTTGACGGCCGTTCCCGACAATCGCGCGGCGTTGCTCAACCTTGCCGGATTGGCCCGCCGCGACGGCGACAACGAGTCGGCCCAAGATTATTGCGCCCGTCTGCTCGTCAACGATCCCGATGACAGCGATGCTTATGCCGAACTCGCCATGCTGCTTGAGGATGGTCATCGCGCTACCGCCGCCGCGGAAGCGGCCGAACGCGCCTTGGCGCTCGATCCGTCGAACGGCAGCGCCATGCGTGTAACCGCGCGCCTGGCGCGCCGAGGCGGTGATCTCGAACACGCCGCCGGCCGGCTCGCGCACTATCTCGAGCAGCAGACCGATCATGAAGCGGAGGTCGAACTTGGCCATATCCTCGACCGATTGGATCGTCCTGCGGCGGCCTTTGCCGCCTTCCTCCGCGGCAACCGAGGCTTGGCGGACGAACGGGCGGCAACGCGCTATGACGGATCAACTTATCTCGAGGAAGTAGCGCGCCTGCATACATATTTTTCAACCGCACCGGTTGCCGAATGGCCTTCCGAGCCGCCCGGCGATAACCTACCCACACCAATGTTCTTTGTCGCTTTTCCACGCTCCGGAACGACCTTGATGGAACAAATTCTAGATGCCCATCCCGCGCTGACGACGACCGGTGAAGCATCCCTGCTAACACCTGTCACACGCTTGATTAAGACCTTGGATCCTCGCGGCCAAGGTTATCCGCAAGGTCTGGCCGAACTGGACGACGCGGCGCTCAGCAGCCTCCGTCAAGCCTATTGGAAAGGCGCCGAAACCTGGCATGGCGGATCGCTTGCCAACCGACGCCTGGTCGACAAATTACCGCTCAATTTGGTGCATCTCGGGTTGGTCAAGCGACTGTTTCCCGACGCCAAGCTACTGCTGGCGCTCCGTGACCCGCGCGATGTGGTACTGAGTTGCTTCATGCAGATTTTTGAACTCAACACCGCCATGGTGCATTTTCTCAACCTCGGCGATGCCGCCCGACTATATAGCGCGGTCATGGCGCTCGCCGCTGTCTACCAAAAAAAACTGGGGCTCGATTTGCTTACCTACCGCTATGAGGACCTGGTTGCCGAGCCCGAGGCGACGGCCCGGCGGGTCCTTGCCCACCTTGGTCTGCCTTGGGACGATCGTGTAATGCGGTATCACGAACGCCGGCCGAGCCGCGCCGTGGCGACGCCGAGCTATCAAGACGTCACCCAGCCGGTTTACAACCGGGCGGTCGGGCGTTGGCGGTCCTATCGCCGCGAAATGGCCGAAGTGCTGGATCACTTGCATCCCACGGTAACGGCGCTTGGCTATAGAGAGAATTGATCGACTGTCTGCCACAATTCCTAAAAACTCGAGTGAGGTTCCTTCAGAAACGTTATTTCCTCGGCGCTGCTGGTGCGCCCAAGGATCACGTTTCGATGCGGGAAGCGGCCGAAGCGTTCGATGATTTCCTTATGGCGTCGGGCAAAAAAGATGGGCCTTTCCGCGTCTGTCAAGGCGACGATCAGGCGCATATAGAGGCGCTGGTCCTCAAGGTCCTCGCTGTGCTCGAACGGCAAATAAAAGGTCAAGCAATGGTCTTCGGTCATTCCGGGTGCGCGATCATGTCTCTGGTCGAGGACATGTCGGGCGATGGCACGCGCCATCGGGTCGGTCGCATAGGCCTTCGGACTTTGGCGAAACATATTCCGAGGAAACTGATCAAGCAGCACAATCAGCGCCAGCGCACCGCGCGGCGTAGCATTCCAATGCATATACTCACCACCGGCGGCGGTGTCGTAGGCATGACGAAATCGGTCGCGTATTTCTTGATCAAATGCCGGTTCTTTCTTGAACCAAGCCTCACGATCGATGTCTTCAAACCAAAAACGCAAAATCTCGTTCATCATGACACAACACCTAATTCGAGCATATTTATACTTGCCATCCCGTTACTAGACATGACCGTCCGCAGTCTCCATAGTAAAATCATTCTGTTGGAGAGAGATCGTTAAGTGGGACGCCCTCGCGAATTTGACACCGCCGTCGCCCTGGAACGGGCAATGGATACTTTTTGGAACTATGGCTTCGAGGCCGCTTCCCTTGATCGGCTTTGCCAGTCAATGGGTATCGCCAGATCGAGCCTGTATCAAGCCTTTGGTGACAAGCATGCCCTGCTGTTGGCGGCCATGGATCAATATGACACGCGGGTTAAGGGAAAAATCGAAGCGGCATTTGGCGAAGATCGTCCGTTTCAAGAGGCCTTGCGCGACTTCCTAGGCATGCTGATCGAGGAGTCCACCGGTGCCGATCGACGAGGCTGTCTTCTCGGCAACGTCACCGGAGAATTGTCGCCTCGCGATCCGGTGGCAACGCGGCGCCTCCGCCAAAGTATGGCACGCCTGGAAACGAGCTTCACCGAAATCCTGCGCGGCGCGCAATGCCACGGCGAGTTGGACATTGGCCGCGACCCGGTCGCTGCCGCCCGGTATTTGGTCAGCGCCATTCAAGGCCTGCGAATTGTTGCCAAGACCGGTCCGGAACAGGGTGCGTTGCGGGATGTGATAAACGAAATTGTGTTGAGCCTGCGATAAAAGTCGCTATTTTTTTGACCAATTTTGTATCACTTAGTTCAGAACGCATCCCAGGAGATTCGCATGACCAGGTTCACTTTCCACACAACAGCCACTGCACCGGCCGCAGCCCAACCGATACTCGAACAGGTGACCGAGAAATATGGCTTTACGCCGAATTTGATGGCTGGCCTTGCCAACGCACCGGCGACATTGGAAGCCTATGTTGCTTTGACAACCCTCATGGAAAGGACGTCGTTCAGCCAAATCGAACGGCAAGTTATCGTATTGACGGCAAGCGTTGCCAATGGCTGCAGCTACTGCGTCGCCGGTCATTCAGCCAGCGCCGTGCGGCAAGGCATACCCAACGACGTGATCGACGCCATTCGCTCCGGCACGGCCATCCGGGATCCGCGGCTGCAGGCCTTGCATTTGTTCACAGTGAAAATGATCGAACAGCAAGGCTGGATAAGCCAGGCCGATGGGACGGCATTTCTTGACGCCGGCTTTGAAGCGCACCAAGTCTTAGAGGTAATTCTTGGCTTGGCCATGAAAACCATTTCCAATTACGCCAACCAAGTCATGGACACACCTTTGGACGCGGTTTTCGCCGGCCAAGTATGGCACGGCCAAGCGGCCGCAGATTAGCAATAAAATTGCTAATGAAAAATATTAGAAAGGCATCACAACATTATGATTAATCTGTATTATTGGCCGACTCCCAACGGTCACAAAATCACTATGTTTCTTGAGGAAGCCGACATTGATTACACCATTGTCCCGGTCAACATCGGCATCGGCGACCAATTCGAACCCGATTTCTTGAGGATATCGCCCAACAATCGCATGCCGGCAATCACGGATCATGAACCGGCAGACGGCGGCGCGCCGCTGTCGCAATTCGAGTCTGGGGCGATATTGCTTTATCTGGCTGAAAAATATGGAAAATTCATCCCCGCCGACCTACGCGGACGGGCCGATGTCCTGCAATGGCTCATGTGGCAGATGGGCGGTCTTGGGCCCATGGCCGGCCAAAACCACCATTTCAATGGCTATTCACCGGAAGAAATCCCCTATGCCCAGAACCGGTATGTCAATGAGACCGGGCGGTTGTACGGTGTTTTGAACAATGCGCTAGCGGATAGGGAGTATATTTGCGGCGACTATTCGATCGCCGATATGGCCAGTTACCCTTGGACTGTAAGCCATGAGCGCCAAGGCCAGAATCTTGATGATTTTCCCTACCTCAAACGCTGGTTCGAAACCATCAAGGCTAGGCCTGGCACAGTGGCCGCATACGCCAAGCGCGACGAAGTCGACACGTCCGTGACGCTATCCGACGAAGAACGCCATCGACTGTTGTTCCAGCAATCAGCAAAGACGGTCGCACGAAACTAGCGATGCTAGTTAGTTTTTACGTGGAATAATCCAGGCAGCCACATTTTGGTCTCTGCCGCGCAGGTCTTGCGCCGGCACACGGTGCAAGCGCGCGAACACCGGTTCTTCAAGACCGGCTGCGGCCGCCTCCTGTTTGGCCTTGGCGACCAAGTCTTCGCTCAATAGTTCCCTGTGAAAAACCCGCAAGCCGTTGATTTGTCGAACGTTGGCGGAACTTCAAAGCAATAGATTTTGCAAGAATTGGGCATTTTTGAGCTTGTTTTCTTGCGATTTGGGATTCATTTATC
>Ga0315336_1003172_pt1 | contig 22720 bp, 12 predicted proteins | sample ASW5metaG_FD_204512 | JGI IMG/M metagenome (GOLD analysis project Ga0315336, IMG submission 204512) | Ammonia-oxidizing marine archaeal communities from Monterey Bay, California, United States - ASW #5 | ecosystem: Environmental > Aquatic > Marine > Intertidal zone | place: USA: California... | reverse complement strand
TCGGAAACGCGTAGCGGACGACGACGTTGGCGCCAGACAGTTACCGCCGACGCCAAGAACAGCAGTAATCCGAATAGTCCAAACTCCAGACCGAACCACCATAGTAGACCGACTAACCCACAAGCGATCGGTGGATGGGCATCGAGCCACTTGAACATCGACGGGTGGTAAGCAATGACGAGTGCCAAGAATACTGCAATGAAACCGAAGGCCGTCAGTAACGCGGTCAACAGCCCAGCGTCAAGCTGCCACATCGAAAAGGATTTGCTCTTCCCACCAAGCGGTAGCTGTCCGTAGAACAGCGCACCGTTTGCCTCAGAATCAGGACTGAAAACGCCAGGAACGTTTTCCACACGTGCCTGCCCACTCCGAGGTGAGATTTCTGTCTCGGCCTGCATCGAAGAGCGTAGGGTGCCGACATCCTGTTCGACCTTGATGAGACGTTCGTGGAGATCGGCGTCTTCCGTTTCGGCGTCAGAATCGGCCCGCGCATGCGAGGGATGTTCAACGGTGCTGGGATTAAGCCGCCAGAGCGACAAGAGAACCTCGGAGTTTCGGATGTCGCCGGAACTGTCTCGCCGAATGGCATCAAGCAGCCCTTCGATCTGGCCGATTCGATGTTCGAGGCGCGAAATCCGAGCAAAGCCATGGCGGTTGAAGTACTGCATTCCTTCGGGCAGGACGACCGTCAACAACGATCGCTCGACGTCATCATCCTGAGGATGCGGGACGTGTTGAGTCCATTTCCCCAGGAACGTTAGCGCCTGCGGTTGATCGTGCTTCCAATGAAGCGTTATCGACTGAGCGGCCGGGGCAGAATCAAGAAAGAACGACAGCTGATTCTTTTCGGAAAAACGCGGGACGACCTCGGTACCGTCAACATACAGTGCCCGCAGTTCAGTCCCCTCCGGCCAGTTGACTTCAAACGACTTTCCGATTGCCGCCAGCACAATGATTCCGGTTCGGCCATAAAGGCGGCCATCATCGCCCAGCCAGCACGCGTTGTTGACAAGCGGAATTCGCACTTCTCCAGCCGACACCGTTGAAGCAGTCCGGGAGATCGTCCATTCCGGTCGCGTTCCAGCAAACACGTCTTGGAACTTCGTCAGCGTCTTTGAGGAACGGATCTGTGCGATCCAGTCCGGTAGCGCCGTAGTCTGTATTCGTTCCGTAATGGCCGCCTCCGGTTTCAAGACATGCGGCGGAGAGATCAACAGATAATCCGTGTTTGTCGGTGTATCGATCGGCGATACAGTTGGAAGAGCCCATGATACGGCCGGGACATCCACGGTTGCCGAAACCGTGACGCTGAAAGGCGTGGCCGCAGGAACCGACGGCCTCAAAATGATCGCGACTTCTCCATCGCCGAGCCTCTCCGTCCGGTGCTCGGCGCCCGAAACCCGAACGCGGTATCGATCTGCCAATTCGGCCGGCACGCGCAGGCGGTATTCTGATCCCCTAGCGGCGACCTCTTGAAACCAGAGTGTCGTCGAGAGCTCCCACTCACCGAGTGTCTTCTGTTCCAGAAACGTGACGCGTTCGACCTGAACAAGCTGAGTCTGGGAGACGACCGTGATTTCGGGGACCGGTGAACCGTCTGGAAGCTTGTATTGCCCGACAAGTTCAAAACTCTTATCGGGTGGCTCGTTTGTCGCCGCGGGGCTCGATCCGAGTCCTCTGTGATTTTCGAGAGTTACGTCGATGCCGGCAGCGCGATAAATCGAAAGGTTCGAATCGCTGATTTCAGCCTTCTCGATGCGTATAATGGGTAACTCGAACGTCTCACCGACTTCCACGGGAATGGTTCCCTTGAGTTCGATATTCTGTGTTCCCGTCGTCTTGTCGCTCAAAAACAGATGTAGAAAACCTCCCACGCGGGAAGGACGTACGAGTCTCTCAGCTTTGTCCTCCAGAACCGATACTGACGTAATGGCAAGTTGTGGGCTAACAAGCAGAGTGTGTTGGAGAACCGAACTGCCGTGAGTCTCGACGAGTGCATTGTAGGTCCAATGCAACTGGGTGGCGTCGACGCGTCCGACTTGCTCCTCGTCGACGATACGCCGGGCAACGGCAGGCGTCAAAGCGAAACGCAAAGGTACAGGCCGGGAGAGACGGTAGGCGAATCGGGGCGTGTCGAAAATCATCCTCGAGGAGCGACTCGATGAAATAAAGGTCGTCGTTGAGATCGGAATTAGCTCATCTGAGTCCATCTTGGCAACATCCAGATCGTACTCAGCGGGTGAGGTGACTCCAACCTGGTTGAGGGTGATCTCGACGGAGTCTTCTTCATCGAAAAGCCCGATCGGCGGAACCTGAAATTCATTTTCGGCGATCGAAATCGGCAGCATGAACGTCAGACCGATTGCGAAGGTATTCGTCAATGGCTCAGCGAACTCGGCCACCAGCTGCGAATGTTCCGCCGAAATCGGTTTGAGCGAATGACTCGGGCGAATTGTGCCGGAGGTCAACTCACCAAGCACGGCATTTCGAGGTAGCTGCAAGGAAAGAGTCGAGAGACTCCCGCTCAAAACGTTTCCCACAATTCGGTATTCGAATTCCAGCGATGTCGGCCGTGCTTCGATGAAACCCGTAACTTCGGCCTCGGCCAACGTCGGATGCAAGAACGGACCCTCGACTGTTGACCAGATGATGGCCAATCGCGACGTTAGACCGACCTCGGCCGAAACGGATCGTCCGTCCGGCGAAACCCTTACTGAGCCAACTGCCTGTGGCACGTCGATCGATTTGTACGGCTCCGTAAATGCCATCGTCAGATGACAGTCGGCAACAGGTGGAATGCCAATCTCAACGCGGGCTCCCGAATCGAATCCGGTCGTAGGCGGACGAAGCTTCAACACAATGTCGAACCAACGTATTGGCGAGCGGCCTTTCGCTGATTCGACGTGCGCCGATGTTCCATGCGGATCAACACGTGCGAAACGCGGTTTGCGAGCATTTACCGGTGAATGATAATCACCGGCAGTGAGTGCGATGAGATAACCCTTCCCGTCTGTCGCTAGTAAGACTGGTTGCGGTTGCCCGTTGACCAAACAATCCTGCTCGTAGCCAAAATTTGCATTAGTGATTGGCAAGTGTGCGATGACGTTCTCCGCGTCAGAAAGAACGGCCACCTGGAAATGGGCGTCGATTGAAACAAACCCTTTCCGGTCAAGGCGGCCCCGGTAATCAGCAGATGAAATGATATAGTCGGAAGCGTGCTTATTCTGCACCTCGGAGCGCCGCAGCTTCTCGAGCCATTTGCCGCTGACGTACAAAATGTCGTCCGCCGGGGTCGATGGGCTCGCCCCATCGACCACAACGACTGTTCGCAAATCATCAATATCCTGTGATGTTGGATCGGCCGTATTCTGAGCATGAGAGCGGTCGACGGTCCCCATCGAAACGAATCCGACAAGAGCTAGGATGATTGTGATCAGGGCTGAAACACGATCGTGGGTAACGGTGCTACCTTGTGGTACGCCGTCGCCGTCGGCTGCACGCGGCGACGTCTTGTTCAACAGCTGAATCGGAACGAGAAGAGCGAGAATAACTCCTGAAACTGCGCCGCCGGCAATCAGACCACACGCCGCGGGAGCCTGCCAGGAGATAATGATGCACAGACTCAGAGACAGGGCAAAAACCCGTGCGGAAACCTGGAATTCGACGACCCTCGTTATCAACACGAGCAACGCGCTGCCAAACACTGTGATCCAGGCAATCTGCTGTGCGTGGAGTCGCGACCACGTCTGGATAGTCAGTTTCTCCGGCAAGGACGGTGCCGTGGCGTGTAAGACTTTCCAACCGGCGGGCGGGTGCCACTGGTCTTCCGAGTCGAACTTCATTTCGTCGGCAACCGCTTGATCCAAAGTCGCAAACGCCTCCCACGACATCCGCGAAAACGGGTTGAAAAACGTCGTGTTTGCTCCGCGCCCGATTGGACCGAACAACCGTTCCGTCCAAGAAAGACGTTCTACGGGGCGGCTCAAGAGCATAAATTCTGGAGCAGAACATAGGCGGACGCCGGATGGGAGGGCGAATTGCCAGTCGAATTCGAGAACCTCGTGTGTCGTGCTGCGCACCAAAGGTATTTCCCGATGGGAAAACAGGTGTCCCGCCTGTGATGGTGCGCGATAGCGAATGTCAATCACGTTGGCACGCGTGTCGGGCAATTGTGGGACGAGATACTCATCGCGCGTAGTCATTGGCGTGATCTTCTGTCCGTTTAGAGCTACGGCGATTAAGGCGGCCTGATCCGGCAGCCGAAACCGAAACGGGCGAATTCCGGAACTCTCCCATACGTTGAACCGAGCGCTGTGAATGTCGACCGCACCGGCATCTGCTCCCACGATCGTACGAACGTGAAGCGCAGCGAATTCATCGGCGCCAAGCTGCGTCGCGTCGTCGTTGCGCCGCAGCTCCAGGGTCGACACGACGTCATGGTAGCTCCAACGTCGGATCGATCGGTTCTGTTGTGAACCGGTTGTTCGTTGCTTCCTAGAGGTCGTGTCCAGGTCAAGCGGCTGCAACCGGTCCGTGTCGATTTCCAGTTTAGCGCCCGCCGGAGCTTGTAACTCGACGACACCGCGAAACTCGGCGCAACCCGGCAATCGAAGCAACGTGGGTGATTCCAGCGGGCCGGTTCGGAATGCCTTGATGTGGAAATCGCCGTCGAACGGTTGGGGCAATTGAACTTCCCACAGCTCTCCAATTGTGGGAAGTCCCCAATCGACGTGTTGCGCCGCCGCGATGCGGGCCGATATGATCTGCGTTCCTGGATGAGAAACCGACACCCAATTCAACGAGCGGCCTGCTGTTGTCAAGTAAACGTAAAACCGGCTCAGCGGTCGTGGGCCAGTCGTGATTCGTACGTCGAATGTTTCATTGAGTTGGTCACCGTCAACTCTGAGGAGGACGTCAACCTCGGCGTCGTAGGATGGATCAGGATCGACAATCGAGAAATCGCCGACGGGAATGCTTCGTGTTGAAAACATGTAGGACGACTGTCCTGAAGCTTCACCATCCGATTTTGACAACAGGAGCCCCTGGCTAGCAAACTCGGGAAGTTCGTCGGTCGGGGTCAGGTCATGCGCGTCGCCCAGCGTAAGGTGAGGTATTGAACCAGGCGCATGCCGAACAACGAGCACACTTTCGGCCGGACCGCAGTCGAGTGGGTGCAACACCGGCAAGGACGCCGGCTGATCTCCCGAAGCCGAGAGACGCCGAGCGACAACCCGGAAGGATCGCGCATGGCCCGGTTTTAGAGAATCGAGGAACACAACCTTCAAGATGCGACGACCATCTTCGGCGACACTGACGGACGAGTTGCTGATTCGTGAGGCGGTGTTCTCACCGACGGCGCGGACTTCCGATATGGTCCAATTCTGTGGCAGCGAACAGCTTACCGCGTAAGCCGACCCAGAACGCACTTGATATTCGACGTCCGACGTGAGTTGCCAGTCATCTGAATGAACGTCCAAGAGATTGACAACGCGTGCGGCAGCTTCCATTCCCGGTCGACCGGTTCGTACATCTAATCGCGCCTCTGACAGATATCGCTGAAACGAAAACGTCTCTCCGTCGTTGACGTCCGCAACGGTTCCGGTGTGCCGGTACCCCTTCAACAATTCGAGAGCCTGCAACTCAAGTGGCGTCTCGACTCTCATTCTCAGTTCACCCGACAGGAACGCGGCGCCTTCAACTCGAATCTCGGGAACCGTCCACAACGACGTCTCCCGGGCTGCCCCGATCGCACGAAAGCGAATCGGACGTACGTGCCCCTGAACCGGGTCGGCCAGATGTACCACGAAGCGCTGCATGTCGCCCGACACTTTGGTCGTCGGCGGAATATCATGATCGCCACCATAGCTAACATTGACGAGCTTGATGTCCGCTGGAAGTTCGAACACGAAACGATCGACGGGCGCCTCAAGGACGTGGAGATTGCACTGCACCTGCAATTCGATCTCTGCCTGTCTCACGACACAGGACGTGTCCATCGTCGCGAGTACCAAGGAACGCCGTTGTGATGTGACTTCTGCCGAACGAACGCGCAGGCGACACATCGATCGGCTTCCTAGTTCCACCGTCCACAGCATCCATCCCGCGGCGTCACCGGTTGACGGACCTTTAACTACACCCACCGACGACTCGAGCAGTTGGCCCTCCGGAAGCCGCAGATGCAATAACGATACCATCGCAGGCGCGACCCGGACATCAAATCGAAAACCGTCGACGACCTTCCGCCCTCTTAGGCTCCATTTCGATTGAAACTCGGCCGAGTCGGCATCGACATACAGCAGCATCCTATGATCGGCTGCGGTTCCGAACACGGCGCGCTGGCCGTCGGACCAACGAAGATCCGACATGACGAGATTCAGCGGATCGAGCTGCAACAACTCTGGTTTGTTTCCCTTGCGAATGACACGTGCTGTGAGTTGCCCGGCTTTGAGTGTGTCTTCAGCTAATGTCGCTGAATACTCAGCACGCTCAATCCAAGCCGATCGGGGGCCGGTTGCCTTCACGTCCGCATTTCGCCTGAGCCGAGCGAAGTCAGCAGCGCGAACCGGCTCCCAACCACGCTTCAGCCAATCATCACGCTGAGTCGGCGCAATTCGAATCTCACGCGACTCCGGCTCGTCTGCCATGACCGTCCACGAGGGCCAAATGGCGAACAGTAGAAGTACCGCAACGACACCAGCCTGCCATTGGCGACCGAAATCCTGCGCGCACGTAACTCTGGCGCGGGTCATGCCGGTCCACTCAATTCGGAGGAAGAGGACGAAACCGGTTCTTGCGCGGAAGGCCCGATTGGACGGACAGAAGTCGGCTCTTCGGAACCGGCCCCGTACGCCGCCGGGTGTTCGACATACGACGATGCCGACGTCGGAAGTACAAAATCGCTCGGTGATGTGACCGGCACACCCGGAACCATCGACGGTTGCTTAAACGAGTGTTCGATGTAAGCAGCCACACCGGCCAAAACGACTCCCAGAGCCGCCGGCTGAAGCAGTAACTCCATCGGTTCGCTGTACCATTGGGCTAGCACCGAGAGAACCCACGCAGCCGACAGGAGTGATAGCGCGCTGCGCGTGGCGGGAACCTTCACCAGCATAATCCCTGCCGCCAGTGCGATACCCGCTCCGATCGCCACGACGGTCTGGGCGCTCAAGGCGCGAAACTCCATATGTGCTGCCGGTCCAATTCGCGTGAAGGCATACGAATTTCCTTCTATGACGCCTTCTAATTCCTTCGGTCCTCGTAGATGCTGGAGCCATTGCGATTCGCTTTCGTACTCTGGATCGCAGTCTCTATTCCAAAACACACCGTTTCGCTCCCAGCGAAAACGAGGTGTATAGCCGACCGGAACCGTGAATAAATGTTCGTTCCAGGGAAGAACGACTTTCCAAAGCACATCGTCTGTCCAGACGTGAGACGGGAACTCTGGCCCGAATAGTACGCGCGGTGCAAATGTCGTATCGAGAGGTTCACTCGAATGAAATTCTATCGTCAGCAAGTTTGAATCGCTGCTGACGCCATCTGGAATGGCGATGCGAACATCACCCGAACCCGGCGGACCTTCCGAAAGCGAGTCATGGGACAGTTCGGTTTCGTTCCACCAGATTCGTCTCCTGACGATCGTCGAAGGGAATCCAACAACGATTTCCGAGACGTCACCCACAATGACATACCGACCGTACGATTCTACGTTGCCACCCGCACTGAGAGAACTCGTCAACAGCGCTCGGCGTATGGCAAATCGTTGGGACGTTTTCGCAGGTGCGCTCGCTAGGGTTAGCGGAATCTCGGCGTGTTCGCCGATTGAACGCCAGGTGCTCCATTCATCTGACGAGAGGCGACGTTGCCATGTCTCGTCAGAAATATGAGCAACAAATTCGCCATCCCGGCGAAAACGGCAAATGCTCGAATCGAATTCCACATCCGTAGATTGCAACAGTGGTATCGTGATTTCGTCGTTGTCTGCCGGAACGGCAGATTGCGGTCGGTCGACCGCATATCGTGCTACGACTTGTACGATTCCCAATCGGGACGCCGGCGGCAAGTTCACACGTACGTGCCGCATCGTTCCGCCTTCGCGGCCAGTCGATTCTGAGTCGAGCCGAGTTCCAGTAGCCTCGGCCTTGTCGTCGGAAGCGGCGTCGTCATCGGCAAAAAACTCCACGCCGCCGCCGATTCCGGCGGGTACGCGCAGACGCATTCGCAGCATCTCTTCGTACTTGACGTCGTAGCTGATGCGCTGTTTGACGATCAACCTGTTCTCGCGCACGAAGACGTTCGCTGTCGTGTCGGCTTGCAGGCTTTGCTCGTGCACGGTCACATTGCCTTCAAACGCATGGGCATCCTGGCGGACATAGAACTTGAGCCGTGGTGTATCGCCAAAGTCTTCGGGCAGGTTCACCTGGGCTTCCACACGCGCCGGGATGGGCGTGAACGACGTGCCTGGCTTGGAGCGCATGCTGACACCGATGTTCTCAACTCCGGTGACGAACAACGCAGACCGTTCCACTTGCAAGACAGCCACCACGGGCAGCGTGACATCAAACCACTCATCAACCGGGTCGATTTCGCGGACAGCCTTGATTTGTAAATCGAATTCCCCCGTTCTCGGCTTCAACAGTGGAATATGAATCATGTCCTGATCTTGAAATTCGTTGACGTCGAACGGCTTGATCTGCTTCAGCGACTCTGGAAACTCAATCGACCAGCCCTGTTGAGACCAGTTGGGCCAGTTCAATTCGACCTCCTCAATCGCGCCTCCGTTTTCCAGTACGCGAAAATCATACCGCGCATCGAGTTCCGCACGCACACGACCGTCGGCATTGCCGGCGAATTTTAGGAACAGGCTCGGTTTCACTCCAGCGAGAGGTTCAATTTGTTCAAGATTGATCGTCAACAAGAATGGTTGCTTGGAAAACCGAAAAGCGGCGGCAATCTGCTCGCTTTCCAGCAGGCCGCTGCCGTCTTGACGATAAACGTAGCGGTTTTCGTTATCGATGCTGGATACTTTGTATCCGTCGAATTCTTTGATTCGGATGTCGCCACTCTGTTTAATCGCGTTCGTAACATCGAATCCTTCCAGGACCAGCGATCCGTCTCCGCTGGGAAACTTCGCTTCAAGCAGCCAGTTCAGCTCGATGCGAGGCCCACTGTCCTCCGGCAGCGGCACAGTGGCGATGTTCGTCGATTCATTGAAGGTGACGTCTCTGAGTTGTTTGCCGCCCGCCTCCAATCCCACGAGTTCGAAGTCCGAGGGCAACTGCACGATGAGTTCCGAAATGCTGGTGCTCTGCGCACGTATGGTCTGCGTCGCCTCAAGTCGCACGAGGCTTCCGGCCGGAGAGAGAACCATCGAAGTCGTCGATTCTAGCGTGTCGTCCGCGACCTCTTGGCTCGACAACTGCTCCCACTGCAAGTCAAGCAATGTCCCAAGACCGAACACTTCGACCTCTGAAATCGTCTCGTTAACGACGCTCGTTCGGGGCTTCTTGTTGCGAATCGGCTTGATCGAAAGCAGATCATTCGGCACGGGAACTCTCAGCTTGAGACGACTCACAGCCGTCGGTGGGATCGACAGCAAAAGTCGTCGGCCCGGGACGAGTTTAAGTGCGTCGACGCTGATCGGCAGGATCAGCGTGTGATCCCCCTCACCTTTGAACCACCAAACTTGTCCCGGCTCGCGCAGTTCAGGACGCCACTTGCCGCTTCCCTCATAAACTACCTCACCGCGCGTCGTAGCTTCGCCCATTCCAAGTGAAACCTTAACCCATTCATCGTCTCTGTGAATGAGAACTCGAATGTGTGCTTCGAGCAGGGCGCGGCCCTCTCCGATCGACCCTTCCAAGAATACCGATACGATGCTGAACGCAGGGGCGCTCTGCGAGTCACGGTACTTACGGTACGCCTCGTACGAGTCGGCGGATATTTCAACCGTCGCCTTGCTACTTGACGGCCGGCTGACTGTTTCGCCCGATGAAGACGCCTTGTCCTGATCGACCTGCGCGTTCGACGGCTTAGACGACGCATCGTTGACTTCTTGCGCGCGAAGGTGCGCAGACAGCCATGCTGAGACAAGGAGCGCCAACAAGATGGTTCCCACGCGTCGCACGGTGCCCCCTCGCGTGTAGGACGGTCTAAAACTCAGTGTTCCGAGGCCCGTGAGAAACGATTTCGAATTCGACATCGTTCGGACCGGAAATTACAGATGTGTTAACAGAACATACAGACATGGCAGGCCGTTGTGAGCATGCCAACCAAGTCACACGGGCATTCTGTGATGCACTGCTGTTGATAAAGAAAGGAGACGATCACGGCTCCGCAAGAACGCGATGTCCCCCGAAACCGATCTGTCTCCATCATACACACTCAACTACCCGGGAGAAAGAACGAAAACCAGAGTCTGATCTGTTTTCACTGGCTGATAATCCAACGGTCGCCTTTGGGCTTGGGATGGCCGTGCCGTGCTGCCTTTCTCGGTCCGACGAAATCCGGACAGATCTATGGTGAGCGGCGGTTTCCCGACCAATTGGCGCCGGGCAGAGCCCGATTTCGCCTATTCAAGCAACTGGCCCAGATCGGTGTGAATGGCCGAGCCATTGCTGGAGAGTAGATCAGGAACTTCGATGCTGAATGAACCACCGTCCATTCGCGTGACTCGTCCGCCGGCTTCTTCGACCAACAGCGCTCCAGCCGCCATGTCCCACGGTTTCAGACTGCTCGACCAGAACGCATCGATCCGCCCGGATGCAACACACGCAAGATTGAGGGCGGCCGAGCCCGTTCGCTGAACCGTCTGTGCCTCGGGAATGACGTTCAAAAACCGAGCAATCGCCGGATCGTCATTGCCGACTGCCACCGGCAAGCTTGCCATGACCATCGCGTCGGAAAGTTGTTCGACGCCCGAAGGCCGAATTGCGTGTCCGTTGAGAGCCGCCCCCTGACCGCGGACGGCTGAGAACATCTCGTTCCGGTTCGGGTCGAAGATCACGCCGAGTATCAGTTGTTCGGCCCGCTCTAAGCCGATTGAAACGGCATAATACGGAAAACGATGCACGTAATTCGACGTTCCGTCGAGTGGGTCAATGACCCAACGATAGGGCGAATCGCTATTCGTCTCGGACAGGCCTTCTTCACCCAGGAAGTTGTGCTCCGGAAACTGTTCGTGGATTCGCGAGTGAATCGCCTCTTGGGCGGCAAAGTCGGCTTCGGTCACCAGATTCGATCGGCTCTTCTCCTTCACGGTGAACTTCTTCGACCAGCTCTCCAGCACGTCGCCGGCCGTCCGGGCCGCTTCTTCGGCAACGTGAATGAACTCGGTTTCGTCCGACATTTGGTGACTCCGATTGTACAGCTCGTGAACGTGATGCCCGCATGGACCGTCCTTAGATACGGCCAATCTCTCAACCGTATCGCGAGGCGAGCGATTCTCGCACACCCATGAGCGGTTGGGCACGCCCGCGCCGACCTCGTAGACGGTTGGGTGGGGCACAGTGCCAATTCTCTCGACTGTGCCGCTCATGTCAATTAACCCGGTTATACGGCGTTCCAAGCATTTCAGTCCGGCGAACCGGTTGCGTACGTCGACGCGAAATCGAAACACGGATCGGCTCGGCCGGGAACCGTGACGTACATTTGCAACACGGTCGACGGCCTGTTGAGGCCCGGTTTTGGTCCGCTTTTCCACCCTTTCCGGAATCACGCTGTCCACCCGAGCCATGCGGCGACGTGCCCGGCAGAATCAGGTTCGCGTGCGTCCGACGCCCGTCGCCCGAGTGTCGCCGCTGCCAAATTGTCATTCCCACCACGATGCGAAATACCGTCGTCGGACGGGAGCCCAACTGCTGACGCGAACAGATCGGTCCAACTCATGCTTGAAATGACCCTACAAAACATCCTGTTTCTGATCTGCGTCGGTGTGTTCACGATTGCGGCCGCAGTTTGCGACCATCGTTCTCGTCGAATTCCGAACCAGCTCACGGTTTCGTTTTTTGCGCTGGGTCTCGTCTTCCAGCTTTGCTTCAACGGCTGGTCCGGCGCTGAAGAAGCCGGCATCGCCGAGGGTGGCTTGCGAGGTTCCCTACTGGCGTTCTCGGTTGGATTCGGCACACTTTTCGTCCTGTGGATGATCGGCGGAGGCGGTGGTGGTGACGTCAAGTTGATGGGTGCGCTGAGCGTTTGGCTCGGATTTCAGTTGACGCTATACGTCATGGTCGCCAGCACGTTGTTTGTGCTCGCCGGCACACTAGCGGTCCTCACATGGAACATGATCACTCGCGGGCCGATGCGGGCCAAACGCAAGTTCTCGGCCGCCGAAAAACCGAAGAAGGACAAGAAGCCGGCGAAGAAAGAGACGGTCGCCGAACGTCAGAAACGACGCGTGATGGCGTACGCTATTCCGGTCGCACTGGCGACGTGGGTCGTATTGATCTGGAACCTACCGCAACTGTAAGCAGATCTCATCAGGACATCGCACAGCGCAAATCTATCATGAACCGTATACGAGCACGAACCAAGACCGGCGAATCGGCCAAGCGAGGCTTTCTCAGCTTTGAGTTGGTGCTGACGTTGCCAATCCTGGGCATTGTGTTACTCGGGCTTTTCGAGTTTGCGGTTCTGTTTTTTGCCCGCGGCACTCTGGTAGAAGCCAGTCGGGTCGCGGCCCGAAAAGCATCGTTGCCGGGCGTGACCGTCCGCGACGTCAAAGCAGAGGTCCGCCGGGTCGTCAGCCCGCGCCTGGCACGGACGGCTCGTATCGACGTCGACCTCGGCGAACAGGCTGGCGACGTCGTGCGGGTCGCAGTCAACGTCCCCATGAATCAGGCCGCCCCCGATCTGCTTTGGCCGATCGGATTTCGACTTCGCGGGCGGAGTCTGCATTCTGAAACGCGAATGATCAAAGAGTAGGTCTGGCGGATTTATCAGAGGAACGAATCGATGCAACGATTGACACCGGCCAAAGTCACATTGCTGATGCTCATCACCGTCGGTGGTTTGATCACTGCCTACATCAGTAAGGAACTGCTCGCGCTCGACGCATCGGCACCGATCGTCGAGAGGCGAAACATTCCCATGGCGATCGCGGATCTCAAACCCGGCACCGTCATTACCGAGTCGCACATTGGCGACGGGCAGATTGGTGTCGACGAAATCCAGCCCGGTACGCTGCTCAGTTCGACGGCACTCGTGGGCCGGGTTGTCAAGGTCACGGTGCCAGCCGCTACAACTGTTTTGTCGAGTCAGCTCTACCCGCCGGGCGAGCGGCCGCCGCTTTCTGTGAGCAAAGGTATGCGGGCCGTCGCTGTTGAACTCGCCGACACGGCTTCGCTCGTCAGCGGTCAAGTGGCACCGGGACAACACGTGGACGTCCACATGACGGTCGCCGATCGAAGCAACGATCGCGACAGTTTGGGCGGCGGCATGACACTCACACTGTTTCGCGGCGTCAAAGTACTTTCGATTGCTACCGCGAATTCTCAGAGCCGCGTCGATCGCGCAGCAAGAACCGCAGTCATCGAGCTTACGCCCGAACAGGCCAACATCATGATCCTCGCCCGCGAGCGCGGCAAGATCACAATGGTTTACAACCCCGACGGCGAACGGGCCGGGGGCATCAAGGTACGCAGCGCCGATCGAACCACATTCGACGAGATTCTTGGCTTGCGACCCAGTGAGCCGACGAACGCATTCGCCACCCAAGGATATCGCGGAACAACCCGCTCGACGAATCACTTTCGCAACGGTCGCCGCGACTTCGATCAGTCGAACGATGCCGCGACCCAGAGTGGTCCAATCAGCAACAACCTTGACTCACCCGGCGACGCCGTTTCTCAGCCACTCGACACCGCGTCGTCGCCCGTTCGTCAACAGCCTCCCGTTTCCCGCCGCGTCCATCGACGGAGATAGCGCACGACATATTCCTTGTGTGAGATCACGAATCAAGGCGTCCCTCCCCTCGTTCGCGCCGCAGGAATTGTCGCGCAACGAATCGAAATGACCTGCATTCCCTCCGCAGCATCGACTCATGAATTCACCTTCAGGGCCCCATCGCTGGGCACGACATCCGCGACGCGGAATGATGACGCCGATGATCGCTGTGGCGCTCTTGGTGGCTATGAGCTGCGTCGCGCTGGTTTTGGACCAGTTGTGGATCAACGCCGCTCAAATTGAACTCACGACATCGGCTGAAACCGCTGCACTGGCGGCCGCTCGCGTATTAGCCGGCGACCACCTGCTCAGCGGCGCACTCGACGATGACGCCGTTCTCGCACGAGCGCGTGAACGAGCGCAGTACATCGCCGGCCAGAATCGCGCCGCGGGCACGCCTGTTGAACTCAACGCTGATGCTAATAGGGACATTCGATTCGGACGTCTGGTTGTGCATCAATATTCGGGGCGAACGCGTTTTGTCGCCACCGATCGGTCTCCGAACACCGTCGCTGTCATCGCGCACAAAACACGCAGTCGCAACAACCCCGTCGCGTTGTTTCTTCGCGGGCTCACGCACGTTGGAGCGGCCGACGTGATTCGAACCGCGCAAGCGACGTTGGACAATCGGCTCATCGGACTAAGGCCGTTCTCAGGCAGCCCGGTGCCGGCACTGCCGATCGCCATTCTCAAAAGTCACTCCGATGCCGCTCGAACCGACACGTGGGACACGCAAATCGAAGGTAGAGCAGGGCAGGATCAATTCACGTTCGACGCGGAAACGGGCCTCGTGCACGGTGGAGCTGATGGAATCCCGGAGATCATTCTGACCGCTGCCACGCGCCGCGACCGATCGATTCAGAGCAACGTCCGTTTGGTCGATCTGGGGACAGAACTGCGAATCGGTGGTCTTATGCGACAGATCGCTTTCGGATGGAACACGGACGACCTCGCATCCTACGGCGGACAGTTGTCGATCCACTCAAACGCGATGGTTTCGGATTCATCGGACACGTTCCCTGAATCCATCAGAGACCGACTGGCATCAATGACTGGGCAATGCCGCATTTGCCTACTGTACACCGAACGAGAGAGGACAGGTGGCGGAGACCAATCCGGCGCATCCGACATCGTAGTTGCCGGCGTCGCTGCGGGGCGAGTCATGTCGGTACGCGCGCAACCAAACGACACCTGTGAAATCGTTTTTCAACCCGGCGTCCTAACGACCCGCACTGCCGTGGTGTTCGATCGTGGAAGCAACTCCGGAAACGATGAGCCCGCCCGAAACCGTTACGTCTACAACATGCGCCTGACACGATAGTAAGAACGATAACTATGATCGCACAAACACAACATCCCGTTGACGCTCAACAGGCGTTTCAGCGACTGAAGACTCGTCTGCACAGGCAAATGGTCGATGCGATCGACTTGTCGAAAGCGGGCGAGCTGCCCGAGGCGAGGCTACGCGAGCAATTGCGGGCGCTCGCCGCGCACTTGTGTACGCTCGACAGCGTCGAATTGGAGCCTGCGAGCCGAAACGCCATGGTCGATGAGATCATGGACGAGATCTACGGATTCGGCCCGCTGGAACCGCTGATGACCGACCCCGAGGTGACCGACGTGCTGGTGAACGCGGCCGACCGCGTGTTCGTCGAACGCCGGGGCATGCTCGAGCCGGCCGACATTCGATTCGCCGATGATGAGCATCTGCTACAGCTGATTCATCGACTCGTCGGACGCGCCGGACGCCGCATCGATGAGGTGTCGCCGATGGTCGACGCCAAGCTTCCGGACGGCTCGCGACTCAACGCGGTGATTCCCCCGCTGGCGCTGGGGAGTCCCACACTCTCCATTCGGCGTTTTACCCGGCAAGCCGTCTCATTTGAAGACATGGTTCGCATGGGAACGCTCACGGACGAAATGGTCGACTTCCTCAGCCTGGCAGTTCGCGGTCGATTGAATGTCTTGCTCAGCGGCGGAACGGGAGCCGGTAAGACAACGCTGCTCAATAATCTGGGCCACTTTATCCCAGACAACCAGCGGGTCATCACGATCGAGCAAACGGCAGAACTTCAACTCCAACAACCCGACGTCGTCGCTCTGGAAATGCGGCCGGCGAATATTGAAGGCCGCGGCGAAATCAGCCAGCGGGAATTGCTCAAGAACAGCCTGCGAATGCGGCCCGACCGAATCATCGTCGGAGAAGCCCGGGGCGGTGAAGTTCTCGAAATGCTACAGGCGATGAACACCGGACACGACGGTTCAATGAGCACGCTCCACGCCAACGATACGCGGGACGCACTCGCTCGCCTGGAGATGATGGTCGCGCTCTCGGGCGCGGAGCTGCCCACGTTGATCGCCCGGCAATACATCGCCTCGGCAATTCAGATACTCGTTCACATCACGCGGCTTGCCAATGGCCAGCGCAAGGTCACTCGCATTTCCGAACTGTGCTCGTGCAACGATGGCCACTACGAAATCAAAGACATTTTCGTCTATCGCACGTCGGGCCTGGACGCCGACGGGAAGTCCGCTGGCGCCTTCCACGCAACGGGGCATGAGCCAATCGTGTTGAAGCGTTTGGCCGACCTGGGGTTCGAGGTCCACGGCGATCTGTTCACGGCTCGGGAGCTAACAACGAGCGGCGCGACGCCGCCGGAGATGCACTCGGATGGCAGGCAGGAGAACTAGCAAACATGGCGACTGAGATCACATCCCCAACGCGTCTCGAACCGCGACCCGAATTCGCGGCGATTCTGCGAACGACCAAAACCTATTCGACCGGCGCGGCCGATGCGCCCGGCGATCGAGTCAATGGTACGTTCGACCGGCTGATGCTTCAGTCGGGAATCTCCGTCACGCCACCGGTGATGTTGCTACTGTGCCTACTGACGGCAATCGCGTTCGGCGGAGCCGCCTTCGTCGTGCAAGAACACTTGCTCTCGGCTTCGGCCGCAACGCTCATCGGCGCGATGTTGCCGATCGGTATGGTCATCATCCAGCGCAATCGGCGGCAATCGGAAATGCTGCGACAGATGCCGGGTATGGTCAGTGAATTGGCGCGAGCGGCACGAACCGGACGCAGCCTGGAGCACTTTTTCGCAACCGTTGCTGCCGACACGGCATTTCCGCTCGGCCACGAACTACAACTCTGCTCGCGAAGAATGGAAATGGGGCTGAGTCTCGCCGACGCGCTACGGGATATTCCCGAACGAACCGGTTTGACCAGCATGCACGTGCTTGTCACGGCCCTCTCGGTCCATCAGGAAACGGGTGGTGATCTGGTCAAGGTGCTCGACCGATTGTCCCACACCATTCGAGACCGGTTGACGTTCATGGGACGATTGCGGGCTGCGACGACCGCGAGCCGCGCCACGGCCGTTTTGATGCTGATTCTGCCACCACTCGTCGTCGCATTTTTCGTCTTTCGCGATCCAGAATACATCACCAACCTGTTGGATGCCCAGTGGGGCCGTCGCACGTTCTTCACAGCCATCGCGCTGCAAATCGTCGGATCGGTGTTGATCCTGCGTATCTTAAAAAACAGTCAACGAACATAGTTCACGATCATCGCAAGGTACGTCAGTTTGTCGGCGCATAGTTTTTCTGGGGTGCCACTGGCGGCTCGACCGCCAGTGCAGGTGATCAAGGCAACTGGTGCCCAGCACCGGCAAGAAAAACATTTCTCCCCGGCTGATGAGGAATAGGAGAGAGACAAAACGATGTTCCCAGAGCGGTTGATAACCGGCGTCTACATCGCACTTGGCGTGGCGACTGTGCTTCTCGTCGCGCGCCTCGTGCAACGTGCGCTTGCGCGAACGTCGGCGCCTGCCACATCGACGCCCAAGACTGATTCGACCAGCGAACGGAACAATCCGGGTGCGGCTGTTGCTTCGCGTCGATCTCCTATAGCCGTCGACGTCTCGTGGAAGGATCGCGTGCTGTTTTCGGGCACACAGCATTCGTCAAAGGATTCCGAAACAGCTCTGCCGGCCATCGAAGCCAAAGACCTTCCACACGTCGACACGAGCGACTACGTCTTCGGCCCGCTCACGCCCACGCTGGCTTCGCTTCTCCCGGAAACACGTTCACGAACCGAAACATTGAGGCGATCGCTCAAGACAGCCGGGTTTTACGGCCCACACGCCTTCGCCAACCTGGCCGCCATTCGCTATGTGGCCGTGATGGCGACGATTGTGTTGTTCGGTATTTTGATGGTTGCATCGCCGTCACGTCAGGAAATTGTGATGGCCGGCGCAATGCTGATCGTCGGCATTCTTGCGTGGAGCCTGCCGAGCCTCTACGTGACGAGCCGCGCCTCGGAACGAACGAGCCAGATCGAGCACGCCATGCCCGACATGATCGACATGCTCAACATGTGCGTCAGCCAAGGTCTGACCGTCGCGGACTCCTTCGAGCGTGTCAGCCGGCAGCTGCGCGGCGTGTATCCCGATTTGGCGCAAGAAATGCGCATCGTTCGTGAGCAGGCCGACGTCGGAACACTCAGACATGCGCTCGAGAACTTCGCCGACCGGATCGACGAACCCGAAGTGCAATCGTTGACGTCGCTATTGATTCAGACCGAACAGATGGGTACGAGTGTCTCCGACGCACTCAGCGACTACAGCGACACGCTGCGCGAGGAACTGCGGCAACGCGCCGACGAGAAGGCCAACGCGGCCACGTTCAAGCTCTTGTTCCCCACAGTGCTCTGTCTGATGCCGGCCGTGTATCTGTTCCTCATCGGGCCGGCCGTGATCGAGCTTTCGGAATTCTTCTACGGAGGCGGCCGCGAACTTCTCGATCAAGGACGCGAAGCGCTCGAGCGGGTTCAATAGGCATGAGGGCCTGTTGAAGGTCGAAATACGGGTTCCTTCGGGTGCCACGGACAGTTGATTGTACGTGTTTGTTGGGCCGCTCCAAGTTGCACTGGCTGACAAGCAGCCAGTGGCACCCTTTTTCAATAGGCATGAAGCCGCGGTCCGGAGCGATCCCTCAACCGCGTCCGTCGCGGAGAATCTCCGCCGCCGCGTTCTTGCCGCACGCGCCCATGACGCCGCCGCCGGGGTGCGCGGCGCTGCCGCAAATATACAAACCGGATACCGGCGTGCGGTAATCGCTCCAGCCAGGAACGGGCCGCAAGTTGAACAGTTGGTGCAAGGGCATCGCGCCCTGAAAGATGTTTCCGCCGGTCAGGCCATAGGTTCGCTCGAGGTCCAGCGGCGAAATGACTTGCCGGTGCACAATCGACCCGGGAACGTTGGGAGCATGGCGGGCGATCTCGGCGATACAGCCGTCTGCGAAATCGTCCTTGATGTCGTCCCAGTTTCCCTCCCGCAGGTGATACGGGGCGTACTGCACGAACAACGACAAAATATGATGCCCATCCGGAGCGATCGTTCGATCGACCGACGTGGGAATCGTCATTTCGACGATCGGCCTTTCGGAAGGCCGGCCGTACTTGGCGTCGTCGTAGGCGCGCTCCAGGTAATCGAGTGTGGCACCGATGTGAATCGTGCCCCGGTGTTGTGGCTGAACGTCGTCGTTGCCGGGCAGGCACGTGAAATCGGGCAATTCGTTCACCGCGAGGTTAATCTTCATACTCGCGCTCGAGTAGTCGATCCTTCCGACCGCCCGCCGGAACGGTTCAGGGAGATGACCATCGTCGATGAACTCCTCAAACGTCAAATGCGGATCGACGTTGGACGCGACGGTCCGAGTTTGAATCTTTTCACCCCCCGAGAGAACAACGCCGCCCGCGCGTCCCCGTTGAATGTCAATCTTTTCGACAGTGGCTTCGGTGCGGATTTCAACGCCCTTTGCTCGTGCCGAAGCGGCGATCGCCTCCGAGAGAGAACCCATACCACCTTCGACGTAGCCCCATACGCCGCGCGCGCCACCAGCCGAACCCATCACGTGGTGCAACAAAACGTACGCTGTACCTGGCGCGGAGATCGGTTGGAAGTCGCCGATGATCGCGTCAGTTGCTAACGTCGCCTTCAAGCCGTCCGACTCGAACCAGCGATCAAGAATCGGCCGAGCCGCCCCGGTGAGAAGTTCGATCGCCTCGGGCAGATCGTTACCAAGTTTCTTCAGCGCTTGATAGATCGACCAACCCCGCCGCGCATCGCCGACACGCTTGCCGAGCGAAATCGAACGCCAATCTGCGGGAAGCGGCAAAACGTCGGGGGGCGTCTTCGAGAGCACCGGTTCGATGCACTCGGCAACCCGCTCCAACAAGGCTTCGTAGCGGGGAAATGCTTCGGCATCCTTGGGCGAGAACTTGGCGATTTGCTCTTGGTTCTGCGCCGTGTCGGGACCAAGTAGGAGATATCGTCCGTCTTCGAACGGCGTGAACGATGACGGATTGCGGGCCAAGACTTTGTAGCCGTGCTTGGCCAGTTCCAAGTCGCGTTCGATCTCCGGTAACAGAAGGCTCACGACATACGAAGCGGTCGAAACCTTGAAACCGGGCCACAGGTTTTCGGTGACGCACGCTCCACCGATGACGTTTCGGCGTTCGAGCACGAGCACTTTCCATCCGGCGGCCGCCAGATAATTCGCACAGACTAAGCCGTTGTGCCCGGCGCCGATGATGATGCAGTCGTACAACACGCCCCTCCATGAGCAAGAAGTGCTGGTCTAGAACGTAGCGTTGCCGGTTGGGTCAGACGTTCGGCAGATCCCATTGTGAGCGATACTCGCGCCCCAGCATGGCGTTGGCTTCGTCATCCGCGCCGAAGTTCATCGCCGACGGGTCAAACATGACCTCGCGCCCCAGACGATACGAGATGTTACCCAGATGGCACAACGCAGACGTGACGTGACCGATTTCGATGTCCGACGTGGGCACGGCGCGCGTTTTGATGCAATCGATGAAATTGCGATGGTGCGTTCGCGATTGATCGCTAGTGTCGGAAGTGATCGCATCGGCAACGTCATAGACCTTCCATCCACCACGGTCGACAACGAGTGTGCCGCGTTCGCCAAAAAACGCGGCGGCGGCGCTGCGACCTTCCATTCCGTGCGCGCTCCACAGCCGATGTTCCCAGGTCAGCGTCTTGCCGGCATATTCGAAATTGACCAGATGCGTGTCGGGTGTTTGCTGGTCGTCGTTGAAATAATACTTGCCCCCGGCCGATGAAACTCGGCTCGGCAAGCCGACGTCGAGGCCCCAGCGGGCGATATCGAGCATATGCACACCCCAGTTGCCCATTTCGCCCGTGCCGTAATCCCAGAACCAGTGCCAGTTGTAGTGGAAGCGGTTCGGGTTGAACGGCCGTTCGGCAGCCGGCCCCAACCACATGTCGTAGTCGACACCCTTGGGAACCGAGCCATTCTTCTTAAAGCCTATCGGCTTACGCTTGTGAATTGTCCAGGCTTTGGCCAGCTTGACCGCGCCGAGTTTTCCACTTCGGACGTACTCGACGGCCGTCTGAAAATGCGATCCGCTCCGCTGGTGGATTCCTGACTGCACGACTCGTTGATACTTGCGAGCCGCCTCGACCATCCGCTGACCTTCGATGATGTTGTGCGAGACGGGCTTCTCGACGTAAACGTCTTTGCCGGCCTGACAGGCCAAGATCGTGATCAGCGCGTGCCAATGGTCGGGCGTCGCGACGACGACAGCGTCGATCGAGTCGTCATCGAGCAGCCGGCGGAAATCGGTTTCCTTCCGCGTGGGTGTCCCCTGCGCCTGCTCAACGGATCCCGCGGCAATCGGGAGCAGACTTTCGTCGACGTCACACACGGTGGCAATTTCGACGTCGCTGAAACCGGCCATGCTCGTTGCCAGAAACTTCCCTTGGCCGCGTATGCCGATCACCCCGATGCGCGTACGTTCGCTGGGGGCAGCCTTGGCAACGGCGCTCGACAAGCCGACCATGCCAACGGCCATTCCCGCGGTCTTCTTGGCGCTCGACTCGAGGAATTGCCGTCTGTTGATTTCGTGTTTCAGAAAGTCCGCCGTCTTCATCGAGAACGCCTCGCTACAATGATTCTGTCCGGTCATAATAAGAAACGCCGCCGTGGATCTTTCGTGTTCCTCACGAGCCGGCCACTCACGTCAATCGTAGCATGTTCGAGTGGGCCACGGTACAGCAGGCAAACCGTTTCCCGCCGCATTGTTGGCCGCATCGGCCGGATATTCCGTGCCAAAACGTGTGTTGATGGCTTGATAAGAACAGACCCATCGGTATCAATTGCCGCTGGCAGCGGGGAACGTCGCTATTGACATTCCCCTTGTCGCCGACGAGATTGATACTCACGGTGGCTTGGGAACGCGATGGACGTCTCCAGAGCTGCGCACATAATTTGGTAAGAGCGTCCCCTGACGTTCGAAACGTACGCGAATCGTGAGAAGCAAGCCGAAGACGTGAAATACCGGCCTTACATCGTCAAATCGCTTTGGGCAGCCGGGCTGTTGCTGATTGTGTTGGTGGCGGCAGGCGGCGTGTGGGGTCTGTTGGCCGTCGTCGGCGATGAGAGTGGCGCCGCCGGTGCCAAGGCGATCGCCTTGGTCACACTCGCCTGCTCAATTCTCAACTTCATCGTCCTGGTCGTGCTATTGGCACTGACTCAACTGACGTCAAATTCCGATGACCGGGAATGAGGTCATGCCGATCAAATTTCGCTGCTGCCATTGCCATCAGCGACTTGGGATTTCCAAGAAGAACGTGGGCCGCGTGGTGAATTGCCCGGCTTGTGGCCGCTCCCTCCGCGTGCCGGCCGGAGGCGGGCGCGCCGAGCCGGCGCCGAAACCGACGATGGACAGTAATGATGC
>Ga0315336_1003171_pt1 | contig 22720 bp, 20 predicted proteins | sample ASW5metaG_FD_204512 | JGI IMG/M metagenome (GOLD analysis project Ga0315336, IMG submission 204512) | Ammonia-oxidizing marine archaeal communities from Monterey Bay, California, United States - ASW #5 | ecosystem: Environmental > Aquatic > Marine > Intertidal zone | place: USA: California... | reverse complement strand
ATCCGTCTATTCAGCAAGATGGTAAATCGGAAGTCGCAGTCTTGATTACTTCAAAAACTCCTGCCATATTCTCTCCCGAATATATACCTTTGGTAGTTTTGGTATAGATGTGGTCTTCTACTTTTTATCACCAGCACATTTGCATAAGGGGTATCAGATGGGTCAGCAACCTCAGGAAGTGGGTTCTTACGAAGACCCTCTCCCGCAACTGCCGGAGGCAATTTCGGTAGGCGGTTCAGCGGGAATTGCGGCGAAGTTGCGCCGAGCGATTATCGACGGAGCCTATGGTCTCAACGAACGCCTGCCAGCGGAGCGTGACCTGGCTAACCTCTTCAAGACCTCCCGGGGCACCATCCGCGAAGCGTTGCGCCGACTTCAGGAACTGGGCATGGTCGATCGGCAGATCGGCAGCGGCACGTTCGTTACCTACCGCCAATTTTCCGAGCACAGCGAGATTGCCGACGTCACCAGCCCACTCGAACTGATTGAGGTCCGCCTTGGAATAGAGCCTCAGATCGTTAGGCTTGCGGTGGCGAATGCCACAGCGATGGATATTGAGCGGATGCGAAAAGCCCTGGTAAAGGTAGAAGGCGCCTCCGGCGATGCCGAGGCTTTTTCCCGTGCGGATGCTGAATTTCATCTGGCCATGGCCGAGTGCACCCGAAACCGTCTGATGGTCTGGCTGTATCAACTTGTCAACGAAACCCGTAGCCACGATCAGTGGGCAGCAATGAAGGAATCGATCCTGATACCAGAGAGAATTGCTCAATACAACGCCCATCACCGGCATCTACACAATATGATCGCGAAACGAAATCTGGACGCGGCCCTCGATACCATCTACGACCATCTAGACAAGGCCCGAAGCGACCTCGTCGGCGCGAACACCCGTACCCGCTCGAATTAAACGCTGCTACGAACCTCCTCGAAAGTTGCGTCGCCCCAGTCGGGCAAAAAACCCAGAATCTTGATGTCTGCGGGCATGCGGGGATTGAACAGCCGGTTGTGCCAGTAGGTGGCTTCGAACGCAGCTGTATCTTCACCAAGTTCACGGACAGAACACGGCAGCCGGTAGCGCGAACCAAACTGGCTGAAATCAAGGATACACGAACCCCGTGCACACAAAGCCCGGACTAGCAGTCCGTCAACACTGAACAGTCCCGTCATTTCGTCAGAAAACTCCTGCGGCTTCTGGTAATACGTAGCTGACAGGTGCTTGATCGCTGCGCTGTAACGGTCAGCCGGATCGTGGGTTTTTCGCACCATATGTCGAAACTGCGATACGTCGTTTGCCGAATCCGTGCGGATGATCAATACCGTGACCTGTCCGGAATAACTGCCGCCATCTGCGAGTGAGAGATGCGGACGCATCCCCGAGGTGGGTCGGCCGTCTCCCACGCGCATGGCTCGCTGGCGGACAAGGCACTGCCAGGCCAGAAACTGCGATTTGAGATCTTTGTTGTGATTACCCATAGCTGGCGAAATTGTTACTGTTGTGTTCATCCTGTGCATTCATAACGTGATGATAACGGATCAGGGTATCGCGACTTCACGCTGAAAGTTAGACTATCGCGTCCCTACCTTAGCGTGTACAGATTCTTGTCCAGACCATCCTTTTTTATCGACATTGACGGTGTCCTCTATGGAGGCAGTGCGCCGGTCTCGCAGGGACCGGCCGTACTCTCCTATCTTCGCAGCCGGGGCTTTCCCTTTCTGCTGGTGACCAATACATCCCGGATGTCCGCCAGCCAGATCGGTGACAAGCTGACTGGCCTTGGTTACGAGATCGATGCGGATGAAATCCTACCGGTATCGGTCGCCGCAGCGGAATACCTTAGCCAGCAATACAGCAGTGCCCGATGCTTTCTCATCGGCGATGAAAGCCTCGAACACCTTCTGGTGGAAAAGGGCCACATCGTATCCCGAAAAGAAGAGGTAGCAGACGTGGTTCTTATTGGCCAGTGCTTCTGGGCAGATTTTGGCGAGATTGATATTGCCCGAAGACTGGTCAAGCAGGGTGCGCAGGTGCTTGCCCTGCACCGCGATGCCACCTGGCCAGATGGAGACGTTATCCGCATCGGCCTGGGTCCCATCGTTGCAGCAATGGAGTCGGTGATGGAGGGTTCCGTAACCATCATCGGAAAACCACAACCCGCATTTTTTGATGCTGCACTCGCACGCTCAGGTTTTGCCCGCGAACATACCGTGATGATTGGGGACAGCATTGCCTCCGACATCGTCGGCGCGATCGATGCCGGGCTTCACAGCCTGCTGGTCAGAACGGGTAACAGTGCAACCGATCCGTTGCCTGCCGGCTGTGACGGAGAGTTGGCCTCTATTGCCGATCTGCCGCAATGGTGTGATGCCCGCTTCCCGGATTAGACCGGGCATGACTACCGTAGCGGCTGACAAAGATCATACCCCGGTGGTTGTCCACTGCCGTGATCTTTGTAAAAAGTTCGGCAGCTCGACTGCGGTTGCCGACTTGAGTTTTGATATCCGACCCAGGACCTGTTTTGGCCTGCTTGGGCCGAACGGCGCAGGTAAGACCACGACCCTACGTATGCTGCTTGGGCAGTCACCGCGTTCTGGAGGTATCCTTGAAGTCTTTGGGCAGGATATCAGTCATGGTCGACGACAGATCCGCCAGCGCATCGGCATCGTGCCTCAGGCGGATAACCTCGACCCTGACTTTACCGTGAAGGAAAACCTGTCGATGTATGGCAGTTACTTTCGGCTCAACCCGAAAGTCCTGAATGAGCGGATTCCGGGTCTGCTCGAAATGGTGGAACTGTTGCCACGCGCCAATCACCGCATCAACACTTTGTCCGGCGGTATGAAACGTCGTCTCACCCTTGCCCGGGCGCTGGTCAATGATCCGCAACTGCTGGTCCTTGACGAACCGACCACTGGGCTCGACCCTCAGGCCCGACATATGATTTGGTCGCTGATTCACCAGATGAAGCGTGCCGGCAAAACAATCCTGCTGACCACCCACTACATGGAAGAAGCGGAGCGGCTCTGTGACGAATTGATTGTCATAGACGAGGGCAGCCTGCTGGCGCAAGGGAGTCCAACCGAACTCATCCACCGGTACTGCGAAAGTGACGTTCTTGAGATTCGTGGCGATGTCAACGAGATCTGTCTGGACACCCTACCCGACACCTGGCGGACCGAGAAAGCGGGTGAGAGCCTTTATCTCTACGCCGACGACGCCCAGGCCCTGGTGGATTTCTCCCAGAATCTTGCCGATATGGTCTGTCTGCACCGTCACGCAAGCCTTGAAGACGTGTTCTTGCGGCTAACGGGCCGGGCATTACGCGGATGAGTACTTTGGCTCCTCCCCGTCTCCGTCTGGAATGCCTGGCGGTCTGGCGGCGCAATGCGCTGGTCTGGCGCAGGTTGATGGCCGCAAGCCTGTTGCTGCATTTTGGCGAACCGTTTCTCTATCTCTTGGGCATTGGCTATGGCCTTGGCAGATTCATCGGTGAACTCGACGGGATGCCCTACTTCACCTTTCTCGCCTCGGGATTTATCGCCTGGTCTGCGATGAACATCGCGAGCATGGAATCCATGTGGTCGGTCTATACGCGGATGGTACCGCAGCAGACCTATGAGGCCATCCTCTCCACACCGGCCGAAGTGGACGATATCGTGATCGGCGAGCTGCTCTGGTGTGGCACCAAGAGCCTGGTGAGTGGCAGCGCCATTCTGGCCGTTGCCGCTGTGCTGGGTGCGGTCAATGACTGGGACGCATTACTGGTCATTCCGGTGATCTTTCTCACCGGAGTCTGTTTTGCGGCACCGGGCCTCATTGTCACCGCATACGCCAGAGGCTACGAATACTTCAACTTTTACATGACACTCATCATGACACCAATGTTTATCATGTGCGGCGTGTTTTACCCGGTCAGCAGTCTGCCAGGCCCGGTTCAGTCGGTGGTGGAAATCCTTCCGCTGACCCACGCGGTGGAGATCATCCGACCCATTGTTGTTGGCCAGCCGGTCACGGATCTGGCACTACATCTGGGTGCCCTGGCACTTTTCGGGCTGGTCAGCACCTGGGCCGCCACCATCCTGTTCCGCCGGCGGCTGATAACGTAGGGATCGGGTTAATCGAGAGTCCAACGACGCGCTGTATGGAGACCTCAGCGCAGACAAATCCGATGTGACTGGATCACAGCGGCCAGAACAAGGTCTCCTTCCCAATCGCAACCCGCTGCAAAGGGTGCCCGAACAATCGGGTTAGGTTCGATTCCGTGGCGACCGAAGCCACATCTCCCTGGCAGGTTTCACCGTCACCAAAGAGCAGCAGCAAGCGGTTGCTGAAGCGTAGCGCAAGATTGATGTCATGCATGACCATCATGACCGCGCAACCCTTACGTTGCCATTCCTCCAGCATGATTCTCATCAGATGCACCTGGTAATGCAGATCGAGATGATTGACGGGCTCATCAAGTAACACAACTTTGGTCTGCTGCGCCCCAAGCGCTGCGATTTCCATACGCCGGCGCTCACCCCCGGAAAGTGTGGTCACCATACGCTGACCAAAGCCCTCGAGTCCAACTCGGTCTAACTGCTCCTGGACCATCTTTTCGTCATGCTGGGAAGTGCCCCGCCAGCCAGATACCCAGGGATGGCGCCCTGTCATTACGGCATCGACCACACGGGTGGAGAACAGTGTTTCGAAATGCTGAAACAGGATGCCCATCTTCCGGGCACGCTCTTTACGAGACAGGCTTTGCAGCGATGTTCCATCCAGCTCTATCTCTCCGGCGCGCAGCGGCCGAAGACCTGCCAGCGTGAGCAACAAGGTCGTTTTACCGACGCCGTTCTGCCCAAGTACCGACCAGACCTCGCCCGGCTTCAACGTCAGGTCCAGGTCGCGACACGCAGTAACGCTACCAACCCCGGCTTCAATTCCCGTTGCGCTCAGCAGACTCATGGCGATCCCGCCCGATGACCCCGGCCAAGCAGGTAGAGAAACAGCGGCACTCCAACAAAAGCCGTGATGACGCCAACCGGCAGCTGCTGAGGGGCGAGCACCGTACGCGCAATCATCTCAGCCAACACCAGTAGACAACTCCCCGCCAACGCGGATGCCGGCAGTAGCCGGCGATGATCGGCTCCCACAAGACGTCGCATCATGTGGGGAACAACGAGTCCCACAAATCCAATGGAACCGGACAGCGTCACTGCTGCCGCGGTCAGCAGGCTAGCACCAAACAGGATGCCCAGACGCAGCACCAGGGTGTGGACCCCAAGAGACTGCGCCCTGAGTTCACCTCCGGCCAGCAGATTGAGATCCCGCGCGACAAAAAGACCCAAGGCCAGTGCCGACGCCAAGAGTATCCATCGGGTAAGCCCCGGCGAAACGGCACGAAAGTCACCCATCAGCCAGAACAGCATGCTGTGGATTTCGGCTCCCTGCGTAATCGACAGAATAAAGCTGATCAGGGCGCCCCAGCCCGAGGCCAGAACGATACCCGTCAATAGTAAGCGGGCGGACGACCAGTCACCCTCACCACGCGCCAGCAGGAACAGCAGACCCATCGAGAGCATAGATCCAATGCCTGCGGCTAGCGGTATCCCCTGATACGGCAACCCCAGGAAAATCACCAGCAGCGCAAATGCGGCAGCCCCCCCGGAGGTGCCCAGAACATAGGGATCTGCCAACGGGTTACGCAACAGCACCTGCATCAGAACGCCGGCCAGTGAAAGGGACGCTCCGACGACCAGCGCACTCAAGGCCCGGGGCAGGCGCAGGTCAAATACGACCGTAGCGGACACCGATGATCCTCCGGTACGCAGCGTAACCACGAGTTCCTGCCAGTCGATGGGCATGCTGCCGATAGATAGAGAAAGTCCCATGACCACAGCCAGAAGCACCGCAAGGCCCGGGATAACCCAGCCCTGCCGAACCCATGATCCTCCCATGAGATGGCGCTCAGGTGGCGCTTCTGGCTTGTTCGATTGCATTACAAAGTGCCCGCATACCGTCAAGGAGGCGCGGCCCCATTCTGCCGATATGATCCGCATTGATCACATGAATCTGGCCCAACCGCACAGCTGTCACCGAGGGCCATTCCCGCCACCGCTTTACCCATGTCGGGATCGCATCCGTGGATGAGCCTCCCACGATGACCTGCGGGTCACGTGCGATAACTGCCTCAAGAGAAACCACCGGACTGAGCCCTGCGAGATCGGCGAAAATATTTGCTCCCCCGCAATCAGCGATAAGTTCACTGACGATGTGCTCACGGTTGAGCGTATAAAGCGGTTGCTCCCACACCTGGTAAAAAACCCGAAGACGTCGACGACTGGAATAACGAACAGCAAGTTCATTCACCCCATTTTCAAAGTCTGCCGCCCGCTGTCGTGCAAAAGATGCTTCATCGATCAGGGCGCCAAGGCGGCGCATAAGGGTCGAGATATCCGCAAGGGCACGCGGTTCACTTATAAAGACCGGCAGGCCCAGTCTTTCCAGAAGCGCGATGTCCTCCGTGGGGTTACCGCTCCCCCAGCCGACAATCAGGTCTGGTTTCAAGGCGAGAATTGTCTCTATGTCGAGACGGCTGTGGGTGCCGACACGGGGCAAGCTTTGTGCAGCAGCGGGAAAATCGCTGTGATCCATTACGCCAACCAGCCGACCCCCGCCTCCGATGTGAAACAGAATCTCCGTCAGGTGCGGCGCGAGCGCCACCACACGTCGGGCCGGAGCATCCAGCATTACGCTCACGCCTCGATCGTCAGCGATCTCGACCGCAAATACCGGAACGCTACCGCAAGTTAGGGCAATACTGATTAGAACTCGAAGGCTGGCGCGCACCTTGGCCATCAGGCTAACCACGATACCTGTTGCGGTAATGAGATAACGCAATCGGTGCATTGCGTCGATGTCTTCTGCCAGACGGCGTCAGATCCAACGAGCGGTGCCGGTCATCACCCGTGCGACCTTGCGCATTAACGCAGGTACCGGCCATGGGAGTTCGGCAGCGCCGGCGCGTTTCGCTGTCTGGGCATGCTCGTGCTCATCTTCTTTCATCTGTCGCACCACTTCCCGACTGCGAAGATCTTTGCTGGGCAGGCGATCAAGGTGGCTATCGAGATGCGCCTCTACCTGCTCTTCCGTTTCTTTCAAAAACCCCAGGCTCCACCGATCTCCCGTCCATCCGGCCAGTGCACCTATGCTGAAAGCGCCGACGTACCATAGCGGATTGAGCAAACTCCTTCTTCCCCCGAGTTCTTTGAGGCGGGTTTCGCACCAGATTAGATGATCCTGTTCTTCGGCTGATGCCTTGATCATGGCATCGCGTACACGCCTATCACGGGCAGTCAACGCCTGCCCCTCATACAGTGCCTGGGCGCAGACTTCGCCAACGTGGTTGACCCGCATCAGGCGGACCGATTCGCGCTTATCCACATCACTCAACTCGGTGGCATCGAGCCCCTGCGCGGGGTCCGCACGCCCCGTGCCCGCAGGCGTACCCGCGATAGTGGTTAACGCTATCTGGGCGGCTGAGATCAGATGATCAAGAGGACTTAATTCGCGCGCTCGCGATTTGAACTCATCGGCTGCCATTTTCTTCCTTCATCATCTACTTACTGGTGTCTTTCTCTAGGTCGTTGCCGCGTCTTTGGGCCTTCTTTGCAGCACCGCCATGCTCAATGCTCGAAGACGCGAGGCTACCCGGTCTATTGGATCCATTTTATGCCTACAAAAAACTCCCGGCCAGGCTGGCGGTAATAGCTCGCATGTTCATAATCTTCATCAGTCAGGTTACCGACCTTGCCGACAAGGCGCCAGTTTGCGTTCAGGTGATAAGCGCCGCGAAGGTCGATCGTCGTATAACTTTTGATCACACGGGTATTGGCAAGATCATCGTAGGTATTGCCGGCAGAGAATACCGAGACGCCGGCCGAGCCACTGGCAAGGCTCCGGTCCAGTCGCAGTTCAAGGAATTCCCCGGGGCGGCGCGGCAATTCCTTGCCATCGTAGGTGCCGCCCTCTTGCTCAGCGGATAACAGCGTGAGCGCACCACCGATCTTCCAGGCGTCCATCACAGTATCCAACTGAAATTCAAGACCTTGAATCGTGGCCGCATTAACGTTCCCCGGTGCACTCGTCGCAGCATCGTAAGCAATCAGATTGTCCACATCACTGGAGAAGACATTGGCGGTGAAGAGGCTTTTCGAGTCTTGCCACCGATAGCCTGCTTCAAGCGTTGCAGATTCCTCGGGGTCCAGATTCGAATTACCGAATCCGGGATAGTAGAGTTCGTTGAACGTAGGCGCCTTGAACGCGGTTCCGTACTGCGCTGTTATACGGGCAGAGGAACTCAAGCCATAGCCGATGCTTGCATCACCGGTCAGCGAGTCGCCGAACTGCTCATTGTCGTCGTAGCGAAGCGCCGCCTGAATGTCAACGACGCTTACGCTGCCGATAAATTGGCCAAAGACACCGACATTGTCCCGCGAATTCTCGGTGTACGCGGCCGTGCTGGAAATCTTGTCGTTCAGGAAGTCAACTCCCACGGTCACCAGATTCTGAAGCATTACCGATACGTCATTTTGCCAACTGAGTGATGTCCTTGTTGTATCAAACCGGTCACCCGGTTTTCCATCTTTAAACATGTCCTGCTGGTCCCGGCTCTGGCCGGCAGAGAACTTCATTGCCACATTGTCTGTGGCGGTAAAGTCAAGATTGGCTCCCAGAACATCTAGAAAGAAATCCGTCTCATTGGAGTAGCTGCCATCGAATTCATTTTCACCATCGGACGCAAGATAACTGACAGAGAATTCCGATCGCTCGTTCAATCTACCGGCAAGACTTGCCTGCAAAGAGAGGTTTTCGTAGCCATCCCGGTCGTCTTCGAAAGTGAAGCACCCGGCAGTACTGGACCCTTTGCAGACGTCATACCCGCTACTCTTCTCCTGGTTAACTGAAACCGAAAACCTTGTGGCATTCTGGCCTGCCGAGATCCGGGCGCCGAATTTGGAGTAGTCATCAGTACCCCCGGTGGCAAAAGCGGATGCCCGGGGCGCCTTGGCAGGATCCCGGGTAAAGATCTGGATCACCCCACCGATGGCATCCGGGCCGTAGAGACTCGATCGTGGCCCCCTCACCACTTCAATCCGCTCGATCTGATCGGGATCGAGGAATTGAAACGCTGTCGAACCCAAAGTCGCGGAACCCACTTTGACGCCATCAATCAGTACCAGCACATGATCAAACTCAGCGCCTCTCAGGAAGACGGCACTGGGCTGGCCAAGGCCGCCAGTGTTACTTACCGAAAGTCCGGGGACCGTGCGCAGAATGTCGGAGACTGTGACCGGCTGCAGTGCTTCGATTTCCTCACGATCAATAACACTGACGGGCGCGAGCGACGCATCCACCGTCTGGGCGGTACGTGTTGCAGTTACGACGACGGGCGCTGTCTGGCCGTAAGACAAGCCGGACACCATTAGGAAAAGAAAGAATGGGATAAAGCGGGCGTCTCGCGCCATTGGAGCCTCCCTCGCACCCTCCGTGCGACTGGTTGTGCGCGGGCCGAATTGGCGAAACGTTGCCGGAAATGTCACACGGCCCCACGCGGTGGATTCAGGTGACTCCCTGGCCGGTCTCCGGACTCGTGAGCGCCCTAAGGCTTGGAGGATCTACGCCTTCCCACGACGTTTTGTCGCAGTGGCATGAGCCGATCCAACCCACTTACCGTTGCGGGGGCAGTGCCGGGATTGCGCGAAACTCAATTCGCTGCGCACCGGCTTCCCGTTTCACCGCGGACGAAGTCGCCCACGACACCAGAAAGTAGCCCCGATTATAGAATCTTGTTGCCATCCCGCACAGCAAAAACTGCGTCACGACGACACGCAATGTCATGCTCTGGACAGACCTATTTCTTCGGTCGGAGGACTTGCTTGACTTTAGCCTCTGGAAACGTGAGCATTCGCCCCAGTATCGGCCCCAAAAGGGTTAAAAGGGAACAAGGCGCGCCCTGGGCGTAACCTTGGCTGTACCCGCAACTGTAGGCGGTGAGCAATGGGTCACCGAAGCCACTGGTTAGAGACCGGGAAGGCAGACCCGCTGCGCAGAACCGCAAGCCAGGAAACCTGCCGGTACCGGCGTCGCTGGTCCAGGATCGGGAAAAGTTTGGGACGCGAACCACTGCGGTGGGCGGCGCATGAGGTCGCTTAATCGGAGAGGTTTGCTATGGAAATGCCAGCGCTCACGTTGAAAGACGAACACTCCCACACACTGGAACGGGGCCTGTATTCCCCATGAGGTCGCGCGCCCTGCCTCTCGCGCTGGTGATCTCAGGCGTGCTCCACGCCGGTGTCATCGCGGTCTCCCACGAGGCTGCACCCACGCTGACCCCTGACCCGGCGCTGGTCTACAGCACGCAATTGGAAGCGGTCCTTGTTGATGCTGTACAGGATAAAGGCGAGACGCTTTTACCATCCGAAGCGGCAGCTGAATCGGTTGCCGTCGCTCACGAGGTGGGGCCGATAGATGAACTTAAGCATGAAGTCGGGCGTCTTGAGGAGCTCGCAGCTTCTCTGCAATCAAGATTGGAAGAGGTCGAAGCGCAGCGGTACGCTGAAAAAGCCCGCCACGATCGGGAAATGCTCGCGCTTCGTGACAGCAACGAGACGCGCGAGAGCGGCCGCCGGAATGTTGAAGCGCAGGTTGCCGATCTTGAAGATGCCCATCAGACGCTGAGCGCCGAAAACGCTTCGCTTGCAAAGATACTCGCCGATACGGAATCAGATCTTCAGGCAACAGCAAATGCGGAGGCTGTCTGGAAGGCCCAAGTACAGACACTCGCCAGCGAACTTCAAAGCCAGCAGGACGCTCACCGGCGACTTAAAGAGAAGGACCGGAAGTCCCAAGACGCCCGGCAAGCGCTACAGGCACAAAAACAAAATACCGATTCAGAAAATGAACGACTGGTCGCCCGCCTGTCTGAGAATGAACTCGCACTTGCCACAGCGCGACTTGACCGCCAGGCGATGACTGAAGAACACGTAGCGCTTAACCAAGCAATGCAGGTGATCTCAAGCGAGCTCAAAAACCAGCACGACGCCAATCAACGCTTGCGCGACGAGGCCGATCAAGTTAACGAGACCCTGGCCGCTCTTGCGCACGAGAAAGATAAGACCGAGGCGACTCATGACGATGTCGCAGCACGTCTTCTGGAGACAGCATCAACCCTGCAGACACTCAGCAAGGAAAATGAAGAACTTCAGAAAATGTTGTTACGCTCTGAAGAAACGGCTGCCGATCTCAGGCAACAGCTCGATAATGCGCAGGCGTCAACCGCGTCTCTGGAAACCGGAAATGCTTTAACCGAACTTCGTCCCGTTCCTGCAACCGGTAACCCCAAGCCGGCCTATCCCAGGCTAGCGATCCGCCGCGGGATCGAGGGAGACGTCAGCCTCTCGGTCAGCGTCTCATCCTCGGGACAGGTGTCCGGGGTGACGGTCAGCAAGCCAAGCGGCTTTTCGATTCTTGACCGGGCGGCAGTGGACTCAGTCAGGCAATGGCAGTTCACCCCGGCAACCCGCGACGGCATGCCGACCGCCATGGTTATCGATATCCCCGTACAGTTTCGCTTGATCGATGCCCGTGGCTAACGATACCAACAAAATTAGACAACACCATCGGCGTGTAACGCGCTGATTCTCTCGACCGGATATCCCAACACCTCATAGAGCACCGCATTCGTATGCTCACCGAGAACCGGCGGCGCCCGTTGGACTTCGCCAGGCGTCGCCGAGAGTTTCAGCGGACTGCCAAGTAAATCCATCTCTCCGAGGGAACTGTGGGATGCGTTGACGCGCATCTGCCGATGGAGGACCTGAGGATCATTCAGGGTTTCATCGATCCGGTTGATCCGACCGCAGGGGATGCCCTCGGGCTCCAGGAGCTCCAGCCACTCGGAGGTGTCTCTGGTTTTCATTAATGATGAGAGTGCGTCAATGAGTTCACGCCGGTTCTTGACCCGATCACGGTTTGCAGAAAAACGTGAATCTTCTGCCAACCGAGTTTGTCCTGTGACTTCACAGAAGCGCCGGAACTGACCGTCATTGCCCACCGCCAGAATGATGTGGCCATCCTTGGTTTCAAAAACCTGATACGGCACGATGTTGGGATGGGCGTTTCCCATCCGGACCGGGGTCTCTCCCGCCGTAAGATAGGTCATAGCCTGGTTCGCGAGGATCGCCACCTGGCAGTCCAGGAGCGCCATATCAATGTACTGACCCTGCCCGGTTCGGTCGCGATGAATCAACGCAGCCTGGATAGCACTGGCGCAATAAAGACCCGTCACAATATCAGCAATGGCGACACCGACTTTCTGGGGGCCTGCACCGGCAACATCCTGTGCCTCTCCGGTAACACTCATCAGGCCGCCCATTCCCTGAATCATGAAATCGTAGCCGGCTTTTTCGGCATACGGCCCGTCCTGGCCGAACCCTGTGATGGAGCAGTACACCAGTTTGGGGTTTAGCTGCTTCAAGGTCTCATAATCGAGCCCATAACGTGCCAAGGCTCCCACCTTGAAGTTCTCGACCAGCACATCGCAATGTGGCACCAGCTCATGGATCACTTTCTGACCGCGGGGGTCCGAGAGATTTAGCGTGATCGAGCGCTTACCGCGATTAGTCGCGAGAAAAAATGGGGACTCCTCGTTCCCGCTTCCATCAGGGCAGATAAAAGGAGGACCCCATTGACGGGTATCGTCGCCACTACCTGGCCGCTCAACCTTAATGACATCGGCACCGAGATCGGCCAATATCTGCGTACACCAGGGACCGGCCAACACCCGGGTGAGATCGAGGACACGGATATGTGAGAGCGCCCCACCCATTGATCAGCCGGTAAAGGCCTGCAGACCGGTCTGGGCGCGCCCCAGAATCAGCGCGTGGACGTCGTGCGTCCCCTCATAGGTGTTCACAGCTTCGAGATTCAACATGTGGCGGATCACATGATACTCATCCGAGACGCCGTTACCGCCGTGCATATCTCGGGCGGTTCTCGCGATTTCGAGCGCCTTGCCGCAGTTATTACGCTTGAGCAAAGAGATCGCTTCCGGAGCCGCTCGGCCTTCATCGAAAAGACGCCCGACCCTGAGACATGCGTGGGTGCCCAGTGTGATCTCAGTCTGCATGTCGGCCAGTTTTTTCTGAATCAGCTGGTTTGCAGCTAATGGTCTGCCGAACTGTTCGCGCTCCAGAGTATATGAGCGGGCTGCATGCCAGCAGAATTCGGCTGCCCCCATCGCCCCCCAGGCGATCCCGTAACGTGCCCGGTTGAGACACCCGAAGGGGCCTTTGAGGCCGCTGACCCCGGGCAGGATATTCTCAGACGGTACAAAAACATCCTCCATGACGATCTCGCCGGTCACGGATGCCCGCAGCGAGAATTTACCCTCAATGGCAGGCGTACTGAGACCCGACATCTCCCGCTCCAGAAGAAATCCCCGGATCACACCTTCGTCATCCTTGGCCCAGACGACGAATACGTCTGCAATGGGTGAATTGGTGATCCACATTTTGGCCCCGCTGAGGCGGTAGCCGCCATCCGCTGACCGGGCCCGGGTCTTCATGCCGCCTGGATCTGAACCGAAATCCGGCTCAGTAAGGCCGAAGCACCCCACCCACTCACCCGTCGCGAGCCGGGGCAGGTATTTCTCGCGCTGCTCCTCGGAGCCATAGGCAAAGATCGGGTACATGACAAGGCTCGACTGCACGCTCATCATCGACCGGTAACCCGAATCCACCCGCTCGATCTCCCGGGCTGCAATCCCGTAACAGACATAACTCAACCCGGAGCAGCCGTAGCCATCGATGGTGGAACCCAAAAGACCCAGTTCCCCCATTTTCGGAAACAGAGAACGGTCAACCTTTTCCTCACGAAAGGCCGTCAGTATCCTGGGCTGCAGTTCCTCCTGGCAGAACCGCCTGATCGAATCCCTGACCAGTTTCTCTTCATCGGTGAGGATGTCATCCAGTACCAACGGATCTGCCCAATCAAAGGCAGCGATGGTTGTCTGGGCTTTGTTCATGATCTTGGTGCTCCAGTATCCATTCGATCCAATGTCTTTACGCCATCCCGGTAATAATGTTTGTGCAAAGCACCATACACCCGGCGTCTATTCGGAGTCAGGCAACAGCGCTCGTATAATAGCGCGTTCCTAGATTCTTCAGATCAAGACCTCCTCGCACTCTGACCCCCCAAGAAACCCTCGATGAACCCTGACCAACTCTGGCCGCTGATCCAGGTGATCCTGGTGGACCTGATGCTGGCCGCCGACAACGCGATTGTGATCGGTCTGGCAGCCGCCCGTGTCCCCGCTGCGATACGCCCTCGTGTCATCATGCTGGGCATTGCCGCCGCGGCAGTCCTACGGATCTGTTTTGCACTGGTCACGGTGCAGCTGCTCCAGATTGTAGGCCTGGTACTGGCCGGCGGCCTGCTGCTGCTCTGGATCTGCTGGAAACTGTGGCGGGAACTTCGAACGGGTAATAACAAGGAAACGGCTGACGGTGAGCCATTAGCGCCCGTAAAATCGCTGAGGCAGGCCATATTCCAGATCATTGTGGCTGATGTGTCGATGTCGCTGGATAATGTCCTTGCGGTTGCAGGAATTGCACGCCACGAACCGTTGATCCTGGTATTCGGTCTGGCGCTGTCAGTAGCCCTCATGGCCTTTGGCGCAACATTGATTGCACGTCTACTTGAGCGATACGCCTGGATTGCGTACATTGGGCTCGCGGTCATTCTTCAGGTCGCACTGGTCATGATCTGGGAGGGCTCACGGGAAATTATCGTACTCGCCCAGGCTTAACTTTCGCTACTGCAATGAAAGACACTATCCCCATGACGATCTCACGCCATATCCGAAGCGCAGTCTTCTTCGTGATTCTTCTGCTTGCATGCAGCGCAGCCACGGCCCAAAGTGCAGATATCAAACGGGCAGCGGATGCCTACAATGGCGGCGACTATGCGACTGCCATTGCCATCTGGGAGCCGTACGCTTACCAGGGAAACCGTGACGCCCAGTTTGGCATGGGCGTAATTCACTATGAAGGTAACGGGGTCAGTAAGAATCTCGATGAAGCGTTGGTGTGGTTTCGTAAGGCTGCGGATTCCGGACACCCCACGGCCATGTTCAATCTCGGAGTTGCCTGCTGGCAAGGCCGCGGACTGTGCAAGAGTTTCTCGCGGGCCGTAGACTGGTGGGAGCGCGCTGCGGAGCTAGGTGATGTTGCCTCGCAATACAACCTCGGCCTTGCCTATTATCTCGGCAAAGGAGCCGAGAAGGATATCGATAAGGCGAGGAGCTGGCTGGGCCGGGCAGCTGATCAGGGTCATGCCGACGCCCAACACGTACTAAACAAAAAAGATTTCGCAACACAGAGCACGCCTTCGGCATCGGCTACGACGGCTGCAAGCACCACCCCTGCACCGGCTGCCGCGCAGCCCAAAGCATCGGATTCCGAACCGGCGCAGAAAAGCACCAAACAGTCGGTCATTATCGCTACCCGCTTCAGGGCGGCCGAGGTCGGCCTGGATAAACTCGCGCTGCGTTCTGCGCCCAGTAACCAGTCCCCGGTAATTCATACGCTGCGACAGGGAACGCCGGTCAAGATTGTCCAGACCGAAGGCCCCTGGGGCAGAGTCGAGATACCCGGTCCGGTGCGGTTGTGGGTATTTGGGAACTATGTGCAAGGTGCGCCAGACGGTCATGTTTTAGCCAATCAGGTCCGTTTGAGAACCCAGCCCAGCACTGGCGAAAACTCCAGAGTCGTCGCACACCTTAACAAAGGTGATGCCGTTACGGTTCATTCGAGCACCGGAGACTGGAAACACGTCAGCAGTCGGGCGCTGCTGCCGCTTTGGGCGCAACTCTCGGGACTCTCGGAGCAGAACCCTGTCACACAAAGCTGGCTGGACAACTTTAATGCACTCTCCAGAACCGGTCAGGATAAGCCGAAGGTCCCGGTACCAGACGCCGCTCCAACCGCTCCTGCACCCTTCAGGGCAGCCTGGATCAAGGCGGATGAAACGGCTGTCGTCGGCAGGCCCGCTCCCGATGCACCGGTCCTGAACCTTCTTGCCAAAGATACCCCGATTAAAGTGATTGGCAGTAAAGACAACTGGCTGATGATCCAAAGCCCCATGGGACTGGACGTGTGGGTCTTCGGTAAGTTCATCAGCGAAACCGGGGCGCGTGCACAAATCAACGATAACCGCGTGAGAATACGCTCACTACCCTCAACCGGCACCGACTCCGACGTTCTGGGACTGCTCGACAAGGGAACGGCTGTCAATGTGAAAAGCCGCAAAGGAGATTGGATCCGTCTTCGGGTGACGAGCGCTGTCTCGGGGTGGGTGGATGCCACCCGGCTGACGACGCCGGACGAGGTGTCAGCCGACTGGCAGGAGCGGTGGGATGCTATCCGATCTGAAGTCGCGCGCTGACGGGTGCACCGCTTCGCTCACGATCCGGCTCCGGCAGATCTTTCCTCGGAACACAGTCGCTGCCTTAGCCGTCGCGCTCGGCCTGGGCCTGACTGTGCCTGCCTATGGCATTGACCCGCAGACACTCGAAACCATGATCAGCGAGGGCAAATATGAAGCAGCACTCAAGCGCATCGATGCGGAGATGGCGACCTCGGCAACCGATTCGGTTGATTTGCTGTTTCTCCGTGCCCGGGTGGTTGACGCGTCCGGGAATACATCCCAAGCGGAACATGCCTATCGCGAGCTGATAACACGATATCCCGCAAGACCTGAGCCCTATAACAACCTGGCCCGGATATACAGTAGCCAGGGTAAGCTTGATCAGGCATCATCTCTGCTTCGGGCAGGTCTTTATACCCATCCATCCTACCGGGTGCTGTTCGATAATCTTACCCGGATCTACGCAGAACAGGCTGCACGCTCCCTAAGTGCCGCACTACAATCTAATGTGCCCAAACCGGACTCCCAGCAGCCGATGGAGACGCTGACCGAGGTTCGGGCCCTTTCCCGTACGCATTAACCTCATTAAATCAGTTACTGCAGAGCAGATTTGGAGTCCCTCAGCGCTCGCGGGTAAAATCGCGGGTTGGCCCGTACCGTTCGGGGCCAGGGGATCAACACCAATGAAACGCTTCGTCTCTACCCGTTGCCTTGCTGTAGTCTTGCTTTTTTCCGTCACAGCGTCCTCGACAACGATGGCCGGGGTAGGCGATGGTGCAGACCGCGATTATGAATCGCGTCTGGTGATGGCGGCCGATAGGGTTGTCTCCGGCGATTGGGTTGCCGCGCTCGATACCATCGATCAACTCAAGCGCGATTTCCCGCTCAGTCGTATTGCACACCTGCTGCATGCTGATCTTTTGTCAGCCCTTGCAGGAAAATCAGATTTCGGGTCGGCGGACGCTGCGATTGCGGATCTTCGACAGCAGCTGCAATTGCGCTGGCGTCATACCAAAACTGCTGTCGACACAACAATCCGTCCTGTCCCAGCGAAACTGCTACAGGTCTCAGACGCCGTTCCTTTCGTCTTGTATGTTGATCTACCGTCGTCGAGGCTTTATCTGTTTGCTCAGCAGAATGACCAACTGGTGCGACTTTCGGATTACTACATCACCATCGGCCGGGCCGGATTTGGCAAAGAGCGCGAGGGCGACCTGAAAACACCTGTCGGGGTTTACCACGTTGATGGCTATATTCCCGGAGGGGAGCTTCATGCCCGCTACGGGGCGGGTGCCTTAACCACCGATTACCCGAATACGCTTGATCGGTTTTTAAACCGAACCGGATTCGGTATCTGGCTACACGGAACGGAGCCGGGCTGGATGAATCGGGGACCGCGCGCGAGTGAGGGGTGTATCACGCTGAGTAATGCCGATTTTGAGCGACTTGCCACTCAGCTCGGGTCACACCGCGATGTCCCAATTGTGATTGATGATGACCCGGACTGGATTCCGGTACAAAAACTGCGACAAATGAAGCATGACATCATCAACTCGATCACGGCCTCTGCGGGACATTCAGTCGAAACCCTGTCGAGCGATCACCACGAAACATCGGCCAATGGTCACGCGCTTAACGAGAGCACCTTCATCACCGATCTTGTACTTTATCCGGGTAAGGAAGAGCGACTGCTGACCCGGTCGATGGCCTCAGAGGATCCGACGGATACCATGGCGATCGAGCGATACTGGCACAGGGATGCCGATGGCAAATGGCAGGTGACATTGCAGACGTCGGTACCTTTGCGTGCTCCCGAAAAGCTCACTGCAGATACCGTCACGCCATCCAACTCAACGTTGGAGAGCCTGGGCGATTAGCCCACGCTCTTAGTAACCCCTCCCGATTTCAACCAGATGCGGCCAGGGCCCGCCCTGCCGGTAACTGTTGATCGCGTCCGCAATGTAGCGACAGGCCGTAGGCGGATGGGTGATGCTTGCGATATGAGGCGTCACGTAGACACCCGGGTGGGTCCACAGAGCGCTCTCCTGGGGCAAAGGTTCTCTCTCGAACACGTCCAACGCAGCGCCCGCAAGCGGTCCAGTATCCAGGGCTTCGATCAGTTCCTGCTCATTGATGACATCACCACGCCCGGCACTAATAAGATAAGCATCCAAAGGCAACCAACCCAGAGTTTCCCTGTTGATAATCCTGTTCGTCTCAGGCGTCGATGGCATCAGCAGAACCAGAATCATGCTCTGGTGCATAAAGGCCTGAAGCTGGTCCTCGCCATGAAAGACCTCGATGCCGTCGACTTCGCCCGGTCCGCGCCGGTAGCCGATCACCCGATATCGGAGCATAGATAACTGACGCGCGAGCGCCTGACCGAGAACCCCAAGACCCATCACCCCCACCGTGATCTCTGTTGCTGGAGCCTGGGGCAAATCCTCCCAATGCCGTCCAGCCTGCTGGGTTTCAAAGCGGTGCATCAACCGATGAAAGCGCAAGACATGAAAGAGGCAGAACTCAACCATACCGGCAGTCAGCTCGGGCTCTACCATACGCACGATCGGCAGGTCCGCCGGCAGCGTCGGACAGGTCAACAATGAATCAACACCAGCACCGATCGAGAAGATCACCTCCAGGTTGTCCAGCCCGTCGAATAATTCCGGGGGAGGTCCCCACAATAGTGCGCAGTTAATTTCACTCGTGTCTCCCGTATCCGGCCACAGACGAACCTCAAGCTCGGGCATGGCTTGTGAAAACGCATCGATCCACGCCTGATCCCGCGCGTCGGTCTTCAAAAGCATCACGGCTTTATTGTCTTTCAGCACCTCGAATTTCTCCCTGTTTTAGTCTCTCAGTTCCCGCACGCACGTCTTAGAAGCGCATTTTTAGCCCAAAGTGATCTTCATCAACTGCCGGTTCAAAACAACCTCTTACCTACTGCAAAAAGCTATTTTCCTGGAACCGGCTACAGACGCGCAAGGATCCAAAAATATCCACACGATTGTTGAGAATCTAGCCCTAAACTACTAAACTGACAGTAGTTTGTTCCTCTGGCCACGATTTACAGGGCCAATAATAAATAAAACACCAACAGAAGGAGTCAGTCTCGACATGAGTACGGGGGATATCTTTGTCCGCTTTAAAGAGGTTCAGAAGAGTTACGACGGCGAAATTTTAGTCGTCAAAAACCTGAACCTGGACATCGAGCGCGGCGAGTTCGTCACTATGCTCGGCCCTTCTGGCTCAGGCAAGACCACCTGCCTGATGATGCTGGCGGGCTTTGAACCGGCCACCCATGGCGAGATTTATCTTGGCGACCGGCCGATCAATGCCGTACCGCCCCACAAACGGGGCATTGGGATGGTGTTTCAGAACTACGCCCTCTTTCCCCATATGACGGTGAACGAGAATCTCGCATTTCCCTTGGAGGTGCGCAAACTCAGTAAGTCCGAAATTGCGACCCGTACCAAGCGCGCTCTTGACATGGTGCAACTGGGTGCTTTTGGAGATCGGCGGCCTGCGCAGCTCTCCGGTGGACAACAGCAACGGGTTGCCGTCGCACGCGCGCTGGTTTTTGATCCAGACCTTATTCTTATGGATGAACCCCTTGGGGCGCTCGACAAGCAGTTGCGCGAGCAGATGCAATACGAAATTAAGCACATCCATGAAAGCCTTGGGGTGACAGTCGTATACGTTACCCACGATCAGTCCGAAGCGCTGACCATGTCCAACCGCATCGCCGTCTTTGATGATGGCGTGATTCAACAGCTCGCTACCCCCAGTGATCTCTATGAGCGTCCCGAAAATGCGTTTGTTGCGCAGTTCATCGGTGAGAACAACCGGCTGATGGGATCAATCGAGGCTATTGAAGGTAACCAGTGTCAGGTCAAGATAGACAACGGCGAGGTGATTAAGGCGCTAAAGGTCAACGTGGGTGCCGTCGGAGAACGAGCGACACTGTCCCTACGACCAGAGCGAGTGGAAGTCAATCCGGAACCGGGTAAGTTCCCCAATGTTTTTGATGCCAAGGTCGAGGAACTCATTTATCTTGGCGATCATATCCGCACCCGGGCAACCGTGTGCGGGCACGATGATTTTATTGTTAAGATTCCGAACGCGTCGCATCATGCGTCGCTCAATGAGGGAGATTCAGTCAAGTTCGGCTGGTCCATGGAGGACTGCCGAGCACTTGATGTCTCTGGTGCGCACTAGGAGCGCATCCGGGATATATCCTAGCGTCTCTTGAAGACGATAAACCAACCTCAGAAGGAGGAACCCATGAGAAAACATCTCATAACAACCACCTTGGCCTCGGCTTTTATCAGCGCGGCCTTGGTAGTACCAGCTCAGGCCGATGTCACCATCGCGTCCTGGGGCGGTGCGTACACCATGAGCCAGCAGAAGGCTTATGCAGATACTTGGTCTGGTGGCACGGCCAACTTCGTCAACTATAACGGCGGTCTCGGTGAAGTACGGACCCAGGTCGAGTCCGGCAATGTCACGTGGGACGTCATCGATGTCCTTCCGCATGAAGCCCGTGTCGGTTGTGACGAAGGTCTTTTTGAAGAACTGCCGCGCGATGTCTTTACACCGGCGGCCGACGGCACCTCAATGGATGAGGACATCATGGTCGAGGTACCCAATGACTGCGTAGTGCCGCAGATTTTCTGGTCTTATGTCCCCTTCTATCAGAAGGGTGCTTTTGACGGAAACCCAGCCGGTGATCCAAAGACCATCGCGGACTTTTTCGATGTTGAGAAATTCCCCGGTAAGCGCGGTATTCATACCTGGGGTAACGCGCTGGTTGAGATGGCCTTGATGGCCGACGGTGTTGCGCCGGGTGATGTCTATTCTGTGCTCGACACGGCTGATGGCATGGATCGTGCTTTTGCGAAACTCGATACCATCAAGGATCATGCCGTATTCTGGTCCTCAGGCGCGAAACCGCTTGAGCTGGTCACTAGTGGCGAAGTGTCGATGGCCCTGGCGTACAATGGTCGTATCGGCGCTGCCATACTTACAGAAGATGCGCCCTTCGTGATTAACTGGGATGGACAGGTCCTCGAAGAGGAATGGCTGGCCATGATTAAAGGCACGCCGAATGCTGATGAAGCACTTAAGTTCCTGATCCATGCGAGTGCCCCAGAGCAGCAGGCGGGACAAGCCAAATGGATCACCTACGCACCCATGCGTGCCTCCGGCATTGAGATCATCGAAGCCGGCGAGCCTTGGTTCAACACCGGCGTGAATATCATGCCGTTGATGCCTAACGCACCCGCCGCGCTGAGCCAGATGCACCTGTTTGCCGACCCAAGCTGGTGGGCGGATAACGGAGACTCTATCTCCGAGCGCTTCACGGCCTGGTCTGGCCAATAGGCGTTTGCTGAAGTTCTGAAGTAATGCTGTTCTGGAAAAGCCGGGGTGTCTGCCTGTGTGCGGCCACCTTGGCTTTTCTTCAGCAACCTCTAACGCACTTTACTGACAACCCTCCGAATGGCAGCCAGTAGCGCGACCTCCGCCCAGCCGCTGCTGACGGCCGACGGTGCGCCTCTTAAAACCAGTCTGCAGCGTTCGCTGCGTCGAAGCAAATTGCGGGCCACGGCCCTTGTGTTGCCCCCCTTGATCTTCCTGCTCAGTCTTTTTGTGTTGCCGATTGGCAACCTACTCACCCGAAGCACTGACGATACCCTAATCAATCATCAGCTACCGCTCACCTTCGCTATGCTGCACCAGTGGGATCGTCAGAAGCTACCCGATGAATACCTCTTTGAGGCAATGTTTCTTGATCTCACCAGCCTGAACAAATATCTCATCAAGGATAACTTTGCGAACGCAGTCGATCCTGATGACCCAGTCTGGAAGATGCAGATACCAAAAAAAGGGCCCTATCGGGATGCGATGATAGCGATCGCCCCGCAGTGGCAATCCCCCAATACCTGGCTGCCGATTTATCAAATTGCTGTAGACGGCGCCAACGCGGTCGGTACCGAAAGGGAAATAAAGTACAAGCAAAAGCGTACGCAGTTCGATATCTGTTCGATACTCACGCCGCTGACCAACGCGACCTGCTCCAAACTGTATAAAGCACTGAACAAATGGGATGGCGTCAGCGAACCTAACGAAGCCCTCTTTAAGGCGTTATATAAAGATCTGGCGTCTGCCAATAAGTATCTGCTCGGCAAATCAAGCACCCGAATGAACTATGAAAAACCTGGTTTCAAAAGCCTGATCAAAAAATCGGGTCGC
>Ga0315336_1003170_pt1 | contig 22742 bp, 24 predicted proteins | sample ASW5metaG_FD_204512 | JGI IMG/M metagenome (GOLD analysis project Ga0315336, IMG submission 204512) | Ammonia-oxidizing marine archaeal communities from Monterey Bay, California, United States - ASW #5 | ecosystem: Environmental > Aquatic > Marine > Intertidal zone | place: USA: California... | reverse complement strand
ACCGTCGGCACGCTGTTGCCCGCTGCCCATTCAACTTCTGCTTCCCTCAGCTTGTGGATAATCTGTTCGCTCGTGTATCGCTTCCTCGTCATTTCCTGCCCCCTTACACACGCCCGAATCCTTCGATTCTCTCTCAAGATTCGGATTCGTTTTCAGGGGGCAGGTCAATCGGTGAAGCCGATTCCCCGAAGCGGGCGGTGAAGAAACGCGAGAAGCCCGCGTCGTAGGCCACCGGTGTAGCTCCGAGTTTCGCTACATTGGTGGCTTGTACAGCGAACGGCTACTTGACCATTTTCAGAATCCGCGCAACGTCGGCGAGATCGAGAATGCCGATCTGCGGGCGGAAGTATCGAACCCCATTTGCGGCGATATCCTACGGCTCACGGCGAATCTCTCGGATGAGCGGATCGGCCGGATCGCATACAAGACCCGTGGCTGTACCGCCTCTATCGCGGTGGGTTCAGCACTAACTGAACTGCTCCTAGGTAAGACGGAACAAGAAGCGCTGGACCTCAATCGCGATGAGATCGGAGAGGCAGTCGGCGGGTTGTCCAACGAGTCCAAGCACGCGGCGGTGCTTGCCGTCGATGGCATCAAGGCGCTGGTAAGCCAGTGGCGGGAGCGGGGAGCTGCCTGATGCGACCCGTGGCGTTCTCGCAGCGTCTGCCTTGCCTCACCGTGGCCCTACTGGTGGCAATTTGTGTCCCGCACACCGTTACGCCGCAACAAGAGAACTCGTTCGCATCCTGGACAGACGGCCAGAAGGAAGAGTTTCTACTCCATGCAAAGATCGTCCGCACCGAAACTTTGGACCAGGGCGTGACCCTTGCGTCGCGCGCGGAGCTCATGCGAGACGGCATCGAGCACGACGGGCAGCTCCAAAACGTCGAGATCAGTAAGCCCAGCTACCCCACACCGCGCGGCTACGAGCTGAACTTCAAAGATAGCTACAAGTTCAACATCGCCGCCTATCGCCTGAACCGGCTCTTGGGTCTGGGCATGGTGCCGGTTTCCGTGCCCAGAGTCGTCCGAGGTAAGGCGAGCGCCGTGACTTGGTGGGTCGATGACGTGGAGATGACGGAGAAGACTCGGTACCTCAAGAAGCTTAGTCCGCCCGACCGTACGCAATGGAACCGGCAGATGCACAACGTCAGAGTTTTCGATCAACTGATCTACAACACCGACCGCAATCTGGGCAATCTCGTCATCACAAACACGTGGAAAATCTGGATGATCGACCACACTCGCGCTTTCCGCATCCATGAGCGATTGGATAGGCCGCGGAACCTCCTCAAGTGTGGGCGCGAGCTGTTTGCCGCCATGAAGACGCTCACCCGCGAAGAGCTTGACCGGAAACTCGACGACCATCTCACAAAGTCCGAAATCAAGGCGTTGCTGGCTCGCCGCGATCTAATCGTCGCGTTGTTCGAGGACAAGACCCGAGAAAAGGGCGAGTCAGCGCAGCGGTCCTCTTCGACCTTCGTTGAACCAATGGGCTGCCCCGCCGACGATGTTGCGCTTTCGGTATAGAACACCTCGGAAGACAGGCAAGGTCGGCCTGCTCCCCGGCGCGTTCAATCCGCCGACCGTGGCGCACGCGGCGCTTGCCCTGGAGGCGCGTGTCCAACATGGCCTTGATCAGGTGGTGTTCTTGCTGCCCGAGATTTTCCCGCACAAAGGCTACGAAGGGGCCACGTTTGAAGATCGGCTAGCGATGCTTCAGTCGGTCGTCGAAGGTGAAGAGGGCTACGCCGTCGCGTCCTCCGACAAGGGACTTTTCATCGACATCGCTCGTCAAGCACGAGAGACCTGCGGTCCACAAGTTGAGATCTACCTGATCTGCGGTCGTGATGCGGCCGAGCGAATCGTGGGCTGGAACTACGGTGAAGGACCATCTTTCGCGGAGCAACTCAAAGAGTTCCAGCTCCTAGTAGCCTCCCGTAGCGGTGACTATGCTGCTCCCGCCGTGTACGAGAGTCGGATCCATGGGATCGATCTACCTGACTCGTTTGAGACGGTTTCGTCGACCAGGATTCGCGAGGTGGTGGCCGCCGGAAAACCGTTCCAAGCCTGGGTCGATGAGCACGTAGCGGATCAGATCAAACGGCGGGAGTTGTATCGAGGATCGAGCGATCGCGAATAGTGGTCTCCCCGAACTTTGTGGCATCGGCCTTCGTCCGGTCTTGGGGTCATCCTTTCGAAAGGAACGTCGGGCGTGGAGATGGTCCGTCCTAGGTGTTTGAGACATTCTGAGACAGGAAACAAACCATATCTCTTGGTTCCGTTATAACTCGGACTGGTCGTCTTAACAGGGCGACCCACAGCTAAGTCATTGATTCGATTCGTAATTTCGTTTTATCTTGTCCGTGACTGATATTTGCGAGCAGGGGTGTTTTGGTGCGACTCGGGCAGGGGCGTTCTCACGGTCCTGCCGCCTTCGGCTCCCGAGTGTGATGGAGGACGGTTAGGGTCGAGCCGAGCCGCGGGTAGACCGCAGCCCCCTGGCGGGCGCTATCTTGGTGAAGGGATGGTTGTGCGCGGTTCACTGTGGAACTGGATGGAGTATGTGGTGGCGTGGCCGCTACTCCAAGGCTTGCAATGGTTACCGCTGCCACTTGCTCGCGGGTTGGCAGCGGGACTGGGCGGGCTGGCTCACACGATAACGCCGCGATGGCGCGCGATCGCGGACCGCAACCTGCGCTTGGCGTTCCCGGAGGTCTCGGAAAGCAGGCGCAAGGAAATCGTGCGCGATGTTTATCGGAACCTGGGGCGGGTGCTGTTGTCGGTCGCGCGTATGCCACGCATCGACCAGGGCAACATCGGGCAGTGGCTCGATTATGAGGGGTACGAACACTACGATGAAGCGCGGCAGCGGGGGCGGGGGGTGCTGTACCTTACGGCGCATTTGGGAAACTGGGAACTGAGTGCGCATGCGCACGGGCTGCATGGGCATCCGCTGCACGTTGTCGTACGGACGCTCGACAATTCTTACTTCGATCGCTTCGTGGCGGGACGCCGCGTTTGCTCCGGCAATCACGTGATTCGTAAGCAAGAATTCGCCCGCCGGTCGATCAAAGCAATCAGTGCTCAAGAAGCAGTCGGGGCCTTGGTCGATCAGAACACAAGCGGCGAGGACGGCGTGTTTGTCGACTTCTTTGGTCATAAAGCAAGCGCGACAAGTGGAATCGTACGTCTCGCGATGCGAACCGGAGCACCCGTCATCCCGGGTTTTGCGTTTTGGGACGGCGAGCGGCGGAAGCATGTGCTGCGTTTCAGTCCGCCGGTCCCGATGGTTGATACCGGCAACAAGGAGGCTGACCTCGTGGAGAACACACAGCGCTGCCAGAGGGTGATTGAAGAAGCAATCCGCGAGCACCCAGAACAGTGGCTTTGGATCCACCGGCGCTGGAAAACGCGCCCAGCGGGCGAATCGGATCTTTATTGAGCGGCTTGTCTATTGGTACGGCAGATAACGCCCATGCTCGGGGACGTGGGGTAGAATGAATGCGAGCTTTGGCGGCTATGCGCAAGACAATCAGCATCATCCTTTTAGCTTGGGTTACGGTGCTCGGAGCACAGGAGACGGAGATCGATCCGGCGTCGACGATTCAGGTCGATGTCAACGTGGTCAACGTGCCGGTCTCGGTGACCGATAGTGATGGGCGTTTTCTTGTTGACTTGAGCAAGGACGACTTCAAGATTTGGGAGAATGGCCAGCGCGTCCAGATCCGATACCTGACGCACAGCACGGACACGGAGAACATGCCGCCGTTGCGCGTGGGCTTTCTCGTCGACCAAAGCAACACAGGGCGCCTCTACTACAAGACCTACAAAGAGTCGATTGGGGATCTCGCCTTCCAGTTGATTCCCGAGGGAGGGCGCGACCGCGGATTCTTGATGGGCTACCACACGGAAGTGGATCTGCTCGTCAAGATGACGAATGATGCCTACTTCATTTCCGAAAAGCTTGAGTCGATCAAGCATGGCGGCGGGAGTGCAATGCTGGATGCGATCTACGATGCATGCACCAAGCAACTCGCGTCCGAGGAATACATGGGGCCGGGCGAACCGCGCAAAGTGATTGTCATCATCGGCGACGGTCATGACAACGCCAGCAGGCGTACCCTCGACGAAGTGCTGTATGTGGCCCAGCGCCATCAAGTGACGGTCCATGCGTTGAGCACCGTGGCCTGGGGCTTTCGCCAGAAGGAAGAGAAGAACCTTGTCAAGCTGGCTAAAGCTACCGGCGGCCGCATCGTACAGCCGATGGAGAATCCTCACAAAGAAGCGCTCGGCTATCTTTCAAAGCCACAGGACGCAGGCAACTTTGTGTATACGGTCGGGACAGGGGAGTACAACGCGGCGCAGTTGCAGGCGCTGTTTGACGCAATCCGAGATGTGGCGGGCGGCATCCAGAAACAGTATGTACTGGGGTACGCTCCGCTGACACCGTTTGCCGACGGCAAGTTCCGTCGGGTTCGCGTTGAGTTGAAGTTGACGAAGTACGTGGATCTGGATATCCGGCACCGCGCCGGATATTACCCGCCGGACGTTCCCGGGCGCTAGTCACGCTGCTCGGACACCTCTGCGGTCAACCCGGACCGTGACGGTAGAATACGGGGAGGAGCCCTTCCGAGAAATGAAGCTGACTGCGATTTGCGAGCCAGTTCCGGAAGGCTACATCGGGTTTGTCGAGGAGTTGCCTGGCGCAAATACGCAAGTGGTAACCCTGAAAGAAACCCGAGAGAAGCTCAGGGAGGCCGTGGCGCTGGTACTCGAGGCCAACCGCGAGCTTGCTGAAGAGGGCCTAGAGAACCGCGAAGTAATCCGGGAGCCCTTTGAATTAGTCACAGGGTGAAGCGCCGCGACGTTATTCGACACTTGACGCGCCACGAGGTGAGGTCAACGCCAGGCGGGCTTTGTGCCTAGACGCGGCGCGCTATCGGATCGGGTGGAAGTCCAAACACGTCTCATCCAGTCGCCCAGATCATCGAACAGCGTGTAGTAGGTTGGCAGGACGATCAGCGTTAGTACGGTCGATGCCAGCAAACCACCCATTACGGTGCGGGCCAGCGGGAAGTACTTCATATCGAACATCCCGCTGTCGCCCCAGGCTAGAGGGACGAGCCCGACGATGGTCGTCGTCGCTGTCATGATGATGGGCCGGAAGCGTTCGCGGCAACCTTCGCGGATCGCCTCAGGCCGCGGCAGCCCCTTGCGGCGTAGGTTATTGATGTGGTCGATGAGGACGATTCCGTTGTTGACGACGATTCCGATCAGGACCATCGAACCGACCCAGGCCATCATGCTAAAGGGCGTATTCGTGACATAGAGGAAGCCGGCCACGCCAACCAATGCGAACGGTAAGGAGATCATGATCGCGAAGGGGTGTGACAACGATTCGAACAACGAAGCCATCACGAAATAGACCATGAACAACGCCAATCCGATGTCCCACCAGAAATCGCTGCGGTCTTCGTCGTACTGATTCGTCCAGAAGCTGTAGCTCCAACTGTAGCCGGGGGGAAAGTCGATCAAGTCCATGACTTCCGTCATGACGGCTTTGCCGACCTCGGCCAGCTCTGCTGCCGTGTACCCTCGCCTCCTCTTCTTCTGTTTCCTTTGCATCCACTTCTCCTCTCGGTGAAGTGTTGCATCGACCCATTGAGACCACCAAGTTTCTCAGTGTGTTGCCGGGCCGGTCGTCGGAGGCCTCGCTTCATCGCCCATAGGGTCTAAAAGGGCCCCGGATCTGTGCTAGAACGTTCCCTGGAACAGCACGTAGGCGAATAACAACCCTAGCGACCCGGCGAATACAACGTAATACGTCATCGGTAGGATCGTTCGGCTGATCAGCAATCCTTCGCGGCCCACCAGTCCTACGGTTGCGCTGGCCGCGACGACATTGTGGACCGTGATCATGTTTCCCGCCGCGCCGCCCAAAGCCTGCATGCCGAGGACGACGAGGTGAGGCGCGCCGATGCGGTCCGCGACACCGTACTGGAATAGGCTGAACATCAGATCGCTGACCGTATTGCTGCCCGCTACGAACGCGCCCAAGGCACCGATGATCGGCGCGAAGAACGGCCACGTGCCTCCGGCGATATAGGCCACATATTCGGCAAGCACGATCGGCATGCTATCGAGCCCCGATCCATTTGTGCCGGAGTCAATGAACACGCGCACCAGCGCCACCGCGAACAGCAACGCGAACGCGGGCATCGCCAGCATCTTCGCCGAATCCGCCCAGGCCTTCTTGACTCCGCTTCCCTTCATGCCGTGAAGCAATACTGTCAGCAGTGAGACGATCATGAAAATCGTCCCCGGTAGATAGAGCGGCTGCACACCCTGAGACAACTCCGTCCCCAAGATGTTCGACCAGGTCAACTGCACTGAGGCGAGCCATGCCTTGAGCGGCAGGAAGGGCAAACGGGTTATCACGAGAAGCGCCGCAACGATCACATAGGGCGACCATGCGCGCCCCAGCGTCATGCCATGGCGTTCCTCGCCTGTCTCTCCCGTAAACGCGCCGCTCCACTCCTCCGGCCATTTGTCCCGCGCTGGGAAGTCCCAAGGCTCGCCTTCGGGAACGAACAACCGTTTCCGCGCCGCCGTCACCACAATCGCCAACGCAATCAAACCACCGAGGAGAGAAGGGAACTCCGGTCCCAGCAACAGCGCCACCGCGCAATACGGGATCGTGAAACTCAATCCGGCGAATAGCGCGAACTTCCAGGCCGCCAGCCCTTCCTTGAACGACTTGTTCTCACCGAAAAATCGCGTCATCATGCTGACAAGAATCAGCGGGATGAAGGTGCCGACGATTGCGTGAGGGATCGCCGTAAATACACCGATCTGGTAGATGAACTCCGTGTACGACATGCCGGCGGCGGCGAGCGCGGTTTCGACTTCCGCAACGTTCAACGACTCGGCCATCCCGACCAGAATCGGTGTGCCCACAGCCCCGAAGCTCACCGGCGTGCTCTGAATGATGAGCGTCGTCATGACCGCGGCTAAGGCTGGGAAGCCCAGCGAGAGTAGCAGGGGCGCCGCGACCGCCGCCGGTGTTCCAAAGCCCGAGGCTCCTTCGATGAACGAGCCGAATAGCCATGCCACGATGATGACCTGCACGCGCCGGTCCCTCGATATATCGGTGAACCCCCGCCGAATCGTCGCCGCCGCGCCGCTTTCGCGCAGCGTGAATAGCAGAACGATCGCGCCAAAGATAATCCAAAGCAGCGACAGCGCGATGATCACCCCACGTAGGCTCGCCGCCAGCGCGTGAATCGGAGCCACTTGCCACAGCCACAGCGCGAATAGCAGCGTCATCGCGTAGGCGACCGGCATTGCTCGTGTCGCAGGCCAGCGCAGGACAACAAGGAAAAACATTACCGCCAGAATGGGCAAGATCGCAATCAGCGCGTAGAAACCGGTAATTCCATCCATGCAAGTGCTCCTCGTTCGTCCAGGACGTTGATTCCGCGTGGCTATCAACGGCTGAGCGAAGTGCTGAGCCTAGCGACCCGGCGCATGCTTGTCAACTAATCGCAAACCTGGGTGGGCATGAAGCCATCCCATAGAATACTGGTGTGACGGAGTTCCTCCGGATCATCGAAGAGCCGCGCACATGCCCGTATCTCCCCGACGAGCAGGCGTCGCTCGAATACCGCGTCCTCACCAATCTCGACGCTGCGACCTACGGTGACCTTCTCTCGCGCGGTTATCGCCGCTTCGGTTACCAGCTCTACCGCCCCGCCTGCAACGGTTGCCGATCCTGCGTGAGCTTGCGGATACTCATCCCGGAATTCGCCCGCAGCCGCAATCACCGCCGTGTTCTTCGCGACAACGCCGCCATCCGCATCGAGCGGCGGCGTCCCGGTGTTACCCAGGGCCACATCGACCTGTTCAACCGCTATCACCGCTACATGGCACAACACCGCGGATGGGAAACCGACAAGATCACCGTTGAGGCATACGTTGAATCCTTCGTGCTCGGCGGCGAAGACTTCGCCTGGGAATGGCAGTTTTATGAAGGAGCTAACCTGGTCGGCATTACTCTCATGGATCAAGTGGCTGACGCCATTTCGCTTGTCTATCACTACCACGATCCTGCTTGGCGTCCGCGGAGTCCCGGGGTGTTCTCCATCCTCACGCAACTCGACTATGCCCGTCGGGAGCAACTTGCCTATGCCTATCCCGGCTACTGTGTTGAGGCTAACTCGTCCATGAACTACAAGGCGCGCTTCCGCCCGCACGAACGACTCGTTGCGTATCCACAAGATGCCGCCCAACCGCAGTGGGTGCGGGCCTCGGCTTAGCGGCACTCTCCACCGGCAAGATTCTTTTTCAAGGTTTCTGGTTTTTGTGCCGATAGAGAGTACTTGGAGGCACGTGCCGCAACCAAGATGAGGCCTCACCAAGCCAACACAGTTCTCGTAGTCGATGACGAGCCATTGGTTCGCGACTACTTGGCTGACGTTCTCCATTACCAGGGATATCAGTGCCGCTGCTTCAGCGAGAGCTTGGCGGCTTTGTCTTACTTGAGCGACCGGGATAGCCCGGCTGACCTACTGCTGGTCGACATCAGCATGCCCGGCATGGGCGGTATCGAGTTGCTCCGAACGGTCAAGGAGAGGAATCCGGAGATGCCCGTCATTCTGATCTCAGGCCTCTACGAACTGGCCATCGCCGTGGATGCGCTCGACGCTGGAGCCGATGATTATCTCCGCAAGCCCGTGAAACCCGAAGACGTGCTGGCTCTCGTTAAGCGTTATCTCGACCCGAATGACGGCAAGCAGGAACGGGAGGTGCAGAAGGCGCTCCGGGAATTCCTCGACTCCAAAGGACGGACCTCGGCTTCCTCACCGGCATTGGAATCACTGTTTGGCCGTCTCGGCTTCAAGCGCTACGAAACGTTCCGGCATTCCGCCCTCGTCGCGTCAACCTGCCTATTATTCGGGCAGTACTATGGGCTCGGGCCGGACGAGCTCGATCAGCTCGAGATTGGCGCCCTGCTTCACGACATCGGCAAGATCGGCATTCCTCGCAACATCCTGCTCAAGCCCGGCAGCTTGAGTGATGCAGAATGGCGCGTGATGCGAGAACATCCCGCGATCAGCCACCGAATCCTGTCGGAGTTTCCCGAGCTGGGCACCGAGGCCGAGATCGTCTACTCGCATCACGAGCGTTGGGATGGCGGTGGCTATTCACGCGGACTGAAGGGTGAAGAGATCCCCATCGGCGCCCGTATGTTTTCGATCGTCGATACCTTCGATGCGATCACGTCCAACCGGCCCTATCGCAAGGCAGGCTCGGCGAAAGAAGCGCGCCTCGAGATCCTCAGGATGAGTGGAACACAGTTCGATCCCCAACCCGTTGACGTATTCCTACGGATGACCGATCGTGATTTGCTCCGCATCCGCGAAGCGTACCCCGATGCCCTGGAGCAAACCGCATAGATCCCCGTTGCATGGAACTCGGGTTTTGAAGTCCACGCCTTCTATCTACTGCCCGCAGATCCGTTCGAAGTAACGCCACGTCTCTTTCGCCGATCGGTCCCAAGAAAACCGTTGCGCGCGTGTGCGGCCTTTCGCCGCCAATTCCTCTCGTAGCGAAGGCGAGGTTAGCAACCGCTCCATCCCCGACGTAATCTCAGCCGTGCTCATCGGGTCGACCAGCACCGCCGCGTCACCGGCCACCTCGGGCAACGAGCTCACATTCGACGTGAGCACCGGCACCCCCGTGGCCATCGCCTGCGGGACCGGCAATCCGAATCCCTCATATAGCGACGGATAGACGCAAATCTCCGCGCCAGCTGTTAGAAACGGCAGGTCGACTTCCGGTACGTACCGCAGGTAGCGAACACCCTTGGGCGGGTTCTCCATCCGATTGATCGTCGATTCAGGGGCCCAGCCGATCGAGCCCACCATCACCAATGGAAACTCCTCACGCACGGATGGCTTGAGTTGCTCATAGGCGTCCAACAGCCGGTCGATGTTCTTTCGAGGCTCGATCGTTCCGACGTGCAGGATGTAGGGCTTGGTGAGCCCGTACTTTGCGCGTACCGCCGTTACACCTTCCGCGTGCGTTGCGAAATAGGAGTCGGCGATTCCCTCGTAGACTACCTCGACGCGTTCCGGCGGGAAGTCGAAGAGCCGGATCAGATCCTGGCGCGTATGCTCGGAAATCGCGATCACCGAATCCGCCTTCAAGACCACCTTCTCGACGAAGCTTTTCTCCATCTCGTGATGGGATGCCGGGTGCGCGTCGGGTAATGTATACGTCGTCAAATCGTGCAGCGTCGTCGTCAACTTGCGGCCGCACGGAGGGTTGCGGACGTGGTTTGTGGCGTGGAACAAGTCGACGCCCGGCATGAGCCAGTCCAAAGCGCCGTGTTCACCCTTGTTCGATATGTTCACGAGCAGCAACCGCGCGGTCGTTGCATACCGGCCGATCATCGACCCTTCGTGATTGATCGATGATTCAAGCAGGTCCAGCCCACCAAACCAATTGAGGAAGGGGAACGCGCGGAAATCGTGTTCGCCCTTATTAAGCAGCAGGTGGCGCGCGAAGTAATAGAGGTAGCTCTTCATGCCCGCGCAGCGAACCAGTAGCGGGGCGCAATCGATGCATACGCGCATGGGAGGGTGCTATGAGGCGGAGAGATCCACCTCGCCAGAACTAAGGGGCGCTCGTAACCGCGCCCTGCGCTGCCGAAGAAACCAGGGCGGCGTACTTTGAGAAAACTCCTGAGGTGTAGCGCGGCGCGGGCTTCGACCATGAAGCCAACCGTTGCTGGATCGTCGCGTCATCGAGATCGACGTCAAGACGCCGTTTGTCGATGTCGAAGACGACCATATCGCCTTCTTCGAGTACCGCGATTGGACCGCCACGCGCTGCTTCCGGGGCGACGTGCCCGACCATTAGGCCTCGCGTCGCACCGCTAAAGCGCCCGTCCGTCATGAGCGCGACACTGTCGCCGAGCCCCTGGCCGACGATGGCGGCCGTCACGCCGAGCATTTCGCGCATTCCCGGCCCACCGGCCGGACCTTCGTAGCGCACGACGACCACGTCGCCCGGCTGCACCTGGCCGGCGGTCACCGCCTCCATGGCCGCTTCTTCCCGATCGAACAAACGGGCCGGTCCGCGATGATAGCTGCGCTCGTGCCCGGCTACTTTCACTACCGACCCTTCGGGCGCCAAATTGCCTTTTAGAATTACCAAGCCACCGGTCGACTTGATGGGGTCGTCGAGGGCGTGGATGACCTTTTGCCCTGGGGTTTCCTTCGCGCTGGAGCAAGCCTCGGCGAGCGTTTCTCCTGTAACCGTCAACTGCGAACCGTCGCAGTATCCGCCTTCGACGAGCCGCTTCACGATGAGCTGGATACCGCCTGCGTTATGCACGTCCGCCGCTACGAAATGGCCACCCGGCTTCAGGTCGACCAGTAACGGTGTGCGCTTGCTGATCTCGTCAAAGTCGTCAAGCGTTAGCTCGATACCCGCGTCGCGCGCAATTGCGATGAGGTGTAGAACGGCGTTCGTTGAGCCGCCTGTGGCCGCGACGCTGGCAATCGCGTTTTCGAAAGCCTTGCGCGTCAGAATCTTGCTCGGCCGGCGGTCATTCTTCAGCGCGTCCATTACGATGCGGCCCGCTTCGACCCCCACGTCGGCTTTGGCCGGGTCGACGGCCGGCACGCTGGCGCTTCCGATCGGCGAAAGCCCGATCGTTTCCATCACGGTGGCCATCGTGTTGGCGGTGTACTGGCCGCCGCACGCTCCCGCACCGGGACAGGCTACGTCCTCGAGCTCCTTCAAATCGGAGTCACTCATGTTGCCGGCGGCGTGCTGGCCAACCGCTTCGAACACGTCCTGAATCGTAACGTCGCGCCCTTGAAACTTGCCGGGCATGATCGACCCGCCATAAAGCAGTACCGAAGGGATATCGAGCCGAGCCAACGCCATCGCGCCGCCGGGGATCGTCTTGTCGCAGGCCACGAGCGCGATTACTGCGTCAAAGAGATAACCGCGCGTAGTCAACTCGATCGAATCCGCGATCAACTCACGGCTCACGAGCGAAGCCTTCATTCCCTCGGTGCCCATCGTGACGCCGTCGCTGATGGCGATCGTGTTGAATTCCATCGGCGTGCCGCCGGCTGCGCGGACGCCCTCTTTCACCTTCGCCGCCAACTCGCGCAGGTTGAAGTTGCAGGGCATCGTCTCGATCCACGTATTCGCGATACCGATGATCGGGCGGGCGAGATCGGCATCGGTGAATCCGATTGCCTTCAACATCGAGCGCGCCGGGGCGCGGTCACGACCGTCAGTAATCCTATGGCTGCGAGGTTTAAGTGGATTCGACACAGTAGGTTCCGTCTCCGAGCAAAAAGGGAAATCTCATCTTAGCTCAAGTGAAATCGATGTCGGCCTGATCGTGAGCTTCACAACAGGGACGGAGGATCGAGGGCAAAGGAGCACACCCGCGGGCGCGGCCCGTGGGCTTCACCACGAACCACGAAACAAGTGAAAGTGGGCCCGCCGGACGATAAGCCGGTTTCTGTACCTTGGCGAACCAAGGTGGCAGTCATTCAACTAGATCCGACATTGCTGCCGGACTCATGCAACCTACCCGGGACTTTAGCGCGACGGGACGCCGCTCGTCCCCTATTTGGTCTTGCTCCGCGTGGGGTTTGCCCTGCCACCCGAATTACTCCGGGCGCGGTGCGCTCTTACCGCACCTTTTCACCCTTGCCAGGCCGAAGCCGGGCGGTTCATTTTCTGTGGCACTTTCCGTAAACCGCCCTTTGAGAGCGGCCCCCCGGCCGTTAGCCGGCACGCTTCCCTGTGGAGACCGGACTTTCCTCCCCGCCGAAATCGGCGCGGCGACTGCCTGTCCGGCGGGCCCAACGTGATTCTAACACCGAGCGTAGTTTGTGGATCGTGATTGTCGGACAATGAGAGGAATGAGCGACCACCGCCAAGCCAAGTTGATCGAAGCGGCGCGCGAAGCACGCTTGCGGGCGGTTGCTCCGTATTCGCGCTTCCAGGTTGGTGCGGCTCTGGAAACGGCAACAGGCGAGATCATCACCGGCTGCAATGTCTAAAGCTCCAGCTACGGCTTAACAGTGTGTGCCGAGCGTGTCGCGGTCTGGAAAGCTCTGTCGGAGGGGGTACGCGATTTCACACAGATTGTGGTGGTCGCTGATACGATGCCGCTCACTCCGCCCTGCGGTGCGTGCCGCCAAGTTCTCTGGGAACAATGCGGCGACATCGAGATCGTCCTCGCGAACCTGAGTGGCGACGTCGAGGCGATCCAACTCGCCGCGCTCCTGCCGCGGCCGTTCGACTCATCACTGCTCGGGTGAAAGAATTGCGGGCCGACGCGGGCGGCCCGCAATTCTACCTAGCCGTGACACCTCGATTGCTCTGAGCTAGTGGTACGGGCAGTAGTCGTAGTGACGGTTGCGACGATGGTTGCGGCGTCTTTGTTGGTGCTTCCGATAGTGTTTGCGCTCGTGCTTGTGGAAGCGCCTGCGTCCGTCGTAGTAGCCGCCGCCATCGTAGTAGCGGTTCCCGTAGTATCGATGGTCGCTGTAGTGATTTCCTCTGTACCGGCGAGGTTGGTGCTGACGACCGTTTCCGAACGAGAAGAACGCCGAAAAGCCGCTGGACCGGCGGTTGTGATTGTGGTCCGCCGAAAGCGGAGCGGATGAGAAGAATAGCAGTACCGCCATTGTAAGAACTGTCCTGATCATGGTGTTTCCTCCCTCGTTAGGTTTTGGGTCAGCGCTGACACACTCTGTCTCCATGCATGAGCCGTCCAAACAAGGGCTCTCGCGAGCAAGTTGTTTGTATTCAGACGTCTACGGCGATTGGGTGCCAGGGCGATCGCTAGCCGGTAACGGCCGATATCAGTCGACTACTGGTGGTCTTCGACCGGCTGCACACGGTGCACCTGCGAAGTCCGGCCGCGTGTGGCACGATAAGAAGACACCCTCCGTGCACCACCCGTAACACCATTTCGTTCGATGGACACTCGTAAAAAGATCCTCATTATCGAGGAAGCGCACCGGCGTATTAAATCGCTGTCTTCCACCGGCAAGACTATTGTCGTGGCTCACGGTTGGTTCGATATCATTCGCGCCGAGCACGCCGCGACCCTCACGACAACCAAGCAGGGTCACGATGAGTTGCTGGTGCTGGTCCGGCCCGATTCGGACACTCGGTCGACGGTGCTCGACGAGTCCTCGCGATCGCAGCTCGTCGCGGCGTTGGATGTTACCGACACCGTGGTACTCTGTGACGAAGTTGCGCAGGAGGAGTTGCTCCAAGCGCTTGCCAACACCGCCCCGGTGGACGTAGAGCAGTCGGTCACCGACAGCGTCATTGATGATGTCCTACTCCGACACGGGCGCAAGTAAAACTCGGCCACGCATACTGATCGTTCGCCTCAGCGCGATGGGCGATGTGATTCACGCTCTCCCGGCGGCAGTGCATCTGAAGCGTGCAGTGCCACGGCTGGAACTGACGTGGGTGGTCCGCGAGCGCTGGAGCGCGTTGCTGCGAAACAACCCCTGTGTCGATCGCGTCATCGCGCTGCCGTCCGCTCCAACTTCCGGGCTCTTCGGCTTTCCACGACTGCGGGAGATCAACACGGCCCGCAAGCTGCTGCGAGATTACCGCTTTGATGTCGCTGTTGACTTCCAAGGGCTGCTGAGGTCGGCGGCGGTCACCTTCTTCAGCCGGGCGGACAAGGTGTTCGGCTTCCCGAGAAGCCAGATTCGCGAACCTCTGGCCGCTGCGTGCTATTCCGATCGGATTCCGACCAGTTCGGCGCACGTCGTCGACAAAAATCTGGACGTAGCTAGGGCCGTCGAGCAGAGTCTGCGATCGGGTTGGGATGTCAATACGCCCGCTCCCGAGAGAACCGCGACATTTCCGCTTCCCCCCGGAAAGCCGGAACCTCACTTACCTGAGGGTGATTACGTTCTGGCGAGCCCATTCGCCGGCTGGAAGGCCAAGGAATGGCCGCCAGAATACTTTGCGGAATTGGCTACGATTTTGCATCGGGAAACGGGCATGCCGCTTGTGATCGACTGCGCGCCCTTCCAGCAGGATGAGGCGCGGGCGATCATCGATCTCGCTCCGGCAGGAACTTGCTTGCTACATCCGTCGTCGGTCGAGGGATTGATCGCGGCAACGCGGCGGGCGCGGGCCGTTGTTGGTGTCGACAGCGGCCCTTTGCATGTGGCCGCTGCCTTGGGACAGCCCGGCGTGGCGATCTTCGGACAGACTGATCCGGCCCGCAACGGCCCGTACGGTTCCTCATTTCATGTGCTCCGCGATCCCGCTGCCGTCACCAGCTACAAGCACGAGCAACGGCCTGATCCGGTGATGCGGTCGATTCAACCGCGCGACGTGTGGGATGCACTATCGCCGATGCTCGCGAGCACTCGGAAACTGTAGAAACGGTCCAGGCCCTTTTCAGGGTCGAGCGCGTCAAACCAACAAGAACCGGCATCACAAACGCCCTACGATAGAGAAGATTATGCGCCTTCGACTTTACGGACTTCTATTTCTGCTCACCTTCGCTGCCCAAGGCTTCGCACAATCAGAGATCCAACCGCTTCCACGCAAGGAGGCCATCTCGATCTACAACACCATCGGAGACCGCATGGAAGCCACCGCTATGGCTGTGCCTGAACTCGCGCGCGCCGGGGCCCCGCTCCAAGAGAACGTCCGCCAAACCGCCGGACTGCTGCAGACCGGTGCGACGCGCGATCACCTCGGCATCATGTACAAGCTGCTGCTGAACGCCAAGGTGTATGTTGAGATCGCGGAGACCGTCCCTCGTGCAAGTCCTTTTACGGATGAGGTGCGGCGGCAGTTGGGCGAGTTGCGCACGGACGTAAGCAAGATCGAACAGCATTTTCGTGCGCTGCTGGAAGTCACGGAACGGCGGCTCCGCCAGCCCGACCGGGACAACCTGGCGCGGTATGCGGAGGCCAATAGCACGGTCGGTGCGCCATCCGCTGAAGAACCACGCGTTGTCTTTCTCGGAGATTCGATCACAGATGGATGGCGGTTGAATCAGTACTTTCCGGACCGCGACTACATCAACCGCGGCATTGGCGGACAGATCACTTCGCAGATGCTGGGTCGCATGGTGGCCGATGTTCTCAATCTAGACCCACAGGTGATGGTGGTGCTCGCCGGGACGAACGATATTGCGCGCGGCATCACGAACGGGACCATTCAGAACAACCTCGCGATGATCGCGGACTTGGCCGTCGTCTATGGCATCACGCCGGTCTTCGCGTCGATCCTGCCAGTCAGCGATCACCATAAGCAGACAGATCCGAACTACGAGAGGACGCCCGCCCGCCCGCCCGCTAGGATTCTTGAGCTCAACCGGTGGATCACCGAGATGTGTCGCCGGCGCGGGTTCGTGTATCTGGATTACTTCGCGGCGACGGTCGACTCGAACGGCTATCTGCAGGCCGAACTCGCGGCCGACGGCCTACACCCCAACAACGCCGGCTACCGTGTCATGGCGCCGCTTGCCCACGAGGCCATTGTGAGGGCTTTGGTTTCCCGAAGGAAGGCCCCGAAGAAGAAACGCTTCGGCATCTTTTCTCGGGAGTGAGAGGGTTCGAGGCTCATGCCACGTTTTGCGCTCTTGTTGCTGCTGTCGATCGCGCCTTCACTACACGCTGAGTTCTTGCGCGTGGAGGTCACGTTTCAGGACACCGGTTGTGCCTCGTGTATCGCTTCACTCGAAGGCCGCCTGGGTCGTGTTCGCGGGATGGAACGGGTCGAGATTGATGCGGAGCGCGGGGTAGCGACGATGCACCTTGCGGCCGGCAACCGCGTACGGCTGACGCCGCTGCTCTCGCGCATCACGCAGGATGGCACGGAGATTCTTGGCGCTAAAGTCGAGGGGCTCGGCGTCATCGAAACTACTTCGGAGGGGCTAGCGTTCGTCCCCACCAACCTGAGCCAAACCTATCGGCTGCGATTGGAAGGCGGGGCAGGGAAGAGGACCCCTGAGCCGGGTGCCCTGTATCGAGTTCGAGGTAGCGCTACTGGAGTTGAGGCGGGGACTGAGCCGGTCATTTCTGCTGCTTCTTTTGAAGTCGAGACAAAGTAGTAATGAGAGTGCCCTCCTCCACGCGTCGGACGTTTCTGAAGGCCGGAGCGGTGACAGCCGCGATATGGCCAAACGCGGCGGTTGCGGAGAAAGCGGATGCCAAACCGATTGCGCTGACTGAAGAGCACATGGCCTCGGTCAATCGGCGGCGGCGTATCGTTGTTCAATACGACGCGTTCAACCGGCTCGGCGTTGACTTTCGGCAGTGGATCGACTTTCGCTTCCGCTACGCCGACGAGTTAGACAGCCAGATCGACAGTCTGTGGTGGGATATCGGCGGCGACCCCGGCACGGCGGTCTATCCCAGCAAGGTCCTGCCCGCGTTCAACTACAAAGATCTCGACCCCTGGCGCGAGCAGGGCATCGATTGGGTTGGAGAGCTAGTCAAGGAAACGCGGCGGCACAAGCTTGAAGTGTTTTGGAACCATCGCATCAGCGAAGTCGAGATCGCGCCGGAAGGCGGCCTCGAGATGGAGCGTGTGAACCCCGTCAAGAAGGCCAACCCTGACTGGGTCATCAAGACCTGGTGGTGGCAGGGTATGTGGAACCTCGCCGCGCCGGGCGTGCGGGATTACAAGATCAAGGTATTGCGCGAGCTGGCCGAGAACTACGAGTTGGACGGCTTTCAATTGGACTTCGCCCGTCACATGCCGTGCTTGCCGCCAGGCCGCCAGTGGGAACTGCGCGGTCATGTCACGACGTTCGTCCGCATGGTGCGGGAAATGCTGTTTGAGATCGCCCACCAGAAAGGTCGGCCGATCTTGCTTGCGGCCCGGGTGCCCCGCAGCCTGAAGGGATGCCGCGTCGACGGTTTCGATATCGAAGAGTGGGCGCGGCAGAACCTCGTGGATATTCTGACGTTGGGCTCACGTTCCGTGGACGTCGATGTTGAGGGCTACCGCCGGGCGATCGGCGGACGCAACATCAAGCTACAGCCCTGCTTCGACGAGCATCACGCAACGGACGGTTATCGCAATCCGCCGATCGAAGTATTTCGGGGCGCGTTCGCGAATTGGTGGCAGCAAGGCGCTGATAGCGTTGTGACGTTCAACTGGTCAAACGCGCCGCCCGAGGTGTGCGAGAAGATCGGTGTTCCCGCGGGCCCGCTGTCACAGCGGCAGGCCTATCACGAAGTAGGCAGTCCAGCGACGCTACGCCGGAAGGACAAAGTGTTCTTTGTAGAGCGTCTCGGTGGGTATCCTTGGTCCACTGGCTACTTCAACCACAACCGAGACGCCGTGCTGCCGGTAGCGTTGGCCAATACCGGGCAGCCGGCCAAATTGACGATGCGCATCGCTGATTCCGTGCGCACAGTTGCGGAGCGTGTAGATTCGATCCGCCTGCGTGCCGTTCTCTTCAGGCGGCCGGACCGAGCCGATGTCGAGTTCAAAGAGGGCGACACCTTCGAGGCAAGTTTGAACGGCGTTCCGCTCAAGCCGCGGCTACGTGACGCGAATTGGAAGGACCCGCAGATTTTCTCGCCCAAGCCCCAGCGCACTTCGGGCGGAAACGGCATCTTCGAGGTTGATCCCGAGCAGAAGCTTCTGCGTCTAGAGTTCGAAGTCGAGCCGCGCCTTTGCCGGGTGGGCGAGAACCTTGCCGAGATTCGTGTCGTCGAACGGGAACCGTATCGGCCCGGCGCGGAGATCGTGCTTGAAAAGCTGGAGATCCACCTGCGCTATTTGGCGTGAGCTCATTTCTCGCGAGGTCACATCTCGCCTGCCAGAAACTGCTTGGTCAGTTTCACAAACTCTTCCGGGTGTTGGCGATGAGAGCCATGGCCGCCGTTGGGGATGATCCACAGTGATGAGTTGGGGATCGACTGGTACATCTCGACCGGGATGTTGACGGGAAAGAACTGATCGCTGTCGCCCTGCACGATCAGCGTCCGGGCTTAGATCGTGGCAAGGTAGGGCGGCGTGAAGTTCATGTCGTCGTAGCTGTCTTTGAAGTTGTAGAACTGGCGGCGTAACGCAAGGATCTGTTCGTCGCCGTTCTTGTGAGTGCGGCGGCCGCGCTCGTAGTCCTCGGCGGTCATCGATTCAGGGGCACGGCTGCGCATGATCTCGCGAGCCTGCTCGGGGAAGTAGATCGTCGCACCCACCAGGACCATTGCCTCTACCCGCTCGGGCTGCTGTGTCGCCATGTGCAGCAGCGTCATCCCGCCCGTGCTCGTGCCGATGCCGCGAACGGAGCGAATGCCGAGCTTGTCGAGTAGGGCGTAGACATCCTTAGCAGCTTGGCGATGGGTTAACTCGCCGCTCGGATTGGTCGAGTGCCCATGGCCCCGTAGGTCCGGGACGATGACGCGATAGGTTGCGGTGTAGTCTTCCAGAAACCGGTTGAACCCTCGCCCGGAGCCTCCGAAGCCGTGCAGGAGTAACAGCGGCTCACCCTCGCCGTTGATCTCAGCGACTTCGGTGCGGGCGGTAGGAACGAGCAGGGCCACCGCAAATGCTAGGGCGAGAGAGGCGGGACGAAGTCGCCGAAAAACGTTCATAGGGAAACCTCCGGTGGGGAAAGCGGCCCCATCTTAACAGCTAGCTAGCCGACCCGAGGTTTACGGCTGTTCCGCTCTTTCCAGGGCGTTGCCCGTGGGCTCGCTCCTTGACAGTCGCGAATCTATTTCTTCTGGCGTGTGGTTTTCCGCAGGCTGAGCCCGCGGGCGCGCGGATTTTCCATCCGCGCCTCTTTCCCTTCTAGCACGAGAACGCGGAGGGCGAACACCCGGCGCGTGAGTTTGGTGCCGGGTTTAGTCCGCCGAGGCTGATTGAAACGCGCGAGCTCGGTACAGAAACTCAACAATATTGCCCTCGTGGGGCTGTAGCCAATCGAGCTTCGTCGTCGGGACCGCGCCTAGGTTCAAGCGGTCGATATCGTCGGAATCGAGTAGTGCCCGCTGGAACTTCGGATCGTTGGTGATGCCGCTGCACACCAAGGTCGGACCGATGTTTGCCAGCATCTCGTCCTGCGGACATTCGATGACCGTAGCGAACGGGAACATAAACTCCTTCTTCGCGATGGGCTCTTCGTGGGAAGCACAATAGGCGAGCGTCGGCAGCAAGTAGCCGCAATGCTCGCAGGTGATGGCGCGCGGCGTGCCACGGAACTTCTGCACGAGGTCCTCGGAGCCGGTGGCCTTGAGGTCTTCGTCGATCGAGGCTGAGATGGCTTCGGGTACGCCGGGAACGGTGAACGCCGCCAAGGCGGCTTCGGGGTGCTCGGGCGGAAGAGCTTCGATCTTCGCGAGTTCTTTGGCGATGGCCTCGGCGATTTCTGTTCCGTGACGCGGCACCCAGATACCGGAACAGTTGATGCAACTGCGTCCGCTGTTGAGCGCGACACTCGTGACCATGAGGTCGAGATACTTCTCCCAGTTGTCGATTTCATCCTCGCCGATCAGGATCTTGCTGTAGCCGGGTCCGTGGACCTGAATGCCGGGATTGCCGGCATGTTGGTCGACCGTGGCCTGGCTGCCGAAGAGCATCGTGCGGCGACAGCTTTGGAGCACTGCCGCGCCAACGTCGCCGCCTCCCGCGTAGATGGCGAAGGCTTGCGCGGGGACACCCGCCTCGATCATTGCCTGGCTCATTCGGTAGGGCGTCCAGGGCTCTTGCGGGCCGGGCTTGAGGACGAGGCCGATCTGCATCGGGATGACCGGCATCCAAAGCGTGTGCACGCCGGGTGAGTTGCTCGGGAGCACCATGCCGAGGACATCGGTTTGCGCCTGATAGCTGAGCAGCCTCCCGGCGTCGTCGTGGCCGTGGCCTTTGGTGAGAATGTCGAGGTCGAGCCCGCGTGTCAGCGAATCGAGAATGCGATCCATCTGGCTGAGCACGAACGCAATCTTGTCCATGTTCTTGCGGCACATGTGCTCGGGCAGACCGGTGGTGGCCGACTGCTGCCGGACGAAGTCGTCGGGTGTCTGCGAGCCGTCTCCGAGCGCTAGTTCGGCCGACATGAAAAGCTCGCCGGCCTTCTGGACCATCGCCGCTAGATCGCGGCAGGGGATCTCACGCAGGATGTCGCGAGCTTTCTTCGTCTTGCGCATGTCGCGCCGGATCATGCCGGGGACGGCCTGGCTCACTTCAGCGACCGGCTCGCCGGTGTCGAAGTGGACGACCTTATCGACGTCAGAACTCCTGTAGGGCTCGCCCCAGCGGATGAGTGGTACGTGGATCATGTGCAAGTTTCCTTCGGCCCGGCGCCCAGCACCGTTTTTGCGACTCTTCAGTTTCGTGGAGTGCGCGCTAGGACGCAAGGGGTGGTGGGGTTTCCGGCGTGGGCTTCGCGCGGGCTGGAGCCGGTAGGCCCGCTCCATAACTGTCGCGGCTCTGTGTTTTCTGGCATGAGCCGCTTGGAGGGGCTTGTTGGTTGCCGGGTGCGCAGGTATACACCTACGCCTCTTTTTCTTCTGGCGTGCGTGGATGTGATGCTGGACGGCTCACTTCGGGCGCAGCGTGCGTCGGGACGGTATATCAACGTCCACAAGTCATGAGCGCGCAGTGTGGATCGAGCCAGAGATCGGGGGCTTTGTCGGGTACGACGCGGAAGTTCCGAAAGATGGCATGCTCGTCCCCGGGGAGCACTGCAAGTAGTCGATAGTCGCCCGGTTCGAGATTCTTGCTATCAAGGGCCAGCGTGTAGCGCACGTTTGACTGTTTGCGGTTCCATTGAAATTTGTACGCGGTGACCTCCGGCGCGCCCATCTGCTGCTCACCTCGGAGGAGCAGTAGTTTCGTGGCGGGTAGCGTACTCTCTTCTTTGGCTTGTAGGTCGTAGAGGTCGTAGACAAGATAGAGGGGGTCGCCCTGGCCGTAGGTGTGGGACGCATCGGTATAGAATCGTTTGCCGTCGCCGATGACGCCTTCTGTTTCACTTTGTTGTGAGACGTCTGAGCGGATCGTGGTTGATGGATCGTCCTGCGGGATCGGAGCCTGGGAGTAGCAACCGGTTAGGAACAACGAACTTGACTGTCCTTCGCCCGTGAACTCCGGGACAACAATATCTGTCTTGTAGCTTCCGAGGCTGCCGGTCTTTTCGTCACGAAGGGCGATCTTCCATTCGTAGGGTCCGGGCTCGAGGTGCATCTCGAACGGCACATGCAGGACAGCCGCGGGGTCCTGTTGGAAGCCGTCGAGATACTTGGCGCTCGCCAGAATTCGAACATTCTTCCCCGTATGCACAGGTTGTTTGTTTTCTCCCTCCATCGGCATGGCCTACGCCGCTGCAACAAATTGAAGCTCAGAGCTCCGTTTCTTCACCGCCAAGGGAACGTAGCTTGAGTGGATGCCGACGCTGGCGTAAAGCACCGCTTTTCCGTCATCACCCCGGAAGAAGTCATAGGACATGGTCAGCGGGATGTCCGTAACGGGGATGTCGTACTTTAGGTAGTGGTTCAGTTCGATGCCTTTCTCGATCGAACTCAGGCGGTCGAACCGTACTTTTTCGTGGTAAGTCTTGCGGTAATTGACCTGCCCCCTGAAAACGAATCCGAATCTTGAGAGAGAATCGAAGGATTCGGGTGTGTGTAAGGAGGCAGGAAATGACGAGGAAGCGATACACGAGCGAACAGATTATCCACAAGCTGAGGGAA
>Ga0315336_1003169_pt1 | contig 22743 bp, 17 predicted proteins | sample ASW5metaG_FD_204512 | JGI IMG/M metagenome (GOLD analysis project Ga0315336, IMG submission 204512) | Ammonia-oxidizing marine archaeal communities from Monterey Bay, California, United States - ASW #5 | ecosystem: Environmental > Aquatic > Marine > Intertidal zone | place: USA: California... | reverse complement strand
TTGCCCCTCCTGATCAGCAAATCGTTGCCTGTGTCAGGGTCCAGATCCCACCATTTGATGGACGAGAAATATTCTTGCAAAATCTGCATGCTCCGTGTCCCCGGACTATCAAGGGCTTGCTGCCAAGTCATTTCCGTCGGAAAAATGCTCGGGCCGCCGAAATGCCAGATCGGGTTGTTGCCGTAGACGTGCCCGAAGGCACCGGAGAGGATCGCCTGGTAGGCCTGCACGCGAACCCGGTGCTCGTCGGCACCGTGTTCGAACTCATAGGCGCTCTCGATGAGGAAGAAGGGCATGCCCCTGTCGGCCTCGTACTCCCGGCTCGCTGCCGCATAGGTGGGCTCGTATGTGTAGATGTCGTTGACCTTCAGCCAGGGTTCGTAGCCCCAGAAGTCCAAAGGTGCCGTTTCCGGAGCGCCGTGGACGGTACCAAGGGCGCCTGGGTCCTCTTCCATGATGGCCCGAGCGAGGGCCCTGACCAATTCCTTGTCGACAGGATTATAGTCACCCCCGTTGACCCACATGATGTTGTCGAAACGCCGGTAGCGGCTCCCGACAAAATGGCCGTAGGTGGCGAGACTTCCCGCGCCCGCGGCCACCATTTCCTGATACCAGCCTTCGTCACCGCCGCCGGTCCCGAGATATGCCGGAACAAGGAGCACGAGGAAACCAAGGTCGCATGCCCTCTGCAGGATGCGGTCGGCACGGGCAAAATATGCTTCGTTCGGAAGTACAAAATTTCCGTTGTCCGCGAATGGCCTCTCGCCATAAGCATTTGCGGGAGCGTTGCGGGAGAACCGGTGTTCGATGAGGTTCACCAGAATCGTGTTAAACCCGCGCGCCTTTCGGTCCTCGAGATAGAGCTCAGCTTCGTCATCCTTGAGATCGGCGATCAGAGACCACGCCGCCTCACCTTGCATGAAGAACGGACGGCCATTCCGGTCGACTGGATAATTCTTGCCGGGTTCGACCCTCAACGGGAACTGCGTCGCGCCATTGCGTTCGCAGGCCGGACTTGCGGTGGCAATGGCCGCAGCAAGGACAATGGCCATGAGAGCGGTGGTGGCGAGGCGCATCACCATGGTACCCTCCTTCCGGCTGACCTTCCTGTCTAACCTGGGGCCGGCACCGTGGAAACCGCACGGGTCGCCGCGTATCTGGAGTTGAACTCGGCCGAATTGACGATGCCGAAGGCCACCATCTCCCGTGTCATGGATCCCGCACGTAACTGAGTGACGTAGGTCTCTAGCCCGTAACCGTCCGCGCCACGGCCGAGAAGCAACTGAAAAAGGAAATTGACGTAGGCGCTGTCCGTAAGGCTGATCGTCACGTATTTGGCTTCGAACTCGTCCGTGCCCAGCATTTGCACGATCATGTCGGCAAGTTTGCTGTTTCCGTCTTCGAGTGCTGCCGACCACCGTGCCACGCTGTCCGCGTCGGCCTGACGGCCAAGAACGAGGCAGTAGGCGAAGCTTGCCTGCCTAGCATAGACTGGCTTGTCCGCAGCCGTGGTCTGGGGGTCGCATTCTCGAAGCGGCTTGGGCGACGGCTGCGGGCCGCGGAGCAAATTACGCACCGTCCTGTAGGCGGGCTTCGGCTCGCCGGCCCTCCATTTGCCTTCAGGTGCGGCGGTGAGCCTGACCAACCCCATATTGGCTTCGAAGCTTGGCGCCCAATAGGTCTCGTCGAGCAGTTCATAAATGTGGGCCGCTTCGACCTTGTATTTCGCGCTGAGTTCGCGAAGCCGCGTCATCGTCTGCTTGATGCCGTCGGCCTGCTGCCGCTCCCCCCGCTGACTTCCGTAAGGGTTATTGAATTCGGTGACCCAGATCGGCTTGCCGTAGCCCGAGATTTCACGGAAGGCCCATTCCGGGTCTTCGCCGTACATATGCCAGACAGAGATGTCCCAGGAGATCCCATCTTGCTTCATCCGCGCGAACGCGCCCGTATGGCCCCATCCCGCTGTGCCGATCGCCTTTCTTATGCCGGGATCGACCTCCGTCATGCCTTCGGACAGGCCTTTGAGGACGGCGCTAACCTTCACCCAGCGCGGGCCGTAATAGTCGAGCGCTCCCGTTCCTCCCGCCGGTCCCCATGCGCACGGATACTGGGTGCCGTCGTCGCGCTTTTCGCAGGGCTGGATGATGGCATAGTTCTCCATCTCGTTGCCGAGCTCCCAAACCCGGATGTCGTTCTTGAACCTGGTGCCAAGAGCGATCGCCAGCTTCCGGCTCTTCTCATAGAGATCTTGCGGACTGTCCTTGTCCATACTGACGCCCGCCGGCGTGATGACAGGCAGGATCTCGATCCCTCTCGCCTTTCCGGCGTCGACGAGGGCGGCGAGCTCATTCGCGTTGTCCGCGCTGGTCACGTTCACGCGGTACGATTTCAGGCCCAGATCCTTGAGGAAGTCGAGTTGCCTTTCAAACGGGACACCCGGATAGGCAACGATAGGGTGTCCGTTGACACCCCAGAGGAGATCAGCGGAGGCGGGCGCTACGGCCACAAGCAGGCAAGTCGCAGCGGCTGCAAAACGAAGAGACATGGCAAGCGCCTCGATGCTCGATTCCAAACTCAGGCTCGATAGTCTGGTTTGCGATCGTGGGAAGCAATTTGCCCATACGGGTGAAGAGAGTCGCCGTATTACCCCTTTCGGACGTAACTCCAAGTCCCGGCTGCGTCGTTATGGCAGCAGTCGGTTGGATTATCTTGGCACACTGCCAACGACCGCTGGGCTGCGCTGGCGTTTTATAGCCTTCCGGATGAAATCCAGAATCGGCCTTTCCAGCAACAGATGGGTCAGCACGCCGACAATAATGCACACGCATATGATTGTGGGGACAACCGGAACTTGCGATACCCCTCCAACGAATGTCGACTTGATTAGCCAGCCATATGCCAACATGACGAAGATGTGCGTCAGATAGAGCGCGTAAGATGCGTCGCCGAGGAACACGGCGGCTTGGCCCAGTCTAGACCGCGGCCGCTCGACGTCGAGAAAGGCCGCCACAATCAAGGTCGCTGGGATCCCCCACATGATGACCCGAGTGGCATTTGGCGCGGCATCGTGGGGCATCGTGAAAACCGAGGCCGCTATTATCACCATAAATCCAATGATGCCGAGAGCTTGCGGGACTTTCCACTTTCTTCCAGCGCCGAACAACAGCGCCAAAATGATACCGAAGCAGAATTCCAGAATGAGAGGGCTGGAGACGAAATTGGCGAATCTCGGATCCTGAATCTGATCCCCAAACGCAATCCCAACGATCATCAGGAGTATAGCCGCAATCGATGTTGGACCCATCTTGCCCAGCGCTAGACAAATCGAAAATACCACGTAGAAATATACCTCGTACGAAAGCGTCCATGCGACAAACACTAGCTTGTCTCCTGGGAGCAATAGAACCGAGTTTAATATAGTGTACGAATCTATGTGCTTGTTGTGCAGAAACCCAACTGCCGATAATGCAAATATGGCGGCGCTGCATATCCAGTACAATGGGAAAATGCGCGTTGCCCGCTTGATGATAAAATCCCTTGGTGAATCAGGGAGCCGGCCAAGAGGGAAGCTCACATACACCATGATAAACCCGCTGATCACGAAGAACAGATCGACTCCGGCGCCACCGGAGGTTGCTATCCAGTAGGGGCCGAAGCGCCCAGCTTCCGATCCCTCCGACATGTCAAAGGTATGGCGAACGACCACAGCAAGAGCCGCAATCGCGCGGAGCATCTGCAACCCATACAGCTCGCGGTTCTGCCTGCCCATCGCATTCCCAGCCGTGTCAGAACAAGGCTGTCGATCCTAGGTCGATCCTGCCGCAACACAACCCATCCCTCCGGCGAGGGCGCCTTACGTCCAATGGATATCTGAAGGGCCGCTGCTGACCGAGGTGATAACAGCGCCATGCGAAGCGCCTCACTCGGCTGTCCTCATAGCTTCGAGCATCGGGAAGCACGTCTCAGTTGCTGCGCGACAGATGCAGGTCGCTCCGAGTGGTCGACAGGCAGAACCGTGACGTGCGCGCTACCCCTTTGGGCGGGTACGTCCCTTAGCCTTTTTGGCGGCATGATCTTCCAACTCGTTTGTCGGACTATCGGTGATCGAGGCGGCCCCCGCCTGACTGGAGAAAACAGCACCCATGCTCGGCGTAAAACGCGCACTCTTGATAAGCACGGGTGAACGCTACGTCCTGTTTGCCACGAATTTTGCCACGGCTGCCGCGGTCTCGCGGATACTGACGCCCGAAGAGATCGGGGTATCGGCGATCGGCACCGCTATCCTGGCGATTGTCTTGTCCGTCAGGGAATTCTCAAGTTCGAGCTACCTGATACAGCGCGACGAGCTGAGCCGCGAAGATATCGCGGCGACATTTACGGTTATGTTCATCCTTACAGGGGTCATCGCGGCTATTCTCGTCGCCGTCTCCCCCGCAATTGCTCTATTCTATCGGCAGCCGAACCTTGTCCCCTACTTTCACATCGTCTCGCTCTGCCTGTTCCTCGATGCCTGCTTCATTCTAGTCAACGCCCTCCTCCGGCGGGAAATGTCCTTTGGCAAGGTGGCGGCCATCAACATCACTGGGGCGGTGACGTCTTCGGCAGCAACAATCATGCTTGCGTTTGACGGCTTCAGCTACATGAGCTTCGCTTGGGGATGGCTCATCGGCAGCGGGCTTGCCGCGGCGCTCGCGCTGGCCATGCGCCCCCATTTCTGGATGTTCAAGCCGTCTTTCGCCAACTGGCGCGGGATGATCTCGTTCGGCGGATACAATGGCGCCATCGCCATCATCTTCTACATCTTCGATGCCCTGCCTTTGCTGCTCCTGGGCCGCTTCGTGTCACCGAATGCCGCGGGCCTGTTCAGCCGCACCTTGTTGATCGGCCAGATACCCGACAAACTCGTCCTCGGAGGAGCGATGAGTGTGGTGCTGCCGGCCTTTTCGGCCGAGGTCAGGCAAGGCAGGGATTTGAAACGCCCATATCTCACCGCCCTTTCCCTCATCACCGGGCTCCACTGGCCCGCGCTCCTGGTGCTTTCGGTGCTGGCGCGTCCCGTCGTAGAAATCACGCTCGGTCACCAATGGGTCGAGGCCGCCCCCCTCGTCCAGGTCGTCGCTATTGCCCTTCTTTTCTCATTCAGTTTCCAGCTCAATTATCCGGTGACGGTGGCGGTGGGCGCGATCCGCGACTTGCTCATTCGGGCATTGATCGCCTTCCCGCTTTCCGGGGTCATTGTGTCGATAGCCGTAATTTCTGGCGGACTGCACGCAGCCATATGGTGCATGCTGGTGACCGTTCCTTTTCAGGCATTTGTCGCTCTGAGCTTCGTCCGTCGCAGGTTGGCACTGAGACGCAGAGATATTGCCGCGGCGATATGGAGAAGCGCTGTAGTGGCTGCGGCGAGCGTGTTCCCTCCGCTCGCCGTCACCTGGGCTTACGGTGCAGGCCTTTCCCACGGGCAAGCATTTGGCGCGGGATTGCTGGCACTGATCGGATGGGCAGCCGCACTGGTCCTTACCAAGCACCCGCTGCTCGGCGAGATCGTCAGAACCATTCCTGATTTTCGGCGGGTTCGTGCCTCGGCAGGCTCGCACACCGCAGAGCCCGCCGAATCGTAGGGATTGGATCAAGATAGCTGCTCAATCAGCCGTAAAATCCTGACCCGCTCGGGTTTCCTGCGCAGTCGGTTTGCCCAGTATGGCAAGCCCAAATAGCCGGAGGGAATTTTCAGGCCGAGATCCTCGCATTCATACGCTATGCCACGAAGTATGGACCGCTCCTTTCGGTCGGCGCGGTGAGCTCTCGCGGGGAGGAATTTCTGGGGCCCGGTATAGTGACGGATCAATGCACGGTCCCAATAGGCAGTCTGAAAGGCGGACTTCTGCACGTTGAATTCCACCGGCAGTGTTTCCCATGATCCGCCGGCGGCGATATTGAGGGCGCATTGGTCGAGATCATTGCATGGTCCATCCCAATAGGGGCAGAAGTCCGCATGAGCCTTGACCGCGGCTTCGTACCGCTCGGGAATTCCCGAAGCAATCCACCGGGAGGCATTGATGACCAGCAGGCCGGAGTTGAAGTAGCGTCGCTGAAGGCCGTGCTTGTCGCAGTTAGCGAAAAAGGCGGGATTGTCGCTGCCCGTGGACACGGATAGGTCGGGCGCCGCCGCCAGCGGTTGCGTTTTTGGCGCGGCAATTTCCAGATCGAGAGGTCGCACGGCCAGCGTGTCATTGTCCAGGTAACAGACGACATCGTGTTCGCCTAAAACCATCGCGATCGCGTCGGTCTTTGCGTATGCAGTGGGCGTTATGTGGCCGCGCCCTGGCAAACCCCGATCGACCGTCAGCAGGGCGTGTGTCGCCAGCCGATGCCCCTTCGCCTGGAGGAACCTGAGCACGGTTGCCGGCGGGTCGGAGCGGAAACCAGCCTGAACGATGTGAATGTCTATCTCGCGCGCTTGGTTCAAGCCTAGCGCGACAGCACTGGCATAGGTCAGATCGTCACGCCTGCCGTCCGTCAGGTAAACGACACCGAGCCGCCTCTTGCTCATGCGCGATCCTCCGAGTGGTTGGCGATCGAGCCCAACCGACCCGAGATCACCGACAGCGCTCGCTTAAAGGTCCCCTTCTTTCGATAGAAATGTCCCATCGGCGGGAAGAGGCTCGATAACGGCGTTAGCGAAAAGCAATATTTAAGCAGCTCGACACCGTACGCTGTCTTTCCCCGAAACAGATGGGAGATTGCTGACCAATAGGCAGCGTCGCCAATTCTATGGATGGCTATGCGATGCAGCCGGTTTGATTCCCGCATGGCTGCTCCTTCCCTTGTGAAGAAGCTGTTGAAGACAGCCTCCCGTTCCTTCAACTGGATCAGTTTGTCTGAAAAGTAGACAACCGTCATTTGCCCCGGATGCAGGCGGCGAATGCCGAGGGCGCCTTCGAACTCCACGACGCAACCCAACCGGGCAAGGCGAAGTGCAATCTCCAGATCGTCTGCATGGGGAAGCGAGGCCCGGTAATGCCCCACCGCTTTTTGCGCGGCCGTCCTGACCACCATCGCTCCCAAGGCCAGGGATAACCCTAGATGGTGGCAGCAATCCTCAATAAAGCCCGCCCCTTCCCTGACTCGCCATCGATCCGGTTGACTTGGTTCGACGAAATCCTCTCCGTCGACCATGCTAAGTTCAGAACCAATTGCAAAAACAGCCTTCGGATTGCTTTCGAGCGCGACAATGGCGCGCCGGAGCGAACCATCAGCCAGGAGGTCGTCGGCGCACAGGATAATGAAGTAATCGCCACGTGCAAGGTCAATACCTTCATTGAAAGATGCTACCGGGCCAAGATTTCTGTCATGGCGGACGATTTCAATCCGACTATCCTCTGCAGCAAAGCGGCCCGCCACCTCCAAGCTGTCGTCGGTCGAGTCATTGTCAATTATTATGATGCGAAGGTCGTCTATCTTCTGCGAAAGCGCACTGCGTATACTTTGCGCGAGGTACCTTCCCGCGTTGTAGCAAGGTATAACGACATCGACGCAAGGCATCAGCGCGGCCTTCTGACCGGCCGGCTGCGCTTTTTTGTCGGCTGAGGACAAGGCATCATGTTGCTCCATCACTAACAACGGACGGGGCCTGGCAGTCGAAATCGGCGTCGACCTGGATCATGAGTTCGAGATATTTCCAAGCAATCCAGCGCCAGGAATAACTGTTCGCCCTGGCGCTCCCCTTGGTCACCAGCCATTCGCGCAATGTCGGGTTAAGCAAGAGCAGGCGGACTTTCTCGGCCCACGAAGAGACATCATCGGGATCGGCGTAGAGCGCTGAGTCCCCGCAGATTTCCGGCAGGCAGGGCGAGGTCGATGCAATAACGGGGCAGCCCGACGCCATTGCTTCGATGGCAGGCAGCCCAAAACCCTCAATGCGCGACGGGAACAGGAAGCAAAGTGCGCCCTCGAGCGCTTTCTTGAAGTCGTCATCTCCGATGCGGCCGAGCAGGACGATGTTGCCGGGCATGCTCGGGACGTAGCGAAGAATCGTGGCTTCGTCGACATCGCCAGGCATCCAGAGATCGAGCCCCATATCGTCCAGGAGCGGAGCAAGCCTCGCGAGAAGCGCCATGTTCTTGTATTCCTGGCCCCGCCTTCCGAGGCAGAGGACATAGGACCTGCCGCGATCGACATTCAGCGACGATCTCGCTGCGTCCCATCTCTTTGTGTGGTCACTGCCATTGTAGGTGACGACTATGTTTTCGTCTGCCGCGACGCCGAACGCGACGAGATGGCTGCGCGAGAGTTCGGAGACGGTGGTGATCCGGGCCGCCCTCCTGCCGAGCGCCGGCAGGATCAGCCTGTGCGCCCATCGGAAACCGCGTCCGTAGCTCGACGGCATGAGCCGGGTGTGCATGTCGTGGATACAGGCGATATGGCGCCTCAGGACCACGGGAGCAAGGTTGCAGAAGCTCAACAATCCGCCCGGCACATGCCATGGCAGCTGCGCCTGCACCCAGAACTGCGGAAGTCGCGGACTGCTGAATTCGGGGACGACCCGGACGGGAATGGCATTCAGACCGAGAGGTTCGGAAGGGACACGCGGCACGACGACGTCGATGTTGAGGTCGCGGCTGAGAGGATGACCTTCGGAAATAAGGGCGTCGAGCGCGATCGTGACCTCCCGGGCGTAGCGGGCTACTCCGGTCGGCCTAAGCGTCGTGAAGTCTCCGTTTATCGTCCAGCGTCGCCTCGGCGTTTCCGGCTGTGCCCAATTGCGGCGCGAGGGTCCGGCAAGGATCAGTTCGTCATCCGCGAGCGAATCTATCAACGGGATACTGGCGCCGTGCCCGTTCAACTTCGAGGGCCCGGCTGGCAGAATCGACTCCGTGCCGAATTCGAACTTCGCCATTTCCACCTTCCTCTCTGCAGCACGGACCATAGTAGCATTCCAGCAGGCGCGAAGGTCCTCAGACGTTTGAGGTACGACCGCTCTCGAATCTCGCCCGTCAGGATGATTCCAAGCCGGCGAATGACCCGATGGTCATGGTGACGCGTCATGGCCGCGGCTCCATATTGAAGCCTGCAAAGGGAGCGCAGGATGGGACGGCGTTGGACGATCAATGGGCGTTTTCTTTCCCAGCCGACGACGGGCGTCCAGCGCTATGCCCGCGAGATCGTGAATTCGCTTGACGCTTTGATCGCTGAACGAGCGCCTCTCGCCCGCGGCATCGAAGTCCAGCTTCACTGTCCGCCCGGCTCCGACGAAATGCCCCTCGCCTCGATCGTACGACGCGAAGTCGGCAGCGCGGGCGGCCATGTCTGGGAGCAGACGCAGCTCCCCTCATCCCTCAACGGCAGCGGACTGCTCAGCCTCTGCAACACGGGGCCGCTTCTTTCGCGGAAGCACATTGTCTGCATCCACGACGCAAACGTCTGGAATGCCCCCCAAAGCTATTCCTTTGCCTTCAGGAGCCTCTACAGGACCCTGCTGCCGGGACTCGGGAAGACGGCGCGGAGCATCTCTACAGTCTCCGGCTACTCGCTAGGCGAGTTGGTAGGCCGAAGGGTCATTCCGGCGCAACGGTCTTTCGTTGCGCCTAACGGCCATGAACATGTCTTGCGATGGACGCCTGGACATTCGCCGGCAACACAGCGGGCGGCCTCGCCGGAAACCATCGTCCTGATCGGCAGCGCCGCACCGCACAAGAATGTGGATCTCATCCTCAACATGGCCGACCGTCTTGCCGAAAACGGGTTCAGGATCGCGATTGTCGGCATGTCGGACTCGCGCGTTTTCCGCTCGGGATTGAGCCCGACCCAAGCGCAACACGTTCATTGGCTCGGGCGCATCTCCGATAGCGAGTTGGCAGCTCTGCTGGCGGACTCGCTCTGCCTGGCTTTCCCTTCGCTCACGGAAGGTTTCGGCCTGCCGGCCCTCGAGGCGATGGCAATCGGCTGCCCGGTCGTGGTTTCCGACCGCGCCAGCCTACCGGAAGTCTGTGGCGACGCGGCGCTCTTTGCCCCTCCCGACGACCCGGAGGCGTGGTTCGCGCGGTTCACGGAGCTTCGCAGTTCCTTGGCGCTGCAACTGCGGATGGTAGCAAGGGGAAAGGAACGAGCGCTCAAATACAGTTGGAGGGAAACGGCCATGCGCTACCTCGAAGCGATGGCGGCCGCCGATGGCGTGGAAACCGGAACGAGGAGCTCGAGGGTTTGCGAATTCACGTGATCTCGTGAAGCGTCTGGACGGCCCCGAGCGATTCCAGGATGGCTTGGTCGAAATTCTCCGCGGAGAAGCGTCCCGCGTTCCTGGAGCATGCGCGCGGTGCGATGGCGTGGCTGTTCTCCTCGAAAAGCTCGACCGCGCCCTTAAGATGATCGACGGTCTGCGCCTTGAACAGCACTCCCGTCGGCTCCGGCGATGAACCGAGGCGCCGCACTATGTCGACCGCTCCGCCGCGGCCGAAGGCAATCAGCGGCGTCCCGCAGGCCTGCGCTTCGGCAAGCGCTATTCCAAAATCCTCGCAACCGGCGAATACCATAGCCTTTGCCCTTGCCACGGTGTTCACGTAGTCTTGCCGAGGCAGGTAACCCGAGAACGTTATGTTCGGGCTGGCAAGCGCCCGCAGGCCGGCTGATTGCTGGCCCTCGCCGACGATGACCAGCCGCCGCGACGGCATCTCGTTGAAGGCGCGGATGACCAGGTCCGTGCGCTTGTACGGAGCGAGGAAGGACGCACAGACGTAGTAATCGTCCTTGTCATCTACGCACGGCAGCTCCGCCAAGGCGACCGGAGGGAAAACCACGCGCGCGTCTCGCCCGTAGATATGCTGGATACGGGAACGGACATAGTTCGAATTGGCGAGCATCAGGTCTGGCCCGTGCGCGGTCCTGGTATCCCATGTTCTCAGACGATGAAGCATGTAGCGATAGAGAACTCCTTTGGGACCGAAGCCGAGCCGCCCTTGCTGAAGATAGGAGAACTGCTCATCCCAAGCGTAGCGGATGGGGCTGTGCACATAGCATAGGTGCGGTTGGTCCGGCCTGGTGATGACGCCGCGCGAGAACGCGGCCGAGGACGAGATCACGGCGTCGTAGCCCGTCACGTCGAACTGTTCGATCAGGAATGGGCAGAAGAAGAAAAGGGATCGATAGAATTTCTGCACCATCGGAATTCGGTTGGCCGCGGAGGTGTGAAATTCAACGTCGCGGAAATATTGTTCCTTGACGTCGGCAGGCAGAAAATCGAAAAGCGTGAAGACTTCGGCGTTGGGGAACAGCTTGCAGATCTGTGCGAGAACCCGTTCGCCTCCGCGAAAATTCGGGCACCAGTCGTGAACGACGGCTATCCTCGCATGTCTATCCACCCGAAGCTCCGGCACGGCCGGCAGATCCTTGATGGGCATGTCGAGCCTGGCCGCGACAGCCAAGTCCGAAGAGCGCTCGTGGAGCATGGGTCCCCCTGGCTTCAATAGACCGGCAATTTCCGTTCCGCGTCACCCTTCCCGCAAGCTGTCCGATCGGGTGCCGGCTGCTTCTGGCGCATGCCTGTCTAATACTTACGGTGGTGGGTTCCGCGCTCGAAATACTCCGAAAGCCTATCCACTGGGGTAGGCCGAGTCCTGGGCGTCTCCTTTTATGCATGCTGTTTCGCTCTCCTGGCTGGTCTAGCCTCTTGGCGACCGACGTATGGATCGAGCATGAAACTGGCTGTGATCATCCCGACCCTCGGCCGCAGGGAACAACTCGCGCGGCTGCTTGCCTATCTGGGCGGCCAGACGAGACCTCCCGACGAGGTCATATTGTCGGCTCCTGACTCTACCCATGTCGAGTTGCCGGCAAGCTACCCTTTCCCTGTGTCGACCGTTTTCGGGCCGACGGGATTAGCCGCCCAGCGGAACGCCGCCCTTGCCGCGTCCTTGGGGCGCTTCGACGTGATCACCTTCTTCGACGACGATTTCGTTCCGTCGGCCAACTATCTGGCGCAGGTAGAGAAAGCTTTCGCCGGACATAACGACTGGGCAGTGGTGATGGGCGAAGTCGTGCGAGACGGGGCCAGCAATGCGGGCCTTACGTGGCAGGACGCCGAAGCCGCGCTTTGCGAGACCAATAGCAATGAGGCTGACAAGCCATCGGTGGTCGACCATGTCGGCGCGTATGGCTGCAACATGTCGCTTCGGTCCTCGTTGGTCGGCGACTTGCGATTCGATGAAAGACTCGTCCTCTACGGCTGGCAGGAAGACATCGACTTCACAAGTCAGATGAGATCTAGGGGTCGAGTGGTTTGTGTGACGTCGATCAAAGGCGTCCATCTCGGCATCAAGACGGGACGGGTGAGCGGGGAGCGGTTCGGCTACTCCCAGGTCGCCAATCCGATCTACCTGATCAGGAAGGGCTCCGTTCCGGCCTCTTTCGCCCTTCCACTGATGTTCAGGAACATAGCGGCCAACCTCGCGAGGAGCCTGCGGCCCGAACCTTATGTCGACCGCAGGGGCAGACTGCGAGGTAACATGCTGGCGATGTTCCATGTCGCAATGGGGCGGATCGAACCCGAATACATTCTGAAAATCTGACGGTGGGCAAGACCATGCGCAAATGGGTGGTGACGGCGGCGGCGTCATTGGCGGCAATGATGGGCTGGACCCTGCCGGCGATCGCGAACGAATATCTGTTCGGCCCGCAGGACAAGGTAAGGCTCAAAGTCTATGAATGGCGTGCGTCGCGCGACGTAGTCTTCGAGTGGACGGCACTCAATGATAACTTTACCGTCGGCGCCGACGGCATGCTCTTTCTGCCGTTTGTCGGCCAGATACGGGCAGAGGGCACTGCCCCCGGCGATCTGGCGCGCGCGATCGGCAGCCGTTTGATGCAGCAGATGGGCCTTGGTCGGCCGCCAGATGTCGCCGTGGAGATTGCCCAGTACAGACCGTTCTACATCGTCGGTAACGTCGCGCAGCCCGGCGAGTTTCCCTACAGACCCGGCCTAACGGTACTGCAGGCGATGGGTATCGCCGGCGGCTTGCGGACACGCGACCAGGACCTCCCGAGGCTCGAGCGCGAAATCATAACCGGCCAAGGAGACGTGGATCTGTTGGCGCAGTCCAGTGTCAGCCTGCTCGCACGCAAGGCAAGGCTGGAATCCGAACAGGTTGCCAGCGACGACATCTCTTTCCCTCCAGAGCTGACAGCGAGGGCTTCTAACCCGACGGTTGCTACTGCCATGGAGCAGGAGCGGAAAATCTTTGCCGTCCGTAAAGATGCGATGACCACACAACTGCGTTCGCTGAACGAACTTAAGGAATTTCTGCAAAAGGAACTGGAATCGCTCGGGCAGCAGATGACCTTCCATGACAAGCAGATCGAACTCGTCCAGAAGGAACTCGCCGGCGTCTCGAGCTTGGTGCAGAAAGGGTTGGCTGTCGCACCGCGGGAGTTATCGTTGGAAGGTACTCTTGCCCAAATGCAGAGTGACAGGCTGGTGGCCGAGACCTCGCTCCTGCGGGTCAGGCAGGACATAAGCAAGACGGACATCGAAATTCTCAACCTCGGCAATCAAAAGGCGAACGAAATTGCGGGCGCTTTGCGCGAGACGCAGCAGCAGCTCAGTGAAATTACCAGCAAAGCCGACACTGCGGTCCAGTTGCTCCATGATACCGAGGTCACTGCACCCGCCTTGCTCGCACTTGCCGAGCGCGCCCAAAACGCCAAGCCCATCTTCAAGATCGTCAGGACGACGGGCAGCGGGTCAGAAGAGCTTTCGGCTGACGAAACGACACAGATCGAGCCAGGTGACACCGTCAAGATCGAAATTCCTCGACCCAAGTCGGGCGTGGCTGCGCTGCCCGCGGCAGCCGGGGCCGTGCAGGCGGAGACGCTACCGATTCAAGGCACCAACTGAGCACCGGAAGGACGACATCAGGGAATAAGGCAGACCGCTGTTTCCTCAAGAGTCGTCGACCATCGCTAATGCGCGTCGCCTTGAAATGGATTCAGGCGACAGGGCTTGGCTTGTTGCTTTGATGGGTGTCGCTGCAAGAGATCCGTCGCGCACTTTGATTATGCGCATCTTGGCTCGCGCGGTCGTGGCGATCGCAATGCCAAGATAGCCTTCCCTCTTTCGGCTGAGCCGCGACGGCCTGCTGCGCCCCCCCAAAAAAGGTGCAGACAAGTGCCCAATGCAAGTGGATCATCTCACGTCGGCGCTTGCCATGCATTTTGAGGCCGCCTATCAGTGCCTCGATCGCTTCCGCACCAATTGCATGTTGATTCTTCCGAACTGCGGTCAATCGGCACCCCAGGGGTGGCACAATTGGAGACGTCGGTGCTGATGGCTATAGTCGCCGTATTTGCGTCGGGCATTCTGATCGGACTGCGCTTCAAGGCTCCTGCCTTGATCGCATTGACTGCGCTGCTCTTGATTGGAAGCTTCGCCTGGAATGACCTTGGCTTGCCCGGCTACGTAACGGTCGCCAAATTCATCATTCTGGCATTCGCATTGGCCTGCGCATACGTAATAGGACTGGCATTGGCTGTGCACTGGAAGCGGAACGAGGGCTGATTGCACGGCCGCGATTTCAGGATGCCCTGTCGAAACGCATCACCGCGAAGAAGGTTCTGAAGACTATCGCGAGGTCGAGCCAGATCGACCAGTTCCGCACATACTGGCTGTCCAGCGCGACGCGGTTGTCATAGTCCAGGCTGCTTCTTCCGCTCACCTGCCAAAGACCGGTGAGTCCCGGTCTCGCAGCGAGATACTCGCCTTGGTGATCGCCATACCGCCTTAGCTCGTCCCTGACGATTGGCCTTGGGCCGACGCAACTCATGTCGCCACGCAGTATGTTGATCAGTTGGGGAAGTTCGTCCAGGCTGGACTTGCGCAACAAACGTCCGAGGAACGTAACACGGGGATCCCTCCTGATCTTGTGGGTTTCTTCCCACTCCTTGCGCGCATCAGGATTGGCATCGAGATATGATTTCAAGACTTGATCCGAATTTGCGACCATCGAACGAAACTTGTAGCAATTGAACGGCCTTCCACCGAAGCCGACACGACTGTGCGAGAATATAGCCGGACCTCCGGCCGTGATCTTGATCAACACACCAACGATGATCATGACGGGAACGGCTAAAACGAGTGCTGTGCCGGCTATGACCACGTCCATGATCCGTTTGAGGAGGCCTCCAATCGGCGGATTTGTCGTTCCCCCATTAATGACGTTCGACAGTTCATTTGCCACCGCCCCGGCTCTGACGTGGTCGCGCGCGGATACAACATTCAGGACAGGCCTGTTCTCGACCGAGACGGGCACTGCTGGCTGACCCCAGATCGGCCCGCCCTGGCGCGACTGCTCTTCGAAGGCGTTTGTCATGTGACGGTCGCTATTTTCTATTTGTTTGACTTCGACAGTCTTCCAAGGGCGAAGCTCCCGGGCAAGAAATGCAAAGGAGGTAGCGTAATGGTCTAGGGGCTACACCCTAATCCTCACGTATGATCGCTCTACACGCTTTGCCGACTTCCGAAGGCGCTATGCTTGGCCGCAACCCGACGGTGCTTGGACGTCATCGACCTCGCGCTCGTGAGGAGGACGCCGAGTAGCTGCGACCTGGAGGCTTGCAGGGTGCGGACGAGTTCCCGTAGCGTGTCTACGTGCGTTTTTCCCCATTCCGCAACGACAACGACACCGTCGAGAACCGATCCGACGATCAGGTCATCCGGCCCAGATTCAAGCGTCGGCAGATCGATGATGACTACGTCGTAAGCGGCAAGTTCGTAGGCTGCCGGATCTTCGGCGCCAAGTTCGGAGAGAAATGCCTGCATGTTCCTCGGCTCGAGCAGTTTTCTTGCGTCCACCACGGAACTTGAAAGCACGTCGAAGCGCCGCCCTAAAGCACGGACGATGTTGTGCCGAATGGGATCCAGGCACTCTTTGCCCAAGATATCCGAGCGTCCGAGCAGCCTTGTAGTAGTCGTCGATCTGCGAACATCAGCGTCAATCACCAAAGTCGTGAGACCTGACATTGAGTAGAGCGTGGCGAGATTGCTTACGACCGAGCTTTTCTGACTGCTGTTCGAAACAGCTGTCACCCCAAGGAACCTTACAGGATGGCTCGTTTCCGCAAGGCTGATTTCGGTGCGCGCTTTCCTAAGGCTCTGGCTGTATCGCGACCAAGGATGCCTGGTCACCTCGTCGACGTTTCCGAATTCCCTCCGTTTGCTCTTGGGCGGCAATTCTCCAACGCATTCTATTCCCAGATAGTCGCGAATATGACGCGGCGAACGAATAGTCCAATCGAACGTATGCCGCACGAACGAAAGGCCAATGCCAAGAAGGAGTCCTGCAATACCCGCAAAAGCCAACACCAACTTGGGCTTGGGTGCGCTCGGATAAAGCGGCGCCGTCGCGGCCGTGATCACCCTTGCGTCAGCAACCGGGTAAGATTGCTGGCTTACTGAATTTGTATAAGCCTGCAGGAAGCTCTCATATATCTTCTGGTAAGTGTCTGCAGTGACCTCAAGCTCTTCGAGGGTCGGCTCCGGATTGATGCCGTCACTGGCGCCGGCCTCACCGCTGACGCTGTAGTCGTGTCGGGAACGGAATGCCTGTGCCCTCGCCCTCGCTTCATTCATCTGGGTGCGGAGTTGCTGGAGGCGCTGTTCGAGCCACGCTCCGCCTTCCTTTGCCGATTCCGCCTTGGTATCGATCTGTTCATGCACGAAGGCATCAGCAGTCGCGTTGGCAATATTTGCGGCGCCCTCGGGGTCAGCAGACGTGAAAGAGATGTCAATGGCGTACGAAACGCCCACCCGTCGGACGTCGAGGCCATTACGGAAGATCGACATGCTGTTCCGGGATTTCTGGTAGTCCGTCATCGCCACCGGTGCATCGGCTGCGTCCAGGCGTCGCTGAAGGGAAGTGGCCCAGGAGCCATCCCCAAGAACCGCAACGAGGTTCCTGCCGACCTTCTTGATTCTGTCCGACAGGGTCGGGTCCTGGGGTCGATTGAAATCGGGATTGTCGACAAGCTTCAACTGGTTGATGACCATCGACGCGATCTTCTCGGATTGCATCACGGCGATCTGGCTTTCGATTTGGGCGGTATCCAGAGACAGGTTAATTTCGCCCCCGTCCTGCTGCAGATGTTGCGGCAGTTTCGGCTCGATCAAAATCTGAGTGCTAGCTGTAAAAACCCGATCAGTGGTCGAATTGTAAAACCATGCCAGCAAGAGAGCCACGGCAACGCAGGACGCGATTGTCCCGAAATAGTGTCTCAGAAATCCGGTTATGTCCGATAGACTGATGAATTCCTGTCCGGCACTGGCCTGCTGATTGGCTGTCAAAGGCCACTGGCTGGCGAACAAGCGGTTCATTCAACATCTCCGGGGAGGCATGAAGGTGGGCTTCCGTGCACGCAGCACCCCGAGGCAGGATTAGTATAGTGTCCGACCGACATTCTCACGAGCCGAGATCCTCGATCCTAAGCTTTTCGCAAGGAAGACTACGCTGGCGCGGGGGAAGGTAAACGCCACCAATTGGCGTAGACCTACGCCCTATGGGAGCGAAGAAGACGCAGGCAAACCGGCCCTTATTCGATTGAGGAGCAACATCTGCTGATCCAGCCGCAACAGCCGCGTCTGGTTGGCCGCAAGATCCCGCGTGAGAATACCGAGCCCTGCCGACATGGACCCGCTCCTGTCCCCGTTTTCCGTCGCCTCCAGGGAAAATGCGGCGCAGTCTATCATCCGTCTACGAGCTCGGCGAAGTCGCTCCAATTCCTGTTCGATCTCCGGCTGAATATCGTCGAGCGCGCGGGCCAAGCCTCTGAAACGCCTGCGATCGACGTCTTTCCGAAAAGAGAAGCTGAAAGATGTGAGCGGCACCATATAGCCACAATTGAGGTCGGCGCCCGCCGCGGACCTTGGCTCTCAGGATATTCGATCGCCCTGCCCGGACGAGACCTTCTTTCGATCATCGGTCGACATCAACTAATGGATGAGGAGGTGCGAACCGGGGGGTAGAGCTACCCGAATTCATGAAGGGGCCGGGTCTCTCCGACATGTTAAGAATATGGTCGCAGTTTCGGAGCGGTAGCCGTGACCCTGACGATAGTCGGCAAAGCCATGCCGAACACATTCGCGTTCGACGACAGCGCTCTCATCAAAGCCACGAGCTTTCGGATCGCCGGCTTTAAGAAGTCAGGGCACTTCTTCTTAAATCCATCGATCGGGCGTCGATATGACGACGGGCTCGTCACGGCAATCGCCTCTGGCGAGATGCTCGACCGAAATCCGGGAAAGACGCTGGCCGAACCTTACAGCGCACTGCCGGTAACTTCTTGGTGCCCGACAACGTCGCCGTCCCGCGCCGCAATCCGGAGGTCGGAGCCTACAACCAGACATTCTGAGAGGAACTGAAGCATGGCACACCGGATCGTAAGTTTTGTCATGAGCGGAGGCGTCGGGTCCCGACTATGGCCGCTCTCGCGCGAAGACAATCCCAAGCAATTCCACGATCTTTCGGGCAATGGTTCCATGCTGGCGAAGACGGTTCGGCGCCTAAAGGCTTGGCCTGACAGCGAAACCCCGGTCTATCTGATAGCGTCCGAGCGTCATGCCGAACGGGTGATCTCGGATATAAGTCCACTCGGACTGAACGGGGGAAAGCCGATCTTCGAACCCCTAGGGCGCAACACCGCCGCAGCGGTGGCCATAGCGACACTGCAGACGATTTCCGAACACGGCAAGGATGCGCTTGTACTTGTGGTCCCTTCCGATCACGAGATATCGACCGAGAGGCAGTTCTGGGAAACCGTCGAGGCGGGCATGCCGGCCGCCAGCTCGGGAAGCATCGTCGTGTTCGGCATCAAGCCCACTCATCCCGAGACCGGATATGGGTACATAGAGGTTGCCGCCAATGGTGATGGCGCGGCTGCGGTTTCGCGCTTTGTCGAGAAGCCAAACATCGAGACGGCGCAAAGATACCTGGAGTCGGGAAGGTTCTACTGGAACGCGGGCATCTTCCTCTTTCGCGCCGATACGATGCAGAAGGCTTTGCTCGAGTTTCAGCCGGAGATCTGGGACACCGCGGAGCGCGCCTTCAGGGCGGCCAGATCCGACGTCTCCGGGCTTTACTTGCCCCAAGGCTTCTACTCGGCGATCCCCTCCACATCGATCGATTATGCAGTCATGGAACACGCGCAGGGCATCGCGATGGTGACGGCTTCCTTCCGCTGGAATGACCTTGGGTCGTGGCAGTCGTTGCTGGAGTGCAGCCCCGCAGACGGCAACGGCAACGTGGTGATGGGCGATGTCGTCGCCATGGATTGCGACCATTCCTACCTCAGAAGCCAAGGTCGGCTGCTCACCGTGATCGGAATGAAGGATGTGGCGGTAGTCGCAACATCTGACGCAATATTCGTGGCCCCTGTCAGCCACAGCCAGAATGTGAAGAAAGTCGTCGAACAGCTCGAAAAAAGCGGGCGCCTCGAGACGAAACTTACGGCCTCTGAAGACCGGGTCATTGTCAGTGGGTCATGGCGCAAGCGCGTCGAGCACTGGCTTTTCAATGAGACCCTGCCGCTATGGTCAACCGCAGGGGTCGATAGCTTGCACGGTGGCTTCCACGAAGCGCTCGGTTTCGATGCCAGACCCTTGGACAAACCCAAGCGGATGCGGACGATGGCCCGACAGATCTATGCTTTCGCCGTAGCCAAGGAACGTGGCTGGACCGGAGCAGCCGACAAGCTCATAGATCACGGAATCGACTTCATCGCAAAACATGGCCGCACCGACCGAGGCGGCTGGGTGCGTACCCTCAATGCCAACGGAAGTGTGGCCGACCCGGTGGAGGATGCTTACGACCATTCATGCGTGCTCCTCGCGCTTGCCCATGCCTATCACTGCGGTCACGAAGCTGCCCTTCAGCTTGCGCGAGAGACATTTCATTTCATCGACTCCCACCTCGAGGATGGCAGCCTGAACGGCTTTCTGGAGGCGCCAGGCTGGAGGGGTGTCAGATGCTCCAATCCGCACATGCACATGCTTGAATCCTTCCTCGCCTGGTATGCCGCAACCGGCGATCGCGCATATCTTCGTCGGGCAGCTCGCGTCATCGACCTCTTCCGCTGCCATTTCTTCGATCATGAGACTTGGACGCTGGGCGAGTATTTCGATGCCGACTGGCTCCCAGCGCCCGGAGAAAAGGGACAGTGGACCGAACCGGGGCATCACTTCGAATGGGCCTCCCTGCTCGTGGATTTCGCGCGGGCCAGCGGGCAGAAAGATCTGGCTGCCTACGCCAGGAAGCTCTATTCCTCAGCGGTCGCCAGCGGATTGAACCGGGCCACAGGGCTTGCGTATGCGGTCGTGTCGCGACAAGGGATGCCTCTCAACCGGCTGTCGCGCAGCTGGCCGCAATGCGAGGCGATCAAAGCCGCCATCGCGTTGGACGACATCGATGGGCCTGATCTGAAACCCGAGATCGAAGCTCGCGTGGCGCGTCTTTTCAGATGGCATATCGATCCTGCCCCGCTTGGCCTGTGGGTGGACAGGATCGACGAGCGCGGCCGCTCGCAGGCGACTGAGGTCCCTGCCAGCATCTTCTACCATCTGGTGACGGCGCTGATGCAGTATCTCGACAAGACCGAAGGCCAGGTCGAACCGTTTCCGGTCCCTTCCCGTAAAGAGGACAGCCTCTTGCCGAAGAAGGTATATGGCTGAAGAAGCGACGGGCGCTGTCTCGCGACAGCAGCAGATAGGCTGGCGGGATATCCTCGCGGCAATTGCGGGAATACCAGCTACTGCTAATTCGGTATCCCCTTGCCTCTGGGTCGCCGCCGCTAACTGGGTTACCGTCCCGATTGGCTACACCTCAAAGAGAAGGGTCGTCCGACCACTCTGCTTCTTGGGCTGCGCAAACTCGTCAAGATGTTGGAAACCAGAGGCTCTTAGTCCGGGTAGTTAAGACGACTATGGCAAAAAAGAAATCGAGAGACAGGCGCAGTGGCGATCTCCTGAAGTTGCTGGCAACAAGGCCGCGGGCGGTCGCGCTGGCGGCGCTGCATGTGAGTGAATCGGTCCTTTTGGAACTCGAGGCGTCAGAAGTGTTGTCGCCGGCGGAGATCAGGGGGCTGCTGAGGGACGCCTCGCTGACTTTGCGCAATGCTGCCGACCAGGCGGACAACCGGAGCTGCCTGGTTGCGAGTGAAATAGTCGAGTCTATGAGAGAGAACTTTAAGAGAAGTAAGTCATAGATGACACCAAATCCAGCGGGTATCGATGGGACCGCAAATCGTAGGGAGCCAGCGTCGGCGCTCGATTTTGCATCGCAGTACCTTCCTGGACCCGCTCGCGAAAGGGTTGCTCGTCGCGTGGAACTTCATTTACTTATTGAGGTTGAGGGAGGTATAAACGCCTTTGGGGGCGAGGGATACGGATGACGTTTGCTTCACGTTCTTTTTCGAAAGGAGACGAGCACCGCCCGTCATACGTTGGACTTAACGATGACGACACCGCGTTGATCAAGACGCTCGGGTTCGTTTCCAAGCGATATCCGGCCAACACGGTGATCTTCAGTCAGGGCGACAGCAACGATCGTACATACATCGTCGAGTCGGGCTGGGGCTGCATTTATCACGAGCTTTCGGGGGGGCAGCGACAAATTCTCGATTTTGCACTGACTGGCGATGTGGTTGTGGCTCAGTCGTATGGAAGTGGCACTGTCGGAACCTTCGTTGCTCAAACCGACCTCGCCTTGCTCCTGGCACCCACTAAGACATTGACGCTCGCCGCCATGAAATCGCCTCATCTGTTCTCGTTCATCGTTGAGGCGCTTATGCGCAATGGTGCTGTGATAGCTCAGCATCTGGCCAACGTAGGACGACGTACCGCCCTGGAGCGGACTGCGCATTTGTTGCTCGAACTGACAGGACGTCTGCAACGCGTTGGCGCAATTGACCACGACGGCTTTGACTGCCCGCTCACGCAATACGACCTCGCTGACGCCCTTGGCCTTACTCCGATCCACGTCAATCGAATGTTACGGGAACTTCGTGAGCGCAGGTTTCTCGAATTTCGACAGGGCCACGTCCGACTGCTCGATCATGCCGGTCTGAAGAAGTTCGTTGGGTTTGATGGGGGCTATCTCGATAACTGAGCCGGTCGCTCTTTGTCCCAACGCTCTTATCGCAGACGCGGACTTGCAGCCATCCGAAACCTCAGCATAGCTTCTTTGGGAGCGATGCGCAGGGACCTTACTGCCGCATGCCCTGCGGCTCATTCGATTTGGCTGGAAAGGCCGCAAGCACGTCGGAGGTGATGGGACTCCCGTCGGTGATATCTGCGGCAATGGAATGAGCCGTGCCGAGTTGCTAACGTCTCAGCACCTGCAGCTCCGCTTCAGCGACCTCCTGGAAGCTACTTGGCCTAGTGAAGCCGGGGCTTGCAGCGACGTCAGCCATCTTGTCCCGGAATATGCCTAAATACCCAAATATCTTCGAGGTGGGTAGCCGGGCGGCAATCCATGCTGCACGCCTCTACCACTCCGTCATTCATTTGGATGTATTTTTGTTTTATAATCAATAGCATAATTTCTACGTCGCCGGCGCGCAGAATTAGTGGATCCTGCCGGTCAGGCCCGGCGCCTTGCTCCTACCCCGACGGGCGCCGGGCCGCACGCCCACTGGCGGCGCACGCCCACTGGGGCAGAGAAGCCTGCGCAAGCCGTCCGACAGTTCCTGGAGCGTAATTCGCAATAT
>Ga0315336_1003167_pt1 | contig 22750 bp, 21 predicted proteins | sample ASW5metaG_FD_204512 | JGI IMG/M metagenome (GOLD analysis project Ga0315336, IMG submission 204512) | Ammonia-oxidizing marine archaeal communities from Monterey Bay, California, United States - ASW #5 | ecosystem: Environmental > Aquatic > Marine > Intertidal zone | place: USA: California... | reverse complement strand
TCTGGATCAGGCCGCGTCCCGCCACCGCCTCGCGGCCCGCGCGCCCGGTGACCTGATGCAGCAGTTGATAGGTGCGCTCTGCGGCGCGTGGATCGCCCTGGTCGAGACCCAGATCGCCGTCCACGACGCCCACAAGAGCGAGCTGCGGAAAATGATGGCCCTTGGCGACCAATTGGGTGCCGACCACGATGTCGGCGCGGTGCTCGGCGATTTGCTCCAGCACTTCGCGCAACGCGCCCACATTGGGCACCAGATCGCTCGATAGCAGCGCAATGCGAGCCTCGGGGAAGCGCTCGGAGACCTCTTCGGCGACCCGTTCGATCCCTGGACCGCACGGCACCAGCATGTCCTGGGCGCCGCATTCGGGACAGGCATGGGGCACCGGCATCGAGGCGCCGCAATGGTGGCATTCGAGCCGGCGCTTGAAGCGGTGCTCGACCAGCCAGGCCGAGCATTGCGGGCACTGGAAGCGGTATCCGCAGGCTCGGCAGAGCGTGAGCGGTGCGTAACCTCGGCGGTTCAGGAAAAGCAGGACCTGCTGGCCGGCGGCCAGCGTCTGGCCCATTTGGTCGACCAGCGGCGGGCTCAGCCAGGATCCGCGCTCGGGCGGAAATTCCCGCAGGTCGATCGCCTCGATGTCGGGGAGCGGCGCCCCGCTATAGCGCGCCGGGAGCCGGATATGGCCGTAGCGGCCCTGTTCGGCATTGACCAGGCTTTCGAGCGATGGCGTGGCCGAACTCAGAATTACGGGAAAATTTCCTAGTTTTCCTCGCACCACCGACATGTCGCGCGCCTGATAGATCACCCGATCCTCCTGCTTGAAGGCGGGATCGTGCTCCTCGTCCACGACGATCAGGCCGAGCTCGCGAAAGGGCAGGAACAGCGCCGATCGCGCGCCAACCACCGCGCGGGCCTCGCCGCGTGCCACCGCCAGCCAGACCCGGGCGCGCTGTCTCGGCGTCAGCTCGGAGTGCCATTCCACCGGAGCCGTGCCGAACCGCGCCACGAAGCGATCGATGAACTGCCGGGTCAGCGCGATCTCGGGCAGCAGGATCAGCGCCTGGCGGCCCCGTTTCAGCGCCGCGGCGACGGCCTCGAAATAGACTTCCGTCTTGCCAGCCCCGGTCACCCCGTCCAGCAGGGAGACGCCATGGCCGCCGGCTTCCAAATTTTCACAAAGCTGGTTTGCCGCCTCGCGCTGTGCCTGGGTCAGCGCCACGCCCTCGTGGCTCGGATCAGGCAGCGGCCAGGCGGGCTCGGGCATGGCCTCGCGCACCAGGGTACCGGCCTTGGCGAGCCCGTCGATCACGCCCGCGCTGACGCCTGCCGCCTCGGCGAGCGCGGCCTTGCGCCAGGCCAACCCATTGCCTGCCACCTCCAACACCCGGGCCCGCGCCGAGGTCAGCCGTTCGGGAGGTGGACCATCCAGCCGATAGCCTAGGGCGGCCGGCTGGGGCGCGAATGCCTCGCGGGCGCTCATCATCATCCGCAGCACCATGCCGGGGGTCGCCAGCGTGTAATTCGCCACCCATTCGGCTAATTCGAGCGAGATTGGCGGCAGCGGCGGCACATCGAGCCGCTCCAGCAGGGGGCGCAGCTTTTTTGGGTCAACGGGGGGGCGGCCTTCCACCAGCGCGCCTTGCCAGACCACCCCGATCCGCTCGCGGGAGCCCAACGGAACCCGCACGAAATCGCCTGGGGCCAGGTCAATTTCGTCGCCCACCAGATAATCGTAGGGCGACTCCAGGCTCAGCGGCAGCAGGACGGGGACGGTTCGCGGGGATGACAAGGGCTGCGGCTCGTGGTCAAAGACGTTAAGAGAAGCGGAAGAATCAGCGTCTAATACTATCGCGTACGCGCGGCTGGCGAAGCTCAAGCCGCAAGGCACGGAAGGGGCTCCATGAAATTCTTCGTCGACAGTGCCGATATCGAGGAAATCCGGGAGCTGGCCGACACCGGCCTGATCGACGGCGTCACCACCAATCCGTCGCTTGTCGCCAAATCAGGACGCAAGTTCACCGACGTGATCAAGGAGATTTGCTCGGTGGTGGATGGCCCCGTCAGCGCCGAGGTCACGTCGCGCGAAACCGACGGCATGATCGAAGAGGGGCGCAAGCTCGCCGAGCTCGCGAGCAACGTGGCCATCAAGGTACCGCTCACCTGGGATGGGCTGAAGGCCTGCCGCGCGCTCTCCCAAGGCGGCGTGCCGGTGAATGTGACGCTCTGCTTCAGCGCCAATCAGGCCTTGCTCGCTGCCAAGGCGGGCGCGGCCTTCATCTCGCCCTTCATCGGCCGGCTCGACGATATTGGCTTGGACGGCATGGAGGTGATCCGCGAGATCCGGGTGATCTACGACAACTATGACAACCTCAACACCGAAATTCTGGCGGCCTCGATCCGTAACGTGAACCACGTCAAGGATGCCGCAATGGCGGGCGCCGACATTGCAACGGTTCCGCCTAAGGTGCTCCAGGACCTCGCCAGGCACCACCTCACCGATAAGGGCTTGGACGCCTTTCTGGCCGATTGGAAAAAGACCGGCCAATCTATTCTCTAAGGAGATTTGCGGGGGAGAATTGGCGACGCACACACAGAAACTAGCGGCCGCGGCCGATCTCAAGGGCGCCCTGGAGGCATGGCTCAGCCATCTCTCGGGCGAGCGCCGGGTGGCTGAAAAGACCATTGAGGCCTACGCCCGCGACGTCAGCCAATTCGTGAATTTCCTCAAAGACCATCGCGGCCGCCCGGCGAGCCTCGACGATCTCGGACGTCTCGGCCCCCGCGACTTCCGTGCCTTCCTGGCTGAACGCCGCCGCCAGGGCGTCTCCAGCCGCAGCCTGTCGCGCACGCTTTCGGGCCTGCGGATGTTTTTCCGGTTCCTGGACCGGCGCGGCCTGGTCAAGAACGATGCGCTCGCCTCCGTATCGCTGCCCAAAAGCGGACACGCGGTGCCCAAGCCGGTGGGCAGGGGCGAGGCCAAGGCAGTCATAACGGACGCCCGGGCCGGGGCCAGCGCCGGTGCGCCGGAATGGGCGATCGCCCGCGACACCGCGGTGCTGACCCTGCTCTACGGCTCCGGTCTGCGGATTTCCGAGGCGCTCGGGCTCAACCGAGATCAAGCGCCAATCGAAGGGCGCGATATCCTCGCCATCCTCGGCAAGGGCGGCAAGGAGCGCCGGGTCCCGGTGCTTCCGATCGCGCAACAGGCAGTCGCGCGATATCTCGAGCTCTGTCCCTTCGAGCTCGCCCCCGAGGGACCACTTTTCGTCGGCCTGCGCGGCAAGCGGCTGAGCCCTCGGATCATCCAACTGGTGATGCAGCGGCTGCGGGGCGCTTTCGGCTTGCCGCAGACCGCCACGCCCCACGCACTGCGCCATTCCTTCGCCACCCATTTGCTCGGCAGCGGTGCAGACTTGCGCGAAATCCAAGAGCTTCTGGGCCACGCCTCCCTCTCGACCACCCAGATCTACACGGAAGTCGACGTCCAGCACCTGCTCAAGGTCTATGACGGCGCCCACCCCCGCGCCCGTTAGCGTTGCGTCCAGCAAATCGAGCGTGCACGATGCGCGCCGAGCAGAACGCCGAGGATTATGGGGAGGTTGGGAATGGCCAAATCCGCACTCATCGTGGGGGCTGGTGCTGGCATCAGCGCCGCGTTCGCCCGCGCGCTTGCCAAGGATGGCTACAAGCTGGCGCTCGCCGCGAGAAAGATCGACAAGCTCGATGCTCTGGCAGCCGAAACGGGTGCGGTTACCTTTCAATGCGACGCCACCCAGCCCGATCAGGTCGAGACGCTGTTTGGGGAAGTCGATCAGGCGCTCGAACGCCTCGACGTGGTGCTCTACAATCCAAGCATGCGGTCTACGGGCCCGGTCGCCGAACTCGATGCGGAAGACGTCCGTCGCGCATTGCTGGTGACGGCCTTTGGAGCATTTCTGGTGGCCCAGCAGGCCACAATGCGGATGCTGACCCAGGGCCATGGCGCAATCCTGTTCACCGGCGCCTCGGCAAGCGTCAAGGGCTACGCCAATTCCGCGCCCTTCGCCATGGGCAAGTTTGCGCTTCGCGGGCTGGCCCAAAGCATGGCCCGCGAGCTGCAGCCGCAAAATATCCATGTGGCGCATTTCGTGATCGATGGCGGCGTCGCCAACCAAGCAAGGGGCCGGGTCAACACAGGCGAGAGCCCCGATGGCTGGCTGGAGGCGGACGCCATCGCCCAGACCTATATGGACGTGGTGAACCAGCACCGCAGCGCCTGGTCCTGGGAAATCGAGCTTCGGCCCTGGGTCGAGAGCTTCTGAGTCCGAGTTGCGCCGATAAAAAGGCAACGGAACCCGATGGCCAAAGCCGATCAAAATGCCCTGCTCGCCGCGGCCCGCGCCGAGGTTGAGGATTTTCACGTCTTCTTCGATGACTGGTTCACAGGCGCCTGCCCGCAGAGCGAAGAAGACTTGGAGTCCCGACACGGCTCGCGGCTGGCATCGGGCTTCCAGTTGATTTATCCGGGCGGCGGTGTGCTGGACCGCGACGGGTTGATCCAGGGCATACGCGGGGCCTATGCCAAGAGCCCCGGCTACAAGACCCAGATCCGGGACGTGCGGCTGCGCCCGATGGGGGCCGAAGGCTATCTGCTCGTGAACTACGAGGAATGGCAGAAAAATGCGGTGAACTCGACGCCGCCCAACAATGGCCGGCTCTCAAGCGCGGTGTTCCGGATCGTGGCGCAAGACCCGATCAAGCTCGAATGGTTGCACCTGCACGAGACCTGGCTGCCGGCGGAAGTGATGGCCGCCGACCCGTTTGATTTTTGAGTGCGCCGTGGCGAGGATTTACGCGCAGGGGCACGTACTTTGATCCACCTCAAGGCGCGCGCCGGATTTCCGGCAAGAATGGCCGCGTAGCCATTGCCTCCCTTCCTAGGGACGCGGTAAAGCGCACGCCTGACCTGCACCCGGTGATGGCGTGCGTTTTGCGTTTGCGCGAACGCGCTAGCCGAGAAATGAGTAGAAAATGCTGCCGTAGATTGCGGCGCCAAGTACGGCCGACGACAATACGACGGGAATAGGCTTGAGAACCTCTCGCTTGCGAACCGTCAGCCATATCCAAACATGGATGATTCCGCAGACCGCGCCGATGGCGAACCAATACATCGCCCGAGTTTGGCGCAATTCGCAGGCCGCGGATAGGGCCGCCCGCGCGAGTTAGACGAAAAGGGGTGAGGCGGCGGGGCGCGCCCCGCCCTTGATCCTCAGGCCCCGAGATAGGCCTCCAGGCAATCGAAGCTGCCGCCCCAGCCCTGGCCATGCATATCGCGCGCCGTTTCGTCGACGAAATTGGTCTGGTGCAGCACCAGCTTGGTGCCGGTCTCGGTGGGCACGAAGTCGAGCGCTATTTCCATCTGCTGGCCCGCGCTGCCGTCGTCCTGATCCCAGGCCCAGGTGATGGTGAGCCGCTCATTGGGCACCAGCTCCTTGACCACGCCGCGCGCGGTATGGGTGTTGCCGTCGGGCGAGACCATCGGCACCAGATAGGCGCCGCCGACGCGGGGCTCGAATTCGGTGTCGGGTGCAGTAAAGCCGTTCGGACCCATCCATTGGCGCAGCGCATCCTGATCGGTCCAGGCCTTGAAGACGGCCTCGACCGGATGGGCGAATTCGCGTTCCAGGATCAGTTCAGGGGCGTCGGTCACGGTCTCAGCTCTCAAGGCGTCACTCATCGCGGGCTACTCCTGTTTGTCAGATTTGGTCGCGTCTTGCTGATTGTCCAGATAACTTTCCAAGGCATCGAAGCTCTCGCTCCAGAACCGCCGATGGGTCTCAATCCAATCGTTGGCGGCAACCAACGCTTCGGGACGCAAATAACAGCGCCGCTTTTGGGCCTCGACCTCGCGGCGGATTAGGCCCGCGCCCTCCAGCACCTTCAGGTGCCGCGAAATGGCGGGCAGCGAGATGCGAAAGGGCTCCGCCAGCTCATTGACGGTGGCGCTTCCCCGGGCCAGCCGGGCAAGGATCGAGCGCCTGGTGGGATCGGAAAGCGCTGAAAACGTGGTCGAAAGCGGGTCCATAGGGATCATGGTTCATATTTAATCTATAAGTTAATTAACATATCCGTTAATCTTGTCAACAAGCATGTGCACGACCTCGAAAATCGTAGTTTTTTCAATATATTAGGTCGCGCATCGAGGCGCTGCTCACATATGCAACGCGCGCTTGTCCACCCCGAGTGCTGCTTCCTTGACCGCTTCGGTCAGGGTGGGATGGGCGTGGCTGGTGCGGGCCAGGTCCTCGGCCGAAGCGCCCAATTCCATGGCGAGCACAGCCTCGGCAATCATGTTGCCTGCATCCGCGCCGATGATGTGGACGCCCAAGATCCGGTCGGTGGCCGCGTCGGCAAGGATCTTTACGAAGCCCTCGGTCGTGCGGTTCACCTTGGCGCGGCCGTTGGCCATGAAGGGGAACTTGCCGACTGAATAGTCGATCCCGGCTTCTTTCAGGTCCTCCTCGGTCTTCCCCACCGAGGCAACCTCGGGAAACGTATAGATCACGCCCGGAATCGCGCCGTAATTCACGTGGCCCGCCTGGCCTGCGAGGATTTCAGCAACCGCGACGCCCTCATCCTCGGCCTTGTGGGCCAGCATCGGCCCGGCGATCACGTCGCCGATCGCATAGATTCCGTCGACGCTGGACTTGTATTGAGTGTCCACGATGATCTGCCCGCGGTTGTCGAGCTTGACGCCCACCTCCTGGAGCCCGAGGCCCTCGGTGTAGGGCGCCCTGCCAATCGCGACCAGCACCACATCGCAGCTCACGGTCTCGCCCTTGCCGCCCTCGGAGGGCTCGATCGTCGCCTTACAGCCCTTGGCCGTGGTCTGGACCGAGGTCACCTTGTGGCCGAGCTTGAACTCCATGCCCTGTTTCTTGAGGATCCGCTGAAACTGTCGTGCGACCTCGGCGTCCATGCCGGGCGTGATCCTATCCAGGAACTCGACCACCAGGACCTCCGCGCCAAGCCTCCGCCATACCGAGCCCAGCTCCAGGCCGATATAGCCGGCGCCCACCACCAGCAGCTTCTTCGGCACTTTGGGGAGCACCAGGGCGCCGGTCGACGACACGATGCGCTTCTCGTCGATCTCGATGCCGGGAATCTGGGAGACGTCGGAACCGGTGGCGATCACAATATTCTTGGCGCTGATCGACTGCGCCTTGCCCTTTTCGGGCGTCACTTCGATGGCGCCGGGTCCAGTGATCCGCCCCGAACCGTGCAGGGCATCGATCTTGTTCTTCTTCATCAAAAACGCGACGCCGTCGACATTGCCCGCCACGCCCTCGTCCTTGAAGGCCATCATGGTCTTCAGGTCGAGGCGCGGCTTTACCTCGACGCCCATCGCGCCCATGCCGTTCTCCGCCTCCTCATAAACGTGGGAGGCGTGCAGCAGCGCCTTGGACGGGATGCAGCCGACATTCAGGCAGGTGCCGCCAAAGGTCTTGCGCTTTTCGATCACCGCGACCTTCATGCCGAGTTGGGCGGCGCGGATGGCGCAGACGTAGCCGCCGGGTCCAGTGCCGATAACGGTCAGATCGTATTCAGCCATTGGTGGACCTCTCCGGGTTCACGACTGTTTCGGCAGTTCGGCGCCGAACGACCAGATATGGCCGAAGGGGTCGCGCAGTCGCCCATAGCGCGCGCCCCAAAAAGCGTCCATTGCCGGCTGGGTTATTTCGCAGCCCGCATCCGCAGCACGGGTCATCGCTTCGTCGACTTTTGCCGGGCTATCCAAATTGACGTGGACGGTGATGCTGGCCCCGCCGGCGGTCGGCGGCGCCATCACGTCCGGCGAATACTCGGGAAACTCGTCATTCAGCATGACGTGACCGCTGAACATTGAGAGCGTGGCGTGGAGCACGCGCTTACCGTCATCCGCCATCTGTTTGAAATCTTCCTCGGCGCCAAAGGCGCGGGCATAGAACTCGATGGCCTCCAGCCCGCCCTTCACCGTGAGGTGGACGAAGATCGGCGGCGTGTTTCGTTCTTCGGCCATTCGGAGCTCCGCGCCCGTTCAGATATCGAGCATCATGCGCTGGGGGTCCTCCAGCGACTCTTTCACCCGCACCAGGAACGTGACGGCGCCCTGGCCGTCCACCACGCGGTGGTCATAGGTCAGCGCCAGATACATCATCGGGCGGGCCACGATCTCGCCATCGACCACCACCGGGCGCTGCTCGATCTTGTGCATCCCCAGAATGCCCGATTGCGGGGCGTTCAGGATTGGCGTCGACATCAGCGAGCCATAGACGCCGCCATTGCTGATGGTGAAGGTTCCACCCTGCATGTCTTCGATGCTGAGCTCGCCCGCCTGGGCGCGGCCGGCAAAATAGCCGATCGCCTGCTCGATACCGGCCAGCGACATCCGATCAGCGTCGCGGATCACCGGCACCACCAGGCCCCGCTCGGTGCCGACCGCAATGCCGATATTGTAGTAATTCTTGTAGATCAGGTCGGTGCCGTCGATCTCGGCATTGACCTCGGGAATTTCCTTCAAGGCCTGGGTGCAAGCCTTGACGAAGAATCCCATGAAGCCCAGCCGGACGCCATGGCGCTGCTCGAAGAGATCGCGGTATTCCTTGCGCAGCGCCATCACCGCCGACATGTCCACCTCGTTGAAGGTGGTCAGCATGGCAGCGGTGTTTTGCGCATCCTTCAGCCGCCGGGCGATGGTCTGGCGCAGCCTGGTCATCCGCACCCGCTCCTCGCGGACCTCGTCGCCTGGCGGCGACGGCGCGCGCGGCTTGGCCGCGGGCACGGGCTGGGGCGCGGCGGACGCGACGCCGACCGGCGCTTCGGAGGCAGCACCCGCCTCGATCGCTGCCAGCACGTCACCCTTCAGGATTCGTCCGCCCTTACCGGTCCCAGTGATCTCGGCCGGGTTCAGCTGATTTTCCACGACGAGCTTACGAACCGCGGGCGACAGCACGATCTCAACCGGTACGGCAGAGGATTCTGCTTCGGCAACCGCTGGCTCGGCCACAATCTCGGCCGCCGGCGCTGGAGCTTTGGCCTCGGCGGTTTTCGCAGCGGCAGTCGCCGGAGCTTTAGTCTTTGCCGCCTTAGGCGCGGCACCCTCGGCAATGGACCCAAGCACGGTCCCAACCTCGACCGTATCGCCCTCCTTCACGGAGATTTCCGACAGCACACCCGCCGCGGGCGCTGGGACTTCAACCGTAACCTTGTCGGTTTCCAGCTCGACCAGGGGCTCGTCCGCACCGACGGCGTCGCCCGCATGCTTGAACCACTGGGCCACCGTCGCCTCGGTTATGGATTCACCGAGTTGGGGAACACGTATCTCGGTCGCCATCGCCTTTGTTCCTTTTGTGGTCTCGGGCGGCCCTAAAGCGTCAAGGCGTCGTCAAGAAAGGCCTCGAGTTCGGCCAAATGCTTGCTGGCGAGCCCTGTTGCGGTTGCCGCCGAGGCCGGCCTTCCCACATAACTCGGCCTGCCGTGCTTGGCCTCGATATGGCCGAGCACCCATTCCAAATTGGGCTCCATATAGCTCCAAGCGCCCATATTCCTTGGCTCTTCCTGGCACCAGATCATCTCGGCCTGCGGGAACCTTCCGAGTTCTTCAATCAGGGCCCGGGCCGGGAACGGATAAAGCTGTTCGACGCGCATCAGATAAATATCCTTGATGCCGCGCTTCTCGCGCTCCTCGTAGAGATCGTAATAGACCTTGCCCGAGCAGAGTACGACGCGCTTAATCTTATGATCCTTAACGAGTTTGATCTTCTGGTGGGCAAGCGCCTGGGCGTCGTCCCAAAGCACGCGGTGGAACGTGGAGCCCGGGCCCATGTCCTCAAGCGGCGAGACGACCTGCTTGTGACGGAGCAGGGACTTCGGCGTCATTAGCACCAGAGGCTTGCGGAAATTACGGTGCAGCTGACGTCGCAGGATGTGGAAATAGTTGGCGGGCGTGGTGCAGTTGGCGACCTGCCAGTTGTCTTCGGCGCTGAGCTGCAAGAAGCGCTCCAGCCGGGCAGACGAATGCTCCGGTCCCTGGCCCTCATAGCCATGGGGCAGCAGCAGGGTGAGCGCAGACATCCGAAGCCATTTGCGTTCTCCGCTGGCGATCAACTGGTCGATAACCACCTGGGCGCCATTGGCGAAGTCTCCGAACTGGGCCTCCCACATCACCAGCGCGTTGGGCTCGGCGAGGCTGTAGCCATATTCGAAGCCCAGCACCGCCTCCTCCGACAGCATCGAATTGACGACCTCGAACTTGGCCTGGTCGGGGCTGAGATGACGCAGGGCGATGTATTTCTCTTCAGTCTCCTGGTCTAGGAACACCGAATGGCGCTGCGAAAACGTGCCGCGTTCGCTGTCCTGGCCCGACAGGCGAACCGGAAAGCCCTCGCGCAGCAGCGTGCCGAAGGCGAGCGACTCGGCCATCGACCAGTCGATCGCGGTGCCCGACTCAATCATTTCGCGCCGCCGGTCCAGCAAGCGCTTCAAGGTGCGGTGCAGTTGAAAATTCTCAGGCACCTTGGTGAGCTGCAGGCCGATCTGCTTCAGCCGGGCGATATCGACGCCGGTTTCACCGCGCCGCGCGCCCTCTTCGGCAAAACCGATGCCCGACCATTTGCCATCCAGCCAATCGGCCCGGTTGGGCCGATAGGTGTCCGCCCTCTCGAATTCGGATTCCAAGTGCTCGCGGAAATCCCCTTTCATCCGGTCGACGTCTTCCGTGCCCACCAACCCCTCGCCGATCAGCCGATCGGCATAGATCTGGGCGACCGTCGGGTGCTCGCGAATCCGGCGATACATCAGCGGCTGCGTGAAGGCGGGTTCGTCGCCCTCATTGTGGCCGTGGCGCCGGTAGCAGAACATGTCGATCACAACGGGCTTGTGGAACAGCTGCCGGAATTCGGTCGCGATCTTGGCGACGTGCACGACCGCTTCCGGATCATCGCCGTTCACGTGCAGGATCGGCGCCTCGATCATCCGGGCGACATCCGAGGGGTAGGGCGAGGAGCGTTGGAAGCGTGGCGCGGTGGTGAAGCCGATCTGGTTGTTCACGATGAAATGCAGCGAGCCACCGGTGCGGTGGCCGGCGAGCCCGGAAAGCCCGAAGCATTCGGCAACCACGCCTTGGCCCGCAAAGGAGGCGTCGCCATGGAGCAGCAGCGGCAGCACGGATGTGCGCGCGTGGTCGTTGAATTGGTCCAGCTTGGCCCGCGCCTTCCCCAGCACGACCGGGTCAACGATCTCCAAATGCGACGGGTTGGCGGTCAGCGAGAGATGTACCTGGTTGCCGTCGAACTCCCGGTCCGACGAGGCGCCCAGATGGTATTTCACGTCGCCCGAGCCCTCGACGTCGTCCGGGTGCACCGAACCGCCGTGAAACTCGTTGAAGATGGCGCGGTAGGGCTTGCTCATGACGTTGGCGAGCACGTTCAGCCGGCCGCGGTGCGGCATGCCGATGATGATTTCCTTGACCCCCAAATGACCGCCGCGCTTGATGATCTGCTCGAGCGCCGGGACCATGGCTTCGGCGCCCTCCACCCCGAAGCGTTTCGTCCCGGTATATTTGACGTCGAGAAACTTCTCGAAACCCTCGGTCTCGATCAGCTTGTTGAGGATCGCCTTCTTGCCCTCGGGCGTGAAGGTTACCTCCTTGTCCTTGCCCTCGATGCGCTGCTGAATCCATGCCTTCTGTTCCGGCGTGGAGATGTGCATGAACTCGACACCGATGGTCGAGCAATAGGTCCGGGTCAGGATCTCCATGATCTCCTGGATGCTGGCGAATTCCAGTCCCAGTACGTTGTCGAGATAGATCTTGCGGTCCCGGTCGCGCTCGGTGAAGCCGTAAGAAGCTGGATCGAGCTCGGGATGGGGCAGCCGCTTTTCGAGGCCTAGAGGGTCCAGATGGGCCTCTAGATGGCCGCGCACGCGATAGGCCCGGATCATCATCAAGGCGCGCACCGAATCCCTCGTCGCGGCCAGCGCCAGCTCGCCGCCAAGCTCAACGCCTAGTGATTGGGCCCGATCTTGGATCTGGCGCTGCACGCCCTGCTGCACCGGAGTCCAATCGCCATTCTGGCCGTTGCCCAAATCGTCGCGCCGCCAGGAGGGACCGTCGGCTTCCGCAATCACGTCCTCCTTGCGGTCTTTCAGCTCGGCGAAGAACGCCCGCCAGTCGGCCTCGACGGATGCCGGATCGCGCTGATAGCGGGCATAGAGATCCTCGATGTAGCCGGCATTCGCGCCATCGAGGAACGCGGTGCGCGCAAACGCCTCGTTCAAATCCTGCCGTGCCATCGGCCAGCCTTTCTGGATGGGTTGCCCCTCAAAATCACGCTTTACTCACTTGGTCGCTCGGCGGCCCAAGGGCATCGGGCCGCTACCTAGTTATTTAATACTTCCAGTAGCGTAGTTCCAAGGGCAGCCGGCGAATCGGCGACCGCAATTCCTGCCCCCCGCATCGCCTCGATCTTGTCCTGAGCGCCGCCCTTGCCGCCGGAAATGATGGCGCCCGCATGGCCCATACGCCGGCCCGGCGGCGCGGTGACGCCGGCGATGAAGCCCACAACCGGCTTCTTGGTCTTGGAATCTTTTAGAAAATCCGCCGCATCTTCCTCGGCCGAGCCGCCAATCTCGCCGATCATCACGATGGATTTGGTCTTCTTATCGGCCAGAAACAGCTCCAGGCAGTCGATGAAACTGGTGCCGTGGACGGGATCGCCTCCGATGCCGATGCAGGTCGACTGACCCAGACCCGCGGCTGTAGTCTGCGCCACCGCCTCATAGGTCAGCGTGCCCGAGCGCGAGACGATACCCACGGTGCCGGGTTTGTGGATATGTCCCGGCATGATGCCGATCTTGCACTCGTCGGGCGTAATGATGCCCGGGCAATTGGGCCCGATCAGCCGGGTCTTCGAACCCTCCAGGGCGCGCTTCACCTTGACCATGTCCAGCACCGGAATCCCTTCCGTGATGCAGACCACCAACGGCATTTCCGCGTCGATAGCTTCCAAAATGGCGTCGGCGGCGGAATGGGGCGGCACATAGATTGCGCTTGCATCGGCGCCAGTCTCGGCAACCGCTTGGTGCATGGTGTCGAATACGGGAAGCCCCAGATGCTCGGTTCCGCCTTTGCCGGGCGTGACACCGCCCACCATCTTGGTGCCATAGGCGATGGCTTGCTCCGAATGAAAGGTGCCCTGGCTGCCGGTAAATCCCTGGCAGACCACCTTCGTCTTGTTGTTCACCAGAACCGACATGTGACGGCCTAGCCCTTGACCTGGGCGACGATTTTCTTGGCGGCGTCCGCCAAATCGTCCGCGGCGATGATGGCGAGCCCCGAATCGTTCAGGATTTTCTTGCCCAGAGTGACGTTGGTGCCCTCCAGCCGGACCACCAGCGGCACGCCGATGCTCATCTCCTTGGCCGCTTCCACGATGCCCTCGGCGATGATGTCGCAGCGCATGATGCCGCCAAAGATGTTGACCAGAATGCCCTCCACGTTGGGGTCGGACAGGATGATCTTGAAGGCGTTGATCACCTGCTCGCGGTCGGCGCCGCCGCCCACATCCAGGAAGTTGGCGGGCTCGGCCCCATAGAGCTTGATGATATCCATGGTCGCCATGGCAAGCCCCGCGCCATTGACCATGCAGCCGATATTGCCATCGAGCTTGACGTAGGAGAGATCGAAGCGCGAGGCCTCCACCTCGGCCGGGTCCTCCTCGTCGATATCGCGCAATTCCGCAATGTCGCTGTGGCGGTAGAGCGCGTTGTCGTCGAAGTTCATCTTGGCGTCGAGGCAGAGCAGGTCGCCCGCGCCCGTGACCACCAGCGGGTTCACTTCGATTAGGCTCGCATCCTTATCCAGAAAAGCCCGGTAGAGATTGGCGATCAGCGCCACGCACTGCTTCACCTGCTTGCCTTCCAGGCCCAGACCGAACGCGATCCTGCGCCCGTAGAAGCCCGAATAGCCGGAGCTTGGATCGATGCTGAGCGTGAGGATTTTCTCGGGCGTCTTGGCCGCCACCTCCTCGATATCGACACCGCCCTCGGTCGAGGAGATGAAGGCGACCCGCGAGGTCTGCCGGTCTACCAGGCAGGACAGGTAAAACTCACGCTCGATTTCCGAAGCCTTTTCGATATAGACCCGGCGCACCTGCTTGCCCTCGGCGCCGGTCTGGTGCGTCACCAGATTCATCCCCAGCATCCGGTCGGTCTCGGCGCGCACGTCGTCGAGGCTGGTCACCAGCTTGACGCCACCGCCCTTGCCGCGGCCGCCCGCGTGAATTTGCGCTTTCACCACCCAACGCTTGCCGCGCAGCTCCTTCGCCGCGGCGACCGCCTCTTCCGGCGACAACACCACAATGCCTTTGGCGACCGGAACGTCGAATTCGCGCAGGATCGACTTGGCCTGATACTCGTGGATATTCACTGGGAGCCCCCTTGGGTCGCCTTAGGCCAGCGCCGGCGCGATCTTCTGGCAGGCCTCGACCAGCTCTTTGACGGCCTCGACCGACTTGGAGAACGCCTCGCGCTCCTTGCGGTCGAGTTGGATTTCAACCACCCGGTCGACGCCTTTTGCGCCGATCACCACCGGCACGCCGATATAGAGGCCTTTGACGCCATATTCGCCGTTCAAATAGGCCGCGCAGGGCAATACGCGCTTCTTGTCCTTGAGATAGGCCTCCGCCATCGCGATCGCCGAGGAGGCGGGCGCATAGAAGGCGGATCCCGTCTTCAGCAGGCCGACGATCTCGGCGCCGCCGTCGCGAGTACGCTGCACGATCTCCTCGAGGCGCTTCTCGGTGATCCAGCGCATCTTTATGAGATCGGTGAGCGGAATGCCGGCCACGGTCGAATAGCGCGGCAGCGGCACCATGGCATCGCCATGGCCGCCCAGCACAAAGGCCGTGACGTCCTCGACGGAGACGTCGAATTCTTGGGAGAGAAAGTAGCGAAAACGCGCCGAATCGAGCACGCCCGCCATGCCGACGACCTTGTTGCGGGGCAGGCCGCTCGCCTTTTGCAAGGCCCAGACCATGGCGTCCAGCGGGTTGGTGATGCAAATCACGAAGGCGTCGGGCGCGTATTTCTTGATGCCCGCGCCCACTTGCTCCATCACCTTGAGATTGATCTCCAGCAGATCGTCGCGGCTCATGCCGGGCTTGCGGGGAATGCCGGCGGTCACAATCACCACATCGGCGTCCCGGATCTGGGCGTATTCGCTGGTGCCTGCGAATTGGGCATCGAAGCCCTCGACGGGCGCGGACTCGGCGATATCGAGCGCCTTGCCCACCGGCATGCCTTCGACGATGTCGAACAGAACGACGTCGCCGAGTTCCTTGAGGCCGACCAAATGGGCCAGCGTACCGCCGATCATGCCAGCGCCGATCAGCGCAATCCTGTTGCGCGCCATGGGAGGGCTCCTAGACGAGATTTATTTTGCCATCGGGGACCCGATTGCTCGACCGGGTGGTTAGCCCGAATTGGAGCGAGGTTCAAGATAACAGGGCAATGGTGACTAATTTTCATGCAGATAACGCAGCTTTCGGTTTCTCGCGGCCCGCCTCGGGACGGCGAAAACGGCCCTGAAGCCGTTCGGAATGCGAGGCACTGTAACGCCCTCAAACCGCAAGGGAATCGCGCTCTGACAACGCCTTCGAAACTCGGATTCGAGTCAAAAAACGCTGACATATCAGTGCCCTGAAGACTCCCAAATTCCGCCCCATCCTTGCCAATCTGATGCAGCACCGTCGGCCTCGGTGGGGTACTGCTAAAACAATGTCCGGAAAAGCTCCGGCACCCCTGCTACGCACGCGCCATCAAAAAACAAGCATTTGGGCGTGCGGTGAAAGGGCGCTTTGTAGGGCGCTCTATTGCACGAAGATTTCCGCGGCGAGATGATCGCCGGCGGATGCAGCAAAAAAGAGGGAAATCATGAAATCGATTACACTTGCTTTGGCAATGCTGTTTGCTATCGGCCTCTGGGCCCCCGTATTTGCAGACTCGACCATCTCGCAGCAAGACACTTGCAAGGAAGGCGAGGTTTGGGACGAGGAGACGAAGAAGTGCATGCCTAAGCCTGCTGAATAGGGCACGCACACTCCCGATATCGCATAATTGGGCGGGAAGCTGCGCCGGGCTCGGTCCCGAGGGCGTGGACTTCCCGCCCTTTTTGATTCTGCAAGGAATGTGACGCCCGTCCGGACCGGCCGTTGCCCCGCTCCTATTCGGAAGCGTCCGCGCGACCCCGGTCCAGCCTGCGGGCGATAATGATGAACAGGATGGCAGGCGCCAGCGTCATCAGCATCACGATCCAGTTGCGCGTGTTGTCGATGCTGAAGAAATCGGCCACGCCGGCCATGCCTTTGGTACTGATAGCCACGGCCAAACCCAGCCCGATAATGGCCAGCCCGAATATCAGGTAGCCGTAGCCGACCCAGCGCAAAATCGTGATCATGTCGCAAGCCCCAAGAGCTGTTCCGCTGGGGCTATTCTAAAGCGCGCGGCTCCGGGGGCAAAGCCGGATTTGTTGCACTATCGGGCCCCAGGCGCACCGGCTATTTCGACTTCACCGGATTGACGGAAATCCCAAACAGCCGCCATTTGCCGCCGACCACCTGGTAGATCAGGTCGAAACCGATCCCCACCGGTTGGCCCGGGAACACGCCGGTGAGGCGCAGCGTGTTGGTCTTCTTGTCCAGGCTGGGTTTGGGATTGAGCTTGGGCTCCAACACCGCCACCGCCGACAGGTCGAGTTTTTGGGATTGCAGGTCGGAAAAGGCCTGGCTCAACTTGGAGGCCGTATTCACCTGCTGGAAACCCGGCGCCGAGACGTCACGGAGCACCGTGAAATTGCCAGACTGTAGGGCATCATTGAGGGTCAAGAGCGCGGTGCGGATCAGCAGCAGGATTTGGGTGTCGTTAGGCATCGAGGCCTGGGCCCGCGCCGGCGGGCTCGGCGCAAGTGACGCCACCAGCACAATGACGGCGAGCAGGGCGCGCATCGCGGGCGCCTTCAGACCGCGCAGAAAGAACCCGGACGCCTTCAGACCGCGCAAAAAGAATCCCGCGGGCGATTCCAGACCGCGCAAAAAGACTCTCGCGGACGCCTTCAGACCGCGGAAGAAGTTTCTCGCGGGTGACTCCGGACCGCGCGGGTTACGCGCCGGCGATTCCAGACGGCGCAAAAATAAGAGAACCAAAACCAATGCCTGACTGGTTAGCTACGCCCCGGCCCTAATAGCAGAGTTACCAGCCCATCTCGACCCCGACGCGGCCGCCCACGGCGTCCTCCGTGCGCCCGCCGAAGCTGGGCTCGTCCACGCTGAAGGAAACGCCGCCGCCCACGGCGATTCTTTCGCCCATGCCGAGCATGTTCTCGCCCACCTGACCAAGGGCGGTGAAGCCCAGCGCGGTCGAGTCTTCGAAGAAGCCGACATTGGCCGCAACCGCGAAGGTCATATCGCCCCGCAGATCCGGGTTTTGCAGAGCCATCGCCGCGGCGACACCCGCCTCGTTGCGGCTGTCGTTCTTGAAGAGCTCGCCGCCATCGGTGGCCAGATTGCCGGCCCCGTCTGACGTGACCACTTCTAGCGGCCCCGATTGAGCGCTGCGGCTCGCATCGGACGTAATGCCCGGCATGGTGTAGGTGTTGTTGGCGGTGCCGAACACCTGCTGGTTGGCCCGGGTCGTGGTGGCATCGTGGCCGAAGGCCGCCGAATAGGCGTGGGTCGCACTGGCATTGGTACCCACTGCGGTGGAGTCCATGCCCGTCGCGGTCGAGAACGCGCCGACCGCCGTATTCTGGGTGCCATCGCCGCTGGCATTGGCCCGGTCGCCGATTGCAGTGTTGGAGCCCAAGTCGCCGCTTGCGTTGGCAAAGAAGCCGGTGGCGATGTTGGCGCTGCCGTCGCCGCTGGCGTTGGAAAATCGTCCTGCCGCGACGTTGAAGCTGTTGTCGTTGCCGCTGGCGATGGCGAACGATCCGGTCGCGACGTTTGCGCTGCCGTTGCCGCTGGCGTCGGAACGGGTGCCGGTGGCGGTGTTGGAGCTCTGGCCGCCGCTGGCGTTGGCGCTGAAGCCGGTCGCGGTATTGGTGCTGGGCTAGCTACCGGCGCCTACGCTGGCATCGGCATCGACGCCGATCGCTGTGTTGGCGCTGGAGCTGCTGCCGCTGGCATTGGCGTTGGTGCCGCAAGCGAAGTTAAGGGTATTTCCGGCTGCATCCGCACCGTCGCCGGAGGCTGTTGCGTTGGTCGGCACGATATCGCCATCGGTATTGCCGACGCAGACGAACTGGGCCTGGGCGGGCTGTGGCGCCAGACTGAGCGCAGCGACAGCGCCCAGGGCCGAGGCCAGCAATAGCTTGGCGGTGAGGCGGCCAAGTGATGGCCGCACGGCTTGTTTCATGCGGGATTCCGTCGTCGTGGATTGGCGAAGCGTGGTCATGATAGTCCCCCTGGTTTACGCAAAACACATTCTTGTCTCTTGCTTCCTCGATCATGCGTGTTGGGGCAGTCCGGTCATAATGAAAAGCAACTAACCGACCGCGTTTTCTGCAACACTGGTGCAAATCGGCCACGGTCAAAGCCTAGAGGGTCGGCGAACTAACTCAAGCACTTACCCGCTCAGCGGCTGTTCAGCAGCTCCTCGCCCTGCGCCCTGAGCCGGGCGGCGATGTCCCCGGCGCCGTCGCTGCCGCTCCTGAGCAGATTGACCGCGCCGCCGGGATCGGCCTCAAGATCGAACAGGGCCGGCGCGCGGCGTTCCAGCCGCATGAATTCGTAGCGCCCATCGCCGACCGCCCAGCCGCTGTTGAGATAGACCGGCGGCGGCTCGTCGCCCTGCATGTCGCTATAGGTGAAGTTGCGCTTGGGCGCCGAGGACGACGACAGCAGGCCGGTGAAGCTGATGCTGTCGTCTGGCGGCTTCGCGCTGACGCCGGCCATGTCAGCGATTGTCGCAAACAGATCGGTGGTGTTTATGACGGCACCCTCCCGCTCGCCGTTGCGGGTAACGCCCGCGCCCGAGATCACCATTGGCACCCGGACGCCGCCGGGATACAGGCTGCCCTTGACGGTGTCGCGCGTATAGGGGAGCTGCGCCACTTCCGCCGGCGTGCCGTTGTCGCCGATAAAGATCACAATGGTGTTGGCGCGGACCTCCGGCGAGAGGCTGTCGAGCAGCCGGCCCAGCTCGTGATCCATCGCCTCCATCGCGGCGAGATAATAGGGCAGCCGGTTGGCCTTGATCGCTTTCCTGTCGTCGACGAGCTTGCGGTCGTGGAGTCCGGCGGGGGGCACGTGAAACGGCGCATGGGGCGCGGTATAGGCGAGCCATAGGAACCAGGGGCTGGTCTGCTCCGAGATCCATTGAATCGCGATATCGGTGAAGACCGTGGTGGCGTATTCCTTGACCTGGCGCTGGGCGCCGTTGGTGGTGAGCGTAAAGTCGTAATAGCTGGGAAGCTGGCCCCACAGATAGCCCGAAAAGAACCCGACTCCCATCAGCCCCGGGTTATCGGGGCCTCCGTTGGTATCGTCCGAGAGATGCCACTTGCCGATCACTGCATGGGCGTATGGGGTGGGCGCGTTGGCATCGAGGAACTTCTGCAGGGAAAGCTCATTGGTGCCGATTCCGCCCCCGCTTCGGATCGCCGGGTGCAGCACGCCGGTGCGGAAGCCATAGCGTCCGGTGAGGATGGTCGCCCGGGTCGGCGAACAGACCGGTTCGGCCCAGACATTGTCGAACACCAGCCCGTCGCGGCACATGGTCTCCAGAACCGGCATGTCGGGCTTCTGTGCGCCGAGCGCGTAGCAGGGGCTGGCGTCGAGCCCCATATCGTCGGCAATTACGAGCAATATGTTGGGCGGGGTAGCCGATTGCGCCAGCGCGGTTGCGGGGCCAAATGCACCAGCAGCCAGCAGCGCCAAGACGAACAGCAATCGGTGCATGTGAGCCCCCCAAAGGTGCGAATTTGCCTCGCGGCAAAAGCTAGCACGGGCCGCCGAGCTTGGCGCAATCCCACTTGCGGGCTAGAACCGCGAGCCGGCATGAGCGCGATCGATCAACAGACCAGAACACTTCCTCCCGATCTGAGCGAGCGGGCAAGGGGCTGGCTGCGCTTTCTCTGGCGCAAGGCCATGACAGGCGACGATTGGTCGGAGAAGGGCGAGCCCCACCCCTGGTGGGACCGCTATTCGACCGCGCCGATGCTGGACTTTCCGCGCTTCGATCTTTCCGAGTCGGCCTATGCGCTGGGGCTGATGGCGGACCTGACGCCCGCCTGGCGCGAGGCCTATGCCGCGATCCTGGAACGCTTGGTCGAACGCCATCTGACCTATTGGGCGGCGATCGACTGGTTGACCCATATCGGCCACGATCCCCGCCGTGGCGATTACCCTAGAGCATGGATCGAAACCCTGATCCCGCCCCATCTGGTGGGCCAGTATGACACGCCGGGTTGGTGCGCCAATGGGGTCGAGCCCTGGGGCCTGCAGCCCGATCCGATCGGCGCCGACGGAAACCTGTTCTTTAAAGGCTGGCTCAATCTCACCATGTCGCTGCACGCCTATGTCTCGGGCGAGCAGCGTTGGACCAAGCCATTCGAGGTGGCAGGCGTCGAGGGCGCCAGGTTCCAATGGACCCAGCACGGGGTCACCGAGTTGTTGGTGGATCAGTGGACCCGGCACCCGGAAGGGCCGCATTGCGAGAACACAAAGATCTGGCCGTTTTGCCTGTCGGCCGCCGGGCTCGGGCTGCAGCTCTACGACGCCGTGTTCGAGCGCGAGTCCCACCAGGTCTTCGAGGCCTGGAAGGCGCGAACCCAGGGCGACTATTTCGGCTTCGACGCGGGCGGCAATCTGGAGTGGACGACCTTCTATTACGACCCCCTGATCCAGCATAACCATACGCTGGGGCCCGCGGGCGGGCTCGGCATCGCGTTCTACCTGATGCCCCAGGATCCGGCCTTCGCCGAGACCCTCTATCGCGCCGCCGTCTCACGGCTCGGCTGGGACAATCCGGCAAAGCAAGTGCGCTCCCTTCCCGATCCCCGCTTCGTCGCGGTTGGCCTGGCGCTGGCACGGGAATGGGGCGACGAGACCACGTTCAAGCGGCTCAACGCCTACGCGGAAGACAACTTCGAGCCCCGCGCCTTCGGAAACGGCGGCGAGTTCGGCTGGTGGTTCAATTTTGGGGAATCCTGGCCCCGGGGCCAGCTCAGCGCTTTGATGGCGGTCGCTGAAGTCGGCCGGCCCGGCGCCTGGACGAAACTGTTCCGGGAGCCCGATCTCGCGAAGTTCGACCTGCCGACGGTGACGGGCGTGGACTTTCCGGCGCTCGGCATTGCCCGGGCCTGGAACGACCCGGAATCCCACACCTTGCGCATCGCCACCTATGTGGGCGAAAGCGCGAGATCCGGGGAGTCCACCCGATTCAAGGTCACACAGCTTCCCGACAGCGGAGCCGTCAAAGTCCGCGCTGACGGCAAGGCATTCGAAAACTGGAAAGCAATCGACGACAGCTCGATCGAGATCGAGACCGATGTCGGCGCCCATGACTTCGAGATTTTTACGGGTCCCGTCGAGGCCAGAAAGCCTATGCGCGGTGCCGATAGCGCATCCACGAAGTCGCCCATAGGCCATCAGTCCATGTCTACGCCATTGGCGGTCAAGACGCTGATGCGTGCCCCGGGCGTCGCCGTCCCCGCTGGCGCGGGCTGCCCCTGCTGCCTCGGAATCTGAGCGCTAACCAGCGCGTCTAGCTACCAACCCATGCGCAAACCAGCACGGCTGCCCACATTGCCGCCATCGGCGCCCACGCCTATGCCCGCATCGACGCTGGTGTTCTGTCCGAGCCTCAAGGAGCCCGCAAAAGCGAGCGCATTCTCGCCTTCGAAATTACCCCAATTGACCTTGACGGCGACGGTTTCGTGCTGCTGCAGGTCCGGCGCATCCATCGCCAACGCCATGGCCACGCCCTCGCTGTTCTCGTCGATATTGTCCGCGTTGCGTTCGATGGCCAGAGAGTTGTCCTGGATCGCCATCATGTTCTGGTTCACCTTGTTCTGCAGCGCGCCGCCGTCGCTGGCGAGATTGCCGTTGATGTCGGTGGTGACCAGGCCGACCACATTGCCCTGGGCCGCCAGGCTGTCCGCTGAGGCGATGCCGGTCATGGTGTAGGTGTTGGTCTCAGTGCCGAACACCTGCTGGTTGGTGCGGGATGCCGTCGCGCCTTGGCCAAAGGCTGCTGAATTAGCGAAGGACGCATTCGCCCCCCGGCCGATGGCGGTCGCATTTTCTGCCCCCGCTCGCGCCTCGGCCCCTGAAGCCGTAGCGCCGGTTTGGGTCGCTTGTGCACCCTGACCCGTCGCCGTCGAAAAGGCGCCAAGCGCCATCGCCTGTTGGCCCATTGCAGTGGCGCCGGTCTGCGTCGCTCGGGCGCCCTGGCCCGTGGCCGTCGCCGACGACCCAGAGGCCTGTGCGGCCTGGCCCGTCGCGGTGGAAGCAAAACCGATCGCTTGTGCGTTTCTGCCCGTGGCAGTCGAACCGGAATTGCTCGCGATCGCCCCGGCGCCGAAGGCGCTCGCTTCGGTGCCGGAGGCAGTTGCATTGGCCCCGAAGGCGCTCGCGTCGGGGCCGGAGGCGTTTGCATTGGCCCCGACGGCGGTGAGTTGGGTGCCAGCGCCGCTGGCGCTCGCATTGGCGCCTATCGCCGTATTGGAGCTGGGATTTGC
>Ga0315336_1003166_pt1 | contig 22751 bp, 14 predicted proteins | sample ASW5metaG_FD_204512 | JGI IMG/M metagenome (GOLD analysis project Ga0315336, IMG submission 204512) | Ammonia-oxidizing marine archaeal communities from Monterey Bay, California, United States - ASW #5 | ecosystem: Environmental > Aquatic > Marine > Intertidal zone | place: USA: California... | reverse complement strand
CCCGTCACCGTCCGCATCGTAGGCTGCCAATGCGCGCTGACGAATGCTCAACTTGGTCTTGGACTCCACCGACTTTGACTTCTCTTCGGCGGCCGGCTTCTCGTCGGCGGCACGCAACTGAGTGCCCGCAGCCAGAACGCAACACAGCACACATGTGCATGCAAATCGAAAAAAAACATCGGATGGCTGTCGAATCGTCATCAAGATTCCCATTTTCGGAGTTGAAATGGACCGCCATTGCGCCCTGCCGAGGGTTCCACACGATCTACCGTATACGACAGACGAACGTGGACATCTCATGCTGCGCATTTCAGGATAGTCTGCGGATCGATGCGACTGCAACATTGGCCGGGATCTTCGTTCGGAGAGTCGGCTGAGATGATGGTCCGATCCCGGGTTCCAGCACACGGAAGTCTCTGGACTCCCGTCGAGAAAAGACATGGATCCAGAACAGGACGATGGTGAATAGCAGCGTCGAAGATGCTGAACCCGAAGAACGGACTTGGAATGCGGCCTCAGACCAAGCCACTCAAACAGTCACACACGGGTCCGTTGCGCGGATTGTGGCTTCGTTGCTTGTATGGAGAATTCCGTGTCTGTAAGTTATGCGAGCGTTGGTCTTGATCCACTGTCATTAACGGAATCCGCACGACATGTCTGATCGCATCGTTCTCCGCACAGGTGAAGCACTGGTTGCCGGCGGACCACCCTTTACCGCTGCCGAACCCGAAGTCGTGATTGGTGAACTCGACGGTCCCGTGGGCACCGCCATTGCCACACTGACCGGCGATCAGTCGATGGGACACTCCAAAGTGTTCGCCATCCTGACGACCGACATCCAAGTCCGACCGGTCACGCTGTGTGTCAGCAAAGTGACTGTCAAGAACAGCCGCTACACAAACATCCTGATGGGCACCGTCCAGGCAGCGATCGCCAATGGCGTGTTGGATGCGGTCCGCGCCGGCGATTTGCCCAAAGAGAAGGCCAATGACCTGGGGATCATTTGCAGCATCTGGCTCAATCCGGGCGTGATCGGCGACGACAACCTCGACCACAAAGCCCTGTTCGATATTCATCGCAAAGCCATGGCCCAGGCCATACATAAAGCCATGGCCTGCGAACCGACAATCGACTGGTTGCTGGAAAACCAGGAGACCATCACGCACAAGTATTACCAGATGGGCCTGGACGGAAAAATTTGACGATCCGCTGACTGTCTTCGGCTGCCCGGAGCGGTTGTGACGCGGGCCCCAATCCCCCGTGTTCAGACCTCGCACAGGGTCCGCATCCGCCGCGCAGCCGGCAGATTGTCCAGGAAGTGTGGTTTCGCTGCCCAACCCGCGGCGGACGGTCGAAAAATCGCGCAAAACACATCAGAATGGTTGAGGTCACAACAAGGCACCCACCTTGGCCCGATTTCATCACGAGGGATTCGCTCAATGCCAGCTTCTCGCCAAACAACGCGCCGTCGATTTCTCCAGGGTCTAGCAGCCGTAGGAGCCACCAGCATGGTGGTTCCGTCGACGAACCGAGCCCTGGGTTACCAGTCAGCCAACGATCGTCCTGTGTTTGCCACCATCGGACTGCGCAATCAGGGATGGGCCATCACGCGAAAGTCGTTTCGATTTGCGGACTTTGCCGCCCTGGCCGACGTCGATTCGAAAGTCCTGGGAACCAACGTCGAGAGAATCAAAAGCAAACAAGGCAAACAGCCGGATTCCTACAAAGACTATCGCAAGGTCCTCGACCGCAAAGACATCGATGCCGTGATGATCGCCACGCCGGACCACTGGCACACAAAGATCGCGGTCGAAGCCATGTACGCGGGCAAAGATGTTTACTGCGAGAAACCGCTGACACTGACCATCAATGAAGGCAAGCTGATTGAAAAAGTCGTGAAGGAGACGGGCCGTGTGTTTCAGGTTGGGACGATGCAACGCACCGAATCCGGTCGCCGCTTTCTACAGGCCATCGCCATGGTCAGAAACGGACGCATCGGTACGGTCAAGAAAGTGACCTGCGGTATCAACGGCATGAAAGCCTCACCCGTCATCCCAGTGGCTCCCGTTCCCGCGGAACTCGATTGGGAGGTCTGGCTGGGACCAGCACCCAAAGTGCCTTATCGCGCGTTGCCCGAAATGCGGAAAGGCTACGGCGGCGGTGTGCCGCTTTACAGCAATGCACACTACGCCTTCCGAAACTGGCACGAGTACTCGGGTGGTAAACTCACCGACTGGGGCGCGCATCACGTCGACATCGCCTGCTGGGCCATCGGTGCCAGCAACACCGGCCCCAGTCAAGTGACACCGCTGGAATACACGTTGCCGGTCAAGTACAAGGCGGGACACCCCGTGGATCACGATCAGTACAACGTGGCCACCGACTTTCAAATCCGGGCCGACATGCCCGGAAACGTGGAAATGATCATCACCAGTAAAGGCGATAACGGCATTTTGTTCGAAGGCACCAAAGGACGGTTCTTCGTCAGCCGAGGTCGCATCGTCGGCAGACCGATCGAGGATCTCAAGAAAAACCCGCTCCCCGAGGGAGCGATCGAAGAGGTGTATGGTGGAAAAGTCAGCGCCAACCATACCGAGAACTTTATCCAGGGCATGCAGGCTCGCAAACAACCGATTTCCGATGTGTGGTCCCACAACCGCATGCTGGAAATCTGCCACCTGTCCAACATCGCCATGCGGTTGGGCCGCGCACTCAAATGGGACCCGGCCAAGCGTCAGATCGTTGGCGATTCCGAGGCACAGGCGTTCCTTGGACGCGAAAATCGCAAAGGCTACGCAATCAACATGTAGCGCCGGCGGTGGCCGGGCTCGGAATCGAACGCACCTCAGCGCAAGAGTCCGTCGTGACCGATCAGACCGGTGTTCTGCCTCGACGAAAAGGCGGCTTGCTTAGGGAGTGAGTGACTGGCTGTCCACCGGCGATCGGCGCGGCCGTCGTGACCGATCACGAAGATTGACTGTGTCGTCGGAAAGCACTGACTGGAAGAGGTCGTTGCATGCGTTACCTGCTGTCGAGTTGCGTTGTGCTGGCCGTGGCGGCGATCGCTCATTGTTCGGCAAGCGGCCAGGATACAAGCGGTCAGGGCTCATTGAACCAGGTGAAGTCCCGAATGGCAGCCGGGATGCCGACGCGGATCGTGTGTTTTGGTGACAGCATTACCGGCGTGTACTACCACAGTGGCAGCCAGCGAGCCTGGTGTGACATGCTGGGGATCGCGCTCCGCAAAGCCTATCCGCGGGCCAAGCTGGAGATGATCAACGCCGGCATCAGCGGCCACACGACAGTCCAAGCTCTAGCCCGCATCAACAAAGACGTTGTGGATCGCAAGCCGCATCTGGTGGTGGTCAAGTTCGGAATGAACGACGTCGCGCGGGGACCTGTCGAGCCGTTCAAGACCAATACGGCGCTGATTGTCAAACGCTGTCGTGATTCGGGAGCCGCGGTGGTGCTCTGTACGCCCAACTCGGTCTTTGACAACGCGGCCCGTCCCAACGCGAAACTCGCCATGTTCAGCCAGGCCGTCCGCGCAGTGGCGCGGGACCTCGATGTGCCGCTCGTAGATCTGTTTGAACATTGGCAGAAACTGCGAAAAAATAATGAAATCGCCTGGTCGTTGATGATGAGCGACGCGATCCATCCGAATATGAACGGGCATCGGCGCATCGCCGAATCTGTTGCCAGTCGGATCTCGAAAAAAACCATCGCTGAACTCTCGCTGGCGGACGTGCAGCCACCGCAAGATGCACTGCGTCATACCTTCCAACGTTTGAGCCAACAGCAGCCGGTGCACATCATCGCGATGAAGCCGTATGACCGGGACTTCCCGCTGGCACTCCGTCAACACTTTCCGAAAGCCGAACTCAAAGTCACCCTCTGGTCGACAAAGAATCTCAGCGTGGATGCATACGCGGAATGGGCGAAACGCATTCGGAGTCTGAAGCCCGACCTGGTTGTTGTCGCGGTTCCCGCGGTCTCCAGATCCAACGGGACGGATGCCTACATCCGCAATTACGAATGGGTTTTGAATCACAGCTTCGCCTTCAGCGGACGTCCGTGGGATGTGCTGCCGATTCTGCCATCCACTGAGGACGGAATGTCATTCGAGAACCACGAGTATCAAAGCATCGCCAGCCAAATTGTGCGCGGTAAAGATGTCGTTTCTTTTCGAGCGGGCAAACACGTGCTGGCGGATTGGATCGGCCAGCAAAAGAGAGCCTGGGAACAGCGTCGCACCCCGTAAACAGCGTCAGCCCCGCAATCTATGAATCGCTCTTTCCTCTGAATCCGACGCGGGCCGTCATCATCGGTGACCAGCCCGAGCAACCACCCGCTCGGGGCATGGCCGTCGTCTGCTGGGGCCGACTGGCGTGATCGGTTGCTGAACTGGAGCCGATCCATTCGACGGAGCCATCGGCGAGTCTCACGGCCAATCGCCGGCCCGACCGCCAATCCCAGCTTGTGACGACGGCTGGGGACATGTACCATACATCACGCGTTGTTGATGTGTTGTTTGTTGCGCAGGAATTGCGGGTCACCCCAGATTGCACAGGCGAGAGGCCGAGATGGCACGTTCCAGTCACACCAACCGACGACAATTGCTGCAAATGGGGCTCACCGGTTTCAGCAGTTTGACACTGCCGGGATTGTATCGGGCCCGCGCGGAAGCTGCCGCAGCCACCGGGAAGCAGGACACGGCCATCATTCTGGTCTGGTTGCGTGGCGGGCAGAGCCATCTCGATACGTTCGACATGAAACCGCTGGCAACATCCGACTATCGCGGACCGTTTCTGCCCACCGACACCAACGTACCGGGCATGCAGATCACGGAGTTGTATCCGCGACTGTCGCAGTGCGCTGACCGATTCGCGTTGCTGCGGTCGGTCGCTCACAATGCGGGGGGACATCCTGCCGGCGCACTCCGCGTGCTCGGTGGAGATCCCGCATCGGCCGACAAGCCCACGCCCACCCATCCGGATTGGATGTCGATCGCCAGCCTGCTCCGCCACAACCCGGCCCAGCAGATTCCCAACTACGTGGCCATCAACCCCGTCGACCGCTACGACGCATTTCAGATTGCCGGCCCCGCTTATCTCGGCCCCTCTTATGAGCCTTTCAAGGTGACCGGGAACCCGGACTCGCCGTCGTTTTCTGTTCCCAACGTCGGGCTGAAGGGCGAGGGCAACAAGCTGCGACTCAAACAACGCAGCGAACTGAAACTCAAAATCGATCGCATGCGGCGCGACATCGACCAGACCGGTCTGATGCGGGCTTTCGACAATTTCGACGCGCAGGCCTTGCGACTGCTGTCCAGCCCCAAGGCCGCCAAAGCCTTCGATCTGTCGCGCGAGACCGACAAGATTCGTGATCGCTACGGACGGAATCAGTGGGGACAGCAATGTTTGATGGCCCGGCGGCTTGTTGAAGCGGGTGTGGACATCGTGGCCACCGAATTCGACGGACCTTTGTGTGGACGTGTTGCCAACTGGGACGACCATGCCGTCAACCACCACGTGTTTGACGCCAACGCCTTCCGCGCTCCGTATTATGACCAGGCGATTTCGGCCTTGATTGAAGACGTGTACGACCGCGGACTGGACAAACGCGTGCTGGTCGTTGTCACGGGAGAGTTTGGACGCACGCCCCGCATCTCACATGTGGCCAGCAGTGGTGGTGGAGTGGCCAGTGCGGCCAAGGGAACCGTCCAACCCGGTCGCGACCACTGGCCGCGGGCCAATACGATGCTGTTCGCCGGAGGCGGTATCCGGACGGGGCAGATCATCGGCGCCACCGACCCGCGTGGGGAAGACCCCATTTCCCGCCGAGTGACCCCCTATGATTTTCTGATGACCCTGTTCCATCATCTGGGGTTTGACCACGTGCAACTCGCGCTGAAGAGTTTTGCCGGTCGCCGCAATCCCATCTTCTCTAAAGGCGACCCGATTCCGGAACTCACCCGCAGATCATGAGCCCCGGTCACATCTGCCCCGGTCACATCTGCCCCGGTCACATCTGCCCCGGTCACTGGAGTGCATCGCGGTGTGGCGGACCAGCTCCGGCCGCGTCCTGCTGATGTGCGTCCTGCATGTCTCCAACTCGGATCACGGTTTGCCGGTCACTCACGTCGCCGCGGCGGACGTTTGACACTTTGCGTCAGCGATTTCAAAATGCACGCGTCAGACACTCGAAACACCTGGGGACCACTCGAAATGGACTCGGCTCTTCAGCGCGTGCGTATCCGCTGTCAATACGCTCGGCTGACTTTCTTAGTGGGTCTGGTTGCCACACTGTGGTTTGGCTCTGTCACGGTCACGCCGGCCGACGAGTTGTCGTCTGCGCAACGGCGTCTCTTCGAATCCCGCATCCGTCCGTTGCTAATCAAGCACTGCTTGAAATGTCATGCCGGGCCGCAACCCAAGGGTGCACTGCGTCTCGACTCGCCTGCCGGCTGGCGGCGCGGCGGCGACAGCGGACCGGCGCTCATACCGGGACAGCCAGACAACAGCTTGTTGATGCGGGCCGTGCGTCACCAAGACGGGGTCAGCGGCATGCCGCCGAAGAAAAAACTGCCGACGGCCGCAATCCAGGATCTGCAACGCTGGATCGCGGCCGGAGCACCGGATCCACGGCGCCCTGGCGGCGGACCGAAGTCTGCGCCCGGTAACGAAACTCAGCACAACCACTGGAGCTTTCAACCCATCTCACATCCCACCATTCCCCCGGACGGACAGGAGTGGTCCCTGACGCCGATCGATCGGTTCGTTGCTCGAAAACATCGCCAGTTGGGAGTCCGTCCTGTCGCCGATGCGGATCGATATACCTGGTTGCGGCGGGTCACGATGGACTTGACCGGACTGCCACCGACGGTCGCCGAGATCGATGCGTTCGTGGACGACAGCGCGGCCAATTCCCACGAGCGTGTGGTCGACCGCCTGCTGGCGTCGAGAGCCTACGGACAGAAATGGGCGCGGCACTGGCTGGACCTGGCGTGTTATGCCGACACCATCGGTAGCTCGAGTATGCCGATGCGACATGCGTGGCGGTATCGAGACTATGTGATTGCAGCATTGAATCGAGACATGCCCTTGGATGCCTTTGTGCGACAACAAATTGCCGGCGATTTGTTGCCCGCGAAGTCAGCCGATAAACGCCGTGAGAATTTGATCGCCACGGGGTTTCTGGCGATTGGACCGTGGCAACTGTCCGAACAGGACAAGGGACAATTGCGGATGGACGTTGTCGATCATCAGATCACGCGTATCGGCACCATGTTTCTCGGTATGACGTTGGATTGTGCCCGTTGCCATGATCACAAATTCGATCCGATCGAACAGAGTGACTACTACGCCATGGCCGGCATCTTGGCCAATGTTGACGTCCTGGACGGCATCTGGCGAAGCAACGTGAGCAGTGTGCTGACCGTGGCCTTACCCGAGTCATCAGCGGAACGCCGCAGCCGCGAGCTGGCAACGCCTGGCTACCAGGCAGCATTTGCCGAGTCCAAGCGAAAGTGGCGCACCGCGCAACAAACGCTCCACGAAGCCGAAGCGGAATTCCAGAGACTCACGACCGGCGATGCGTCGAAGCAGGCCGTCGCCGAAAATGTCAAACAGCTGCGCGCCGCGGCCACCGCCGCGGAAGGCGATTGGCGATTCATGGAATTCCACGCACCCGCTGTCCCACGTGCTCACGCCGTTGTCCAACACCCCACGTTGAAAAACGTGCAGATCAACATCCGAGGCAGTGCTCACGCGTTGGGTGACGAGGTGCCTCGTGGGTTTGTGGATGTGATCCAGCCGCGTGCACCGCGGATTCCAGATGCGTCCAGCGGCCGTCTGGAGCTGGTGGATTGGCTGTTCAACTCCGAGAATCCACTGACAGCCCGCGTGCTGGTCAATCGTGCATGGACACAGCTCATGGGCCGGGGGCTTGTGGAGCCGATCGATTATTTTGGAGTGGGGTCCGGCACAAACGGGCCCACGCATCCGGAATTGCTCGACTTCCTGGCGCACAGCCTGCTACGCGATCGCTGGTCTTTGAAATCCCTGTTGCGGCAGATCGTCTTGTCGCGCACCTACCGGCTGTCGTCCGCGCCGCACAGCCGGGCCAGTGCCGTCGATCCCGAAAATCGGTCACTGTGGCGGGCGACTCCGCGTCGACTCGACGCCGAAATGATCCGCGACAGCATGCTGCTGGTCAGTGGACGCCTGGTGCATTACGACGGCGGCCCCGCCATTCCACTCGGTGACCGCAAGACCCTGCGGCCCGGTGATCTGGTCAACCCGCCGACAATCGGTGGCGGATTCGACGTGCCGCCACAACTCCAATCCGCCCGATCGATCTATCAGCCGGTCATTCGATCCTATGTGCACAAAAGCCTGAATGGCTTGGAGCTGTTCGACACGCCAAGCCCGAACGAAATCGTGGGCCAGCGAACGACAACGACCGTGCCCACGCAAAGCCTGTACCTGTTGAATTCACCTTTCGTCAAGGAGTGTGCCAATCAACTCGCCAGCGCCACATTCCACGCGGCCGGCGACACCGACGAACAACGCCTGAAGCTGTTGTGGCTCAAGACCTGCGGACGGCCGATCACGCAACACGAAACGCAATCCGCACTGGAATTCCTGGACGCAATCGGTGATCGCACGCAAGCCTGGACACAACTCTGTCACGGTGTGTTGGCATCCAACGCGTTCCTGTTTCGCAAGTAAATCCCCCTGGGCCTGTTTGATATGCGGAGTGAGGACATCACAAATCCCGCGTCCACCAACGCCAACCTGACGCGCCGCGATATGTTGCGCCGATCCTGGCTTGGAATCGGGGAGATTGCTCTGGCGGGTATGTTGGCCGAACACGCCACCGCCGACGGTCCCGGTGCGCTGCAGGCCCGGCAGCCGCACATCGTCCCCCAAGCCAAGCGTGTCGTGCTGTTGTTTCTGACCGGTGGTCCGTCACACGTCGATCTTTGGGATTGGAAACCGGAACTGGCCCGGCGTGCCGGTGAACCGATACCGTTTGCTCTGCCCGACAACGACATGACATTTGGAGTTGAAAATTCGAAGTTGCTGGGGCCGTTGGCCCCGTTCCACCCACGCGGAGAATCGGGGCTGATGTTCAGTGACTGGTTGCCGGAACTCAGCCAATCCGCGGACGACCTGTGTGTACTCAACGGCATGCATGCCGACAATTCCGCCCATCAGCCCGCGCGTCGGCAGATGTTCACCGGCGTCACACTGCACGGCAAACCGTCAATCGGTGCTTGGGTCAGCTACGGACTGGGGACCGAGAATCAAAACCTTCCATCATTCATTGCGATGCGGGGAGCGAAATTCGAAAGAGCCAGCGGATTTCTGCCAGCCGATCATCAGGGCACCTTGCTCAGCGCAGCGTCTTCACGACCTATTCGCCACCTGGTCGATCCATCGATGTCGCTGTCCAACAAACGCCGGCAACTCGACTTCATTCAGGCCATCAATCGATCGACGCGTGAACAAACGGCTCCGGACCCGCAAATGGAAGGCCTGATCCGCTCGATGGAACTGGCTTTTCGCATGCAGTCCGAAGCGGGATCGCTGGCCGATTTCGCTCAGGAAACAGCCGTCACGCGTCATCTGTACGGGTTGGATCACAAACCCACAGATCGAGCGGGGCGTCAATGCCTGCTGACGCGACGCTGCCTGGAAGCCGGCGTGCGGTTCGTGAGCGTCACGCTGAACTCGTGGGACCATCATGGCGACATTGCCACAAACCATCCGCAAAGTTGCCTGGCCGTCGACCGGCCGATCGCCGCCCTGCTGAAGGACTTGAAACAGCGGGGAATGTTAGAGGATACGCTGGTTGTCTGTTCGGGTGAATTCGGTCGCACACCCTATTTTCAGGATGACCCGCGGCGCGTCGGCCGTCCGGGACGAGAACACAACCGCTACGGTTTCACGGCCTGGCTGGCCGGAGGCGGCGTGCGGTCGGGAACGCGGCACGGCGCAACCGACGAGTTCGGCGGCCACGCCGTGGACGGCCGCGTTCATATCCACGATCTGCACGCCACGATCCTGCATCTGCTGGGCCTCGATCACGAACAACTCACTTTCCGTCATCTGGGCCGCGACTTCCGGCTGACCGACGTGGCCGGCCGCGTGGTGAGCGAGATCCTGGCCTGAGGATGTGCCTGTCACGATGGCCTGTCACAATGCCGTTCCCCGACGACGCCTGTTCGAACCGCTATGGGAATGCACCGTTTCGAGATCCGAGTCCCGCCTGAATCGGAGTTTGCGGATGTTGCCGACACCAGGTTTTCGATGTTTCCTGCGTTGCCTGGCTTGCATGCTGGCCATCACCAACGTGTGTGGGGCCGCGGAACCGGAACGTCCGATTCGGATCGGCATGATTGGCCTCGACACATCCCATGTCATCGCGTTCACCAAGATCATCAACGATCCGCAAGCCACGGGTGATTTGGCGGACATGCAGGTTGTGGCCGCATATCGCGGGGGGAGTTCAACCTTCCCGCTGAGCCGTGATCGTGTTGCCGGCTTCACAGCCGACATGCGGGAGATGCATATCGAAATCGTGGACTCGATTCCGCAGCTGCTGGATCGTGTCGACGTGATCATGCTGGAGAGCGTCGATGGCAGCCAACATCTGCAGCAGATCAAACCCGTCTTTGAATCGGGCAAACGTGTGTTCATTGACAAGCCATTTGCGGCTTCGTTGGTTGACGCGGTGGCCATACATGAACTGGGGAAGCGGCACGCAGCCCAGTACTTTGCCAGTTCACCCAAACGCTACAGCCGCGATCTCACCGCACTCATTGCCGAGCATTCCCAGGGCCGGATCACGGGCTGTGACGTGTATGGAACGTCGCGATCCGTGCCGAACCACCCGGATCTGTTCTGGTACGGCGTTCATGGGTCGGAGATGTTGTTCAGCGTTCTGGGGACGGGTTGCCGCTCGGTCAGCGCACGACAGACCGCCGGTACAGAACACGTCACGGGAATCTGGAATGACGGTCGCGTGGGTACATTGCGAGGGATCCGCGAACACGGCGGTCGCGGCGGTTTCGGGGCCACTGTGTTTGGCACCACACGTATCGCGCACGCATCGATTGGTAGTGACAAGCAAGGCTTGATGATCCAGGTCGCGCGGTTCTTAAGACCGGCAAGTCACCGGTACCCCCCGAAGTAACTTTGCAGGTCTTTGCGTTCCTGGAGGCCGCGGAGCTGAGCAAACGGCAGGGCGGCAAATCGATCCTGCTGGAATCGGTTCTGAAATCCGCACGGACCGCGGCTCTGAAGAAGCTGGCTGCACCATGAGCCGCAAGAGACCGGCGCGTTGCCAGGCTGCGGCCCGCGATCAGACCGATGCCGGCGGGTTCTGCAGAATGCCGGCCACGACTTTTCCCGGCTGGCCGTCGGTCAGGCTCGTTGTTCCCTCGGGTCGCACGTAGCCCACTTGGTCCACTTCCAGTCCAAACAGGTGGAATAGTGTCGCGTGGTAGTCGAAATGGTTGACGACATCGGTCACCGCCTTGTGACCCATTTCATCCGTCGCACCATGAATGTGCCCGCGTTTCACACCGCCACCAGCCAGCCACATGCTGAATCCGACTCCATTGTGGTCACGGCCGATGTTTTTCTCGTTCTGAATCACCGGCAGACGACCGATCTCCCCCCCCCAATGAACCAGGGTCGTATCCAGTAAGCCGATGCGTTTCAGGTCCAAAACGAGCGCTGCCGCGGGTTTGTCGACCTTGCGGCATGTTTTCGGTAACGCTGATACGATCCCACCGTGATGGTCCCAATGCTGGTCTCCCGACAAGACCTGTATAAACCGCACGCCGCGCTCGACAAGCCGTCGAGCGATCAGGCAACGTGTCCCAAAATCCCGTGTCACAGGATCGTCGATGCCGTACAGTTGATGCGTTTCCTTGGTTTCCCGGGAGATGTCGAGCGCCTCCCGCGCGGCGACCTGCATACCGTCGGCCAGCTGGTAGGCCTGTATCCGCGCCGCCAGTTGGTTCTCACCGGGAAAACGCTGGAGGTGTTCGCGGTTGACATGTTCCAGGTAAGAGAACATCCGTCGCCGGGTTGCGGTATCCCGATGTTGCGGAGGCTGAAGATTGGCGATCCGGGGTTCCCGGGCGTGCACCAGCGTGCCGGCACAAGCGGAAGGCAACCACGTGTTCTGCCAATTCTCGGCACCCAGAACCGGCAAACTGTCGGGATCTCGCAGCACCATGTACGCCGGCAGATTACGGTTTTCCGATCCCAGGGCATAAACCAGCCAGGAACCCAGTACGGGCCGTCCCCGCCGCGAGCGGCCGGTGTTCATCGCACTGATCCCGGTCTCGTGTCCGCTGATACCGGTATGCATCGAGCGGATCAGGCAAATGTCGTCGGCGATCCGTCCATGGTTTGGCAGCAATTCGCTGAAGTCCATGCCACACACGCCGTGCTTCTGGAATTTCCACGGCCCGGCAAACAGCTTGCGACTCTTCTGGATCACGTTGTCAAAATGGATATCGCCGGAATACGTCTTGAGATGATGCTTGACCAGCTCTGGTTTGGGGTCGCACAAGTCCATCTGACTTGGTCCGCCCTGCATGAACATCGAAATCATCGATGTGGCCTGCGGCTGCCAGGCAGGCCGACGGGGTTTCAAGTCGAACGCACGCCGTTGCAACAGCGGCTTGACCGGCGCGGCGAACAAGTCGCCCGACTTCAACAACGAGGCCCAGGCCAAACCACCCAGACCCAATGCCTGCTGAGACAGGAAGTGACGACGTGTGTGCTGCGACATCGCGAACTACTTTCGATGAACGAAAAAGACTCGGACACGTCGATCCATGCGGGCAGACAATCCAACTCCGACGCGCTGGGGATTACCGGCACACCGCGCAGCGGTCATGGAATTTCCGTATCCAGAATCGATGGTGGAGCATTCAATCGACATACAGAAATCCGTTGGAACTCACCAGGGCGTGACACAAGTCGGCCAAGGCGGCTTGTTGCGGGTTGGGCCGCTCGGGTGTGCTCGAGCGGATCGCGGCCGTTTGTTCTTGCAGGAACTTGAGCCCCGCGCGGCGTTGATCATCCGTCGCATCGCGTCCGAAGACCAGTTGCCAGGCGACCGCAAAGCAGGTTTCCGGATCTGTGCCGGCCCCGTCGCGGACGCGGATAGCCAGCGCGTTGACCTGCTGAATCATGAATGGATCATTCATCATCAGCAACGCTTGCGGCGCGTTCGTCGAGGACGTACGCAGTGTGCAATTGGGTTTCATGGTGGGCAAATCAAATGGTTCCAAGACCCCCAGAGGCATCGATCTTCGAACCTGGATGTAAATTGTCCGGCGTAATTCTTCGTCTCCCACCGCGGCAAACTTGCGGAGCAGCCGGCCGCTCGGATCATACCGTTCGGCGGAAACGATGACGCGTTGACCAACCGAGTCCAAACTGACCGGCGCAGGTGGGCCGTGCATCTTCCTCAACAGTCGGCCGCTGAGTGCCAGTAACGCATCACGAATCGTCTCGGCTTCCAGTCGCCGCACGGACATCCGTCCCAGCAGGCGGTTGTCAGGATCAAGCAACTCCAGTTTCTCGGATCGTGTCACTCGCTGCCGATAGGCGGTCGAGTTGACGATCAAGCGGTGCATGTGCTTCAAGTCCCATCCGCTGTCGACAAATTCAGCCGCCAACCAGTCCAGCAACTGCGGGTGCGTGGGACGCGCGCCCTGGCTGCCGAAGTTCCCCGGAGTCGCCACCAGGCCTTGTCCGAAATGATGCATCCAGATCCGGTTCATCAACACCCGCGCCACCAGTGGATGTCGACCATCCGTCAGATGACGAGCGTAGGCCAGTCGACGGCCGCTGGTGGGCCGTTGCGGATCGTTGCCGGGGATCACGAAATCGCCGGCGTTGAGAACACTCAGTTCGCCCGGAGCGACCTCGGCCTGAGGTTGATTGAAATCACCACGGGCAAACAGCCGAGTGGCCGGTACCCGACCCACGACCTCGGTGAGACACATGACATCATCGGCAACCGGGCGTTTTTTCCGAGCCGCTGCGATCAGCGCGTCCCACTTTTTCACAATCTCCGCCTTGACCGTTGACTCGATCTCCTGCAGCGAGTTGCGTGTGACATTCAAAAACGGATGCTGTTCGATCAGCTGTTTCTGATCGTCGGTCCTTTGTTTCTCAGGTGTCTGTCGCGCCGTCCGGGCGCGGTCTTGGATATCGACCGGGAGTTTCGCGATCCGGGCTTCAACAGCTTTTTCGACCGCCACGTCCAGTTCCGCATCACGCTGGGCAGCGATGTCCTGCAGCTCCTTGTCGATCGCCGCCGCCCGTTGACGGACCTCGGCTGACCATTGTGAAATGAGTCTCGCGGAGGGTGACCGCCAGTTCTTCCAGTCATAGGCCGGCTCGAATATCGCTCGCAATCGATAATAATCCGTGTGCGTGATCGGATCGTAACGATGTGCGTGGCACTGAGCGCAGCCGACACTGAGCCCCAGCAAAGACGTGCTGACCACCTTGATGACCTCGGCCAGCGTCTGGTTGCGGGCCAGGTTCTGGTCGATATTTGAACCGCTGGTACCGTCTGGACTCATCCGCAAGAACCCGGTGGCAATCAGCTGTTCGGCCTGCCGGGGTGTCAGGTCTTTGTAGGGCGGCGCAAGCAATTCGTCGCCGGCAAGCTGTTCAACCAAGAATGCGTTCCAAGGCTTGTTGGCGTTCATGGAACGAATGACATAGTCGCGATATTTGAAAGCCCAGGTCCGCACCGTGTCACGTTTGGTCACTCCATCACTGTCCGCGTAACCCGCGACGTCAAGCCAATGCCGAGCCCAGCGTTCACCGTATGCCGGGGACATCAACAAACGCTCCACCAGTCGCTCGTATGCGTCGGGCCGTCGGTCGCCGACGAAATCGTTGACGGCCTCCGTCGTTGGCGGCAGGCCGTGCAGATTGAAAGACAATCGGCGGATCAATGATTGCCTGTCGGCGGCCTGTGAAAACTTCAATCCCGCGGCTTCCAGCCGTGACAACAGAAATGCGTCGATTGGCGATCGCAGCTGCTGTCGGTGTTCGACCGAGGGAAATTTTCCGCGAGTGATCGGTTGCAAGGACCAATGCTGCCGGTCCTCTGGCGTGAGACTGCCTTCGCGCAAGAGTGATTCGGGCTCCGGACGAATCGTCGCCGCACCGGAATCGATCCAGCGTCTCAACATCGCGATCTCCGTCGGGGAGAGTGTTTTCTTTCCCGGTGGCATCTCCCCCGAGGCAACCCGCTGATACAGCAAACTCGCGGAGTGCTTTCCGGGCACGATCGCCGGACCCGATGCGCCGCCTTTGATCAACAGCCTGGCCAGCCGCGTGTCCAGCTCACCCTGAATCTCCACGCCCTCTCCGTGGCATTGCCAGCAGTGCGCTTTGAGGATCGGCCGCACCTGCGGCTCGAATTTCGGTGCTGGAACTTCAGCGGCCAGCGCGACACCTGCCCAGGCGCTGAACAAGCTGATCCAGAATTGATACGCGTATCGAGTCATGACGTGCGACCGAATGCTGGGGGGCGACCAATCTTTCTAACATGCTAGACCGGTGACCGTGCGGGAGCAAGAACAGCGGGACTTGAGCGGTTGGCTGGCGGAGAACACGAAATCACCGTGTCCACGGACTCCGGCTCTCTGGAAAACGCCGGCGGTGGAGAACTTCAGCCACCCGGAACAGGGACCTCGCTCCCGAACAATCCCCATCTCGTCTCGGTCCAAACCGGAAAAGTCCTGCTCAATTCACGGCAACGCATGCAGCCTTTTTCGTTTTTCAGGTTATGATGTGATGATCACCGAATGCGGAACACAATGCCCCGTCGGGCGGCATCACGCATTTGACCAGCTTGTTTTGCGAGACATTGATGATGCAAAGCACACGGCGACAAGCGCTCAAGGGGCTGACACTGGGCGCGGGCGCCACGCTGCTGAATCCGTTGATTCAGAGGGTTGTGGCGCAATCGGAGGGTCGATCGGACACACCGCCGCGTGTCGTATTTGTACTGCAAAGTAACGGATTCGATGCGATTCAGGCCTGCCCGCAAACGATCCCGTTTGAGCCCTATACGGACCGGAATCGATTCCAGTCCTTCGATCTCACCAAACATAAACTGCCCCAGGGACTGGCCCCACTCGAACGGCACAAGAAGCGTGTCAGCGTCCTGCAGGGTCTTTCGGGAAAATGCACGGGCGGCGGACATTCGGTGTTGAGTGGCGCGCTGGGCCAGTTTCGGCTGTCGGGCGCGAACTCCTCACCGCTGGGAACCACGATCGACTATCAACTCGGCCAGGCGATACCCGGTATTCTGCCCTGGATCGGTGTGGGCATGTCGGCCAACGAACGGCGAACGGCCACGTTGCAGTTCTCTGCGCGGGGCCCGCACAAACCCCTGGCGATCGCCCTCAATCCAGAAAAGGCATACCGGGCCTATTTCAGTGTGGCCGCCAATGGAGACCTGAAAAAGCGATTTCATCTCAAACGCAATCTGCTCGATCACATGATCGGTGACGTCAAACGCACTCAGCAGCAACTCGGTGCTTTGGGTGGTGTCGAATTGGAATCCTATCTGGACGCCTACGATTCACTCGCCAAACGCCAATACCGATTGCTCGGCGCCGAACGTCAGCTCAGTCAGGCTGCGCCGCTGCCCGACGATCGCTTCCACTCAGCGGTCGCCACGCAGCGGTTGGAGGCTCAGTTTGAGATCGCGGCCTGCGCCTTGATCGGAGGCTTGAGCAATGTGGCCACCATCACCAGTGCCGCTGGTGAGATCAACGCGCAGCCATACCTGGGTATTGGAATCGAAGAATCCAACCATGGTTACGGCCACATGGGTGGGAATCGGCGAGATGCCCGCGGTATTCCGTTTTACGAAAAATCGCGGGGCTTCGTCATGGGCCTGATCGCCAAAATGGTGGACCGTCTGGAGTCGATGCCGGAGGGCAACGGTACGATGATGGACAACACGTTGATCGTGTACATGAGCGACGCGCCCGACACGCACCACTCGACCGGAATGGAGTGGCCTTTGCTGCTCGTCGGCGATCTGGGCGGACGATTGAAACTCGGCGGCCAGTACATCAACTACCCTGGCTATGGAAAGCCCGGACACCGCACGGTGGGCTCGTTTTATTCCACGCTGCTGCATGCCGCGGGTGTGCCGCAGGACACGTTTGGACGCCTCGATCCCGATCTGGACGAAGCGGCCATGCAAACCGGTCCGTGTCCCGAGATCCTGGCCTAGTTGAGAGTCGTCATGAGTTGTGCAGGCCATTCCTTGCGCGGGATTCTGTGCGGCGTCGTCTCGCTGACGCTGATCGGGGTCTGCCCGGCCGCAGACACGTCGGAATTCCGCCGAGCCCTGTTGATCGGAAACCAAAGTGCCGCACTGGAATCGGCACTCAAGCAACGTGGTTTTCTGATTTCTCGAGGAACCATTGCCGAATTTCTTCCTGGGATTCCGCACCACGGATTCAATCTGATTTATTACCGGGGCGATATCGAAATCCGCGACGGCAAGTGGCAATTGTCCAGCGAACAAGTGGCCAGCCAGGAACTCATCACACACATCCAAAACCGGAACGTGGCTCGACACAATCTTCTGGTATTTGATCTCCAGAACAGTGACATCGAGTCGCATACGGCGCTGCGTGGCGCCTTGAAGGGTATCGCCGGTCGGAACAACAGCGGCAATTTGGCCGTGGTCAACAAATCCGCTGCGGCAGAACATGCGCTGGCCGACCAGCTTGCCGCATGGCTGCGTGATCCGAAAACCGATCTGCGCGACGCTCTGGCAGCTACAGCGTTGGTGTCGGGAAAGACCGGTGAACCGGTCCAACTGCGTAGTGTCGCCGCCCGACCGGTGTCGGATCCCGATCAGCTCACCAACGGTCGCCACGCCGGTGACCAATGGCTGGCGCCCGATGGAATGAATTTCGTCTGGTGTCCGCCCGGTGCGTACCAGATGGGCGATGCGCAGTTCTACGATGCGCAGCCGGTACCCGTGGTGATCCAGCGAGGTTTCTGGATCAGCAAGTTTGAAATGACACGGCTGGATTGTGACCGCTTCCGATGCGGGAGTGCGTTTTTCAGCGGTCGCCAGCCGATGCAACCGGGACACGGGAATTTCCTGGAACGGCTGGTCGAGACGCTGGCGACGAAACCGGACATGCAGGGCTGGTCGTATGACCTGCCGAGCGAAGCCGAATGGGAATATGCGGCACGTGCCGGTTCGCAATCGAACCTGCCATCGCCCATTGAACACTTCGCGAATTTTGCCGATCGCAGCCTGTACAACGCGCGCGAACACGTACATTTCATCTTCGCGCATCGAACGATCGATGATGGCTATGCGCACGCTTTCGCCAATATCGGCCGTTTTCAGCCAAACGCCTGGGGAATCCATGACATGTTCGGCAACGCCAGCGAATTCTGCGCTGGATACTACGCTGAACAGTTGACCGGTCAGGTGGACTACCATCTGAAAACCGCCCGTGATCGGCGTACCGCGATTCTGCGAGGGGGCGCCTGGTGCACACCGCTGAAAAACCTGCACGTTGCTTTTCGTACGGCATTCAATGGCGATCAAACGCAGCCGTACGCCGGAGCGCGTCTGCTGATTCGCAACGGCCCGCGTGTGTCACGAACCTACAAAGAACTGGTCGCCGCGAAGAAGGCTCAAGAGGCGTCGGCACGAGGCAAGAAATGAACGTGCGACACACATTGCTCAGGCTGCTGTCAGGACTCGGCGTAGTCACTGTATGCCTGCTGAATGCCAGGGCTTCCGATCCCGGGATGCAGGCCTTTCTCAAAACCTACTGCATTGCCTGCCACGGACCGAAAGAGACCGAAGGTGATATCCGTCTCGACAGACGGACCTTGAAAATCACAAGTACCTCCGACGCTCAACTCTGGCAGCGCGTGCTGGAAGCGCTGCAGTTCGGCGAAATGCCGCTAGCTGGGGCCGAGAAATTTCCAACCCGCGCTGAAGCCCGCCAGGCGGAATCCTGGATTGCCACGGCGCTGGCAGAACAGGGCCACACAATCCAGAACAAGTCAGCCGCGGAAGGCTATGGCAACCTCGTGCCACATGAACTCCTGTTCTCACCCGCGCAACGTCACCGCACAGTCGATGTCGGAGCCAGAATCTGGCGGGTGAGTCCGGAGACCCTGCGGATCAAACTGAGCTCCGCAGCCCGTTTTAATCCGCCGACGAATCCCTTCGAATTCGACAAGCCACACGGCAACTTCACCGACTTCAAAGGCAAGTATCTACTCAACTCAATTATGGCCGAACAGGTCACGGAGCTGGCGATGCTGGCGGCGGAAAAACAAACACAGGACGGTCGCGCTCAGCGCGACATCGCTGCACGAACCGAGCGTGGCGCCACGAAACCGGAAGCGTTGCGGCAATTGCTCACACAACAGTTTCAGAACGTTTTGCGTCGCAGACCGACCGGCGGAGAACTGGCGCGGTTGATGGACTTGGTGGAGCGAATCGACAGCGAGCTGGGCGAACCCTACGGATTGCAAGCGGCGTATGCCGCCGTGATCTTGACACCGGAAACGATTTTTCGCTTCGAAGGCACACAACCGGCTGAAAACCGTACCGGTTTGATCCAACTGTCCCCGCGTGAACTCGCTCATGCGCTGGCCTACGCCCTGACCGATCGACCGCCCGACAAGGGATTGCTCGCGGCATTCGAAACCAGCGGAGACCCCGCGCAGCAAACGCTGCGTGAACAGGCGGACAAACTGCTTGCGGAAAACCGCTACGCACCACCGCGGTTGCTGCAGTTCTTCCAGGAGTATTTCGATTACGAAAAAGCGAACGACATCTTCAAGGACAAGACCCAGAAGCACATGCATTGGGCTCCCGGACTGGTACACGATCTCGATGTCCTCATTCAAAACGTCCTCAAACAGGATGAGCAGGTGCTGCACACGCTGCTGACCACGTCGGATTTCTACGTGCTGTTTTACAGCCACAAAGAACGCGGAAACCAGCTGGCTTTCAATCTCCCGCCGGACTTCAAGAAAACAACGCGGCCCGTCAGGTTTCCCCAAGATCAACGCATGGGAGTTCTAACGCACCCCGCCTGGCTCGTTGCGCACTCGGGGAACTTTGACAATGATCCAATCCGACGCGGACTGTGGATACGCAAGAAGCTGCTGGGAGGCAACGTTCCCGACATACCCATCACGGTCGATGCAAAATTGCCAGACGAACCCGCCTGGACTCTGCGGCGACGGATGCATGTGACCCGGGTCAAGCAGTGTTACAAATGCCACAGCAAGATGAATCCGCTGGGTTTGCCCTTCGAACGCTTCGATCATTTCGGACGCTTCCGTTTCGAGGAACTGTCGAAACCCGTCGATACCCGTGGTGCGGTCCTCAATAGCGGTGTGGCCGAACTGGACGGTGAAGTGCAGACGCCGTTTGAATTGATTCAGAAACTCGCCTCGTCCGTGTATGTGGAGCAGGTGTTCGTACGACACGTCTTCCGTTTTTTCCTGGGACGGAACGAAACACTGGGCGATGCGCGGACGTTGCAGGACGCTCACCAGGCTTACGTTGATGCGAATGGGAGTCTGCAGGCGCTGCTGATCTCTCTGCTCAGCTCCGACTCCTTCGTCTATCGCGCACAACGTCCAGCGCAGGGCAGTCGTGATGAGTGATCGGACAGGTCAGCCAGCGGCGGAGCTCATTTGAAAATTCGGACCACTCGGAAGCCGACGAGGTATTCGGGACGATAGCGAACGCGTCCGTTGCTGAGCCGCGCGGCGGAGCGAAGATTGTACGCGTCATCCGAAAAGGCTCCACCACGCCACACGTGGACATCGCCTTTCTGCGGTCCCCGCGGATCAACGACTTTGGTTTTTTTCTGGATGTCAAAACCCGCGAACCAGTCCTGGCACCACTCCCAAGCATTGCCGTGCATGTCGTACAATCCCCAGGGATTGGGAAGTTTGCGGCCCACCCGATGTGCGTATTGTTCACCGTCCGCGTACGCATTCTTGCCACACCAGGCGTAGTCCCCCAATTCCGCGTCGTCATCGCCAAAACTGTATTTGCTTTTCGTGCCCGCGCGACAGGCGTATTCCCACTCGGCTTCCGTCGGCAACCGGTACGCGACCCCCTCCTGGTCGCTCAGCTTCTGGCAGAACTCGGCAGCGTCTTCCCACCGCACATAGGTTGCCGCGTAATGGGGGCCCTCTTCGACCAAGGGCTGCCCTTCCCACGGTCGGCTGCTCATCACTTGCGCATATTGCTGCTGGGTGACTTCGCAGACGCTCAGGTAAAACGGTTTCGTGATCTCGACCCGATGCTGCGGCGACTCATGGGTGTCTTGCCCCCACTTCTTCTCTTGCTGGGAGCCCATCTTGAAATTGCCGCTGGGAATGGGCACCAGGACCATGCCGACACTGTTCATGACCGGATCGCCCAGGGCAAGTTGAGCGGATGTCATGTGCTGTTTGACAGCCGAGGTATCTGGAGTACCCGATCCACAACCCGCCAACGTGACAAGCAACAGGACCGTCGGTAACACTCGAGGCTGGATGACCATTGGTGAATCACCTGCAACGCAATTTCGATCCGTCGTGTTCCCGGCACACTCTGGCCCTGACGGCCGACCACATCCCCTGCCATGTGACGGGGCGCCAATGCGCGATTCATTCACGACGATGATCAGAATTCCCCAACAATCTCGCCGCCACTCCGCGTGTGTATCGACTGCCACACACCCCGCGGTCGCGCACCACACCCGGATTGGGTTCGCTTGCTGTTGATCGTGTTACTGATAAAGCGGGCAGAGCCATCGGCCATCAACGCGTGCACACCATCCGCATGCATGCTTCGAGGAGCCATTTGACCAGTCGAACTGCTGTCGAAACACCCCATCCGCTGGGTTTTGTTCCCCGCCGAACCCGAGACCAGGCAGTTCTCCATGTCATCCGAGTGACCGCCCGGAGCATTGGGAGCATAGGCGTCGTTAAACAGCGCCGATGAACCGGCCGACAGTCCGGGCATGGCCCAGCAACCACGCAGGTCATGGACGTTCAGTCCCGCTCTCAATTCGTCGACGGCAATCGTGTTGGACGTGCCGTCGATGATATCGCGGAGAGAGACCACGAAATTCGGCCCACCGATGCCACCGATTTCACTGGGAGCACCATCGTTTCGGGAATCGGAGCTGTGACTGCAGGGGGACACATTCATTCCATAGTTGCCACGCGCCCAGCCTCCACCGGCATAGGTACAGAAATTGCCGGAGTTGTTTGCATCGCTGGGACACTTGTAGAGCGGCAGCTCGACCGACCGGCCCGGATTTTGATTGGCTTTAATATTGAAGTTCCACTCCTTGTACAATGGAGTCTGGTCGACAAACGGCAGCAGGAACACGAGCCAATTCGCGCCTTTATTGTCGTCGGCGATTCTGAGCGGGTTGCCACTGCGGTTGATCAGGAACGGCGGGAAAGAACCGTGAGTTCCATGATAGTTGTGTAAGGCCAAGCCAATCTGTTTCAGGTGGCTCTTGCACTGCGTTCGCCGCGCGGCTTCGCGTGCCTGCTGAACAGCGGGCAGCAGCAAGGCGACCAAGATTCCGATGATCGCAATCGCCACGAGCAGCTCGATCAACGTGAATCCCCGAGTTGAAGTTCTCATGTGAGGTCCAGTGGGAT
>Ga0315336_1003165_pt1 | contig 22762 bp, 23 predicted proteins | sample ASW5metaG_FD_204512 | JGI IMG/M metagenome (GOLD analysis project Ga0315336, IMG submission 204512) | Ammonia-oxidizing marine archaeal communities from Monterey Bay, California, United States - ASW #5 | ecosystem: Environmental > Aquatic > Marine > Intertidal zone | place: USA: California... | reverse complement strand
TGAACACAGCCGGCAGGCGGCGATTGGTGCTTATGGCTTAGAGCCTGGAAAAGTTTCCGTTGTCCCCCTGGGGATCGATCTTGCCTCTTGGGACGCCCTGGCAGCACCTGACCCGTCACGCACGGAACCCCGCCCTACGATCCTTACAGTTGCCCGTCAATATCCCCGAAAAAATACGCGCTCTCTCATAGCTGCCCTGCCCGCTGTGCGTCGCAAGATCCCAGAAGTTCTTCTAAGGGTGGTGGGAGGTGGGCCCATGCTCACCGCCCTTCGCAGGCAGGTAGACACTCTCGGCTTATCCGGAACAGTAGAATTTTTGGGAGAGGTTTCCTGTGACAATACAGTCCGACAGGAATATTTTCGGGCGGACATTTTTTGCCTACCGAGCCTTCAGGAAGGGTTTGGTCTGGTGTTTCTCGAAGCTATGGCGGCAGGACTGCCCATCGTTGCGGCGGCGGCAGGAGCCGTCCCCGAAGTGGTGCCCAATGGCAAGGTTGCGCGTCTGATCCCGCCTGGGGACGAAGACGCTCTTTCGGGTGCGCTAATCGAATTACTCCAAGATGAAGATGCCCTCAAGAGGATGGGAGTTGCCGGAAAGGCCCGAGTGCGGCGATATGATTGGAAAGAGGTGGCGCAATCTTTCGTTCAGTCGGTTTCTCTATAGCCGATCGTGTGCAGCAAGACCTTATTCATATGAGAGAGTTTATTGCAAAGGCCGCTGGCGATATGGGAAAGGATTTTAATCGTCAAATCTGGTGACGGATTAGCCAGTGGATCGTTCATCATTTTTTTAAGGTCGAGCAGGAGAATAGCAGAAGAGCCCTTCGAACGCGTAGTGGCGGATCTCGGCTGATTATTGAACATGGTCATTTCGCCGAAAATTTCGCCCACCTTAAGGGTGGCCACGGTGCTAGACCCGCTTTTTTCATATCCATCGAGCTGAATTTCGACCTCTCCACTAACGATAAAATAGATCGCCTGATCTTTTAGGGAGTTTTCTTCAAATATCACTTGGCCATTGCTGTAATTGTGCATGACTCCGTTCATGAGCAGATTCTGGCGCTCGCTTTCCGAGAGATTTTGGAAAAAACCAATTTTGGCGACTCGCCTGAGCAGTTCTGCTCTTTGCGCGGCAAAGCGGGAACCAAAGGCAATAGGCATCTATCAGCCCTCGAAGGTATAAAAGTAATCGAACAGAAGGATTCTGTTTTTCCTAAGTCCAAATATTTAAGCCACAGCCACAAAGATATAATTACAAGGGTATTATAACCTTTTGGGTAATTCAATATTACACTGGCAAAGAAACGAAATAAAAACGAAAATAAGAAATATAACCAAAACTTTCGATATCAGTTGTGTCGAACAAATGATCTTTACAAGGCGTTGCGGAAGAGCTCAAAGGCAGGCAAAAATTTAGTGTGTAGGAGGTTACTATTTTTTGCTCTGCACGGAATATTCAATTTCTCTGATAAGTCGATGAGGTAATTATATTCGATGTGCGATATATATGTTTTATGATGAAAATTGGGTAATATTTTAGTCTTCTTTGTTTTCTTGTGACCGGCCTCTCTTTATTTTTGTGAGACCGGTTAACAATGTTCACAAACCTGAGATGTATATTGGGTATCAGGAAATGGGCGAAGGCAGATGCCCCGATTTCTTGTGGATTCCGCAAATTCGAACCAGGATTCAGGATGCGGGGTGAGTCGACCCATTTGCTTTTTCCAAGGGAAGTGTCGGGGTTGCCTCAATCATGTTGGCAGGTTTCAATTTCGCGGACTGGAGTTCAGGAGTTTCAAGACCGCATTCTTGTCAATGGCATAAGTTTTGCTTTTTTGCAATGCAAGGAGTTCTTAATGTAGTATCAGGTGTGCTTCAGAGGGCCGTTTATATCAAAAAGGAAAAGTGATGTGGAGCCTTCTAAAGAACTGGGTCTTGCGTGAAGATGGTCAGAGCCTTGTTGAGTATGCCCTCATCCTCGGACTTATTGCCATTGTGCTGGTTGCTGGCCTTACCGCCATGAATGTAAGTATAACCGGCCTTTTTAACAATGTCGTGGGTGTACTTGGGGCGGCCTAGAGATCCGGTTGCTCCCCCCATCAAGAACAGCGAAGCTAAAATGGAATTGGTGAATTATTTGGGAGGGTTTTTTTGTAATAGTTACCAAAGTTCTTGCTAGGTGGTGAAGCCTACGATTTTCCTGGGTTAGCTTACTTTTGGCTGTGCGGGGACGATTTTATTGAAAAGTCGATATTCTCCGGAAATTAGTTGTAAGTGAAATGTGAAATTTAGGGTAATATCAAGTCTGGTTCAGGAGGTCTACTTTTGAAAAAGGGGAAAAATGATGTGGAGTCTGCTGAAAAGCTGGATATGCCGTGAAGAGGGTCAAAGTCTTGTTGAGTATGCCCTCATCCTCGCATTGGTCGCCATAGTCCTGGTTGCCGGCCTAAATGCTTTGGGTGTAGGTATTACCGGCATTTTTACCAACGTTGTAAATGCTCTTGGGGCGGCCTAAAGGGCGATTTGGTCTTACTTTCTCAAGAATGCGGGTCTACCGAGCGGTTGGTGGTACGCTTGGATTGTGGGGTCGTTTGATTCGCTATTGAAGTGGATGATGGGTTGTGAGCACTGTGAATTGCCTATGATAGCTTATATTTGGTAGTGCGAGTCTGGGTAATCTGAGGATTGTTTTTCTCCGGGTCTCGTTTTTGAAAACCGAGATCCGCTGTGAGGGCCTCGACTCTTTTTGGGGGTGGGGCCCTTGTTTTCTTTGATGTCAACGAACACTCCATGACAATTCTGGAGATTCCTTTTGCCAATGCCGCTAAGCTCAGTGTGCTATCGGCCTTTGTGGTAGGCGCTTGTATCTGGGATTTGCGCGTACGGCGTATTCCGGACGTTCTGACCTCTTCAGCTGCAATCGCAGGGATGGCTCTGTCCTTGGCTGAGGGTGGTTTGAACGGGGCTGGATGGTCCCTGGCGGGGCTCATTGTCGGGGGAGGTTTGTTCCTACCCCTTGTGGTTTGGTGGGAAGTAGGGGCTGGGGACATGAAAATGATCGCGGCTGCGGGAACCTTCCTTGGGCCAGTAGGGGTCATTCACGGCATATTAATAGGCACCATTTTGGGAGGATTTTGGGCCTTGCCTTGGATGATAGCCAAGAAGGACCGAAAGGCGTATTTGCCCTATGCGCCACCACTGGCAGTTGGTATTGTAATTGCTTTTTTTTTTGTAGACCGATGAAAATCCAATGCCAAAGGTTTTATGGAAGAGATGGTCTGAGAAGCATTTGAAATATTGAGGATTAGGAATTGCGACGGCGTAGAATCTTAATCGGGCTTGTTCTTGCTCTTGGGCTGGGCCTTGCCGCAGGTGCTGTGGTTATGCGCCAATCTGCCCGCACTTCCCCCGCAAAAACGAAAAAGGAGCAGACGGTTAAAATTGTCGTAATGGCGAAGAGACTTACGAGAGGCATAAAGTTGAAAGCCAGCGATATTCGTCTAAGGGAGTGGCCGAGACGGCTGGTGACGCCGCAATTTATTCAGAATTCGAGACGTGCCATAGGACGTGTGGTATTGACCAACTTGGTTCCGGGGGAGCCTCTCCTCAAGGACAAATTGGCCGATCCAGGGAGCAAGGAGGGCCTATCCACCCTCATCGTATCGGGGAGACGTGCCTTCTCTATCACCGTCAAGGACGATACGGGAGTATCGGGATATCTTCTTCCAGGAAGTCGGGTGGATGTCCATGTCACGATGATGAAAGAGGTCGAGATTGGCCTTCAGAAGAAAAAGAAAGGGATGGTGACAAAGACCATTCTTCAAAACGTGGAGGTCCTCGCCGCAGGTGGAGTGAAGGAAGCGGGGCAAAAAAGGAGCCGAATCACGGCACCTGTTGTGACGCTTTTACTCACCCCGCAAGAAAGTGACCGCCTCGCGCTAGCTGCCTCAGTGGGTTCCATCTGGCTATCAATGCGGAACCCCCGAGATAGAAGCCGTGTCAAGCTACGTGAGCTTTCGGTGAACGATCTCTTTTCTAAGTCGGAGCAACTGGTGTCAGGAAGAGCTGGTTCGCCCCCCCGAACAAAAGTCCCTCTCGTCGTAAAAGATAAAAAAACCACCAGTGCAGCGCTTCTCAACCAGATACGAGAGCGTCTCCTTAGGGTACTCCCCAATGAAAAACTCACGGTCGAGGCCATCGGTACGGGTTTTGCGATTTCTGGGATGGTGAGCAACAAAAAGGCGAGAAAAGTGGCTCTCGATATTGGCGAAGCCTCTGCTCCCAAAAAAATGATAGACAACATCAGTGTCGAGAACATTAAACCCGCTCATGCGGCGCTTCTCAACCAGATACGAGAGCGTCTCCTTAGGGTACTCCCCAAGGAAAAACTCACCGTCGAGGCCATCGGTACGGGCTTTGCGATTTCCGGGATGGTGAGTAACAAAAAGGCGAAAAAAGTAGCTCTCGGTATTGGCGAAGCCTCTGCTCCCAAAAAAGTAGTAGACAACATCAGTGTCGCGAACGTTAAATCCGCCCATGCGGCGCTGCTCAACCAGATACGGGAGCGCCTCGCCAGGGTACTTCCCAAGGAAAAACTCACCGTCGAGGCCATCGGTACGGGCTTTGCGATTTCCGGGATGGTGAGCAACAAAAAGGCGAAAAAGGTGGCTCTCGATATTGGCGAAGCCTCTGCTCCCAATAAAGTGGTAGACAACATCAGTGTCGAGGACATTAAACCCGCTCATGCGGCGCTGCTCAACCAGATACGAGAACGCCTCGCCAAGGTGCTTCCCAAGGAAAAACTCACCGTCGAAGCTGTTGGAACGGGCTTTGTGATTTCTGGAATGGTGACCAACAAAAAGGCGAAAAAGGTGGCCCTCGATATTGGCGAAGCCTCTGCTCCCAAAAAAGTGGTAGACAACATCAGTGTCGAGAACGTTAAACCCGCTCATGCGGCGCTGCTCAACCAGATACGAGAACGCCTCGCCAAGGTGCTTCCCAAGGAAAAACTCACCATTGAAGCTGTTGGAACGGGCTTTGTGATTTCCGGTGTGGTGACCAACAAGAAAGCAAAAAAGGTCGTTCTCGGTATTGGCGAAGCCTACGCTCCCAAGAAAGTGGTAGATAACATCAGTGTCGAGAACATTAAATCCGCCAATGTGGCGCTGCTCAACCAGATACGCGATCGCCTATCCAAGGTACTTCCCAAGGAAAAATTCACCGTCGAGACCGTCGGTAAGGGCTTTGCGATTTCCGGCATGGTAGCTAACAAGAAGATGAAAAGAGTGGCTCTCGATATTGTCGATGCCTATTCTCCTGAAAAAATAGTAGACAACATCAGTGTCAAGGAAATTTTAATTTCCAGGTCGGGGCGGCCAGCATCGAGCAAATTCGTTTCGGCCTCGCTCTCAAAAGGCCGTCTTGGCTTTAAGGGTGGAAGAACTGCCAATAAAGGGGGACTCTCGCCTCTCATCGAATCGGGTAGGCGTGCCTTTTCCATTATTGTTAAGGACGACACGGGGGTGTCGGGTTATCTTCTTCCGGGAAGCCGCGTAGATGTCCATGTCACGCTGAAAAGAGAGATCGAAGAGCATGAAAGTCAGCTAGAGGAAAAAGTAAAATTTGGCGGTTTGGGTGTCAAAACAAAAACGGTGACGAAGACAATCCTTCAGGATGTGGAAGTCCTTGCCGCGGGCGGGGTGAAGGAGGCGGGGCAGAGAAAAAATCGAATTACAACGCCGGTGGTAACGCTAATGCTCACTCCGTTAGAAAGCGACCGCCTTGCGTTGGCCGCCACGGTAGGGACCATCTGGCTGTCGATGCGAAATCCCCGGGATAGGAGCCGCACTAAGCGACGTGAGCTTTCGGTGAACGATCTCTTCTCTGTGCCAAAAAGGAGAAAGAAAAAGAGAATAGAGCCCCGCCCCCGTGCGAAAATCCGTCCTCGCTTGGATAAAAAAAAGGCTCCCCATGTGGTCGAGATAATTCAAGGGAGCAAGAGGACGAAGGTAGAATTTTAAAATGGATCAGCCATGAATGCTCGAAGAAAGTTCTTCATTGTATTTGCCCTGTGGGTGGGGGCCAGTTGTGTCGGTCCGCTTTTGGGAGAGGCCGCGGCTCCAGCTCCCGCCTCGGGTTCAAAATCGGTTAGGATGTCCGTCCAAGACGTGAAACTTCTCCGCGGGAAGAGCCAGGTATTTAACTTCACAAAAAAGATCAAGCGGGTTTCTGTAGCAAACCCGAAAGTGGCTGAAGCCATGGCCGCCAGTCCTTGGGATTTGATTATAAATGGAAAGGGACCTGGGACGACTTCGGTCTTGCTTTGGGACGAGAGCGGAACGATGTTTTCCTACGATGTCAAAGTTGCTAAAGACGTGGCTCTGCTTAACCAAATACGAGATCGTCTTACAAGGGTACTCCCTAAGGAAAAATTCACTGTCGAATCCATTGGAACGGGTTTTGCGATTTCTGGCGTTGTAGCCAGTAATAGGGCGAAAAAGGTGGCCCTTGGTATCGGAGAGGCCTACGCTCCCAAAAAAGTAGTGGACAACATTAGAGTCCACGACATTCCGCCCCAGGTAATGATCAAGGTTCGCTTTGCCGAGATCATCAAAACAGATGCAGTGAAATTGGGGTGGGCATTAATCAGGAATGTGAGAACAGGGGGTTATCATGGGGGTTTTTTCCCGGGTTCGCCCGGATTTGCCCCCGAGAAAGCATTCCTTCCGGACGCTACAGGTACATTGGGTCCTGATCTTACGTTTTCCGATGCGGTCAGTTTTTTCCTAGGAACCTCTAACCGTACAGCGGGATTTTTCCTTCGCGCCCTTAAGCAGAAGGGCCTCCTCCGGACATTGGCTGAGCCCCACCTGCGTGTTGTAAGTGGGCAGAAGGCAAAGTTCCTTGCTGGCGGTGAGGTGCCGGTCCCCGTTCCGGGTCCAAATAATTCAGTGTCGATTAAATTTAAACCCTTTGGTGTGGAACTGGATTTCAAGGCTGAGGTGCAACCAACCGGATACGTGGACCTTGAGATCACACCATCGGTCAGTTCTCTCGATGAGACCATTTCCATCGCGGTGGGGGGGGTTTCTGTTCCGGGATTCAAGAAAAGTAACACGACAACACGTCTTGAAATGCGAGATGGTCAGACCATTGCCATCTCCGGGCTGATAAACGAGGAGATGAAAAAAAACGTAGACAGTGTCCCCGGTCTCGGAGATATTCCGATTTTAGGTGCCCTGTTCCGGAGCAAAGAATTTAAGAATAAGAAATCGGAACTGGTAGTGTTGGTGACTGTTCAGATTATCCGTCCCCAAAGGGAGGTCGAGCTGACGCTGACGAGAACTGGATTTATGGTGGGACGAACACCCTTAAAAAATATCTGGGAAAAATCAAGATGAGCCCCGACTCAGAAGGGATTACGCTTGTACTCGATGATGAGAACAGAAATTTGAAAAGTGCGCCCAGTCTTCTGGTCGAGGCCGGGCGCGAAAATGTGGTCTACGCTATAAGTGTAGAGGAAGCACGGTCGGGACTTAGCGGCAAGGTGCCCGAGATTGCTCTCATAAGCTGCACTGGGAGTATGGCTGAGGCTAAATCTGATCTAGCTGATTTGGCTGTGAGCCCAGGTTGGATTATTGGTGCAGTCTCATCAGAGAAAGCATCCGATCCGGAGTTTCTCCGCGGGGCCATGCAGGCGAGATTTAACGATATTCTTGCCTATCCACCGGATTCCAGCGAGCTTCTTAGGTCCATCGAAAACGGCATCAACCATATTCAGGGAACTTCGCGAAGTGGTGGAAAGGTCGTCACTCTCTATTCGGGGAAAGGTGGAACCGGTGTCAGCACACTGGCCGTGAACTTGGCTTTGGGGATGAATCGAGAGGGTGGGTTGAGGGTGGGGTTGTTCGACCTTGACCTTCAGTGCGGCCTGGTCGCTTCTCTCCTAAACCTCCAGCCTTCGCATACTCTGGGCAATCTCGGGGATTTACCTTTGGATGACACGGATGCCCTGCGCGAGGAAATTTACAGCCGTATTACACCACACGAAGGAGGTCTGCGCGTTATCGCGTCTCCAACCGTTCTTTTCGATGGGTTAAATATTTCAGCCGACTTGATTTCAAGAATTATTCGGATACTGAGAGATCGATTTGATGTGTTGATCATTGATACACCTAAATGGGTAGGAGACCGTTTGGTAGCTGCCCTGGACGAGGCCGACCGGATATTTCTGGTTGCCGAGCCTCAAATTCCGGTCTTGGCTAAAACACGTGAATCGCTCCGGCTCTTCTCGCGTTTCGAATATCCCAACGAGAAAATTGCACTAATATTTAACCGGGTGGAGAAAAAGGGTGAGCTCCAGCCTGAGGAAGCAGCTGAGGCCTTGAGCCGGGAGGTATATTTTTCGGTTCCCGCCGATTCCATCCGCCTAATTGACGCAGCCAATAGAGGGACACCGCCCCTGGCGGACGAATCCCCGAAGGGGCCGTTTGCTGCTGCCATAACTGAACTGTCTGAGAAACTTCGAAACGATCTGGGTTTTGCTCATACCGTGCCTCATGAAAAGAAGAGAGGATTCCTCTTTTGGAGGAAAAGTTGATGGCAAACGATCCCAAAGTATTGTCCGATGACAGCGGGTTCATGTCCCGCTTGGGGGGCGAGCCCGCTCCAGTTAGCGAGCCTTTGACGGAAAAGGAAAATGAAAAAAAAGAGGTGCCTTCGGCTAAGCCTCCTGTCGAAGCTACCCGGTCCAAAGGTGGTTCGGTTTCTGCCTCTCTCCGCCAGCGCTGGGAAAAACTGAAGGAAGAGCTCCACGGTGAACTTCTTGGACGCCTAAATTTTGAGGAGGTGGAAGGGCTTGAGGAGGAGGAACTAGCTGATCGGCTGCGCCCTTCTATTCTCGAATTTGTAAACGGGGTACTGCCGCATGAATTTGCGGATTCGGCCAGCCGGATGGGCAATGAGTTGACGGATGAGTTGCTCGGTCTGGGTCCGCTGGAGGTTGCGCTTAGGGATAAGTCCATCAGTGAAATTATGGTGAACGGCTACGATCAGGTCTATATTGAGCAAAAGGGCAAGCTCGTTCTTTCTTCGGAGATAAAATTTTGGGGCGAGACCCACCTGAGGCGCATTATTGATCGAATCGTCACTCGAGTGGGTCGCCGAGTGGATGAGAGCACGCCAATGGTGGATGCCCGCCTCCAGGACGGCAGCCGAGTGAATGCGATTATCCCTCCGCTTGCCCTGGATGGTTCCTCTCTCACCATACGGCGGTTTCCTGACCATGCCCTCGCGCCCGAGGATCTTGTGGGTTTCGGTTCGCTTACAGAGGATATGGTCCGTTTCTTAGAGGCTACAGTGAACGGTCGGGCGAACATCGTCGTTTCGGGGGGAACTGGTTCTGGGAAAACGACCATGCTGAACGTTCTCTCCGGGTTTGTCTCCGCCGACGAGCGAGTGATAACTATCGAGGACTCGGCTGAGCTTCAGCTCCAGCAGGAGCATGTCATCCGTCTCGAGACGCGCCCGTCCAACGTAGAAGGAAAGGGTGCGGTCACCATGCGCGATCTTATGAAGAACACCTTGCGGATGAGACCGGACCGTATCATCGTTGGCGAATGCCGCGGCGGCGAAACACTTGATATGCTTCAGGCCATGAACACGGGCCACGACGGCTCGTTGACCACTCTGCACGCGAATAGCCCCCGCGACGCCATTAGCCGTATGGGTGTGATGGTTGCTATGGCCGGGATGGATCTGCCCGAAAAAGCTATTCGCCAGCAGATTGCCTCCGCTGTCAATATCATCGTCCAGGTTTCGCGGCTGATGGATGGCACGCGGCGAACGACCTACATTACCGAGATTACGGGGATGGAGGGCGAAACGGTGACGATGCAGGACATTTTCCGCTACGAAGGACACGCCGACACACCTGGCGGAAAAATTCATGGGCGTCATGTGACTACAGGAATCCGACCCAAAATTTCCGATCAGCTGATTGCCCATGGGCAAGTACTCCCCAGTTTTGTCGGTGAGGAGCCAGAAGGAACTCCTCAACCCAAGGAAGAGAGTAAAGCGGGCAAATCAGGCAAAAAGAAATGGGGAGACTAACGTTCGATGGAAATGCGTGCACTGGTAGCCCTGGTCATGATATTCGGACTCGGGGCGGCCATAATTGTTTTCTTTATTCGGCGCCAGAAGCATACCCTTCAGAGTCGACTGGACTCTATTTCCGACAAAGTCGGAGAAAAATCTAAAGAATCCCAGTCGAGCATGCTCCGTGACGCCAATGAGGAGATGCCCGGCGTCTTTTCAAAATTTGTCGAGTTCACTCGGCTTAAACTTCTTCGAGCCGGCGACTCGCCCGAGCTCCGCCCGTTTATGATTCGTGTTTTCTTATTCTCCATCGTGGGGATGTCCATTGGTGGGCCCGTGGGCGGCAGATTCAACCTAATAGCGGGTCTGGTAGGAGGATTCGGCATCGGAGCAGCGATTCCCTATTTGCTGATTCATCTGAAATTCAAACGCCGAATGGCGAAGATGGAATTCGATCTTCCAACGGCTCTTCAGTTTATCGTCAACGCGCTTCGGGCGGGCCATGCCCTAAACTCGGCGATGGCCATTGTGGGGTCGGAGGGACCTTCTGGATGCCGGGATGAATTTGCTCAGTTGAACGATTCCCTTCGGCTAGGTGTTCCGATGTCGTTGGCTTTCGAGCAGCTCCTCAAACGGACGCCAAGTGTGGACCTGCGGTTCATGGCAACAGCGATGCTAATCCAGCGCGAGACTGGCGGGAATCTAACTGAGATTTTGGACCGGCTCAATTCAGTCGTGGTAGAGCGAAAAAATATGCGGGGCCATGTAAAGGCTCTGACCGGGCAGGCGCGCATGGGTGGCTACGTCGTTGGCGGGTTACCGTTTTTCTTGGCTGGTGGGCTATTTGTAATGAATCCCCATTTTTTAGATCCGCTCCTGAATACTGAGCCGGGAAATTGGGTGCTCGGAGGTGCGTGCTTGATGCAGCTCATGGGGGCTTTGGTCATGCGCAAAATAATCGATATTAAGATGTGAGTGAATTATGGATACATTGTTACTTCCTGTTCTAGTGTTTGGTGCTGTCACGATGCTCGGCTTGGTAGGGCTCATGGCGCTAAACTCGAAAGAGGATTTAATTAAGGTTCGTCTCAATGCCCTGGACCGAGGTGTGTCTGGTGACGGGGCGGTGGATTCCAGGAAAGTATCCGTCAAAGACGGGGGCTCGAAGTCAAGTTTTTTTGAGGGTTTTGCGAAAAGACTGGGCGAGTCTGTAAAAAGTATATTCGATGGAGGCGGAGATGAAACCGACCACCGCTTGGCTATGGCGGGTTTTAATCCTCAGACGTACCTGGGGACCTTCCATGGTGCGCGGGTTATGGTCGGCCTGGGTCTGGCGACGGTCGGAGTTTTTGTCATGCTTCTGGTGCGTGCACCGGCGGGAAAGATGATTCTTGCCGGAACGGTTGGTATCCTTGCGGGGATGCTTTTACCCAACATTTGGCTATCCATAAACATTAACAAGCGAAAGGAACGGATATCTGCTTCGTTGCCGAATATGGTTGATCTCTTGGTGGTCTGCGTGGAGGCTGGATTGGGGCTGGACGCAGCGATGACTCGAGTGGGTATAGAGTTGGAAAGAAGCGCACCCGACCTCAGCCGCGAATTGAACCAATTGGGCCGAGAGCTCACTGGTGGTCAATCACACGAGCAGGCTCTCTCGCGCCTGGCATGGCGAATCGGAATCGAAGATATTGAAAACTTGGTATCTATGCTGATCCAAGCTGAACGGTTTGGCACCTCGATAGCGGTTAGCCTCCGGGTTTTCTCAGACAGTTTCCGGACGGCTAGGCGCCAGCGCGTCGAGGAGGCTGCTGCAAAGACAACTGTCAAGCTCTTGTTCCCGCTCGTGTTGTTTATCTTTCCCGCGATTTTTGTGATTTTGCTCGGACCGCCTGTGGTGAACATCATTTGGGGCGGGGCACTTAAGTGAGCAGCCTATTGCAAGCAGATATCACAGAGTGTGCAGAAGGTGTGCCCGCCCAGCTGGCATCGAATGTGCGAGTTGCCGAGTCCTTCATGAGTCGCATTAGAGGGCTTATAATGGGCGAGCTTGGAGAGGATGAGGGGCTTTTTATTTCCCCGTGCTCGTCGGTGCACACATTGGGAATGTCATTTCCTCTCGATATCGTGTTCCTGGACAAGGAGGCGAGAGTCCTTTCTTTGTATCATAACCTCAAGCCCTGGCGTGTAACGAGATGGGTGCCAGGGGCGTTCGGGGTTCTCGAGCTTCGAGCTGGAACCCTGGCTAGGCATACCCTCCGGGAGGGACAGAAGGTTGAAGTCCCCAAATTGAAGAGGCCGCGGAAGCCTAAGAGTTTAAGGGCCAATTTGCTCTTGGGTTCTTTTTGGTTCTCTTTGGCGATCCTTAATATCCCAAGGCTCATGGCCGGAGACGCAGGACCCTCAGGATATATGCTTTTTCTTGTGAATATGCTAATTGCGACTCTTTTTCTGACGAGGCGTAAAGAAATCCGAATTACTGAATCCTCGCAAGATCGGTTGGTGACGACGGTGTGCATCTTACTGAGCTTCTCCCTCCGGGCAATGCCTGGAACTTCGCTTGTGTCCGCTTCCTGGGAGTCTAGCTTGTTGACGTTGGCTTTACTTCTCGTTTTGGCCGCTTATCTGAGCCTTGGACGCTCGTTCGGGCTAATACCAGCGAATCGAGGACTGAAGTTTGGCGGAATGTATAGGTGTGTGCGCCATCCTCTCTATGGCGCTGAGATGTTATTTTTCGCATCTTTCTTTTTGGCCAATAGTACAGCATGGAATTTTGTTCTTATAGTTGGAATATTTTTCTGCCTTCATCTGAGAGCGTTGGCTGAGGAGCGTTTGCTTGCCTCTGACCCGACGTATAAGAATTTTTGTTACAAAGTCCGAAAGCGTTATATTCCATTTTTGGTATGAAAGGTGGGCCAGGGAAGCCTATGACCAAAATCGCTATTCCCATTTTGGTGTCTGCAATTCTCTTGACGGGATGCTCGCTGGGCCGAAAAAGTAAAAGTTTAAGTACTTCAAAAAAATCTAGAGAGGTCCCGTGGACCCCTCTTGGCCTTTTGCGGGAGTCCTATTTGGTAGCCGAAAAGCGCCTTAACAAATTCGTCCGTGTGGGGATGCCCCGAAAAAAGTTTATCGAGAAGATGAAGCTGAGTCCTGTACTGGGGGCAGAGTGGGCAGGAAGAGTCACGGCTGGGGAAGGCTGGTTTGCGGAGTTATCCAGGAAAAACCAATATGGTGCCCTGCTGGTGGAGGAGTTTTCATTCGGCTACTATAAAAGGTTCCGTCTTTTAGAGCGATTTTCCGTGGTCATAGAAAATTCCGTCGTACGGCGAATTGCTCGCTCGACGTGGACCAGCGAGGACGATCCTCCGCCTCCACCGCGTTCGGTTTTTTCTGGCTCTCTTTCCGTCGAGCAAGAGATGCGTCTGATCTCGTCCTACTACCGCACTAAGCTTCAGACACGGAAAGCCTACAATAAAATCCTTCCAAAACTTAAAAAGATCCGCATCGGATGGACGAGCTCGGAGCTTCGGCTAGCTTTAGGGGGAAGCCTTTACCGCCTTCCCAATGGGTACATGTATTTTCAAGAAGGTTTTTTGTGGAACGATGGATTTGCCCGAAACAAGTCTGGGCCACTCCCTGTCGTCATAATGCCGTTCGGATATCGTGACCATAAAGGAAATGTGCACAAAAAGGTCATTGTCCGGGCTGAGGGTGGGTTGGTGACCGCCGTATTTTGGCAGCCCGAATCTCTTGAAAGGAAATGACGTGTGTAACCTGAGAACGAAATGTACAGTTGTGTGGACTAGTTAATATGGTCATGAAAGCATTTTTCCGAAGTCTGAGAGTCTTGTGAGTTTTTACGATCAAGATCGTATTCGTTCTCCACTGGGTCAAGATTGCGCTGCACTGAAATTTCGATCAGTGATAGGGAATGAAGGTGTCCTGTAATCTAAAGTCGAAATTCATCGAGGGTCCCGTAGGTTTATTGGAACTTGAGAGAGAAATTATTTCCACCCCTGGCTTTGTCGATTCATCCACCCGAGTATCCTGCTGTGTGGCGCCCTTCCTACTTTTTTATTTTAAATAGATTGACATGTCATCGGATCTGGCTACCGAAATTTTAGGGGCGAAATGTCGCTCTGGAGTCCCAGGTGATAGACTGCCTGTGCGGCGGAATTGTGCGGGAATTTTGTACGGTCGCTGCCTCCACCTGGCGATCTATTTTCCCTTCTCAGAGGATAGTCATGAATAATGGCTTGGATGGGTTTCGGCGCCGAATAGATGATTGCGATGCTCAGATTGTTCGATTAATCAACCAGCGCTTGAAAATTTGTCAAGAAGTGGGAGAATTCAAGGCGAAATATGGCCAGGAGATTCGTATTCCCGAGCGGGAGCAGGAAGTGATTTTTACGGCGCTAGGCCTGAATGATGGTCCTTGTCCTCCCGAGGTGTTGGAAAAAATATTTCGTCTTTTAATTGACACCGCGGTTTTCTTGGAGAAACCTGGGGAGGCAACCCGCCCGGAGTAGTAGCCTACTAAACCTGGGGTTGGAGGATTGAGGCCTGCTGCGGGTTTTCTCCTTGGATAATGTCGCAGGCTGGAGGTGGGGTCAGTTTTTTGCCTTTTTTAATCCGCCTCCATTCCCCAATTGCCTTGCCGAAGAAGGGGGGTGGACCGATGGAATTTGGAGTTTTAATTCCGGCAATGACGGCCGGAGTGGCCATTGGCGCCACCGTAGTTTGGTTTGTCTTCAAGGTTCGAGCGACCTCACTCCAAGAGCGGCTTCAAGGGGCTGGCCACGAGCTGGAGAGTCTCAAGAGCGACATTTCAGCTCGGGATGCTTCCATTCTCGAGATCAGTTCCGAGGCTGCGCGTCTCGAAGCTGCTCTTAGTCACGAAAAAAAAGCTTCTGAGGAAAAGCTGGCACTCCTAAATCAGGCGGCAGGAGAGATGCGCGAGGCGTTCAAGGCTCTCTCATCAGATGTTCTACGGGATAACAACCAGTCCTTTCTCGAATTAGCTCGCTCCACACTCGAGAAATTCCAAGTTGAGGCCAAGGGCGATCTAGCCTCCAAGCAAAAAGAAGTCGAAGCCCTGGTCTCCCCCATCAAGGAATCCCTAATTAAGGTAGACTCCCATCTTGAGGAGGTCGAAAAGGTCCGGAGGGAGGCCTACGGCGGCCTCTCTGAGCAGGTGAGGGCTCTAATTACGACTCAAGAGAAGCTTCATTCGGAGACTGAAAACCTGGTTCGGGCACTTCGGACGCCAAATGTACGGGGTCGGTGGGGCGAAATTCAGCTTCGGCGGGTGGTCGAAATTGCAGGAATGGTACAGCATTGCGATTTCGAGGAGCAAGAATCCGTTTCTACGGAAGAGGGCCTTCTCAGGCCTGACATGATCGTCAAGTTGCCGGGTGGAAAAGAAATCGTGGTGGATGCCAAGGCGCCCCTGCAGGCCTACACTGAGTCATGGGAGGCTGAGACTGAAGATGGCCGGCGGGCGCATTTGAAAAAGCATGTTCGCCAAATTCAGGACCACATGGCCCGCCTGAGTTCGAAGGCATATTGGGAGCAGTTTTCTAGTTCCCCCGATTTTGTCGTGATGTTTCTTCCTGGTGAGAGCTTTTTCAGCATTGCTCTAGAATACGAACCTGGCTTGATTGAAGAGGGTTTCAACCAGCGTGTTCTTCTCGCCACTCCGACCACTCTAATTGCCCTTTTACGCTCGGTTGCATATGGGTGGCGTCAGGAAAAAGTTGCTGAAAGCGCTCAAGCAGTGAGCGATTTGGGTCGCGAGTTGTATCAACGGTTAAAGTCGGTTGCGAGCCATTTCTCGGCCATCGGGAGGGGCTTGGACCGAGCGGTAGACTCCTATAATAAGGCAGTCGGCTCCTTGGAGGGGCGGGTTCTCGTTTCAGCTCGAAAATTCAACGAGCTCGGCACTGGAGCGGCAGAGGAGATCGAAGTGCTAGCACCGGTTGAGAAGGCTACCCGTGCTATTCAGGCGCCGGATTTGGCTGAAACTGGCGAGGCCGCTCGAGAATCCGTTGGTGGCGGTCTCCTATAGCCGGTGGAGAAAAGAGGGTTTTAGCTGAATTTTGTCCTAGAACCATCGAGGATACTTGTACCAGCTGGTCTTGATGTGGCCAATGCCCACGTCGTTTGGAGCCAGATCGTTGGCCAAGCGCGAGGGCGTTAGCCATAATGGGGAGCGCGACCTCTCCCCCGCGGGGGATGATGCATGATTTACGGTGTCTCGATCAAGGCAGAGGGCCATCTCCTTCGTGTGCTCTTGGAAGTAAAAGCCTTTGACCGCCCAGGGAAGACAAATGCTGGGAGAGTTAAATTGCGTTCAAGTCCTTAGCGATTTAGTTTTCTTGTTCGAAGTGAAAATCACCACTTCAGAATTCACCTTTCAGCTTGGGTATATGCACCTGGGTCGTCAGATCGAGATATTTATCCCCTAAAGCTTCGTTGAGATGGTTACGTTCCAAATTGGAGATTTCAGATCAATGTGGTGCCGGCCGAAAATTAAAAAGATAACCCTTCAAATTCGAAAAATTTTGGGCCTCTTGAGAGTCAGACCTTTAAGGAGGAAGGATAAGAATTCTCCCGGGAAGAGATTTCATCTGGAGGAAGGGTAAATGCGGGCTCATGGGATGGGATTGTTAGCTGAGATGATGGACTTCGATTTCGCGAACGAGGATGTCGTTCGTTCCTGGTTTGATAAGGGTTATTTTGAAAAGCGGTTGGCAGTTCCTGGGATATGTGGTGCTGCAAGCTATGAGGCTATCAAGGGGACTCCGAAATTTCTCCATATATATGAAGCGGATGATGTCCATGTTTTTTATTCGGAGGCTTTTAAGGAGGCCGTCGCATCTCCGAATGACGAAGACGCGGGGATCGCAAGTGCGAAGATTGCCGGGGTGCGCCTCGTGTGTGCCCAAGTCTATCCGGGCCTCCCTATAAAATCGCCAGCCTGTCCGACTGTTGATGTGGCAGGTCTAGCTCCAGTCGTGCAATTTGGGCGTATATTTGTTCCCTTGGATAAAAAAGCCGATTTCAACGGCTGGTATGCCCGGGAGCGTGTACCGCTTGTGGAAAAGGTTCTCGGAATTCGGAGAATCCGCCGTTATAATCCTGTTGAGGGGGACGATGTAATGGTGGTTCTCTACGAAATGGAAGATGCGTCGGTACTAGAGACCGCAGAATGGAAAGAAATTATGGCCACGAGCTGGAGCGCTGGAGTCCGGAGTTACTACCGCCAGGCGGAAGGCTCGCCCGGTGTTTACCGGCGGTGCGGCACCGCCTATTAACTTTTAGAAAGAATTACAATTTTTCCGAAGGCCGTTGGTGAACATCTGGCCAATCAAAATGCCGGTCCGATGGGCCTGCCTATAACTGACTTTCCCAAACCTAGTTTGATGGATCCATCTGAATTCCGCACGATTTGAAGGACCAAGTGCGGCTTCCTCCACGGCGAAGACTTCGATGCATTTAACCGAACCCCCCGTTTGGGCTACAGACCGAATAGGTAATCTATTAAATGGCGACTCTGCTGTTTTGACCTAATGCGTCGGCGCAACTGTCCAAGGTGTTGGATTTCAGGGATTGCCAACAATTTGGGAGTGCAAAATCTTCGAGGAATGCCAGCCAAATTCTTTCTTCAAAGCAACAGCTAATTCAGGATGGTATCGTCCACGATATGGCGGGGTCCGATCGCGATTTTTTGAAATATGTGAATCGCTCCCATTAAATGCGGCATTATCAGGGGGCGTTATGACTGGAGCAATTGGTGATGGCGGGCAGAAGAGAGATAGCACCGGACAGCGGCATTTTGATTACTTCCGCGATGCGCAGGAGTCCTGTCAAAATGGAGTCGAGGGCTCCGGGTTCGGATTGCTGAGTCTTTCCAGCATCGACCTATGTCTTGCGAGCCACTGCCATCAGCGGTATTTTTTTCTTTCCCAAAAATTTTCTGATCTTTTTTTCACTAAAACCGGTTTTCGAGGACAATGTACTATTTTTTTCAAACTAGTTATTTATTCTTTTTTCTTAGGGTATCCAGGCTCAAGCGGCCAGGTCCCGTAAGGATTAGGACCACACTCGCAACCAGAAAGATTGTATGGAGTCGAAAATTTAAAATATCCCAAAATTGAATTCTAAGATGATCCCACAGAAAATATATTGAAGCCATGGCGATCAAGAATGCTGCTAAGCGAAACGCGAACCCCAAAAAAATGAACACGCCGCCACCTGTGAAAATAAGCGTGAGTGTCCATAAGGTCCATGATTCCAAGGAAGCACCTTTGAGATCGGACAGGGTTGCAGGTACCGAGATGCCCTGGCCCATCTCATAGCCTGCCAAGGCAATTAAAAACCCTATCCAGAGGCGGAGCAGTGTTACGCCCAAATCTCGTGCGGTGGAATTCATGAGGCCCTCCGGCGCATTATCAACGTGGGAAGCGGCTGAAGTCGGGTGGGCGCTTTTCCTTAAATGCGTTCATTCCTTCGACGGATTGTTCGTTGTTCCAAACCGCATTGAGAAGTTCGCTCCCGTGCATCCAGGAGGAGTAGTGGAGATCACCCAGGAAATTGAGGCTGGTCTTCATGTAGCGCAGGGTCGCTGGTGCATGATTGTTGATTGTGGCGCTCCATTCTTCGGTGGTCTCTTCAAGTTTGTCGTTGGGCACCACCTCGTTGATGAGCCCTGCCTCCTTGGCATCTTTTGCCGAATAGCGCTTGGCCAGGAAGAGCATCTCCCTTGCCCTGCGGTCTCCCATGAGCAAGGGAAGATACTGGGTCGCCCCGACGACCGGTAAGGCGCCTACTTTGGCCCCGGACTGGCCGAAGGTCGCGTTTTCGCTCGCGATGCAGAGATCGTTGTAGAGCTGCCATTCGTTTCCGCCACCGATACACCAACCCCGGACCATGGCAATAGTCGGTTTTCCGCAGTTGCGAAGTAGCATGCAGAGCTGACGCATTTTGTTATTCCAATTGTGCCCGGTCTGCTCGTTCAGCCCCAGCATCATGTCCATGTCGCCGCCCGAGGAAAAATTGCCGTTAAGCCCATACATGACGCCCACACCGATGTTGGGGTCTTCATCCAATTGGGTGTAGGCTTCTATGACTTCGTTGATCATTTCGAAGTTCATCGCATTGAGGGTTTTTGGGCGGTTCAATCCCACCCACAAAGTTTTGTCTTTTACCTCGACCACGACTGTCTTCTCGCTCATAAGTAGTCTCCATAATATGCTGCTCCGGGAAAGTCTGAGAACTTAGTCCGGTGGATTATTGGCGGACTTCATTTTCCCATAGAAGACTGGGATTTTCCACATGATAGGATCAGATGCTAATTCAGAGCGGCTCCGAGTCCTTGATAAAGAAGCTGCACCGAGATCAGGGCGAGCAGAACAACAAAGATTCGCGTTAGGGTGGTTGATTTCAGTTTCCCAGATATTACGGCGCCTGCTTGTGCTCCCCCGATTACGCCAATTGCAAGGGGTAAAATGACATCCGACATGGTACGCAAATTACCCTGCATAAAGTGGGAAACTACAGCAGTTGAGTCTGTGATTAGAATTAAGCATTGAGAGGTCGCAACGGCGATGTGGACAGGAATACGAAGAGCCCGAATCATCAGGGGGACGTAGAGGGGGCCACCTCCAATTCCGAAAAAGGAGGCAAGAAATCCTAGGCCCGTGCTAATACCGATGCCGAGCTTGAAGCGGAAATAGTAATGATATACTCGCCCTTCGCTATCGACGATATGGCGCTCTGCCCATGAGCGGGTCTCGGCTTTTTGGGAAGCGGAAGGATCTAGGGGAGGTGGGGAGCCCTGGAACAAAGATATGCATAAGGCCATTAGACCTAGGCCGAGGAGGATGTCGAATGGACCACGGCCCACATGTGAAGTTACAAATGTGCCGAGAATTACCCAAGGAGCCGCCACCATCCCGTAGATCAAGCTAGTCTTAATGTCAATTCGCCTGAGGCGGTAATAGGCCGTGGAGCCTGAGAGGGCGTTTAAGGCGACCACAGAAAGTGAGGTGGCTGTGATGACTTCGGAGGGATGGTCGGGAAAAATAAGAAGGAGAACCGGTGTCAGAATGAAGCCCCCGCCTGCTCCAACCATTGTACCAAAAATCCCAATGCCGATGCCAAACAGAAGAAACTGAAGAAAAAAAACCATTTTTCAATTGTCCTCCCTTATTCCCGGCTATAAAAAAGTCAAAAATAATAACGCCATCGCGGTTTAGAATTTTGGTAAGCGGATCTTTATTTGCGGCTCCTCATATTCATTCAAGGGTTTCCCGCGGGTCGGTGGGGCCGCACAAGGGTTCCGCTCGTGCCGACGGGCGTGGTCTTTAGGGGGTATTGAACACGGACCACGATACGGATGAGGCTCATGAAATTTTCAAATAGCTTTGTCGGGGATCTTGCCGCGGTCCCGATCTCCGACGCCGAATTAGATACAAACTTTGAAGGGATAGTGGCTGAAATTCCCGTTTATAGCCACCGCGCTCCAGCGGGATTAGTTGGTGTGGCACTGAGCTCCCGAAATCTCTAGTCGATCGGGATTCAATGAATTGACTAGAGGTCCCCAGTTTTTTGAAATTGCAAGCATCTTACAACAGCATCAGTTTGAGGTGGGTCGCTTGGCCGCCATCTTGCGTTCAGGATTAACCGAGATGTGTTTCAAATGGCACCATGCAATTAAGTTGTCGAGCTCTCTGGAAAGAGTAATGGGAACTTTACTGAGCTCAATTTTCTTGGTCTTCAGGCTGTTGATTTCAGTGACATTGGCATTTTGGGCGTTCAGGAGATCGCGCATGTGGTTCCGTAGGCCGTCTTCCTTGTCCCCCAACTCCTCAGAGCTCCGGACTAGCTTTGCGACCTTGCCACGAATTTCTGAAACTTCTCGGCGGGATTTTATCTTGTACCCCAGGCCCGAGCAGAAAAAGAGGGCTACCAAACCGAGGAGTACAAAATCAGCAGCATTTACGTTGATAATTTCATTTGCGACGAGGATTATTGATTCAGTCGACATTAGCTGTCCCCACGTTTAGGGGCGTAACTGGACGCACGAAAATACCGAGAATCAGGCTGTTCGGTGTAAAACTGCTTGACTTCCGTGTAAAGGTCCACTTTTTCGAGGAGACCCGATTTTCTGAGATCTATCTCCGACATCTCGATCTGTTTTATTAACTGGGCCATCACCTTCATTTGGCCCGGAATGATTTTGTCTTCAATTTTCTTGGATGTACCTTCCATTTTCTTGATGGACTGTTGCCTGTCATTTAAAAGGGCGTTGGTATCGTCCTCCTCGCGCAAGAGGCGGTCTTTTTCGGAAGATACCATTACGAATGACCGAATGGTCCACCACAGGGTGCAAACGGTCAAGAGGAGCTCAATCGATACGCGAATCGTCGTTGCATATTGCAGCACAGACATTCCTTAGGTTGGCGTAAGTAAGCAAATTTAATTTCTTATAGTAAATGTCCAAAATTTCAGGGAGTGGCCACCCCAACCCTCGAAAACCCCGAGTGGCTATCCCCCCCCTCCGGGCCTATGAAAAGATATCCTATACATTATGAATATTTATGCAAATACTTTTGTGGAAATGATTGTAATTTTGGGTAATTCTAAAAACAAGGGAATCCATCGATTTTGTTGTCCAGGGGAATCGTAGTATCGTTGAGTAGAATTTGGTATTTCATAATTGTGGTAATTTAATAGCAGACATCCTTACAGGAGAATCATCGTGCAGGTGCCTTTGGACACGCCGGTCGAGGTTAGGGCCGAAAATTTTCGCGGTGTATTGGACGAACGGGATGCGGCTCCTTACCGCTCCCTTCAGGAGAGCACCGAAGAATATCCCGAGGCCGATGTGCCCTCCCCGCGCCGGCCACGCCTGACCGAGGCTGGTCGAAGCCTCGTTGCCGTTACGCGTGGTCTTGACCGGGCACAAGGAATCAGGCTCGCTGTGGAGCTTCTTGGGGGTATTCGGCGTGCGATGGACCCGCCTCAGATGGTATTGATCAAACCCAACTTCAACTCAGCTGATCCCTTCCCAGCCTCTTCCCACCCTGACCACCTGCAAACGCTTGTTGAACTTGTGCGTGAATCGGGTTGTGGGGAGGTCGATATTGGCGAAATGGGAGGTCTTCTCTCTTTGCCGGCTTCCCGGAATTTTGAGCTCTGGGGTATGGAAGAGTTCCAGAAGCGGAATGGAAACGGGGTGGTGCTATTTGATGAAGAGCCCTGGGTTAAGGCCCGAGTTCCGAAGGCCTACCGGTGGGGAGAGTGGATTCATTGCCAGGAGCGTCTTCTGCGCTCGGGCCAGCATATCATCAGCGCTCCTACCATGAAGAGCCACGGTGGTGGGCCACGGTTTAGCCTCTCTCTCAAGAATGGCTACGGTTTTGTCCACCCGCGGGACCGGGTACGTTCGCATTTTGTCCCGCAGATGGCCGAAATGATCATGGAGACGAATCTCCTCTACACTCCTAGCCTCGTTGTTCTCGACGGGACAAAATGCTGGATTGCTGGAGGGCCCTATACTGGTGAGCTTCGTGAGCCCAATCTCATCGTTGCTGGAGATGACCGGATTGCCGTTGATGTGGTGGGAGCCTCCATCATTCGTGCTATGGGGTCGGAGCTC
>Ga0315336_1003164_pt1 | contig 22766 bp, 16 predicted proteins | sample ASW5metaG_FD_204512 | JGI IMG/M metagenome (GOLD analysis project Ga0315336, IMG submission 204512) | Ammonia-oxidizing marine archaeal communities from Monterey Bay, California, United States - ASW #5 | ecosystem: Environmental > Aquatic > Marine > Intertidal zone | place: USA: California... | reverse complement strand
CGCTACGATGCCGCCCTCGAGAGGCTCGAGGATATCACCTCCCGGGCCGCGCGTCCTGGGCGGTGGCTGGCGCGACGCGGCGAGGTTCTCGAGGCGGCGGGCCGCAACGCCGAGGCGCGCGACGCTTACAGGCGGGCGTTGAAGTCCGTTGAGGCCACGCCGGAACACCGCCGGCGCACCCGGCAGGCCTCGAAGTTGCGGACGGAGCTCCACGGGGCGCTCCGTCGTCTGGAGCTTCTTTCAAAAGCCACGAAAGCCGAGAGCGAAGCGGTGCGATGATGAGGGCGGCTTGTGTTGTCGCGCTGTGCTGCGTGTGGTGGGCCTGGGAGCCGAGCTCCGCGGAGGCTGGCCAGCCGGCGGTGATACGAGGTCCTTACTTGCAGCTGGGAACGACCACGAGTATCGCGGTGCGGTGGCGTACAGACTCGCCCGCGGAAAGCAGGGTGCGTTACGGCTTGTCGCCGACCGGGCTCACCCAGGAGGAGAGCTCGGCCATCGCCACCGAGGAACACCAGGTCGAGATCCGTGGGCTGCTACCCGCCACGACGTACTACTATGCCATCGGGACCGACACCGTGGACCTGGCGGGAGGCGACGACGATCACTTCTTCCTCACCGCGCCTGATCCCGGTACCCCGGTTCCGACCCGCGTATGGGTCCTGGGGGATTCCGGAACCGCCAAGCCAAAAGTCGAGGTCCTGCGGGAGGGCTACTATGCGTTCACCGGCGATACCCATACGAATCTGTGGCTCATGCTCGGGGACAACGCCTACACCAGCGGGACCGACGAACAATACCAGGAAGCTGTTTTCGAGATGTTCCCGGAGATGCTCAGAAAATCGGTGCTCTGGCCGACGATGGGCAACCACGACGGGCTCAGCGCGAGCTCTTCCGCACAGGATGGCCCGTATTACAACATCTTCACCCTGCCAACCGCGGCGGAGTCGGGCGGCGTGGCTTCCGGCACCGAAGCCTACTACTCTTTCGACTACGGCAACATCCACTTCATCTGCCTGGAGTCGTTTGAAATGGACCGTTCTGCCGACGGCCCCATGTTGACCTGGCTCGCTGAGGATCTGAGCGCGACCCCGCGGCAATGGATCATAGCCTACTGGCATCATCCCCCGTACTCGAAGGGCGCCCACGATTCGGACCGGGAGATCGAGCTGATCGAGATGCGGGAGAACGCGCTGCCGATCCTGGAGGACGGGGGAGTGGATCTGGTGCTGTGCGGGCATAGCCACGCCTACGAACGCTCCTACCTGCTGAACGGTCACTATGGGAAATCGTATACACTGACCGCGGACATGATTGTCGACTGCGGGGATGGTCGCTCCGACGGCGATGGTGTCTACGAGAAGCCGGTGGTGAGAGAGGTCGACGACGGTGCCGTTTACGTCGAGGCGGGAAACTCAGGGGGGCAGGGTTTGCTTTTCGACCTGAACCACCCGGTCATGCCGCGGACGTGGTCGTCTCTCCAGCAAGGATCCTTGGTCCTCGATATCGATGGGAACCGACTCGATGCCCGGTACATTTCCAAGCAGGGGGGACTCGTGGACCACTTCAGCATCGTCAAGCAAGGACGCACGCGCCAGCCGATCCCCTGTTCGCCCGTGGTCGAGGCTCGGTTCAGGCGTGGGGATGCCAACGGCGACGGCAAGATCGACCTCGCCGACCCCATCTGGATCGTCGGCGGGCTCTTTCTCGGCGCGTCTTTCGGGGCCTGTAGCGCGGCATCCGACGCCGACGACGACGGCAAGCTGGTCCTTACGGACGCTATCTATACCCTGAACTTCCTTTTCCGTGGGGGACCGCCGCCGCCCGCCCCCTATCCGGACTGCGGCGACGACACGACCGACGATGACCTGACGTGTACGGTGCCCTGGCGCTGCAGGCCTTGAAAGTGGACCCGGGTCTCGTTAGCTCGCTGGCGCGTTCGTTCTGTCAAGGCAAGGGCCAGAAGGCGGCCCGGAAGCCCAGTTGCGTGTCGGGGGGGCCGCAGGGGTTGTTGCTGTTGCGGGCGGCGGAGCGGGCGAAGATGTCTCTTGGGGCAAAGAAACTCAGATTGTTCAAGTAGCTGCCGCCCCGGTAGATCCCGCAGGCGGCTGGCCCGTTGACGGGATCCGTGTCGCCGGCCGGGTAATCCGGATTGTATCCATCCAGAACCCACTCGAACACATTGCCGTGCATGTCATGAAGGCCGAACCCGTTGGCGGGCTTCCGGCCCACGCGGTGCGGCTCCTGTCCATTGTTCCTGTTGTCAAAGTGGAGGCTATCTGGATTCGGCGTGGCTCCCGTCTTGGCAGGAATAAGGGGGCTGTTGCTGCCGTCGCGGCTGTTGGCGGCCCACCAGCCCACGGCCGACAAGTCCGGGTCCGTCGCGAGAATGGGGTCTCCGTCTCCAGAGTAGAAACGGGTCGACGTGCCGGCACGGCAGGCGTACTCCCACTGAGCTTCCGTTGGGAGCTTGAGACCGATCTTTGCCTCGAGGCCCATAGCGCCTGTGAGGACACACCACCTCTTTCCGCCAATCGGACGGTCGGGGCAGGAGCCACTGCCCGCCGCCCTGGCGGCGTCCCGTTCTGCGGTGCTGAGTACGCCGTCACCACCGGGGGGATCGGTGTCGAATTCCGCTTGGCATTCACCCCCGCACGTGCCGTCGACGCAGTGAAGCCCGTCAGCCAGGGACGGGTTATAGCCGTAGGTGTGCAGAAACTGGCTCTGCGTCACCTCATACTTCCCGATCAGGAAGGAGCTCAGATTCACGGTGTGCTGGATCTCGCTGCTACCATGGCCGTCCTCGGTCACCGGGCTGCCCATCATGAAAGACGCAGCCGGCAGCAGTACAAACCGCATGATATCCGCAGGGATTTGCCCACCTCCTCCACCCCCTCCGCCAGCTCCGCCGGCATCGGGGGGCAGGACGAAATCGTATTCCCAGCACCCCTGGGCGTTCTGTCCGACGGAAGTGAAGCCCTCATTGGTCAGGTCCAGCTCCAGCATGCCGTCGCAGAGCGACAGGCCCGAGCAAACTGGCACGAATGCGCAGTCCAGATCCTCACAGTCGGTGCCGCCGTCGTCGTCGTCGTCCACGTTGTTGTCGCAGATCGCTTCGGGCACGCAATTCACGGCGGCGGCGCAGTCTTCCACGTCGTCACAGTCGGTGAGGTCGTCCCCGTCGTTGTCGAAGTTATCGTTGCAGACCTCCGGCCCACCAAGATTCGGGCAGATATCCACCGGCGGGGGGCCGCCCTGGAATAAAAAGGCCAAATTGTAGATGGGATCGGAGAGGTCTATGCCGTTATCGCCGTTGACGTCGCCGTTCGCTCTGGCGCAATCTTCCTCCTTCGGGCCTGCCGGGAAGCAGAACTCCACGGGATCGGGGCCACCCTGGAAGGAGAAGGCCAAACTGTAGACGGCATCGGAGAGGTCTCTGAAGCCATCGCCGTTGACGTCGCCGTTGTCGTCGGCGCAGGGCGGCCCTGCAACGCCCAGGCTCCCCATGCCCAAGCTCAGAACCAGCATCAACGACGCGATAAGCAGCCTTTGCATTAGACGAATCTCCATCCCGAGGCCAACCAAAACGCATAAACCCAGCGTCGACCGAACGGGTTCATTTTAAGCCCGCAGACGTTGGTGCGCAAGACGCTTCTGTGAGCACAGACTCCATCAAGGCAAGGGATAGAAGGCGGCGCGGAAGCCCAGCTGCGGGTCAGGGGGGCCGCACGGGTTGTTGGCGGAGCGGGCGGCGGAGCGGAGGAACGTCCCTTGCATGGAACAAAAGCAAGACAGATTGTTCAAGTAGCCGCCGCCGCGGTAGATCCCGCAGAAGGCAGCACCACTGCAAACCGTGCACGTTGCCGGTGAGCACGCTGGAATTCCTTCGTGCAGGGGATCCGTGGCGCCATCGGTCATCGCGTAGAAATCCCCATGCGCGTAGCTATCCAGAACCCACTCGAACACATTCCCGTGCGTGTCATGAAGCCCGAACGCGTTGGCGGGCTTCAGGCCCACGGGGTGCGGCTCCTGTCCTTCGTTTCTTGCGTCAAAGTGAAGGCTGTCTGGATGTCCGGCAGGAAGGAGGTTGCTACCGATGTCGCTGTTGTCGGCCCACCAGGCCACGTCCGACAAGTCGTCCAGATCGTCTCCAGACCAGAAACGGGTCGTCGTGCCCGCGCGGCAGGCGTACTCCCACTGAGCTTCCGTTGGGAGCCTGAGACCGGTCCTTGCCTCGAGGCCAGTCAGGTCGTTGGTGAGGACACACCACCTCGCTCCGCCAACCGCACGGTCGGGACAGGCACCACTGCCCGCCGTCCTGGCGGCGTTCCGTTCTGCGGTGTCGAGTGTGCCGTCCCCACTGGTGTCAAATTCCCCCTGGCATTCACCCCCGCAGGTACCGTCGTCGCAGTGAAGCCCGTTAGCCCTGGATGGGTTACTGCCAAAGGCGTGCAGATACTGGCTCTGCGTTACCTCATACTTCCCGATCAGGAAGGAGCTCAAATTCACCGTGTGTTGGGTCTCGTTACTTTCATGGCCTTCCTCGGTGTCCGGGCTGCCCATCACGAAAGACCCTGCCGGCAGCAGCACAAACCGCATGGTGTCGTTTGGGGCGGGTCCGCCTCCACCAGCTGCGGGCGGCAGCTCGAAATCGTATTCCCAGCACCCCTGCGCGTTCCGTCCGACGGACGTGAAGCCCTCGAGCGTCAGGTCCAGTTGCTGCATCCCGTCGCAGAGCGACCCGCCGGGGCCCGCCCCCTGGCAGATCGGCGCCGGTCCCGGGCCGCCCTGGAAGAGAAAGGCCACCAGGAAGATGGCATCGGAGAGGTTCCTCGCGCCGTCGCCGTTGGTGTCGCCGTTCTCCTCGGCGCAATCCTGCCCCGTGCCCGGAGCGACGCAGAACGGCACCGCCCCGGGGCCGCCCTGGAAGAGAAAGGCCACCAGGAAGATCGCATCGGACAGGTTCGTCCCGCCATCGCCGTTGGTGTCGCCATTCTCTGTGGCGCAAGGCGGCGGCCCCGCAACCCCCAGGCGCCCCACGCCCAGGCTCAGAACCAGTACCCAGGACGCTATGAGAAGTTTTTTCATGATGCGAACGTCCGTCCAGAGACGAACCCAAACGCGCAAAACCCAGCCTCGACCGAACGCGTTCATTGTAAGCCCGCGGAGGTCCTGGGCAAGCACCTATACCCGAGCTCAGCCCGCCGTCAACAGCTTACGCCGGCATTTCTCGTCCAGCTTTTTCGCTTTCTCGAAGCCCTTGGTGCCAGCGCATTTGTCCGAACTGACGATAGGCTTCAAATACGCGCGGGCTTTCTTATGAGAGCCCTGAAAGCATTGTCGACGTCCGCGAGCGTGCCGATCGCCACATACTGGGTATAGGAGAAACTCTTGCCCGAAAGGGTGCCGCCCCTCTTTCGATTCCCCACGCCATGAAACGACGTTAACCACGATAGCGACCTTGTCTGGCGTCATCTTTGAGACTCGTGCACACCCCGCGCAGCTACTCTTCAACGGGCTGCTAGGCGTATCTACGGCCCGGGCACGGAGAAAGCACTTACTGAACGTGCTCGTGCAACCCGTCCGGGGGCACGTAGCCTTCCGGGAGGGGCTGACTGGGGTCGCCGCACAGAGTCCTCATCACCTCGACTTCGGCGGGGGCCAGGTGGGTGTGGTTGTGATAAACGAATTGCTCCAGGCCCACCTTTTGCGACGCTTCGAGAATCCGAATGAAATCGCCCGTTCCCATGGGGTCCCCGTCGTGAGGCCGTCGGCCCACGTCCACCCAGGGGAGGACTTGCTCGGGACGCTTGACCGCCGAGAGGACCGCGCTGGTCTCCTTCGCCACGACCCGTGTGAAGAACTCATCGGGGAAACCGCGCTCGAAATCGAAGGCGCTCTTGAGTCCCGGGAGATCAATCCCGAAGAACGCTTTCACCACATCCAGGGCCTCTTCATCGGACAACCCCGGATTCCAGTCGGTCAGAGTCTTCATCCAGCGGTGGACGGTGCCGTAGAAACCGTCGTAGCCGCGGTGCCAGAAGTAGTGCTTGGGGAGCACATAATCGAGATAGGCCATCAGACTTCGAACGTCGTATCCGCACAGCGGCGCAAAAGCCGCCGAGCGTGGCCCCATCCCCAGGCGGAGATCCGCGCGTTGTTCGCGCATCATCCCTTTCAGTGTCTTCACCGTGCCCGTCAAAACTTCGGTGCGGAATCGAAGCCAGGTCGCGAGCTCCGGCGTCGAGTCGAACAGCCGGATCGCGCCCAGCAGCCCTCTGCGACTGTCGGTTTTTACGCGCCGCGTATTCAGCTGGCGCAGCGTGGTCTGCAGCATGTCACGCGCTTGCTGTAGCTCGCCGAAATCGTAGTGCATCGACTCTGCCAGCGGGCGCACCGACTCTGGCAGGTCTGCGAAAATATCGTGGACATGTCCCGGCTCGATCTCGTAGCCCCACTCGGGGCCGTCGAGGATGCCGCCGTCGACTTCAGGAAACTGCGAGAACGTGTCGAGGATACGCGCCGCCCAGGGGGTGGAGCTCACGAAGCGATCGTAGGGGTCTTCCGGCTCCGGTTGCATACCGGCGTCGGGCGAAAAGATCAGCAGCGACCACTTGCGCTTCTTGACGTCGGCGAACATGCGATCCAGTTGCCGTCGCCGTTCGGGGAATGTCTTCGCGGGCGGTGGCGGCGTCGGCACTCCGAGGCGCTTGTAAAACTTCGGGTTCGGTTCAAAGATGGGATGGTACTTGTGATCGTCATCGCGGAAAAACATGCGGCCGAGGATGATCCCGCGCACGCCCATGGTTTCCCAGGCGTCGAAGATGCGTTCAAAATCGCCCATCACAGCCTCCAGGGGCTGTCCGAAACGCATCCAGGCTTGTAATTTCTTCTTATTTTCTGACATCCTTGAATCTTCTGTTCAGCAGTATACACCGTAGAATGGTTGCCGTGACAAGCCGCAACTTCACGCGTCGGGAGTTTCTTCATGGCAGCGCCACTGCTTTGATGGCGGCCGCGGGCGGCATGGGTTTGGTTCGGTGCAGTGGACCGGCGCCCCCTCCGCCGGCCTACCGGATAGTGCGGGCGCAGGGGAACCATCGGGAGCTGGGCCAGCAGCACGGCGAGCAGGCCGTCGAAGAGATTCGCGCCCATATCGACCACATCGGCCACCGGCAGAAGCTCTCGCGTGCACGATTGCGGTCGAAGGCGCTGCGCTTCCAGCCTCTATTCGCGGAGCACTGTCCGCACCTGCTCACCGAGATCGAGGGGCTTGGAGAGGGCGCAGGCGTCCCCCTGGCCGAGGCCCTGGCGGTCAACATCCGCGGGGAGCTGGGGAAAGTGAAAGAAGAGGGTTGCACAACGTATGTGCTGGGAAAGAAGAGCACGGCTGACGGCGGAATTCTGATCGGTCAAAACAGTGACATGATGCAGACAAACCTCGAAATGGGATACGTCCTCCTTCTGAAACCCGTCGGCAAACCGCAAGTCCTGATGTGGACGTACGGTGGCATGATCGGCTACCACGGCATGAACAGCGCCGGCGTGGCGCACTTCGCCAACGCCTTCGGCGGGGGGCCCCCGGGGCAGTTTGCGATGCCGCACGGTCCCGTCAAACGCAGGATGCTAGAATGCTCCCAGCTCGGTGAAGTGCTCGATATCTTTGCTACCGTCCCGCTCGCCTCCAACGGCAACTATGTGGTGTGCGATGGCAGCGGGCAGATCCTCGACATCGAGGCCACCACTCGGGGGCCGCGGCTCCTGCGGGACGACGGCGCCGGCTTTCTGGCTCACTCCAATCATTTTTTGTGCGCCCCCTACGCTAATCAGGAGAACTACGATAAGAGTATGCCCGACTCGTTCAAGCGTCTGGACCGTATCAACGAGATGATCCGGGCGGAATTCGGCTCGATCACCGTTGAAAGCATTCAGCGATACCTCAGCGATCATTCGAACCATCCCACCAGTATCTGTCGCCATCCGCAAACGAGTGACCTCGAGGAAGGCTTCGAGGTCGCCGGCAGGACGGTCGCTTCGATGATCGCGGAACCTGCGCAGAAGCGCATGCACGTGGCGCTGGGCAACCCGTGCGAAAGTCGGTTTGTGACCTATTCGATGGACGCGTAACGTCGAGAGCTATCCGCATTCGATCCCTTTCCAGTAGAAGCAGAGAGGACAGTTTCCATGCAAGATGTCAAGGCCGCGGCGGACCTGCGAATGTTTATCAATGGCGAGTGGACCGAGAGCGAGAGCGGCAAGTACTTCGAGGCGTACAATCCAGCGACTCTTGATGTGATCGCGCGGCTTCCTGAGGGGACGCGCAAGGATGCAGAGCGGGCCATCATCGCGGCGCGCGATGCCGGCGCACACATGGCGCGACTTCCGATCTGGGAACGAGCCGGACTGCTGCACAAAATTGCCGACGCCATGGAGGTGCGCAAAGAGGACCTGGCTCGGAGCCTCTGCCTGGATCAGGGGAAACCTTACCATTCCGAGGCGCTACCGGAGATCGAGATCGCCATCGGCGGCTTTCGAGAGACCGCCGAGCATGCTAGATCCCTGGAGACGTCGGTCATTCCCGTGCGCGACGCGAACAAGCGCGTCTGGTCGATCCGGCAGCCTCGCGGCGTTTACGCGGTGATCACCCCGTGGAATTTCCCCATCAATATTCCGGTCGAGTATCTGGCGCCCGGTCTGGCCATGGGGAATACGATCGTCTGGGTCCCGGCTCCCTCCACGTCGGTATGCGCCGTGAAGCTCGCCGAGTGCATCGAGGCGGCGGGAGTGCCCAAAGGAGCGGTCAATCTGGTCACCGGACCCGGCGCCGTCGTCGGCAACGAGATCGTGCGGCATCCCGTGACGGCCGCCATCGGCTTTACGGGTAGCCCCGAGACCGGAAAGAGTATTGCCCAGGAGGGAGCGGGCAAACCCATGTTGCTCGAGCTGGGCGGGAATGGCCCGACGATCGTGCTCGATGACGCTGATCTCACCCGCGCGATCAAGATGATAGCCTTCGGCTGCTTCTTCAACGCCGGCCAGGTTTGTTCAGCAACCGAAAGGATCATCACGACCTCCAAGACTCATGACAGGTTGCTCGAAGGTCTGGTCGAAGAGGCGAAGAAGTGTCAGATGGGCGATCCCTTTTCAGGGAGCACGACTCTCGGGCCTTTGAATAACCATGGGGTCGCGGAAAAGACGGATCGCCACATTCAGGACAGCCTCGAGAAGGGCGCTGTCCTTCTCTGTGGGGGTCAGAGGGCGCCTGAGTTCGGCAGCAAGCTCTACTATCAGCCGACGGTCATCGATCGCGTCTCTCCTGAGATGCAGTTCAACAAGGAGGAGACTTTCGGGCCAGTGGCTCCGGTGATGGTGGCCAGGTCGGATGAGGAAGTGCTGGCCTGGGCCAACAACAGCTCTTATGGGCTGGTCTCCTCACTCTGGACGAGCGACATGAAGCGCGCCTTCCATTTCGCCGAAAACTTGCGGACGGGAATCGTCAACGTGAATGAAACCAGCGACTACTGGGAACCTCACATCCCGTTCGGAGGCATGAGCGGCAAGAAATCGGGCATCGGGCGCATCGGGGGGCGTCACACGCTCGAGGAGATGAGCGACTTGAAGACGATCGTCTTCGATCTTTCTTGAAGCGTTTCGCATTTTGGGTACAATTTTCCCATCCAAGCCGAATCTCGTGGGTCTATGAGGTGAAAGATGCGAAGGGTGATAGCCTTGCTGCCGCTGCTGGCGACGTTGTTTTTCGGCGCGGTCACCGTTTCTGCGCATGGGCGCCTCGAGAATCCTCCCGCCGTCACCAACGGCGGCCCCGACGACGATTACCAGTTTTGTTTTACGGGCGCTTGCCCGTGCGGACAGAACTACGCTGAGCCGGGGCCGATCGTCGCGACGTACACTGAGGGGGAGACGATAACCGTCGTGCTCGACATCACCCTGACGCACGGCGCGGGCGATTTCTTTCGCTTTCAGCTGTGCACGACGAGCGCCGGGATCTCGGAGGAGTGTTTCGCCGCGGGCGAGTTCGTGGCGATCGAGAACAGCGACACGTTGGGGTTGCAAGAGTACCAGGTGACGCTCCCCCCCGGCGTGGCGTGCGACGACTGCATGCTGCGGTGGAAATGGGATTACGGTTTTCTCGGTTGCGCCCACGTTGCCATCGAGGCGCTCGCTCTCGAGTCCACCCAGCTTCCAGGCGACTGCAATCAGGACGCCCAGATCGATCTCTCCGACGGCATCTGCCTGCTCGGCTTCCTCTTCGGGGGCAATCCGGCGGTCCTTCCGTGCGGCGACGGGAGCAGCGACGATCCGGCGAACCAGGAACTCCTGAGCTGGAACGACGACGGCGAAATCGATCTGTCGGACGCCGTGGCCCTCTTCAGCTGGCTCTTCCTCGGCGGGCCGGAGCACCTTCTCGGTGACGAATGCCAAACGGTCGCGGGGTGTCCGCACTTCTGCGACTCCTGAGCGGGGGCTGGCCCGGGTGGAATGCGCTTTCATGCGCGAATTCAGTGGATTTCCCGCTCCCCACCGCTTACGCTCGAAGTTCGTGTTGGGTTCAGCCAGGCAGCAGAGTCGGAAAGGTTCAGAAAGGTCCGAAAGGGAGATTACCGTGAAGAAGTTTCTCATCGTCGGGTTGTTTTGCGGCGCTTTTTTGGCGGTTTGGTTCGCGGGGGAGTCTCCTGTTGCCAAGAGTGGGCGCGGCCAGGGGGGCGGCGTTGTCATTGTCTCCGGAAACGGGGACGTGAACGGGGATAACGGCCTCGATCTTTCCGACGCCATCTACCTCTTGGGCCACCTTTTCCAGGGCGGCCCCGCGCCGGAGCCCTGTCCGGGTGCCGGCGGAGGTGGCGGTGGCGCTGGACTCGGCCAGGGGGGCGGCGTTGTCATTGTCTCCGGAAACGGGGACGTGAACGGGGATAACGGCCTCGACCTCTCCGACGCCATCTACCTCTTGGGCCACCTTTTCCAGGGCGGCCCTCCGCCGGAGCCCTGTCCCCTCGTCGCCGAGACGGCCTGCAGCGACGGGCTCGATGACGACGAGGACGGCGACACCGACTGTGACGATTCCGACTGCTACCAGGGAGCGAACTGCCCTGGGAATGAGGACTGCGGCGACAATGTGGACAACGACGGCGACGGCGCCACCGACTGTGACGACTGGGACTGCTCCAACAGCGACCTGGGTTGCACGCCGCTGCCACTCCCGGGCTTCACGTACGCGGGCACCAAGAACGCCCAGGGTTACCACGAATGGACGCACGACCGCACGGGCATCATCATGGTGCAGCTGCCGGGAGGTCTCTTCAACATGGGAGCGCAGAAGCAGAGTCCCGGGGGCCCGAACTACGACCCCATTGCCGGTTGGGGCGGCGTTGGTCCTATCCCACCGGCCGGTTTCCACAGCGAGGTCCCCGTCCACGGGGTGATTTTGAGCCCCTTCCTGATCGGCAAGTACGAGGTGACGAATAAGCAGTACAGTGATCTGACGGGTGGGGACCCCCCGGAATCTCTGATTGCCTTCGAGGACGACCGTCCCGTTGATTCGGCGCGGTTTGATGGCCTCCACGATATCCGCGGAAATTTCCTCGAACAGAGCCTTCTTTTGCTGCCTACGGAGGCTCAGTGGGAGTACGCGTGCCGCGCGGGGACGTCGACCGTTTACTCTTCTGGAGACGGAGACGGCCCCACCGCTCTGAAGACGGACTCGGCCTTGGAGACCGTGGGCTGGTACAGCGAGAACAGCGACACCGGTAGCGGACGAGAGCCGCACGTCGTCGGCACGAAGGATGCGAACCAGTTCGGCATTCATGACATGCACGGGAATGTCCTCGAGTATGTCGAGGATTATTGGTTTTCGGATTTCTACAACGACGCGACGGCACCCACCCCGCCCCATCCAGCAACCGATCCCCTCGCGACGCGTGCCGGCGGGCCGTCCGGTTCGACGGTTGCGTGCGTGGGTAACGACCCCTGCGCGGTCCAACGCGGTGGCATATGGGACCGTAACAGGTCCGATCCCCAAGTAAGCAGCAAGGCCCTAGCCCGCTCCGCCTTCCGCTCCGTCAACAGCGCGGCCGCAGGAGCGACTTCCGGCATCAATGGCTTCCGCCTCTCGCTGCCGTTACCGACCGGGCCCGGTCCGGAGTTTGACTGCACCGACGGGGTGGACGACGACGGGGACGGCGACACCGACTGCGCCGATTTCGACTGCGCCGCGGACGCCGGTTGCCCGCTGGAGGAAACGAGCTGCAACGACGGGCAGGACAACGACGGGGACGGCCTCGTCGACTGCGACGACTGCGACTGCAATTGCACGCCCAACCCGATCGCCGGCTTCACGGTGGAGCCGTGCAATGCCCAGGGGTATCGCGAATGGATCCACACCCAGACGGGCATGAGGATGGTCATGCTCGCCGCCGGCACCGCCCGTATAGGAGGGCAGTCCGCGGATCCCTGGGACTGGAACTACGACCCCTTTTCCCAGCGCTTTCTTGTGGACGTGGGCGACGTGGTAAGTTTCGATACGCGCAACGAAGAGCTCCACGAGGTGACTTTGAGCCCCTACCTCATCGGCATATACGAGGTGACGCAGGGAGAGTACAAGGGCGTAACCAGCTCCAACCCCTCTCTTTTCAGAAATGACTCCACAGAAATGCCCCCGAAGACCGACTGCTTTCAGGGCGCCGGTAACAACGCCTGCGATGACCGCCCGGTTGAAAATGTGACGTGGGGTAACCTCTACACCGAACCCACCGGGGTAAGAAAGCCGGCGGGATTCCTCGGGCTCACCGACCTCCACTTTCCTACGGAAGCTCAGTGGGAGTACGCCTGCCGTGCCGGCCAGCCTTCGGGGCGCTACTCCGGGAACGGCAAGCTCGATGACATGGGTTGGCACAGCGGCAACAGCTTTACCGGTACGCCGACAGAGACATCGTTTAACCCCGAAGGAACAGAGACGCACGACGTGGGGGGGAAGATGCCGAACCAGTTCGGCATTTACGACATGCACGGGAATGTCTTTGAGTGGGTCAGGGATAGCTACGCTCACGGAGATTTCTACGCGAGCACGGACGGCGCCACGGATCCCCTCCACGAAGGAATACCAGCCTGCGCAGGAGTAACGTGCACGGTTTGCAGCGGTGCTGCCTTCTGCTCGATCTTCCGGGGTGGCTACTTCGGCACAGATCCGTCGGCTAACCCCAGCCGGCCGACCTGCCGCTCCGCAGCCCGTGGTGCCAACTCCCCGAACGCCAAAGCCGAGACCCTCGGCTTCCGCGCCGCCTTTTATCCGATACCAGGACGGTAGACTCGAGGTTCAGCGAAGCCTGTTGTGGGGCGGTCTCCCGACCGCCCCACCGGTCGGGACATCGCCCTCGCGTGGGCGGATCGGGAGACCCGCCCACAACTCGGGGGGCGTGAATTCCGCCGGCTACTCAGGACCTGACGGCAGGTGAAGGTGGACGTCATACTCCCACCACACGGTTTGTGGTAGGAGGTAGGGGTTCCTCCGCACCGTGAACGTGCGAGTCTCGCCCGGCGCCCACTCCCGCAAAGCTTGAGTGATCTCGTCAGCGGCACAGGGTTGCCGGTCGACGCCCACGAAGAGATAGCCCGCGGGGTGTGGGGGCAGCGCGGTTTCCGGAAAGCCTTCAATCACCTGGCAAGGAAGGTATCGTCCGCGTTCGACGGCAGGAACTCCGGCCTCTTCTTCGCTGACGAGCTCCAGGCCGACGCGCGCCAGCTTGGCTTCCACCGTGGGGCCGGCGCAACCCGCGTGCGAGCTGATGGCGGCAAGGCAAAGGCTCCAGACACCGCATCGTAAGAAGCGTACGTCTCGGGGCAAGAGTCTTTCGAGCATGAGGGTTTGCACCCTACCCGTGGCTCGTAAATTTGCCAAAATAAAATGAAACCTCGGCCCGGCGAAGCCGTCTACCGGGAGGGGAGCTCGGTTATCCCGGCTTTCAGTGTTTGGTAGCGGGACCCCGCCCGAGTACAATGTGCGCCGAGAGAGAGAAAGGGAAGCTCCCCCTCACTCAGGAGCGAAAACACGCCATGGCAGACGTCATGGCAGACGTCATGGTAGGAAGGCCTCTGGCCTCTTATCTCCCAGCCACTACCGGTTACCCCCCGGCGCACCGGCGGTTGTTAGTGAACAGTTCACGGTTAGCGAACAGCTCTCGTTGGACAAGTGTGCGAGACGCGGAGGAATTGTTGCCTGATTTGGACATCAGCGCATGATCGGCATACGCGAGCGACTGCGTATCGGTGAGATGTTGATGCGGCGAGGCACCGTCTCGGCGGACCAGCTCTCCGAGGCGCTCGAGCAGCATCGCGCAACCGGGAGAAGACTCGGCGAGTGTCTCCTGGAACTGGGGTACGTCTCGGAGGATTCCGTGATCGACGCTCTTGCGGAGCAGTTGAGGTTGGAGCGCGTGGAACTGGCGCGGCTCGAGGTGCCGGAAGCGGCCACGCAGACCGTGCCTCTGGAGTTCGTTCGCCGCCACCGGATTCTTCCCCTGTCGCTGCAGAACAGCACGATCCGTATCGTCACGGCGGATCCCGGCAATCGACAGGTGGTCGAGGACATCCGGCTTCTCACCGGTCTCGAGGTGGAAGAGACAGTGGCCAGCGAAAAGGAAATTCGTGCCAAGATCTCCGAGTGCTACCAGATCACCGTCGAGCGCATGATAGAAGATCTCCATCCCACGAAAACGGACGCGGCCGATCGGGAGGACCTCCACGATGTCGAGCTCATGGCCAGCGAGCCGACGGTGGTCAACCTCGTGAACCTGATCATCTCCACGGCTCTGCGGGAGCGTGCCAGCGATATTCACCTCGTTCCGTTCGACGACTCCCTGGAGCTGAGGTACCGCGTCGACGGTCTCCTCCGCATCCAACCGCCGCCACCGAAGCACTTGCATCCCGCCCTGGTCTCCAGAATCAAGATCATGGCGGACATGAACATCGCGGAACGCTTCCTCCCTCAAGACGGGCACATTCAAATTCAACACCGAGCGCATCGCGTCGATATCCGCGTCGGGACGATGCCGACGATCTACGGTGAAAGCGTCGTCATGAGACTTCTCGAAAAAGATGCCGGGGTGCAGAATTTCGAAGAGCTGGGGCTCGACCGTGAGAGAGCCGAGGTCATGATGCAACTCGTCTCGAAGTCGTACGGGATTTTCTTGGCCACGGGACCCACCGGTTGCGGCAAGACCACGACCCTCTATTCGCTTCTCAAAGGCACCTATACGCCTGAGAAGAAGATCCTCACCATCGAGGACCCGGTGGAGTATGAGCTCAAGGGAGTGGCCCAGATCTCCGTCCGCCCGACCCGAGGATTTACTTTCGCCACCGGCCTTCGGGCGATTCTGCGTCAGGACCCGGACGTGGTCATGGTCGGTGAGATCCGTGACTTCGAGACGGCGGAGATCGCCATCCGCGCGGCGCTTACCGGTCACGTGGTCTTCAGCACTTTGCACACGAACGACGCGGCGGGAGCTGTTACGCGGCTCGTCGACATGGGCATCGAATCTTTTTTGATCTCCTCATCTCTCGAGGGGGTCCTCGCGCAGCGGCTGGTGAGGCGGATCTGTCCTCACTGCAAGAGGGAAGGTCCCCTGAGCGACAGTACTCTCTACAAGCTCGAGACGCTCGGGATGGTACCTGGTGACGGGCCTTGCTATTACGGCGAGGGCTGTGAGGAATGCAGTCACACGGGCTATCGCGGGCGAATGGGGCTCTTCGAGTTGCTGGTCATCAACCCCGCATTGCGAGATCTGATCCTCAAGAAGCGATCCAGTGGAGAGATCAAGGCTGCGGCGGCGAAGGACATGATCACGATTCGAGAGGATGGCTTTCGCAAAGCAGCCGCCGGCCTCACCACGTTTGATGAAGTCCTGCGGGTAGCTCTGGGAGAGTCTTTCGCAACCTGAAAAGTGTCTGCTGTCGGAGATAGCTTGTCTGCACGAGCACCCTGAGGGATAACTTGGCGTCATTCAGGTACAACGCGAGAAAGAGCGATGGTCTTACGGTCGATGGAATTATCGAAGCCACCGACCGTGGAGAGGCACTGAGCGCTCTCTCCGAGCGGGGCCTGTTTGCGTCCCGGCTAGAGCTTTTTCTGGAAGAACGGAGGACCGGCGAGGACTCTTCGGCTTCGTCGGTGCCCGTACGCCACCCCATTCCCACGGGCCGCATCCGACGCAAAGAGATTACGACGTTCACGCGGCAGATGGCAGCGCTTCTCGAGGCCACGATCCCCATCCCTGCGGCCCTCGGGGGCCTGGGCGAGGAGGAAGAGAACGGGTCGCTCAGGCAGGTGCTCGGAGAACTGAGCTCTTCGGTCCGCAGAGGGGAATCATTCTCCGAAGCCCTGCAGAGGTATCCCCACCTCTTTCCACCTCTCTACGTGAGCATGGTGGAGGTGGGCGAGGAAGCCGGTGCCCTCGACAAGGTGATGAGTGACCTGGCAGACCTTCTCGAGCAGGAAGATGAGGTTCGGAGCGAGGTCCTCGGAGCGGTGGCGTATCCTTGTTTCGTCCTCGCCTTCGGCATGCTGACGACGTTTATTCTCCTGGTCTTTATCATGCCGAGCCTTTTCGGCATGCTCGAGGGCATGCTCGCAGTCCTGCCGGCTCCGACACGTATCCTGCTCGCCGTAAGTGAGTTTTCGCAAAAGTACTGGCTCGGGATCGTCGCTGCCGTCGCCGGCGGGGGGCTACTCGTGCGCTGGTACCTGCTTACCCCGCGGGGGGCTTTCGCCTGGGACCGCTTCAGACTCCATCTACCCCTTCTCGGCCGCGTTTTTCGCGCTGCATCGCTGGGACGCTTCGCTCGAACCCTCGGAACTTTGGTACGCAGCGGCGTTTCCCTGATTCCGGCACTGCAGATCGTCGAGAACACGGTTGGGAACCGGTACATCGCCCAATCCATTGCCAGGGTGACCGAGGAAACTCGTAGCGGAGACTCTCTCGCAGCGCCTCTCCGCCGGCTCGGCCTCTTTCCGGCCCCCATGGTGCAGATGATCTCGGTGGGAGAGGAAACGGGACGCTTGGACACCATGCTGTTGCGGGTCGCGGGTCTTCAGGAGCGGCAGATGCGGAGACTGTCGAGCACTTTGATTTCACTCCTGGGACCGGCCCTGATTCTCGTGGTTGGCGCGATCATCGGTTTCGTCGTCATCTCTTTGCTATTGCCTATTTTTCAAATGAGCCAGGCTTTTCGCTGAGGACAGGATGAAGAACTATCGAAAGAACGGAGCGTTCACGCTCGTAGAGCTGTTGGTGGTGGTGCTCGTCCTGGGGATTCTCGCGGCCACGATCATTCCACAGTTCTGGTCGTTTACCCAGGATGCGAAAGTCGGCAAGGCCCTGGCGGACATCGCGACCTACGACACCGCCCTGGAAGTTTTTCGCCTGCGCATGGACCGCTACCCGACGACTGCGGAGGGCCTCAGGGCCCTCGTCGAACCGCCGGCAGACGGTGCGGACAAGTGGCGTGAGCGTTTAGTCAGAAAGCTGCGGCCGGACCCCTGGGGAAACGACTACGTTTACCGAAGCCCCAGCTTGAACGGGTCGGACCCCTACGACCTGTGGTCGCGCGGGGCTGACGGCAAGGACGGTGGCGAGGGAATGAACACCGACATCACGAACGCGGAGAGGACGGAATAAGGAATCGTGGCGGCTGTATCTGGGAATCGTACTGGAGCGCAAGGTTTCACGCTGATCGAGCTGATGGTGGTCGTCATCGTCCTGGGAATCGTGACGGCGACCGTGGTCTCTCAGTTTGGCGCCTCGCGCCACGAGGAAATACTCCGCTCCGAGGCGCGTGAGCTTCTCGCCGTCATGAACCTGGCCTATAGCGAGGCTGTTACGAGCTCCAGGCTCCATCGCTTGCGGCTGGATCCTGGCAAAGGGCGCTACTGGCTTGAAGCTCGAAGTGGCGAAGAGGTGGCGTTTTCTCCCCTGAGGAATGTTGCGGGAGCTTCGGGTACGATCGACGTTCGACTCTCTGCGGCGGTTCGGGAGTCGACGGAGAGAGAAGACCAGGGCGAAAAAATTCTCTTCAATCTGCAGGCAACTCCAACCCCGTCTGATGCCATCGACTTTCGGCCGGACGGGACAGCGGATGCCAGGGAAGTGGAGCTCCGCGATCAGCAGGGATTCGCCCTCCTCCTCCTCGTGAACCCGCTGACCTCCCGCGTCGACATCGTAGAAGTAACGGGAGGTGACGAATGAGACGTATGCCTTTGTTGTGGGGCGGTCTTTGCTGCGGGGCGGTCTCCCGACCGCCCCACCTGTCGTTACGTGGGCGGGCCCCGTGCGAAGAAGTTGGTGGCCAGGTCAAACGCGAAGAAGTTGGTGGCCAGGTCCAACGCGAAGAAGTTGGTGGCCAGGTCCAACGCGAAGAAGTTGGTGGCTCCCGCCTTGGTCGCCACCAAGGTCGCCACCAAGCTCGCCACCAAGGCTTCAGTCTTCTGGAGGCGATCCTGGCCGTGGCGATCCTGTCCGTTGGCCTCGTGGGTCTCATGGAGGGTATGACCCTGGGCATCCGTGGCAGCAGAGAAGCGGAAAAGCAAACCGTCGCGGCTTTACTGGCCGCGGGACATATGGAAACGATCCGAGCCGAAGGACTCCTCATCGAGGGAAGCGAAGAGGGGGACTTTGGCGAGACTTTCTCGACCTACTCCTGGAGCAGGAGCCTGAACCAAACGCCTCTCGACGGGCTGTTCGAGGTGGTTGTCAGAGTGAAGTCAGCCGAGTCGCGGCAGCTTCTCTATGAGTTGAGAACACTCCTCTTTGACATCCCCCCTCGGTTGTTGGACACGACTCCGCGAACGCGATCGCAAGCGCGTGAGAAGGGCTACATGGAACGTATGAGGAGAGATTGACCGCATGCCGTCTCTGCAGATGCAATTTCGTCAGACGCCACTGCCTGAGAAGCCACTGCCTCAGAAGCCATCTCGTTTAGCGCGGACCTGTGCCTTCACGCTAATGGAGCTGCTCGTGGGCGTGCTCGTCATGACCGGAGTCGTGGCGGCTTCCACCGTCTGCCTCAAGGCGGGCTTCGACAGTCGCGACCTCCTAGAGGTGCGAGCCGACTTGTCCCAACGAGCGAGGATAGCCCTTCGATTGATGGCGTCAGACCTTCGCTCCGCTTGTCCGCTCGATCCCGATTACGAGTTCATCGGCGTCGACCGCACCCAGGAAGACAGGGAGGCCGACAACCTCGACTTCGGAACGCACAACTGGCGTCCTCAGCGTGAGGGGGAGGGCGATTTCTGTGAGATCAGCTACTTTGTCAGGCGTAACTCGAGGACCGGCGCCGTGGGGCTTTGGCGCCGTCGGGATCCATCTCCGGACGTGAACCCCTTCGGCGGCGGCAGCCGCGAGGAGCTGGTCACCGGCGTGAAGGGGCTGAACGTGGAGTATTACGACGGCTACGTCTGGTACGACACGTGGGGTCGATCGAATCTCGAGAGGCTGGAACCCGAGAGGTGGGACCCTCTGGCGTTCAACCTTTCTGGCCTTCCGGAGGCCGTGCGTATCACCCTGACCCTCACAGAGTCACAGCGCATGCGTCCCGGGTCCGGGGCCCAGGATTCCGATGACAGCGACGGTCTTTCTATTGTCATGCGGACTGTCGTTCACCTCAATCTGGCGGGACGGCGTAGCGCGCCTGCGACGGGCGAAGGAGCTGCGACAGGCGAAGGAGCTGAGGTAGGCGAAGGAGCTGAGAGCGGCTAGATGGCACCCACTGCGTTCGAGTTTGGATATTTTCGAGCGACCTGGCCGGGTTCGCGACCTGGTCGGTGCACGGGCTCCGCCCTGGTGGTCGTCATGTGGTGCCTGGTCCTTCTAGGCCTGGTAGTAGTGAGCACGCTGCACACCACTCGCCTCGAGACGCACATCGTCAAGAATCAGGGTGACCTGATCCAGGCGCGTTACCTGGCACTTGCAGGGGTGGAGAAGGCGAAAGCGCTGGTCTACCAGGAGTCGCAGCGCAGAAGGGAGAGCGGCAGAGACGCCAGATCGACTCTCCATGACAATCCCGCCGAGTTTCAGAACGTGAAGCTCGGGAGGGGTAGCTTTCGCGTGATCCGACACGGGAGTAACGCTTCTGGCGCGCGGGTCTATGGACTTACGGATGAGGAGAGCCGCCTGAACATGAACGTCGCTTCCGCCGAGCAACTCTACAAAGTTCGCGGACTCGCGATTCCCATCGCCGCTGCCGTCGTCGACTGGCGCGACGACGATCACAAGCTAACATCCGAAGGAGCCGAACGCGACTACTATGACTCTCTCGATCCTCCGCATCGGATTCGCAACGGGCCGTTGGAGACGTTGCAAGAGGCGCTGATGATTCGTGGCGTGACTCCGAATCTTCTTCTCGGCGAGGACACGAATTACAACCGAGTGCTCGACCCGAACGAAAACGACGGCGCGGAATCCCCGCCGGGCGACGACAGAGACGGGGTCCTCGACCGGGGCTGGGCCGACACGTTGACCGTCCACTCCGAGGTCGACAACGCCAGCGCCTGGGGAAAGGCGAGAGTCGACATCCAGCAAGCGTCCGCCGAGAGCCTGGCGGAAGTCGATGGGATTTCGACCGACCTGGCGGCGAAGATAGTTGCTTACCGAGGTCAAAACTCTCTGGAGACCATCGCAGACCTCCTCGACGTCAAGCAAGTTACGAACACGCAGAACACGCAGAACACGCAGAGTGGCGGTGGGAATGCGCCTACGGCGTCACGCGCCTACCGGGAATCGACGGCCGCTACCACGGAGAATCAGGAGTCGGGCAGCGAGATAACTTCGTCGGGATCCGATCAGAATCAAGGTGCTGGCGGGGAGAACCTCATCAGCCTGGACCTTCTGAAACGGATCGCCGACCACGTCACCACGGGCACTGGCAGGACGATTCCAGGCGCTGTGAATATCAACACGGCTTCCCGTGAGGCCATCGCCTGCCTGCCGGGCATCACGGAGGATCTCTCCTGGGCCCTCCTCTCCTTCCGCCAGCAGAAGGGATACATCTCGAGTGTCGTGGAGCTACTGGACGCTCCCGGCGTAACGCGCGAGATCTTCAAGCAGCTTGTTCCGGGCGTGACGGTGAGGTCGGAGACTTTTCGCGTCGTGGCGGAAGGATGGGTGCCGTCCAGTGGTGCCCGGAGACGGATCGAGGTCGTCTTCCGCGTTGGCGATTACGATGTGGACACCCTCTACTACAGGGAGGAACTGTGAGGCTGGCCGCGCTTTTGCATGCCCGTGGACCCTTCATCGACGTCGGTCATAGCTCGATGAAGGTCTTGCTCGGGGACCGTGGGCTCGAGGTGCCTCTCGAGAGATCGCAGAGTGGGGAGCTCACCGTGGCCTGTCGGACGCAGATTGTCGAGGAGGTCCGCGGTTTTGTGGGCTCCCGACGACGGAGTCTGCGACCCGTGCTTTGCGCTCTTCCTGCACGGGGCATCACGCTGCGACGTTTCCTCATGCCGGCGACTTCGCCGGGCGAAACGAGGCAGATGCTCGCTCTGCAGCTCGAGAGGGAGTTTCCCCTGCCGTTGAATGAACTTTCATGGGGATACGAGGTCGCGCCCGGAGAGGGGACAGACGGGATAGGGCTTGCGGCTTCAGAAAGCCGGAACGAAGTGACGGTCATTGCTTTACGACGCCAGGTGATCGACGAGTACAGAGGGCTTTTACTCGAGTGTGGATTGCGGCCGACGTTCGTCCTGGGGATCCTCGCGACGAGCCGCCTGTTTCCTACTACGAAGGGTCGTAGCTGCGTCCTCGACATAGGCAGGACCCATTCGGAGCTGGTCGTCCTGGAGGACGGACGGCCCATCGTCGTGCGCAGCATCTCCTGGGGAGGAGAGCTCCGGCACGCGACGTCGGAGCTCTCGAAGCATCTCGATGCGGCTCTCGTGGGCGGGCACTTTTCTGGGAACTCGCGGGTTGGGAACTCGCAGAAGCCTGCGTCGCCGCCGCGGCTCTACCTGACCGGTGGTGGCGCGCGGTTGCCGGGGCTCAGAAGGGACATCGAAGAGCTGCTCGGCGACCACGTCTCCTGCGAAGCCCTTCAGGTCAAAGTCGCTGTCGGGCATTCGCCGGTCACGGTAGGGCTCAGGACAGCGAAGGGGGGAGACATCGCTCTCAGGTTCCTACCGCCGGAGAAGCTGCGGGCCTGGACACCGTCCGAGCGCCCCGCCTCTCGCTGGCGCTGGCTCGCTGCTGCCTCGGTTCTTGCTGTGGCGTGCCTCACGTTGCGGTACGGAATTCCGCTCTGGAGGGCATCGGGCCTGGAGCAAAGCCAAACCCTCGCGAGTCTCAAGAAAAGGAGGGTTGCTCTGCCCGCGGTTGATCGCGAGTTGTCCTTTCTGGAGAACCTCGAAAAGAGCCAACTTCCCTACCTCGAGGCCTTGAAGACCATCGCCGAGGCGGTGCCGAAGGGGACGCAGGTGACCACCTTGTCGATGACTCGGCAAGGGGATCTTCATTTGAAGGGGACGACTGGGATGTCTCGGCAGGCCATGGACGATTTCCGGAGCAAACTGGACCAATCGAAGTGGCTCCTGCGGACTTCCATCCCGGACGAGCAGCCGACGAAGGACGGAAAGCGCCTGCAATTTCAGCTGCGCGCTATTTTCGGCTCTCCCGCACCGGGGGCTCCTTTGGGCACGGCGGCGGAGGCCCCGAAGGCCGATGATGCAAAAGACGAGAAACAAACGGGCGCTGCGCCCGGGAAGAAACCTG
>Ga0315336_1003163_pt1 | contig 22772 bp, 23 predicted proteins | sample ASW5metaG_FD_204512 | JGI IMG/M metagenome (GOLD analysis project Ga0315336, IMG submission 204512) | Ammonia-oxidizing marine archaeal communities from Monterey Bay, California, United States - ASW #5 | ecosystem: Environmental > Aquatic > Marine > Intertidal zone | place: USA: California... | reverse complement strand
CCTCCTTAAAATTATTACCCACTCTTTTTAGGATTTCCCATGAATGCTCATAATTGCCCTTCAAGAATTCAATTCTCGCGCTGAGAAAATGAGCATCACCGGATTCTGGGTGCTCCTTTAGGAGCGATTTGGAAAGTTTTTCGGCGGCAAGCAGGTCCCAATCCTGCGTTAGTTCATGACCTATGAATACTTTTTGAGTAAGTGTTGGCTCGGAAAATGAGGTCCCCGGGGTACTAAGGACCAATAGTAAGAGTATGAGAAGGGTCTTGGTTCCTATTTTCATTGCACCAACTCCCTATAGTATTCGTTTACCAATTGTTCGTAATTCTTTGGGGTTTCTTTTTTCATTGCGTCTAAAATTTCTTCCCGAAATTCGCTGGGCACCTTGTATTGATCTTCAGAGGGTAAAAGAACTTTTTCTTTCTGCATTCTTATAGCACCTCCGCGTCGAGAACCCCTGCGGTTCCCTGTTCCCAGTCGAAGCCGATTTTGTGGTTTTCCCTGTCTAGACATTTGCAAGCCAGAGTTTTTCATTTCCTTTAACATTTTTTGAGTTTTCTGGATCGACTTCATAGCCTTATTTTCAGATTCTATACTTCTTTGTACCTGGTTTTGATTGAGTCGGGATTCTGCCTGTTTAAGGTTTTTTCCTGCCATTTGCATATTTTGTGAAAGAGTAGGAGGAAGCATGGGATTTCTTTGATTCATTTCTTTAAATTGTTTTCGCATCCCATCCGTTTTTCCGCGAATATTTTTTTCCTGCTGAGCCATCTTTCTCAGCCTATTTTTTTCTTCATCGGAAAGAAGTGATTCATTGCTAGCTTCAATAGAACGCTTTAAGGTTCCAAGTTTCTTAGAAATTTCACCATTCAATCGGGTTATTTGTCTTAAGTCGTCGCCCATCTTTCCGCCAATATCTTCCAATAAGTTTCGAGATGTTCTCAGGTTGCCTTGCCAACGCAAAATTTCAGGATAGGTATTTTTGAAAAGCAAATTAAAATCATTCAAATCGTTTATTTCAGCAAGCTCTTTTAGGGTGTCATATTTTTTCTGTAGTTCAGGTAGTTTCTCCTTAAACTCTTGAAAGCCCTGGGTTCTAAGGCTGTTTATTTCATTAAGGATCTTTGTGCGCTGACGGCGACGATCATTTAGCTCGGTAAAGTTTTCCGCAAGGTTTTTTTCTTTTAGGCTGGAATCAATGGCTTTTTGCCCTAAGGATTGAATTTCCTGATTCAGAGTAGATTCTTTTTCAAGAAGCTTGCTTGTTTTTTTCATAGCCTTATGCTCGTTTAAAAATTTTTTATCATCATTAAGGATAGCTTGGATGGATCCCACATCCTTTTTTAGCTCTTCAAAAAACTTTTTAACAAGCGATTCAGATTGTTTAGATTGCTGTTGCCGGAGCTTTTGATTTATTTCTGAGGTTTCATTGATGATCTTACTCTGTTTCTTTTCCAAACCTTCTAATTCGCGCATTGACTCATTTAGCTGTTCCATCATTTGAGTATCTACCATTTCTTCCATTGACGAATTGGTTTGGTTGAGTTGTTCTGCAAAATTTCTCAGGTCTTCTGCCATTTTTTTGAGCTGTTCCATAGCTTCATCGATTTTTCCCTTGTTTGCGAGTTCCTGAATTTTTTCAATTGAACTCATCATTTCCTTAAGGTTCATGCTTTGATAAGATTTAGAATTCAGGAATTCATCTGGCAATGATTGATTTTGCTGTAACAATTTGTCCAAAAGTTGTTTCAATGTTTGTTGTATTTGGTTGAGCTTAGATTTGAGTTGATCGGAATTTAAAGGTGAATTTTTGTTTTTTAAATTTTCAAATTCTTCCTGTAGCGATTCGGTTAATTCTGAAAGTTCGTTCTCCAGATCCATGACTTGGTCCATTTTTTGGCGATTGGTGATCTTAATCAGGTAGAGAACATCTCGTTCCAAATGGGTGATCATTCGATCGTTTAAAACTTCTATAGACAACAAGCTGTAAACCACCGGAGTTGGTTTCATTAGAGTTCTCTGGATTTTATCGATCGTTTCAATTTTTTCCTGACGGATTTCTTTTAATCTCGAAATTATATTACTCAATAATGTCAGATAGGGTTGTGGGAAATTTCCAAATTCTTCAGCCTGATTCTTGATATGTTGCGCCAAACCGATGATTTCGATCAAAGCATCGGCATTGGAAGCAAGTAGCTTTTTCCCGTAAAGGATATCTTTTGTGGTTGTCTTGAGAATATTGTCTTCCACCAGTCCCGTTGCCAACAGGGCGATCATTTTTTCTGTTAATTCATCTTGAAGTTGGACTAGGTTGTCAAGTGCTTCCCGTGAATCAAAAATAGTAAAACGCATCATTTCTGACTGGCCCTTGTTGGGGCCGGAAATGTTGTCGTTGTCTTTTATTTCCAGATAATATTGAACCTCCTGTCCTGGTTTTAGAGATTCCAGAGCGAGGTTCCAGGTAAATCTTCCCTGAGTTTCCTTTTCATTCTCTTTAAAATTTTTGATTTTTTTTCTTATCGAATTGTCATCAATTTGTGCGACTAATTCGATATTTTGAATCCCAAAATCATCACTTCCCTCATAGAAAATCTGAATTTTATCTGAGTCGTAATAAATTGGTTTCGGGTTAGCAGGAAACAGAATAATTCGTGGTGCTTGGTCTTGCTCGAGCTCAACCAGATATTTTTGTGGTAACAGGAATTGGGCTCCTGATTGACCTTTGAGTTGGAACTGGTAGAACCCTCTTTCGCGAACCAGCAAAGCACCTTTAAAGGAAAACTGGTTTTTGGACTCCATTAGGATTGAATCTTTGGCATTAACCACTAGAGTTGCTTCATGAAAACCCTCATTGGTTTTCCCTTCAATGGTTACCTCTGTTCCGGGCAATGATGCCACAGACCCATCAGAAGGTTTGATGACCTTTGAGGTCAACCGGGTATAGGATGGATAATTTAGCGTCAGACCGAGATCATTGATTTGATAATTTTTTTCTGGTTCTTCGGTTATCGGGCTTTGAATTTTCTCCTCTATCTTGGTGATCCCGGCTGTGCTAACTGAGCCTTTGCTATTTATTAAAGCCTGTTGCCAGAAGTTTGGAAGTAAAAGAGTGACGGCCATGCTAACTGCCATAGTAGCTAAAAACAAATTCCGTGCGGGAGCCGTTTTTCCATTTTCCAAGACTAAATTTGCGTCCAGTTTTGTTAGTTGTTTCTGGGTGCGAGCCAAAAGTTCACGAATCATTGCTGAAGAAAATAATTTTTCTCGAGCGGGATCGCTAATGTGTCCACCCAATTGCACAGAATTAATAAGCGAATTGTTTAGTTTTGGATATTTTTTCTCGGTGAGCAGGGCTGCTCCGTACCGATCTAATCCATTTAACGAATTAGAACGAAAGTTGGAATAGAGATATTTCCCCAAGATTAATAATAGAACAATGGGTGCGATATAGCTTGTGCTTGTTAGTTGAAAATAATAGAAGAGTGCAACCGCAAGTAATATTCCAGTCAAAAAAGTAATTGCTAAATAGGCGCCCAAAATAAATCGGACTCGGTTCCATTTTTTCTGGATATGAGTAAGAAATTGGTTTATTTCGGAAATTTCATTCATATAGGTCTGAAATACAAATGTTTAAACAATGCTAAATTCTTTGAGAGTCTCTAATTACTAATGAGGAGTATTTCCTCCTCCTTTGTTCTTTATTGATTCAAATAACTCTAGCGGAATAGGGATATATGTGTGAGACCCTTCACCACTGGACAGATCAAGCAGAGTTTGAAAAAATCGTAATTGTAAGGCAGGTGGGTGAGCGCCGATCAAATCTGCGGCGTCACAAGTTTTTTGAGCTGCTTCAAATTCTCCTTGGGCATTAATTACCCTAGCGCGCCGTTCACGCTCTGCTTCTGCTTGTTTTGCTAAAGCCCTTTGCATTTCTTGTGGCAGGTCAACATTTTTCACTTCGACATTAGCAACTTTGACGCCCCAGGGCTCTGTTTGCTCATCAATTACTTTTTGTAGGTGAGAGTTGATTGCTTCTCTATTTGATAACAAGTCATCTAGATTACTTTGTCCCAGGATGCTCCGCAATGTTGTCTGTGATAGTTGGGAGGTTGCATATAAGAAGTCTTCGACTTCTATAATAGCTTTTTGTGAATCTACAACGCGAAAGTAAATAACTGCGTTGACTTTTACGGTAACGTTGTCTTTGGTGATGATGTCCTGGGGAGGAACATCCATAACCACTGTGCGCAAGCTTACCTTGACCATTTTTTGTATCCCCGGAACCACAACAATGATCCCCGGACCTTTTACTTTCCAGAACCTTCCTAGTAGAAATATTACCCCCCGCTCATACTCCCTCAATACCTTGAAAGTTAATAGCAGTAATCCGAGTAAAATTAAAAAGGTCAGCAGGGTATCCATAACGATTCTCCCAAAGGATTTCGACTGTTACTCCATAATAACAACTTTTGTAGATCAAGTCCTACTAATATAGAAGAACATTTCATTGTTCTGTTTTATCAATTGTTTTAAAATGGATTTTAATAAGACAGTAGCAAACAAAAGGGTGGATTTCATGAGGTTTCTTTTTATATTGATTATTGTTTTTATTTTCCCAAATATAGCATTGGGGCAGCCGCTTAAGATTTCTATAGACAGCAACGTGAATGAAAAGGGTCAAGTGGCCTTGGCTTTGACAATAGAAAATATAGGTTCACACCCCGTTTTTCATGTTCATCCCATGTTTCATTTTCATCACTCAATGTCTATGATGACTACAATTCGAGAGCTTGGTCCTGGGCAGAAAATAACTCTTGAGAATAACGAACATCCCCCGGTGCTTCGAGTTGGGACATATCCTATTTCTGCAATGGTTAAATACAAGACCCTTCTTGAAGAGGGAGAAGGGAAAACAATTTTTAATTCGGAAACATTTTACTTTAAAGAACCTGTGCAATCACAAATTGTTGGCAGTATTCAATCCTCGGGCGGACCCGAGTCATCCATTTTGAAAATATTTTTAAAAAATCAGTCAGATTCTTTCAAAAATATCAGGATGATGTTGTTGTTACCTCCTGGAATGGTTGCGGAAAACTTTAATGGAATGATGGGTTTTACCCTAAGAGGAAATGCAAAAAAAAGTTTTGAGGTGACGGTTAGCCGAGGTTCCAATTGGGATGAAGATCGTTTCCCGGTTCACCTGATGGTAGAATATGGAGAAATGTTAAAGCATTACTCTGGGGAGATCGAAGGGGTCATTCAATTTTCCCCTTCCTGGTATTCTATGAAATATCTGCTGCATTTTACTGTTTTGGCTGTAATGGGGCTGATATTGGCTGGATTATATTTTAGATTTTATAACTCAACGAAGAAAGGAAACACCAATGGCTAGAGCAAGTGCTCGACATATTCTTGTAAAGACGGAAGAAGCTTGTGTGGATTTAAAAACAAAAATTGAAGAGGGTGCAGATTTTGCGGATATGGCAAAAAAGCATTCGGAATGTCCATCTGGGAATGAGGGTGGAAATTTAGGGGAGTTTAGCCCCGGTCAAATGGTTCCTGAGTTTGATACGGTAGTATTTAATGATGACGTGGGAAAAGTTCATGGTCCGGTTAAAACTCAATTCGGGTACCATCTTATAGAGATCACCAGCCGAAGTTAATAGGAGGGATTATGGCTATAGCAGTTTTTGGGGCAGGGTGTTTTTGGGGGATCGAAGTCGCTTTTGGAAAAGTAAAGGGCGTGACCGCAACTTCTGTTGGATATTCCGGGGGCACCACAGAGAATCCTACATACGAACAGGTATGTACAGGAAAAACCGGCCATGCCGAGGTTGTTTGGGTTGAGTTCGACCCTTCTTCCGTATCCTATGAAGAACTTATCAATGTGTTTTGGGGTTGTCATGATCCAACAACGTTAAATAGGCAGGGTCCGGACATTGGTACTCAATATCGATCAGCAATATTTTTCCAGGATTCGCAGCAGGAGGCTGCAGCAATTCAGTCTAAAGAAAAAAATGCAGGGCGATTTCCAAGTCCTATCGTGACTGAGATAACTGCCGCGTCAAAGTATTATATTGCGGAGGATTATCATCAGAAATATTTAGAAAAACGTGGTATGGGTAGTTGCCATTAGATAAAAGTAATTGGAAACCATTTGTCTTTCAAACTAAGGTTTTTTGAGAGCGCATGGATTGACTATATATTTATCAACAATTCTTCTACTATTTGTAAAATAATGAAGGATAAGATTATGAAAATAAAAAAAAATGTCGAAAATAATAATTTCTAATACACTTACGGTTATTTTTTTATTGGTTTTGTCAACAGTATTAATTCCTCATGGCGAAGCCTATGAATTGAAAATCCCCTTAGGGCTTGATGAAGAAGCCCTTAAAATTACAGAAGGCAACTCATTGACTAAAGGAAAAGTTGATTTAGGGCGACTTCTTTTTTTCGATAAGAGATTGTCCGCAAATAACACTATTGCTTGTGCTACATGTCATATACCAGCATTGGCATTTACGGATGGTCAGCCTGTTTCATCTGGCATACACCATTTGCAAGGTGGTAGAAGTGCTCCTACGGCCATCAACCGTGCATTTGGTACTGCCCAATTTTGGGATGGACGTGCAGCAACCCTAGAAGATCAATCTATTGGGCCTTTTGCTAATCCTATTGAACATGGTTTTGCAAATCATGATCAATTGGTTGATAAAATTAGTAAGATTGAGGGCTATAAAAAACTTTTTATGAAGGAATTTAAGACAGACTCTATCACTAAAGAGCATGTTGGAAAAGCGATAGCATCTTTCCAAAGAATTCTTATTTCAGGCAATAGTCCGTTTGATCGATTTGATTATGACGGTGATGAGAGTGCGCTTTCTGAGTCTGCAAAACGCGGGAAAAAACTTTTTTTTGATAAGGCCCGTTGCAATTTATGTCATTTCGGAACAAACTTCTCCGATGAAAAATTCCACAATATTGGGATCGGCTGGGGTGGGGGCTCTTTGGATGTTGGTCGTTATAATGTGACTAAAAATGTTAAGGATTTGGGTGCTTTCAAAACCCCAACACTTCGTGAAATTTCTAGAACTGCTCCCTATATGCATGATGGAAGATTTGCAACGTTGGAGCAGGTTATTGAACATTACAATAAAGGAGGTGTAAAAAATCCCTTTTTGGATAACCAGATTATTCCTCTTAATCTGACATCTTCAGAAATTAAGGACCTTATTGCTATGCTTCGATCTTTAGAAGGCACAGGTTGGCAGCATGTTAAAGCGCCTAAAGAATTCCCACAATAAAAAAGTATAAAGGTCTAGTTAGCAAACCAGACCTTTATTAGGAGTTTTTGGAAAATTTGAAGAGGTTGATTGCCAAAGTTAGCCAGCCTATCATAAGACTGAGTCCCCCCAGAGGAGTTATAGGACCTAAAAACCTTGGCCCGTCAAACACTAGGCCATAAAGGCTTCCGCAAAAGAAAACTATTCCAACAACGATCCAAATGGCAGAACGTTTCAACTTTTTTGCAGTTTCATCTTTCAAGACAAATATAAGAATGCCAATGGCGATAAGCCCTAGAGCATGGTATCCCAGATAGTCGGTAGCCGTGTGAAACGTAGCGAGATTTTTTTCTGTCAGGCGTGCTTTTAAAGAGTGAGTTCCAAAAGCACCAAGCATAACACTTAACCCGGCAAGCCCTGATCCAATAGCTATCCAGCTCAAGCCTGCTTTTGAAGATGGATTATCCTGAGTATCGGTGCTGTTGTCTTCCATGGTATTTTTCTTTATTTCCTTCAGTTTGTAGCTAGCCAACGATGTTGTATCTTCGAGCGCGGTATTTGACCCCAAATTCTTTTCCTGCAATTTCCTCGCATCGTGTTTCATCGACTCCGCGTTGGTGCGTTACGATGGATGCTTGTACCTCGGGGACATGCTTTTTTGCCTCTTCAATAAACTCTTTTATTTTGTCGTATATGCCATTCCTGAACATGGGTAAGGGTTGACAAATTTCATCGTATGCTTCTGACGAATCAGCATTGAGGCTTACAGAAACTTCATCTATTAGGCCTGATAACTCAGGCAGAATGTTTCGCTTATTGATCACGTTTCCATGACCGTTGGTATTGAGTCTCACTCGTCCACCGGAATCTTTAATTTTTTTAGCGACCTCTTTAATTACATCTAGTCTGAGGGTGGGTTCGCCAAATCCGCAAAAAACAACTTCATCATAATTTTTTGGATCATCGATTGATTCCCAGACTTCCTTAGCAGTGGGTTCCCTGTCAAGTTTTAGGTTGTAGCCCTGGACAACGGGTTTGGTGAGTCGGGTGCAGAACACACAATCGGCGGTGCAACGTTGCGTTAGATTGAGATAAAGTGAATTGCGAATTTGGTAAGAGACGGTTCCTGTTTTTGCTTGTTCACCAATGCCAAACAATTCGAAAAAATTTAGAGCCATGGTGCGTTCTACGTCTTCGATTTTTAAGCCGCGAATTTCTGCTAGCTTTTCTGCTGTAAAATTTACATATGCAGGTTCGTTGCGTTTGCCGCGATGCGGAACGGGTGTGAGGTAAGGGCAGTCGGTTTCTGCAAATAAACGGTCGGCAGGAACATTTTTTGCGACATCACGCAGCTCATCTGCTTTTTTAAAGGTTACCGAACCGGAAAAGGAAATATAGAACCCCATCTCTAAGGCGGTATCGGCTAACTCCTGATCTCCTGAAAAACAATGAAAGATTCCGGAATGGGCTGTTGGATCTTTTGGATAAAACTCCGAAAGAATTGAAATGATATCTTCTTTTGCATCTCTGCTGTGGATGACAATAGGTTTATTCATATCGCGAGCCAACTGAACCTGATTGCGAAAATGTGTGCGCTGCAAATCCTGAGGAGAATAATTTTTAAAGTAATCAAGACCAATTTCCCCTAGAGCAACAACTTTGGGGTGAGCCAGTAATTGACGGAGATGGGAGTAAGTGTCTTTGTCTATAGATTTTACATCGTGCGGATGAATACCTGCGGTGGCATAAATAAAATCGAATTGTTCTGCAAGCTCCATCGATCGATAGCTGCTTTCAACATCGCAACCGATATTTAACATATATTGGACCCCAGCTTCACGGGCGCGTTCAATCACGGCGTCCCGATCTTCCTCGTAATCGGCAACATCTATATGTGCGTGTGTGTCAATAATCATCTTACTTGTATCCCTTGTCCGGGCTCCTGATCGAATCCTGCGAGCAAGATCGTTCCATCATTACTTGCAGCTAACACCATTCCCTGTGATTCTATTCCCATCAGTTTCGCAGGTTTTAGGTTGGCCACAATAACCACGGTACGCCCTATCAATTTTTCTGGTTCATAACTTTCAGCTATGCCTGCCAGAATTTGTCGCGTTTCTGTTCCTATATCCACTTTAAGTTGAATAAGCTTTTTAGATTTTTTTACTTTTTCTGCTTCTAGAATTTTTCCTGTGCGTAGATCGACTTTCATAAATTCATCGATGGTGATTTTTCCTGAGTCATTTTTATTGTCGTTCTTTGGAGTTTCCAGTTCCGCAAGAATTTTTGCGGCCTGCTTATCTTCAATCCTTGGGAAGAGTTGTTTGGCTTTTTGTGTTTTTGTATCTGAAGGTAGGTTGCCCCAGTTATCTAAAGAACTCATCCCCTGTTCTTCAATTGTTTTTTTTACTCCTAGTTGCAGCATCAAGGACTCGCAACTCTTTGGCATGAAAGGGAAAAGTAAAACACCAAGAATACGCAAAGATTCTGAAGCGTTATACATAACCGTTTTTAATCTTTCTTTTCCTTCGTCGGTTTTTGCGAGATTCCAGGGGCCGGTCTTATCGATATACTGGTTGGTGGTGTCTACCAGTTCCCATATTTTCTGCAGGATCTTATTAAAAGACAGCTCATCATATAGCTTTCGAACTTCATCGACCACTTCTCGCGCTCTGCTCTCTAACTCGCTATCTTCATCTCCCGGAGTTGCGGGGGTTGGGATAATGCCATCAAAATATTTTTTCATCATATTCACGGTGCGATTCAGGAGATTCCCTAGGTTATTTGCGAGGTCACTATTCAGCCTTCCGATCAAAGCTTTATGCGAAAAGTCACCATCAAGACCGAAAGGGACCTCTCTTAAAAGGAAGTAACGGATTGCATCGACCCCAAATTGGTCCGCAAGTTGATTGGGCTCGACCACATTGTGCAGGGATTTAGACATCTTTTGTCCATTCACGGTCCACCATCCGTGCGCAAAAATATTTTTCGGTGGTTCCAGCCCAATGGCTTTCAACATGGTGGACCAATAAACTGCATGTGTGGTCAGAATATCTTTTCCCACCATATTGTGGTCAGCGGGCCAGTAGCCACTTGCTCGAATTTCATCCAGGGATCCGTGAATGGAAATGTAGTTGATCAGCGCATCGAACCAAACATAAGTGACGTATTCTTCGTCAAAGGGGAGGGGGATTCCCCAGGGAAGCCGGGACTTTGGCCGGGAGATGCAGAGATCTTCCAGGGGTTTTTCCAGAAAGCCCAAGACTTCATTTCTGCGTGATGCTGGGAGGATGAAATGTGGGTCACTTTTTATTTTGTCAACGAGCCATTCATGATATTTCCCCATACGAAAAAAATAATTATGCTCCTTTATTTTTTCTACTTTTCGTCTGCACTCAGGACAATCGCCTTCCTGTAAATCTTTTTCCGTCCAAAACCTCTCGCATGGTGTGCAATACCAGCCTTCATAACTGTCGCGATAAATTTCATCTTTATCAAAAAGGGTTTGCAGGATGTTGCATACCAAAACTTTGTGGCGCTCTTCGGTGGTGCGAATGAAGTCGCTGTTAGAAATATTTAACTTTACCCACAACTCTTTAAATCGTTGGTGAAGTTTGTCCACATGCTGTTTAGGAGCCACTTTTAAGTCTTGAGCGGCCTGCTGAACTTTTTGCCCATGCTCATCGGTTCCTGTAAGAAAAAAAACTTCATAGCCTTCTAGGCGTTTAAAACGAGCAGCAACATCTGCGGCGATGGTTGTATAGGCATGCCCAATATGTGGTATATCGTTTACATAATAAATTGGGGTGGTGATGTAAAATTTTTTATCCGTCATGTTTCAGTTATCAGGAATTGGGGGTTTTGGGTTGCGGTGGATTGCTTTTTAATTCTTCTTGATGGTACGTCATGATGCTTTCATCGTTGAGGCGAACGACAACTTTTTGTTCGAGGATTTCATTTTTTAAAACTTTTCCTGGCCCATCTGGTGTATGAATATCACTGTTAGGAATTGGTAAATTTTTAGCCATTTCTTTATAATTCTCATGCTCGTATTGAAGACAACACATCAGTCTGCCGCATACACCCGATATTTTGCTTGGGTTTAATGCCAGCCCTTGAGTTTTAGCCATTTTTATTGTCACTGGGGTAAAATTGGGCAGCCATGATGAGCAACAAAGTGTTTCGCCACATATTCCGAAACCTCCAATTGCCTTTGCTTCATCCCTTACCCCCACCTGTTTCATTTCTATACGGTGTCGAAGGTTTGAGGCGAGATCTCGAATGAGTTGGCGAAAATCAACTCTTCCTTCTGCAGTAAAGAAGAAAATGGTTTTGTGCATGTGAGGCTGGTAAACAACCCGGCTCAGGTTCATAGGCAGTTTTAGCTCAACAATTTTTTTTGAGCATAATGTTTTGGCTCTTTCTTCCGTTTTTTGTCGTCGATTTTCGTTTTGAAAATCGTTTTCGTTGGCTACTCGAATGACCTTGTCATAGTTTTGGTCTTTGATTTTTGTGAAATTTATAATTTTATTAGACGCCACAAGTCCCATTTTAAGACCTTCGCTCGTGTTAACAATAACCGAAATTCCTACTCGCAGTTTCAGGTTTGTTGGGTCATAGAGTTTTGATTTAACCTGTTTGTTAATACGTATACCAATTAAGAACTTTGGTTTTTTCGGAGGTAACTTCGTATTTTTGGTTGCTTCAGCTATGGTATTCATGATGTTTAAGCGGCTTCACAAAAATCTATAAGCATATTTTCGAAAAATAGCTGTGCGTTCGCATTTCCCGATAAAGCTATTTTAGTGGTGTGTATTGCATTGAATATTTTAAGCCAAGAATTTACAGTTTTTCTTGTAGCTAAGAGTTTTAACCTTTTGGCAATATCGCGATTGTAAACTTCCGATTCAGAACATCCCGACTGGAAGAATGCAAGGTCACGCACCAACTCCATAAGCTCATTTAAAATTATTTCCCATTGATCAGATTGACTGGCCCAAGACTTGGCTTGTGAGAATACTACATCCATACGGTCAAAAGATATTGTTTCCAGCAGATTCACAATTTCCTTACGAATGTTTACGATGTTTTCTATATCTTCTGCCAAAGCTTTTTTGACGCTACCACGGGAGCGAAGGGTGCGAAAGGCTAGAGCATCATTTCCAATCATTTGTTCGGTCATTATCTCTTTAAGAATCTTTTCAATGTTTTCGTGCGTGAGGGGTTGGAATTGGATCGTTTGGCATCTTGATATTAAAGTGGGCAATAATTTGAATGGATTCGATGAGATTAGAATCAATATTGTTGCTGATGGAGGTTCTTCCAGAGTTTTTAAAAAAGAGTTTGCAGCTTGTAAATTCATGAGATCAGCATTATCAATAATCGCTACCTTTACTTTCCCCTCGTAAGGGTGGAAAGCAAGCTTTCTTTGTAGTTCGCGAATGGCTTCAATTTTGATAACTGCTTCGCGAGCAGTTGGAGTATTTTTTATGGGTTCTACAAAAAAGAAATCGGGATGAGTTCTGTTTTCAATTTTTCGGCAAGAGGTGCACTCATCGCAAGCGTCCCCTTTTATAGGTGAGGCGCAGTTAAGAGACTTTGCTAATTCTATGGCGATTTGTTTCTTGCCAATACTTTCCTGCCCATGAAACAAGTAGGCGTGTGCAACGTTGCTGCTTTGGAGTGCGTTTTTTAATATTTTTTTGGGTTGTTCTTGACCCAAAATTCGATCGAATGCCATTATTATGTAGTATCTCCTTAAGGAGATTATTGAAAATTCCAATTGAGGAGATCTAGAAGTTTGAAACTCCTCAAGTTCAGTCAGGGAAGAAAAAAGAGAAGCCTGCAACCCATTAAATGAATTATACTTATTGTAATCCTTCTATATCTTAATACAGGGTAACTTGTAAAACAAGCCAGAGGTTCTTTAATTTTGATCTGGCGATCTAGTTAAAACAAGGGTCACATGATTTCGAATTAAATCATAACTAAGTTCATTACAAAAATTGAAAACTCTCTTGGAATAAGGTTATAATTAGCGCCAATTTTTAGAATTGGCAGAGCTCATCTAATATTTAAAATTTAGGAAGCACTCCATGGCAACCAAAGAAAAAGCCAAAAGGGACGTTAAGCGAAAAAGAAAACCAAAAATACTTGCCGTAATCAATGACGCTTGCACGGGTTGTGCCGGCGCGCCTATTTGTATCACTGAATGCCCCGTTGACCTGTGTATGTTTGAGGTGAAAAACCCAGATGCTCCGATATTCAATCGAGTAGATGTTGATCCTCTGTTATGCATTGGATGTAAAAAATGCATCAGTAAAGGCCCGTTGGACACTTTTTTGGAAGGCTGCCCTTGGGATGCAATTGATATGGTGCCGCTTGATGAATATGAAGCAAAATTTGGTTCCCTACCTTATTAATCTAAAACATAACAATTAAGAAATATTACTTGTAATTTAAAGCGCTGATCCTTAAGTGCGCAGAAGGTTCCTTGTGCTAGGATTATGGGATTATGTCAGGGCAACCCCCTTTCATTCAGTAGTTTAAATTCAAGGAACGATAGAAAATAAATTTTTTGGACAACATTAAAACTTTCAGGTATTATGAGCGCGGTTTTCTGGGTAACTCCCCCCTTAACTAACAAATAAATGAGCAAAAACAGCGGCTTTCGTCAAGGCGTGCAGCTTGCGTTCAGGTTGGGAACTGAACTGACGGTAGCAACGATCGTCGGCGGTCTGATGGGTTATGCGCTGGATAGTTTTTTCGGAACCAAACCTTGGGGACTGGTGGTTGGCGTGGTTTTTGGTGTGGCAGCAGGTTGTTTGGGAGTATACCGGGTTGCGATGAAAATGAATATCGAAGATGAAGAAAATAACAATTTAGAATAATTATCAAATTATGGAAAACCCCTTACACCATTTTGAAGTTCATAATATTATTCCAATCCATATTGGTGGATTAGATCTTTCTATAAGTAATGCTGTTATTGCTATGTGGGTGGGCTTGGCTTTGATTGGCAGTATGTTTGTGATTCCTGCCAAACGCGGATTGTCTCTTGTTCCTGGTAAACTACAAAATGTCTTGGAAATTGCGATGGAGTTTGTCCGGAGTATGGTATATGAGTTTATCGGAGAAAAAGAGGGGGAAAAGTATATTCCTTTTATTGCCAGTCTGTTTTTATTTATCCTAGCGTGCAATTTAATTGGCATGATCCCTGGATCCTATACGATTACCTGTCAGATAGTAGTAACCGGAGTTTTTGCTATCGGAATTTTTATAATGACGTTAGTAATCGGTTTTTCAAAACATGGTTTGCATTTTCTTGGAATCCTTGTCCCACCTGGGATTCCAAAAGTACTGATCCCTCTTATGATTCCGATTGAAATTATTAGCATGTTGGCGCGTCCGGTTTCACTTTCGGTACGTTTGTTTGCCAATATGACGGCGGGCCATACTATTCTTGCTGTCTTGTTTGGTTTGGCTATGTCATCACTAATGATAGGTTGGCTACCTTTTGGATTCACCGTAGCTATCAATGGGCTTGAAATAGCAATTGCTTTTATTCAGGCATATATTTTTACAATTCTAACTTGTGTTTATATTGGGGATGTAATCCATCTTCACTAACTAGCGAATATTTTTTAAGGAGGTAAAAGAATGGAATTAGGAGCGGCAGCATTAATTGGGATGGGTTTATGTGCAGCGGGTTTTGCGGGAGCTGCGATAGGTATTGGTTATATATTTGCACAGACGATTGAAACTGTAGGACGTCAACCTAACGCTGAATCAAGAGTGGCAAAATACTGCTGGATTGGTTTTGCTTTGGTTGAAGCTATAGCGCTTTATGGGCTAGTTGTTGCATTTATTATAATGGGGAACATATAGCGGTTAGTTCTTTGTGCACTTGAGCAGAAAGAAATTTTGTTAACAACTTAATTAAATCAAAAACTACGATGCCACAATTCGAACAAATCGAAGCATTTCAGTCACTAATTTTTTGGTCTGTATTATCTTTTGCAATTCTTTTTTTCATTTTGAAAAAATTTGCTTTTCCTCCAATTCTTTCAGCCCTCGATGAGCGTGAGAAAAAAATCCGTGGGGACATTGAAGAGTCGGAGAAACTGAAAAAGGATGTTGAGGAAATTAAAGTAGAGTTAGAAGAAAAGTTAAAAGCCGCTCATGGTAAAGCCGAAACGATAGTGCAGTTGGCGCAGGATGAAGCTAAGAAGCTTCAAGAAAAGACAGTCCAGGAAACCGAGGCCAAAGTTAAACAAGTACAACGTGAAGCAGAACAAGAAATAGAAAGCTCTCGAAATAAACTTTTGCAGGAAATTCGTAGTCATGCTGCGGCCTTAACGATAGCTTCTGCAGAGAAATTTCTCAAAAAAGCTTTGGACGACACTGATAAAAAACGTTTAGTAGATGAATCAATTGAACAAGTTATCCAGGAACTTGAAAAAAGACAGCGTAATTAATATTTGTTTTTGAGAAAAAATTGACATGTTGGAAAATCAGATAGGAAAGCGATACGCGGAAGCATTGTCAGGGAGTATTGGCGATGACTCTCAATTAGGTGTTGCGCTAAAAAACTTGAAAGATTTTGGCGAAGTGTTGAAAACAGAAAATCAGTTAGTACGTTTTTTTGAGCATCCTTCGATTTCTACAGATAAGAAAAAAAATGTTGTTGAGGATCTTTGTAGTCGTTTGCAGATAGGGGATAAGATTGGCAGTTTGCTTCTTTTGCTTAACGATCGCGGAAAAATAATTTTTCTCGAAAAAATTATTGAATATTTTGAGCAGGTGGTTGATCGGCGACTGAATCAAATAAGGGTGCATGTGACCTCAGCACATTCTTTGACAGATGCTAATATTGACCGCTTGAAAATTGCTTTGAATAAAATTTTAGAAAAAACCATATTGATCGATACCGAAGTGGATGAGTCTCTAATTGGTGGTGTGATTCTACGCATTGGAGACCAAGTTGCGGATGATACGATTCGCAATCGCTTGAGGATCTTGAAACAAACAATAGAGAAAGAGGAGGTAGCTTAAGTGAATTTACGAGCCGATGAAATTAGCTCCCTGATTCAAAAACAGATAGAGGGATTTGAGGAAGGGATCGAGCTCAAGGAAACCGGTCGTGTGATTTCGGTAGGTGATGGAATTGCCCGTATTTACGGTTTGGGAGAAGCCATGGCCGGTGAACTTTTGGAATTCCCTGGTGGATTATCTGGGATGGTACTGAACCTTGAAGAAGATAATGTTGGGGCTGTCCTTTTGGGGCGTGATGATAATATTAAGGAAGGCGATGAGGTAAAACGAACCGGCCGAATTATGGAAGTTCCCATAGGGCCTGAGATGGTAGGTCGAGTTGTTGATGGTTTAGGTCAGCCTATCGATGGAAAGGGGCCGATTAAAACAGATAAATTTGGTCCTATTGAAAGAATCGCCCCAGGTGTTATTGATCGAAAATCTGTGCATGAACCTATGCAGACCGGGATTAAGTCCATTGATGGAATGATTCCTATTGGGCGCGGACAGCGGGAGTTAATAATTGGTGATCGTCAAACAGGGAAAACCGCCGTTGCGATTGATGCCATCATCAATCAAAAAGGACAAAACATGTTCTGCATTTATGTGGCCGTTGGTCAAAAGCGGTCCACTGTAGCACAAGTAGTGAAAACCCTTGAGCAGTATGATGCAATGAAATACACAATTGTTGTTTCCGCATCAGCTAGTGACCCAGCGCCTATGCAGTTTATCGCTCCCTATGCGGGGTGTGCCATGGCTGAATATTTCCGTGATAATGGACAGCATTGCTTGATTGTTTATGATGATCTTTCTAAGCAAGCGGCAGCATACAGACAGTTGTCTCTCTTATTAAGGCGACCTCCCGGACGTGAAGCTTACCCCGGTGATGTTTTCTTCCTGCACTCCAGATTGCTTGAGCGCTCAGCAAAAGTCAGTGATGAATTAGGAGCAGGGTCTATGACAGCCCTACCAATCATTGAAACTCAGGCGGGTGACGTTTCTGCATATATTCCCACTAATGTTATCTCAATTACCGACGGACAGATTTTTCTTGAAACAGATCTATTTTATTCTGGGGTGCGCCCTGCTATTAATGTTGGTCTTTCAGTATCTCGTGTTGGTGGTTCTGCACAAATCAAAGGTATGAAACAGGTTGCAGGGAAACTGCGGTTAGATCTTGCTCAGTATCGAGAAATGGCAGCTTTTGCGCAGTTTGGTAGTGACCTTGATGCTGCCACTCAGGCACAACTTCACCGAGGTGAACGCCTTGTTGAATTACTTAAGCAGCCTCAATACAAACCTTTGAGTGTTGTCCAGCAAATCATCTCTATCTTTGCTGGGGTAAGGGGTCTTGTCGATGATATCCCTGTAGCCGATATCCAAAAGTTTGAGAGTGGTCTCTTAAACTTTATTGAGGATAAACACCAGAACCTAGTTGAAAAAATTGATGCCGCTAAGAAGTTAGATGATGATTCAGAGGCCCAATTGCAGGCAGCTATCGAAGAATTTAAAGGCTTGTTTCAAAGTTAGAGTATGGCTAATTTAAAAGAAATAAAAAGACGCATTCAGAGCGTAAAAAATACACAGCAGATTACTAAGGCCATGAAACTGGTTGCTGCGTCCAAACTTCGAAAGGCCCAGCAAGCTATTTTAGAAGCTCGTCCTTATGCAATCAAAATGATGGAAGTTCTTAATCATTTGGCTGCACGTTGTAATAGTGATGTACACCCTCTGTTAGATGTGCGAGAAGGAAATCGGCATCTACTCCTCATTATCACTTCAGATAAAGGGCTTTGTGGAGGGTTTAACGGAACAATTATCCGCAAGACAGCACAATACCTGAAAGATAATGACGAGAATGAAAACTCCCTGATAGTTGCGGGTAAGAAGGGTAACGATATTTTCTGTAATCGCCCTGTAACCATTATTGAGGAACATGTTGGATGGACTAAAGACTTCGATCATCTAAAGGCACAGGCCATTGGCGAAAATTTAGCCACAATGTTTTCAGAGAATAAGATCGATAAGGTTTCCATGATTTATAACGAATTTAAATCTGTTATGCAGCAGGAAGTTATTGTCGAACAACTATTGCCTGTTGTGCCGGAAAAATTGGAGCAAAGCAAAGATTCTTATTCGGTAGATTATATCTACGAACCGGATGAAGAATCGATCCTTGATGAAATGCTAAAACGCTATATGACAGTTGAGGTTTATCGCGCATTTTTAGAGTCTAGTGCTAGTGAGCATGGTGCTAGGATGACAGCGATGGATGCTGCTAGCCGTAATGCAGGAGAGATGATCGATGGCTTAACGTTAACTTACAATAAAGCTCGACAGGCATATATAACTAAAGAATTAATAGAAATAGTAAATGGCGCTGAAGCCCTGAAAGGCTGAAGGCGGTAAAGATACTGAAATTTGCGGAGGATTAAATGAACAAAGGAAGGATCATTCAGGTCATGGGACCCGTGGTCGATGTGAGTTTTGAAGACGGTGTTTTGCCAGCTCTTTATAACGCAATCCACGTTGAACGTGCTGGCGAAAAGGGAGAAAAAGAAACCTTGGTTTGTGAGGTAGCACTACATCTTGGCAATAATGCAGTGCGTTCCGTAGCCATGCACTCAACCGATGGCTTGGTTCGTGGGATGGAAGCGATAGATACTGGTGCTCCTATCACTGTTCCAGTAGGAGAAGAAGTACTCGGGCGGATTCTTAATGTCGTTGGTGATCCAGTTGATCAAAAGCCCCCCGTCGCATCAAAAGCCAAGTGGAGTATTCACCGGGATGCTCCTGAATTCAAAGAGCAGGACACGAAGATGGAAATGCTTGAGACCGGCATTAAAGTTATTGATTTGCTCGAGCCATACCTGAAGGGAGGAAAAACAGGCCTATTTGGTGGAGCGGGTGTAGGTAAGACCGTATTGATCATGGAATTGATCCGTAATATAGGTGCGGAACATGGAGGATACTCCGTATTCGCAGGTGTGGGTGAGCGAACTCGTGAAGGCAATGATCTTTACCACGAAATGATAGAGTCCAATGTAATTGATAAAACCGCTTTGATCTACGGCCAGATGACCGAACCTCCTGGTGCACGTATGCGAGTGGGTCTTACCGGTCTCACTTGTGCTGAATACTTTCGTGATGAAGGTGGTAAGGACGTTCTATTATTTATCGATAATGTGTTCCGTTTTTCTCAAGCAGGCTCTGAAGTATCGGCACTTTTAGGTCGTATACCATCTGCGGTGGGCTACCAGCCTACATTGGCAACGGAAATGGGTAATATGCAAGAACGCATTACATCAACAAAGAAGGGATCGATCACATCAGTTCAGGCGATTTATGTTCCAGCAGATGACTTAACAGACCCTGCACCTGCAACTACTTTTTCACATCTTGATGCTACTACCGTATTAAATCGACGCATCTCTGAATTAGGAATTTATCCTGCAGTTGATCCGTTAGATTCGACTTCTCGAATACTTGATCCTGAGGTTCTGGGGGAGGAGCACTATAATATTGCTCGTGGAGTTCAGCGTGTTCTGCAACGTTATAAAGATTTACAGGATATTATTGCTATTCTCGGTATGGATGAACTCTCGGAAGAGGATAAGCTAGCAGTTGCACGTGCACGAAAAATTCAAAAATATCTTTCGCAACCGTTTTTTGTGGCGGAAGTCTTTACCGGATCTCCAGGAAAATATGTCAAAGTCCAGGATACTATCGAAGGGTTTAAAGCTATTCTCGAAGGTCACGGCGATAATATCTCTGAGCAGGCATTCTATATGGTGGGAACCCTAGATGAGGTTCACGCAAAACAGAAAGAATTGGATAAAAAGTCCGCATGAGCCAGAAATTAACACTTAGCGTTGTAACCCCTGAAAAACAATTAGTGTCAGAGGAAGTAGATCAGGTTAATGCGCCTGGTTCTGAAGGTGACTTTGGTGTGCTTTATGATCACGCGCCTATTCTGACTAACCTCAGGTCAGGGCAACTATCCTACGAAAATGATGGAGAGTCTACAGCCCTTGTCATCAGCGGGGGATATCTGGAAGTGACTAATAATCGCGTCACTATACTGGCTGAATCCGGGGAGTTCCTGCATGAAATTGACCGTGAGAGGGCAGAGCGTGCTCGTTCACAAGCTGAAGAGAAGTTAAGTAACCCCGACCTTTCGGAAGAAGAATTTTCTGAAACACAGAAAAAACTTTTCCGAGCTATAGCTCGCCTCGAAAACTCAGAAAATAACTAAAGTCACCTTTCTTCAATCTACTGATTCGTAATAGTCAGCACCAGAAACGATACAGATTCCAAATACAATCATGACTTATATCACACCTGAATCTTAAATCTGGTATATATAACGGGGTTTAGTTATATTGATCCTGCACTGATGGCCTTTGCAGTTTGGGGTGGTGTCAAAGAAGCTCGAAACGGCTGCAAGGTCATAAGTTTCAGGCAACGTTTCAACATAATTAAACTAAAATAGAATCTGATTTTTTTAGGTTAAAATGTTTGTCTTCTTTTTAAAAAGATCTTTAGTTATATCCTTGGCAAGTCTTTTTATTTCAGGCGCGGGGACTGCTCATGGTGCTGAAGAGACAAGTCCGCTCCCTGTTATAGAAGTTATAGAAACAGAACCCACCCCTGAGTCTTCTTCCGTTGTCCTGGAGCCAGAGTCCTCGACTGTCCTGGAGTCAAAGTCCTCGACCATTGGGCTTATCATGCTGGGAGGGCAACTTGATAGCAATGCTGATTTTGCGCGCATAGATGGGAGAAGTGATACGACAGGTTCGTTCTTCGGACAGGTACGACACGAAAGGGAAAGGTTTTCGGGTCAAGCCAGTTTCTACAAGAACCTGAACACTAGATATACCGGCAATGACCTAGACTTGCTTATCCTCCAACCAGGAATCAAATTCAAACCATCCCCTACGATCACCCTAATTCCCTCATTGAAGCTTGATGCTACGTGGTTGGACCGGGGCACGAAACCTTTTTACCGTTCGTACGGAGTCAATTTATTGGTCAATTTTGCAGAAGGACTTTTGTCTAATTTGAATTTTGATGTTTCGTATCGGGATTTTAAACAAGGGAAAGACGACTATAATACGAATTTTTCCGGAACCCTGAATTGGGAAAGCTCACTTGTTGAGGGAGATACTTTAAGCCTGAGACCTTACGCCCTGACTAATTTTGCCTACTCTGGGAGTAGTGAAATCGCAGTGAGGCCGAAGTATTTACAGATGGGGGTTAACGCCAGCTATACCTACCCAGTCACGGAAAAGATTTCGGTCGAACCGAGTGCGAGTGTTTATTTCCGGCCTTATAAAATTGTCAAGGGCGGTATCAGGGATGATACTAACCACACGTGGGGTTTGAGCGTATCCATCGACGAGTTTATGGGGTCCAACAAGACATTAACGGTTGGCTACATTCATGAAGAGAACCATTCGACTGGTATAAATGAAAACTACATTAATGACTCACTATCCATGGAAGTCTTATTACTATTTTTCTAGGATCAATATATTTTTAAAAGTAAAGGGATTGCAATGCTAAAGAATGCTGTAAATTTTCTGACATGTACAATAGTGGCATCCATATTAGTGCTGACACAGGGGTTGCTTGGAGGTTCCCCATTGTTTTCTAATGACGGGGTTGCTGTCGCTCTTACAAAAGCCGAACAGCAGCAAAAGAGAACTGCAAGGTCTGTTGCGAGAGCGGCAAAGGCTGCTAAAAAGGCTAAAGAACTTGCTGCAGAGGCTAAAGAATTTGTTGTAACGGCTGAAAAGGCCGCTGAGAAAGCTGTAATGGCTGTTTCGGAAGCGGAAAGGGCTGCTATGAGAGCCGAAAGAGCGGCCAAGGAAGCTGCAGAGGTTGCTGCGCAAGCCGAAAAGGAAGCCGAAAAGGAAGCCAAACAGCAAGCCGAAGAAAGAGCCGAACAGGCTGAATAGTTTCGTCGCTAGTTATTGAGGAGATAGCACAGAAAAACCGCATAAGTTAGAAGACTATAATAGAACGTTACCTAAAGAATAGTTTTTTAAGGTTAAAAGGGATTGCAATGCTAAAGAATGCTGTAATTTTTCTAGCATGTACAATACTAGCATCCACATTAGTGCTGACACAGGGGTTGCTTGGAGGTTCCCCGTTACTTTCTAATGACGGGGTTGCTGTCGCTCTTACAAAAGCGGAAAAGGCTGCGAAGAAAGCTGCGAAGAAAGCTGCTGCGAAAGCTAAAAAAATTGCTGCAAAGGCTGAAAAGGCTGCGGCAAAAACTGCTGCGAAAGCTAAAAAGGCTGAGGCAAAAGCTGCTGCGAAAGCTAAAAAGGCTGAGGCAAAAGCTGCTGCGAAAGCTAAAAAACTTGCTGCAAAGGCTGCAAATGCTGCTGCAAAAGCTGCTGCGCAAGCTAAAAAGGCTGAGGCAAAAGCTGCTGCGCAAGCTAAAAA